>JAESFZ010000113.1_pt1 | contig 183718 bp, 168 predicted proteins | sample 9269561 | NCBI WGS metagenome assembly JAESFZ01 (sample SAMN14515552, study PRJNA621657) | algae metagenome | isolation source: Tildeniella nuda ZEHNDER 1965/U140 and co-occurring heterotrophs from wet... | place: Switzerland: Stansstaad, Zurih | collected 1965-01-01 | reverse complement strand
GTCACCTGACCCACCGATCGCTCCTAAGCACACTCTTAAGAGCACGCTTAAGAGCGCTCGCTGCCTACCCAGGCAAGGCGGCCCCCGCCGGATGGATACGTGCGATTTGCGTCGAGGCCAAATTCAAGCGACCCTCTGTGAGCACGGCTTGCCTACCGTTGCACGCAGAATTGACGTTGATTTAACGCATTATTTTCAACTGCCCCTGAGTGATCCGAACATCTCTGAAATGCTTCGATCACCATGCCGCTCCATACGCGACCGCTCTTTCCACTCATTCTGCATGTGATCGGCGTACCGATCTTCGTCCTCTTCGAACTCTGCGTTTGCCTCCTCGACACGCTGGATCATTGAGTTGACGTCGACGCCGAGCTCACTGCGGAAAAATTCTAGGTCCTCGATAAGACCAGAAAACTGCTCCCGTGATCGGCATTCTCTAAGTTCATCAGAAAAGTACCGCCGCCGATACGTGTCGAAGCTTTCTATGGCGATCGTTGCCTCACGCCCCCCCTCGCATGTTTCAACGACGCACAGAAGCTCCCGCAGTTCGTCCGATCGGCAGCCAGTCCGCGCCTCTTCCAAGACTGCGTCAAGTACTGCCTTTCGCATCTGACTAATGCCGTCAGCGGGCAGCGAAACCGCGGCGTCTAGCGCACGGATGAGCTCAACCGCATCATTAATCTCTGGCCGCACCGCGTCCCATTCCTCGATCAGCCGCGCATAAGCCGGTGTGATCAGCGCAACGATTTCAGACGTACCGAGCCGCTGGGACATCTCGACGATGATCGCGAGACGTTGTTCAAATGTCGGACCGTAGTAAGCGGTGCCGCCACCCTCCATGGTGATCCGACGACGTTGGCGTGCCGACCGGGCAATCGATGGCGCGATCCGCTGTGACTCACGTTTCAGCGCGGCCAAGATTTTCCCTCCCTGCTCGGCTTTTGCTAAGCTCCAAATTTGCTCGATCTGCTCAAAGCGTGCCGCTCCCTCGATCATGTCGACGGCGTTGTCCGGCGCGCCGCGCGCGACGGCATTGAGCAGATCGAGCACGGACGGATCGATAACCTCGAACCCCTCCTGACCCCAGGGCTTGATGAAGCTATTCACCACTTCGCGGATGCCAGCTCTGAGATCGTCGGGCCGTGTCGAGAAGTTGTAACGCGCGGCGCGATGCGCGTGGAGCGGCCCGAAGGCTTCTTCCAGCACGCGCCCACCACATTTACCGCCGAGAGTGCGCATGGCGAGCAGCACCGAGCGGCCCGCGTCGGAGATTTCCTGCTCATAGGCGTGGCGCCAAATTTCGGATGGATCGCACAGGAGATTATCGACGAAGCCGCGATAGCTGTTGACCGGCACCTGCTTCAGTCGGCGGTAGGATGACAGCCACTCGATTAGGCGCGGATTGAACTTCTTATGCTTGACGATCCGCATGTAGAATTCGCCGCGCAATAGCTCGTCGCGATAAACGTCGGGCAGGTCGCTGAAGTAAAGGTGGTTGTAGAGGATGCGGGCGCGCTGCATCGTCGTGTAGCTCGGCATGTTCAACATGACACGCAGATCATCCAGCCCGGCCTGGCGAAGTCGTTCGGAGCGGCCAAGCGCTTGGGCGAAGACATGCTCGCGGGTGGTCAGCACAAGTCGCGCGTCGGGCGTCGCCCTGACCATCGCAATAAAGTTGAGCAGCGCGCGGTCGTTGGAGCCGTGAACGCGGTCCCCGGCGAAAGTCGCACCCATGAAGTCATCAAAATAGAAAATCTGCCGTAAGCCAGGCTGGAATAGCTTTTCGCCCTCCTCGACGTCGCGCTGGATTAGGACGGCCTGATACCCCTGCTCGAGGTGCGCGTAGAGCAGCAGATCTGCGAGCGTCGTCTTGCCGACGCCCGGCGGTCCTGCAATGATAACGACCCGTTGATCCGCCAGCATCTGCAAAGCTTTAGGATAGACATCACTCGCTACATACCGGCGCGCCTGCTCAAAGACTTGGCGCGCCTTGAACTCGCTGCGGGTCAGCGCCGCGTTGTGTATGACCCGGTCAAGGACGCCTCGGCTTGCCAGCCAAAGCTTATAGTGGCGACCCTCTACATCGGAATGCTGGCCGATCAGGTTATTGAGGTCTTCCGCTCCGAGGATATCCCGAGGTTGCAGATACTCTTTGCCGATGATCCCGGCGATTGCGTCCTTATTTGTCGGAGACAAAGGAACCGAGGTAACAAGGATGTACCGCGAGGGAGCCAGATTGCGAACCTTTACCGCCTCTAGCTCTAAATCGCGCATCAGGCCCTTGAGACCAGTTCGAAGGTAATGCTTTACCTGTATGATCGTCTTTGATGGCCCAACAGCATGACGGAGATCTATGCCGCCGTCTCGGCCTGACTTGAAACTTTCGATGTGGACGCCCCAATGCGCCTGCAGCAAGTCGCGAGTAAGAACCTCCAAATCGTCCGGAGATAGTTGGTGAAAGTCATACTCGGGCATCGCTGTCAGGTGACCTCATCCGTCATGGCATTCTCGATATTCATGCGGGTCTGCAGATTCTTATTGCTACTGAGTCCCTCGCGACCATCAAGGTCTTCATGTTAGGAAACAGGAACGTGCCCACAAAGGGTACCTGTCTCCATGTCGAAACTAGGGATTTTTCGCCGGCCTACCTTGCTTGCGCTCCCGCGCATCGCGAGCGCGGTCTGGGTCCTCCGTTGACGGCACAGATTCGACATAGCGGCTGACATAGTCTGGTGGCAGATTATGCTCGGCGCAGCCCGCGACGACAAAATCTTTGTACCAATCGTAGGGCAACAGACTGTCGTCGATGGCATCTGCAGTCGCAAGATACGTCAGGACCTTGGACCGCCGCCCCTGAGCGTTGATCACCGTGACCGTTGCGTGCTCATATCCGTTCCCAAGGCCCTCGGCTTTATCAAGCGCAGGACGTTCGGCGGGATCAAAGCGGAACAGGACACCGATCACCTGTTGGTCGTCGTTCGTCGCGAAGGCATTGCATTTGCCGGACTTGTCCTTGCTGCGTTTGTGGAACCGCAAAGCATGGCCCGGTAGGACTGCCATGCCGAGCGGTTCGCAACTCGGCATGCGCGCGCGCAGCCTTTGTGTCGACATGTTCGACCCGTATGCGAAATAGACGGAATGCTCCGGCGGGCCGATTTCCATGTCAGTCAAAGGTGCAGCTGCCGTTTCGCCCGGCTTGATTATCGTGCGTAGCGGTACCGACATTATGCTGTGCTCATCCGTTGGCTCGCCTTCTCGAACGAGAATCGACAACTCACTCTCTTTGTCAAACACAGCCACAGGCCTGCCCTTCCAACCACACTCGGGACAAACAGGCCGCTCCCACACCATTCCTGGGGTTGCACTGAACTCGCCATGCTCCGGTTCAAGATCCGGCGATCCGCAGGAGGGGCATTCCTCGGGCACACCGCGCAGTGACCGCAGGATTTGTGTCATTGCAATGTTCACCGCTTGCTGAGCCAATGAATGCGCCATGTCGGCGTCCAGCCAAGTTGCCGACTTGGCGTGAGTCAGCCAGTTGTTGAACGTCCAAGCGATTTCAAGCGTTTGCTTGATTGCGCTGCGTCTCTCTTTGTTCGTTTCCCGCGGCAGGAGATCGTTGAAGATGATGTCAATCCAAGCACGAAAATTCGCGCGTTGCGGCGGCGTGTCCGTCCAGACTGCTGCATCCTGCGTCACTCCAATAATGCTGAGCAATGTCTCGCGACAGCGGACGCCGATCGCCTGATAATCTGACACGCTTCGGGCCTGTGCGAGAGCCTCACTGACGGCTTCCATTTGCTCCATGACCGGCGCGAAAGGGAGAACCCGGATGTCCTGCTTCTGTTGGTCCTGCGTGCGCGGGATACGCAGCATCAGGCCAATATGAAAGGTGAGCGCCAGATCCATATTCGGGAACTGCGCCTGCGAATAGAGATTAGTGCCTCCGGTGATAACCCACCACCGATCCTTATTGGTATGGACATCCCAAACATCATGGCGCGTATTCAGTATGGCTTCGGAGTAAACCTTCTGGAGGAAGGTCACCTCAAGGTCGGGAGCTTGCCACTCGAAGTACTCACGGACATGCTCGGTCTCTGCTTCGCTCGCCCTTAGCACTGTTTAGCCTCCAGACATCTCGCGGTTCCGTGGCGCGCTAGTCGCGCAAGGATCCGAGCACTGCGTCGCTGTTCCTCAAGTTCTAGCTTTTGCTGTAGATTGCGAAACTGCTATCGTCATGCTCCGATGGAACAATCGATCCAAGCAATCTGGAATCAGGACGAAATCCCGGTCGTTCTGCGACGCACGGGGAAAGGCGAACTCCTGCGCGTGCGCTTGCCGTTCAGTAGCGACAACCGCCAGTGGTTGCAGAATGCTCGCCGCACGACGCCTGCTTGGATCGCATCGCGCAAATTCTGGGAAATACCTAAAGCGTGGTTCGACGACTTCGTGAATCGCGCGCTGCAGAGATATGGCTTCCTCTACGTGATCCAGCCTTATCGCGAACAGGAGATTTGCTCACCGTCCTGCCAGAATGCCAAGGGGCATGAGTGCCAATGTTCCTGTATGGGCGTCCATCACGGGACTGGGGGGGATGGTAGCTGGTTTGAGGTGTCGGATGCCTTTTCGACCCGTTGGGGGGAACGGATGCTTGCCTGTCGCCTAATGGTTGCCAAGGTTCCGCCACGCTCTGAGCTTTAGGGGGAACTCTGATGAGCATACCCCGCTGCGGGAGCGGGTGTGAGTTGGGAAATGGACTCAGTTCATGGTTTGAGCGGCCAAGAACTTGAGGTATCCCGGCCAGCGTGCAAATCATTGATAACATCAACGTGTTGCTCGGGGACGAGCTCAAGAAAGACATCAAGCGTGGTCAGCGGCTCCGCATTGCTGCGTCGAGCTTCTCCATTTTCGCGTTCGAGGCTCTGCGCAAGGAGCTTCAGTATATCGAAGAGCTGCAATTTCTGTTCACCGAGCAGACGTTCACTGCCGAGTGTGCGACGGACGGGAAGACGCGTGAGCGCCGCGAGTTCTTCATCCCGAAATCCAAAAGGGTTGCCGGTCTCTCCGGGTCGGAGTTCGAGATCCAGCTCCGCAACCGGCTGACCCAGCGGGCGATCGCGCGCGAGTGCGCGGAATGGATCCGGAGGAAGGCGCGCTTCAAGTCCAATGCGTCCTCGGCCCCAATGCAGCAGTTCCTTGCGGTTGACGGTGCGCCGGCCAGCGTCGCCTACATGCCGCTGTCTGGCTTCACGGCAGTCGACTTGGGCTATGCTCAGGGCAACGCTGTTTCCAATTTCGTGAACCGCTTCGACGAGGCGATGCACACCCAGAGCTACATCCAGCTCTTCGACACCATCTGGTCCGACCCGTCGCGCGTGGAAGACGTCACCGAGGCGATCTGCGACCACATCGCCTCGGTCTATCGGGAGAATTCCCCCGAACGCGTCTATTTCATCATGCTCTACAATATCTTCCATGCATTTCTGGAGGATATCGACGAGGACGTGCTGCCCAATGACCGGACGGGCTATCAGGAGAGCCTCGTCTGGCAGAAGCTGTTCAACTACCAGCGTGATGCGGCAACCGGGATCATCAACAAGCTCGAGACCTTCAACGGCTGCATCCTGGCGGACAGCGTCGGTTTGGGGAAGACCTTCACCGCCCTGGCGGTGATCAAGTACTACGAGCTGCGCAACCGCTCGGTCCTCGTGCTGTGTCCGAAGAAGCTGACCGATAACTGGCTGAACTATAACACCAACCTGAAAACCAATCCGTTCGCCCGGGATCGGTTCAATTATGACGTCCTGTGCCACACGGACTTGTCTCGCACCTCGGGCTCATCGAACGGCATACCGCTCAACCGGGTGAACTGGGGCAACTACGATCTGGTGGTGATCGACGAGTCCCACAATTTCCGGAACAACGATGCGTTCAAGGAGAAGGAGACCCGCTACCAGAAGCTCATGAACCAAGTCATCCGGGCCGGCGTGAAGACGAAGGTGCTGATGCTGTCCGCGACACCCGTGAACAACCGGTTCAATGATCTGCGCAACCAGCTGGCCCTGGCCTATGAAGGCCACTCCGACACGCTGTCGGAGAAACTGAATACCACCGCCAGCGTCGAGGAGATCTTCCGCCGAGCGCAGGCTGCCTTCAATCGCTGGTCCAAACTGCCGCCCGAGCAAAGGACCGCGGAGACGATCCTGACAGAACTCGATTTCGATTTCTTCGAGTTGCTCGACAGCGTGACGATCGCCCGGTCGCGCAAGCATATCACCACTTTCTACGACATGACCGACATCGGCCATTTCCCGCAGCGCCTGAAGCCATTGTCTTTCCGGCCGCCGCTGACCGATGTGCCTGGCGCCATGGACCTCAACGAGATTGTTGCGCAGCTGACGCTGCTCAAGCTCTCGGTCTATGCGCCAACCAGCTACATCCTGCCGAGCCGCCTCGCCAAGTATGAGGCGCTCTACGACACGGATGTGTCGAGCGGTGGTGGGAAGCTGCGGCAAGCTGACCGCGACAAGAGCCTGCAGGCCCTGATGACGGTCAACCTCCTGAAGCGCCTTGAAAGCTCAATCCACGCATTCCGGCTGACCTTGGGCTCATTGGCTGACAACATTCGCAAGACGCTGGAGGTGGTTGAGGACTACCGCTCTGGCCGTAGCGCCAGTTCTATCGTCGACTATGCTGACGACATCGAAACACTCGAGGCCGAAGACGATGAGCTTGAGGGTTTCGGGGCCTACCGTGTCGGCGGCAAGGTCCGGATCGATCTTGCAGACATGGACGTGCCCGGCTTCGCACATGATCTTGAAGCAGATCTCGCACTGATTGATGGTCTTCTGGGTGAGATGACCCGCATCACGCCTGAGCATGACAAGAAACTTCAGCATCTGAAGAGTCTTATCGGCGAGAAGCTGGACCGGCCGATCAACCCAGGCAACCGCAAGGTGATCATCTTCACCGCCTTCGCTGACACAGCGCACTACCTCTATGACCAGATCGCGGCAGAGATGTTGTCGCAGCACCGCCTTCACACTGGGCGAGTGACAGGGTCGGACGCCCCGAAGTCCACGCTCGGGAAGGGGCATGACTTTCAGACGCTGCTGACTCTGTTCTCGCCGCGCTCCAAGGAGAAGGCGGCAATCATGCCCGATGAGCCGGGTGAGATCGACATTCTGATCGCAACTGACTGCATCTCGGAAGGCCAGAACCTCCAGGACTGCGACTTCCTGGTGAACTACGACATTCACTGGAACCCCGTCCGGATCATTCAACGGTTTGGGCGGATCGACCGTATTGGCTCTCCTAATGCGCAGATCCAGCTGGCGAACTATTGGCCGGACATCACCCTCGACGATTACATCAAGCTCAAGGAGCGCGTCGAAAACCGGATGATCATCGCCGACGTTACCGCGACCGGCGATGACAATGTGCTGACCGCCAAGGCCAGCGACACGGCCTATCGCCGCGAACAGCTGCGCCGGCTGCAGGAGGAGGTCATCGAGCTCGAGGATGTCCGCACCGGCATTTCGATCACGGACCTGGGGCTGAACGATTTCCGCATGGACCTGCTCAACTACGTGAAAGAGCACGGCGACCTCGCTTCAACACCCAAGGGGCTTCATGCGGTGGTTCCGGCTGAACCCGCCAAGGGCTTGGAGCCGGGCATCATCTTCGCTTTGAAGGCCGTGGGCGGAGATGCCTCGGCCAACCGGCAGAACCGCCTGCATCCCTACTATCTGATCTACATGGGCAATGACGGAAGCGTCGTCGCCGATCAGACCCAGGTGAAGCGCCTGCTCGATCTGGTGCGGTCTGCGGCCAAAGGCGTAACAGCCCCGGTTCCGCCAGCATTCCGGCCCTTCAATGCCCGAACGGCCGACGGACAGGATATGAGCGAGCCGTCCCAGCTGCTCAACGCAGCAATCCGCGCCATGATTGACGCCAAGGAGGAGCGGGACCTCGACAGCCTGTTCTCGGCCGGTGCCACCACTGCGCTCTCCCACACCATCCGCGGTCTTGAGGACTTTGAACTGATCGCCTTCGTCGTTGTGGAGCAGGCAGAGGCCGGAGTTGCTTCGTGACCCTCTATGCGTGGCCGCCGCGAACGGCATTTGGCCGCGCGATCCCGAAAAGCCGGATATACGGCGCCGCGCAGGTTCCGCGCGCGATGCAGGCCAAATTCGTGGATCAGGTCGAGCGCATGGAGTGGACCCACGTGCTTCGCGCTGATCGATTGAATGTGCGACCGTCGGCAGGCCTCGAGGAAATAGCCGTCATCGCGATCGACCTGCATACGCCCGACGTCGAACCGGCAGTGCTGGTGGCCATCGAGAAGGCCATTCCGCGGCCTCTGATCCTCGAACTCAACCATGCCGGGCGCACTCGGATGGCAATGGCGTGGAAGCGCCCCAGTCAGGCAGAGGCGGGCAAGTGGGTCACTGCAACGCACGCCTTCACCGCTTGGGAAGCTGGGGACGCACCGCGTCAGGCTCTGCCCACCGCGTTGGACATGGGCACGCTCTATGCGCGGCTGCTCGAGCCCCTGCTACCGCCAAAGCGAAGCGACGACGAGCCGATTGCAGAGCGTGTCGCCCGGGCGGAAGAGGCCGCACAGATTGAGCGTGAGATCACGAGCCTTGAAAACGCTCTGGCGAGGGAAAAGCAGTTCAACCGGAAGGTGGAGGTCAATGCGGCGCTTCGTGCGGCAAAAGCAAAGCTCGGGGATCTAAGGGGCTGATTGCATTGGATGGGCGGTGGGCGCTGACTTAGCCGCCAAGGGGGTGTCGACATCCATCGTTTAGGCGGGTGCCCCCATGGCTGCCCCATCCAAATTTGCCGATCAAGTGCCGCTGACTGTTCGACAAAAGCTGTCGTGGCCGCTAGGAATTCGGGTCATGGACAAGATGAAAATGCACAGCCCGGACCTGTCTCAGGACAACATTGCCAAGATCCGCGCCCTCTTCCCTGATTGCGTGACAGAGGCCGCCGACGAGCAGGGCAACATCCGGCTCGCCGTTGACTTCGACCAGCTGCGCCAGACGCTTTCGGATCATATCGTTGAAGGGCCGCAGGAGCGTTATCGGCTCGACTGGCCCGGCAAGCGCGAGGCGCTTCTCACTGCCAATGCTCCGATCGCCAAGACCCTCCGCCCCTGCCGCGAGGAGAGCGTGGACTTCGACACCACCCAGAACCTCTTCATCGAAGGCGACAACCTCGATGCGCTGAAGCTCCTTCAGGAAAGCTATCTTGGTAAGGTAAAGCTGATCTACATCGATCCACCCTATAACACCGGCAAAGACTTCATTTATCGAGATAAGTTTTCGTCTTTGAAGGCCCAGTACGAGAATCTTACTGAGCAGCGCGACGCCGACGGCGGTCTGCTGGTAGCTAATCCTGAAACCAAGGGGCGGTACCATTCCGACTGGCTCACTATGATCTACTCTCGCCTGAAGGTTGCGAGAAACCTGCTAGCAGAGGACGGTCTGATCTTCATCAGTATCGACGATGTGGAACAGGCTGCCCTGAGGCACCTCTGTGCAGAAATATTCGGTGAGAAGAACTTTATTGCCCAGCTGACTTGGGAAAAAGGCCGAAAGAACGACGCGAAATTCTTTTCACTCGGCCATGAGTACATGCTTGTGTATGCACGCAATCAGCTAGTGCTGCGTGAGCGAGGCGAAATTTGGCGCGAAGAAAAGCCTGGCGCTAAAGAAATTTGGGATGAATTTTTACGCCTGCGCAGCATCCATGGTGACAATTTTAGTCTAATGGAAAATGAATTAAGCGCGTGGTTTGCAGAATTGCCTAAATCTCACCCTTCTAAAAAATGGTCGCGATACAAGCGCATAGACAAGAATGGGCCTTGGCGAGATGATAACATATCTTGGCCAGGAGGAGATGGTCCACGGTACGATGTCATCCACCCGGTTACCAAACAACCTTGTGCCGTCCCGGAGCGGGGATGGATCTATTCGTCCCACGAGACCATGATGGAGAAGATTAAAAGTGGAATTGTCGAGTTCCGTGCAGACCATACTGATCCTCCTCAGCGCAAGACCCACATTCGACCGATCCCGGAGGAATTGGATGACGACTCTGATTTCTTAGAGGAAGTAGACGATGATCAGGGTGATACCGAACTGGCGACCCAAGTAAGGCCCTCTGTGATTTACAAACAGTCTCAAGTCGCTGTGAAATACCTTCGAAATTTGATGGGTGGAAAGGTATTTAATAACCCCAAGGATCATGAAGAACTTGCAAAACTCATTGCCTACGTGACCCCTCGCAATCCTGACGCGATTATTATGGATTTCTTCGCGGGTTCTGGGAGTACAGCTGAAGCAGTCTTAACGGCAAATGCGACCGCAGGCACAAATTATAAATTTGTGGTCGTGCAATTGCCCGAAGACCTTGATCAGGCCGCTGCAGCAACGACGGGCGCAGCCAAGAAAACGGTGCAAAACGCCATCAAATTACTGGCTAAGTTGGGTAGACCGCATCTGCTCTCCGAAGTCACGAAAGAGCGCATTCGCCGCGCGGGCATGGAGGCCTTGAAGGGAAATGTCAGTGAGGGCTGGAACCGTGACGTCGGCTTTCGCGTGCTGAAGATCGACAGCTCTAACATGAGCGACGTCTACTACCGTCCCGACGAGGTGAGCCAGGACGAGCTCTTTGGGCAAGTCGACAGCGTAAAGCCTGATCGCACCGGCGAGGATCTGCTGTTCCAGGTGCTGATCGACTGGGGCGTAGAGCTGACCCTGCCAATCAACCGCGAGACCCTGCATGGCAAGACCGTTTACTCTGTCGATGGCAATGCGCTGATCGCCTGTTTCGACACCGGCGTTACCGATGAGCTGGTGAAGGAAATCGCCGCCCGCGCGCCACTGCGCGCCGTGTTCCGCGACACCAGCTTCGCCCGCGATGCCGATCGCATCAACGCCGAGCAGCTCTTCCGCCAGCTCTCGCCGGGCACCGAACTGAAGGCCATCTGACCGATGGATCAGGCCGCGCTCACGTCTCAGCTCGCACAGCTTATCGCCAATTGGGAAGATGAGGTGGTGGAGTTCAAGCGCGGCAAAGACAGCTTTTCCGCGAGCGACTTGGGCAAATATCTCTCGGCCCTGGCCAATGAGGCGAACCTGCGCGGCATGGATCGCGCATGGATCGTGTTCGGGGTCGATAACAATACCCGCCAGGTGGTGGGCACAACCTACAAGGAAAGTTCCGAGCACCTGCAGGCCACGAAGAAGCAGGTGTTAGACGGAACGAGCAGCATCACCTTCCGCGACATCCACGAGCTGCTGCATCCCGATGGCCGCGTCATACTGTTCGAAGTGCCGGCAGCGCCGCGGGGCATGCCAATCACTTGGAGCGGCCACGCCTATGGGCGAGCGGGCGAGAGCCTGATCGCTCTGCCACCAGACAAGCTGGACGAAATCCGCAACCAGACCATCGCAACCGATTGGACGGCGCAGGTGGTCGAAGGGGCAACTATCGACGATCTCGACCCAAAGGCGATCTCTGTCGCGCGAGAACGATTTGCTGAGAAGCATGCACGTCGGGTCTCGTCAGAAGAAGTGGCAGGCTGGAGTGACGCAACCTTCCTCGACAGAGCGAAAGTTACCCAGAATGGCGCGATAACCCGCGCAGCACTGCTGCTACTTGGCAAGATGGAGGCGGCAGGGAAGCTAAGTCCGCATCCGGCCGAGATCACCTGGAGCCTGCGCGGGGAAGAGCAGGCCTATGAGCATTTCTACCCGCCGTTTTTGCTCACATCCTCCGAGGTCTTTGCCCGCATCCGCAATGTGCAGATCCGCATCCTGCCACAGGACCAGCTGCTGGCGCATGAGGTGTCGAAATATGACCAAAGCGTGGTTCTTGAGGCCCTGCACAACTGCATTGCTCACCAGGACTACACCCGCAACGGTCGTATCGTCGTCACCGAATACCTCGATAGGCTGACTTTCGAGAGCGAGGGCGGTTTCGTCGATGGCGAGCCTACGGATTATGCCACTGGTGCCCGCTCGACCCCGCGCCGCTATCGTAACAGCTGGCTGGTCCAGGCAATGGCCGAGCTCAATATGATCGACCAGATGGGGTATGGCATTCAGCGCATCTATGAGGCGCAGCGGAGGCGGTTCTTCCCGTTGCCCGATTATGATGTGAAGGATCCGACCGCAGTCAGCCTGACAATCCATGGCCGCGTGGTCGATCCCGCCTACAGCCGCTTGCTGATGCAGCAGACCGAGCTTGATCTGGTCGATGTCGTCAATCTCGACCGGGTGCAGAAAAAGCTGCCCATTACCGACGACGCCATCAAGCACCTGCGCCGCCGGAAGCTCATCGAGGGGCGCAAACCGAACTTCCATGTCTCAGCGACGGTGGCAGCGGCAACGGCCACTATGGCCGACTATGTCCGCACCCGCGCGCAGGATGATGAGTTCTATGCTAAGCTACTGACTGACTATCTCGCGGGCGCGGGCCGTGCGACACGCCGGGAGGTCGATCAGCTGTTGCTCGACAAGCTGAGCGACGCCCTCACGCCCGAACAGCGCACCAAGAAGATTGCCAACCTACTCACCAAGCTGCGCCGGCAGGGGGTGATCGTGAACATGGGTCCGCGGGCGGCGCCGCAATGGATGCTTGCAGAAAGAAAGCCGCGATGATTACGGCATTTTGCAGAAAGGTCGGGCGGATAAGTCCTAGGGATTCCGTCGTTTCCCTCTTTCTGCACAGTGGAAAATTCTCTCTCCAAAGTTAAGAATGCAGAAAGGGCCTGTGTCGGCCATGAAGCTCAAATTCAAGGTTCAGCCCTACCAGACCATGGCCGTCGACGCGGTGGTCGATTGCTTTGCGGGCCAGCCCTTCAGCGTCGGTCCAGCCTACAGGATCGACCCGGGCAAGCGGAACCAGGCAGAGGCGTTTGACGATGAAGGGTTCCGCAACCCCGATATCGCGCTCACCGACGCGCAGTTGCTGACGAACATCAACGCGGTCCAGCGCCGGCAAAATCTCCCACAATCGCCATCCCTGACCAGCTTTGTCACGCGGGACGCGAAGGGCAGGGCGGTGCCCGCTCCGGCTGCCTATCTCAAGAATATGGCCGCCGCCGCACCGCTTCATCTCGATGTCGAGATGGAAACGGGGACCGGCAAGACCTACTGCTACATCAAGACGATGTTCGAGCTGAACCGGCGCTATGGCTGGTCGAAGTTCATCATCATCGTCCCGAGCATCGCCATCCGCGAGGGTGTCGCCAAGTCGCTTTCGATCACAGCGGAGCACTTCACCGAAACCTACGGGAAGAAGGCTCGCTTCTTCATCTACAACTCGAAGCGCCTGCACGAGCTCGAGAGCTTCTCGTCCGATGCCGGACTGAACGTGATGGTCATGAACATCCAGGCCTTCAACGCCAGCGGCAAGGATAACCGCCGCATCTATGACGCCCTCGATGACTTCCAGTCGCGCAAGCCGATCGATGTGATCGCCGCCAACCGGCCGATCCTGATCCTCGATGAGCCGCAAAAGATGGAAGGCAAGGCCACGGTCGAAGCGTTTCCCAAGTTCCGCCCTCTGTTCATCATGCGTTATTCGGCAACGCACCGGACCGAGCACACCAAGATCCACCGGCTCGATGCGCTGGACGCCTACAACCAGAAGCTGGTGAAGAAGATCCAGGTCCGGGGTATTGCGCTGAAGGGACTGACCGGCACGACCGCCTATCTCTATCTCGAGGGGATTGAGACGGTCGGCCGCGGCAAGGGCGGGCCCTTTGCCCGTCTGGAGATGGAGATCAAGGACACCACCGGAACGATCAAGCGCCGGCTGAAACGTCTGAAGTTCCGCGATGACCTCTACGATCTGTCAGGCGGGCTCGATCAGTACCGTGACTTCGTCGTGTCGCAGATCGATGCCACCGCCGACACCGTCGAGTTCACCAATGGGATCACGCTTAAGGCTGGCGAGGCTTATGGTGACCTCTCGGAGCGGGACATCCGGCGGATTCAAATCCGCGAAACGATCCGCGCCCATCTTGAAAAGGAGCGGCAGCTCTTCGCCCAAGGGGTCAAGGTGTTGTCGCTGTTCTTCATCGACGAGGTGGCCAAGTACCGCGACTACAGCCGCGACGATCAGAACGGCGAATATGCCCGCATGTTCGAGGAAGAATATGCCGAGGCAGTTGCGTTGGTGCTCGCTGAGCTTCCGCTCGATGAGGCTGCCTGGCGCAAGCACCTCGAAGCGATTCCGGTAGCCAAGACACACGATGGCTATTTCTCGATCGACAAGAAGACCAAGCGGTTGAAGGACCCCGAGGTTGGCGCGCGTTCAACGGATTCCGATGATAGCGATGCCTATGATCTCATCCTGAAGAACAAGGAGCGGCTCCTTTCCTTCGATGAACCCGTCAGGTTCCTGTTCTCCCATTCGGCGCTGAGGGAAGGCTGGGACAACCCGAACGTGTTCGTGATGTGCATGCTCAAGCACAGCGAAAACACGGTTTCACGCCGGCAGGAAGTGGGGCGCGGTCTCCGACTGGCCGTAGACCGGTTTGGCGACAGGCTCGACCATCCCGCGACCGTCCACGACATCAACATTCTCTCGGTTATCGCGAGCGAAAGCTACACTGATTTCGTAGCGGGACTGCAAAAGGAGATCGCAGAAAGCCTCTCCGCCCGGCCGCGCAAGGCCAGCCAAGCCTTCTTCGTGGGTAAACAGCTGCACACGCCGGAAGGGCCCGTGACTGTCACCGACCAGATGGCGACGCAGATTCACCGTTACCTGATCAAGCATGACTACATCGACGACGCAGATCAGATCACGGACACCTATTATACTGCGAAGGCCGAGGGCACTTTGGCCGTGCTGCATGACGATCTGGTCCCGTACCAGGCTGAGGTCTTCAGCCTGATCGACAGCGTCTACAGTGATGCCGCTCTTCCCAAGTTCGAGGACGGACGGAAGCCCAAGCGCAACCCGCTGAACGACAATTTTCACAAGGGTGCCTTCCAGGAACTCTGGAGCCGGATCAACCGAAAGGCCGTCTACCGCGTGGAGTTCGACACGGCGGAGCTGATCCAGAAATGTATCAGTGCCCTCAACAGCGAATTGCGCGTGACCAAGCTGCAATACACCGTCCAGACGGGGATCCAGTCGGACGAGGTCACTGATGAGCAATTGCGGGGTGGGACTGGTTTCAGCGTCACGCGCAACGAAACCGTCCAGGCCGCGTCGGCCCGCTCGGCGGTGAAGTACGATCTTTTGGGGAAAGTCTCAGACGCGACCGACCTCCTGCGGCAGACCGTGGCCCAGATCCTCACCGGCATCGAGCCTGCGATCTTCGATCAATATCGCGCCAATCCCGAGCACTTCATTTCTGAGGCGGCGCGGCTGATCAAGGAACAGAAGGCTGGGCACCTGATCGAGCAGCTCGTCTACGATCCGATCGATGAGCGCTATGACGCCGACATCTTCACTGCGGCGGAGATCGGCCAGGATTTTTCCCGGGCGACCGAGCGGCTGAAGAACCACGTCTTCGACTATTGCATCACAGATTCCGGGGTCGAGCGCGACTTCGTCGGGGAGCTGGATACAAGTGCGGAGGTCGAGGTCTATGCGAAGCTGCCACGCGGCTTCCTGATCCCAACCCCTGTGGGCGACTACAATCCCGATTGGGCCATTGTGTTTCGCGCCGGTGCCGTGAAGCACATCTATTTCGTCGCCGAAACCAAGGGGTCGATGTCGTCACTTGCGCTTCGAGACCTCGAGCGGGCGAAAATCGACTGCGCCAAGAAGTTCTTCGCCAAGCTAGCGGAATCGAACCCGACGCCCAATGTCAGGTACGGGGTAGCTGATAGCTACAACAAGCTGATGGAGATCGTGACGACTTGATCACTGCCCCCGCGCCTCTCAGCTCGCCCGAATAAGGCGCGGTCAAAGTCCACCCCGTCGGATCGTCCGATACACGGTCGGCCGCGAGACCTTGAACAGCTTGCCGAGGTCGCTGATCGAGTATTCGCCGGTGGCGTGCATCTTGAGCAGTTCGCGCTGTTGGAGGTCGGAGAGCTTGGGGGGCTTGCCGCGGAGCTTGCCCTTGTCGCGCGCGATCTTCATGCCTTCGCGGGTGCGTAGACGGATGAGGTCGCTCTCGAATTCGGCGAAAGTGGCGAGGATGTTGAAGAACATCCGGCCCATCGGGTCGTTGGGGTCGTAGACCTGCTTGCCGAGCGCGAGGCTGACGCCGCGTTTCTCCAACTCATCTGCGATCGCCCGCGCGTCCGGCACCGACCGGGCGAGGCGATCGAGCTTCGGCACGACCAGCGTTTCGCCGGCACGCACTGCTGCCAGCGCCTGGGCGAGGCCGTGGCGGTCGCGGTTGCGGCCGGTCAGTCCATGATCGGTGTAGATGCGGTCCTCTGGCACGCCGAGCTCGATCAGCGCCCGGCGCTGGGCGGTGAGGTCCTGCTTGTCGGTCGAGCACCGGGCATATCCGATGAGAGTGTTGGTCATGGCTCTAATCAATCATTCGAATTGCTGCGGGCTGTCTGAAAAGTCGCCTCAGTCGATCACGCAAGCTACGCTCGCTTCGCAGCGTGCATAACTGCACGCCGCCGATCTCCATTTGTACAAAGGCGGCGGCAGCGGCGATAACTTCAAGGTGCACTCCACCAATAATTTCATCGCTTTGAGGCTCGAGGATGAGGTACACTTCACAGCCGTCGGGCTTGGCATTCAGATTTGGTCCGCCGTAGCGCATGTAAGCGTTCGCGGCATCGAGCCGCTCCCACTCACCAACACGATCAAAATCAATATGGTTCCCCCCGAGCTTGTTCGCGACGAAACGCAATATTTGACCTGTATTGAACCAATGGCCATCGTAAAACAAACGCGGTTGAGCCAGAAACTTTTTAAGCGGAAGTCGGGTCTGCCCTTCATTGACGAAGCTGCGATCAACGCAGCCGGGGTCGAGTGGGCTGTCATAGATATGGCGTATCGCTTGCCCGTTAGCCATCACTCCGCCGGTCAAATAGTAGCGGAACGCATTTGTACGATCGCCGTAAGCCTTCGCGAGGCTGTTGCCCTCTACAGAGAACAACGCTGACTGCCGCAAAGGTGCGAGGATCCTTTGAAGGTCGCCATCAACAAGCCAGCGACGAAGAATTCCGGATGTGAGCCGGATGTGGCTCTCGCTTACCGCCCTCCCTTGAGGAAAAATGAGAGACACCAGCGTTTCGATGTCTCCGACGAGCAGGCGGACCAACTCGTTGTACTGTTCATCGGTGAGCGCGCTTGTCATGTGTAACGGATGAGGCCCCTGTGTGAGAAAATAAAGCGTACCACCTTAATGAGAGAGCAGGCAAGCCGGATTTCCGGAGGGGAGGGGGGTCTGACCTCTGGCGCCCGCAAAGTGTCCGGTGAGCGATCCGATGCGGTCGCACGAGCCTTGGTCATTTCATATGTATTGACTTCCACTTGATACAGACAACTAGAAAGTGTAATAGCCAATCGACAATACAGTGAGGTGCCATATGAACGTGCAGCGGGGAAAACTTGTTTCGGGAGGAAGGCTGCAATTGCCGGTCGAGATCCGGCGTGCACTCTCTCTATCCGATGGCGACACCGTGCTGCTCGAAGTGGTCGATGGCGAAATCCACGTGCGACCCTATCGCGATGCCGTGACCCGGGTTCAGGCGAAGTTGCGCAAGTATGTGGAGCCAGGTCGCAGCTTGTCTGACGAATTGATAGCTGAGCGCCGGGCTGCCGCAGAAAATGAGTGATAAGCGCTATATGCTCGATGCCTCGGCCGTGCTCGCGATGATGCTCGGTGAGAATGGCGGCGATCAGGTTCGAGAGCGACTTGCTGCCAGCTGCATCAGCGCCGTCAACCTTTCTGAGGTTGTTGCCAAACTGCAAGAAGGCGGTGTGCCCGATGAGGTCATAACGACCAGTCTTGCAGAGCTGAATTTCGATGTGCTCGCGTTCGATCAGAGTCAGGCAGTGCATGCCGGACTGCTGCGTGCTGCCACGCGAAGTGTCGGATTGTCCTTGGGGGATCGAGCCTGCCTTAGCGCAGCCCAGTCGTGCAATGCAGTTGCAGTGACAACTGATCGGGCATGGGGCAAACTCGACGTTGATATCGCCGTCGAAGTTCTTCGCTAAGTTCCGCAGTCGACCCAGAGCCGGTCATTCACGGCCGTGACGCTAAACGTCTGGTTCCGCCGAAAGCCGCCATGCGGATTTCGGGATTGTGCGTGAGCCTCGCCACCAAAGGTTGTGCGGGGCTGCCGAACTACGAGCCAGAGGTGGAACGTTTACCGCAGCGTCCATAATCAAAGCCGGGTGCAACCCCGCAGAGTGCTTCGTAGCACGGCGGCAGAATTGTCGAGTGAAGCTTCGCCTTCCAAACGGCCGTTGATGCGCAGCATCACTGCTCCACGTTGTTGCATCAGGAGCGGAATAAGCTCGGTGCCAGACACGCCGCCGATCCATTGCGTGCCGCCCGCATTGGCGCGTTGGACGGGAATATTCACAAGGCGTCCGGAGAAATTCCAGGTCAGCGTCGTCGTGTTGGCCGTAGCAGGCTTGTTGAGTAACATCGCCATGAATGGCTTGCCACCCTCGCAATAGAGGCTGAGCGATTCGATGTTCGGCGACGCCGCAGCGCTGACATAGGCGATGGGAGCGCGCCCTTGCACAGGCACGACTTCCCACGGGGTGCCAGGCAAAGGAACCGCCGTTTCCGGCGGGCTATTGTCCAACATCTTCTTGATATCCGGGGCCACGGGCAGCCGAGACCCGCTGGCTGGAGAGTAGACTGTAAGCTTGCCTCGCTCCCAAAGGCCGACCTGCACCTCCCGCCGAGCTGGATCGATCATGACATAGGCTTGCTCAACGCCCCCCTGCTGCGGGGCGTTGCCGGAAAGATAGTAATAGCGTCCCGCGCGCTGGAGGGGCGAGACGGCTGACAGGTTTCTCTGAAATACAGCCATTTTCGGTCCGAGCAGCGTCTTCAGGGCGGCCGCCACGGCGCCTTTGTCGAAGATGTCTATGTTATCCTTCGAATATTCTCCCGGGTATTTCCCAACGAGACCGGCCAGGTTGTTCCATTCTGCCGGAATCCCTTGAACCGCGACTGCCGCCTCTGGCCGCGGTGGTGGCGGCGTGCCGGCAGGGGCGCTGCCCTTGCACAGAGTGAAAGGGCCGCCGTTGGTGAAAGCGGCATGGAACGCATCGGGGCGTCCGCCCGGAGGAAGATCGGCATCGAAGCGGATGACGCCGGGCTTCTCGTCATCGTTCACAAACATGATCACCCGGCCATAGTCGTTGCTGCTGACCGGGAAGGGGAAGAAGACAGCCGTAATGCCCTCGTAGCTCGGGCCCATAAAGGTAAGCGCATACTCAACCCTTTGCGGCTTCACCTCGCGGCCCCTGGCGCGAAACAGCATGCCATTCTGGTCGATCACGACGCGTGGCTCCTTCGAGCAGTCTCCGCCCGGCGCATAGCTGCCGAAGATATGATCTACCCCTTGACGCTCTAGATTGGACAAAGGGAGCGCTTGAGCGACTGCCAAAGAGAGTGCAGAAAGGCTGGCGCCTGCCAATACCAATCGAAGTCGGCGAGCTTGTCTCGCCTGAAGGTATAGCGTTCCCATAACCACTCCCCCTGAGTCGGTAGATCTGCGTCCGATTGCTGGTCGACTTTGAAGCAAATCGATTTGCTGCAGCACAAGTTAACCCGCATCTGCCTCATTCGTCAAAACACCAAGCCCGTATTTCGTAAGCCGTGCGTGGCCCGTTCCAGCCATGAGCTGGAGGCACGGAACATGCAGGGATGGGAGGGATCGTTTCGAGGGCCCGCTTCAGCTTCCTGTATGTCGGGCATTGGGGAACGCACACAAAAAAGCTGCAATCCCTAACCTGAGCAGGCCAAGTCGGCTGCCGACCCAGACCCGGCCATTCGCGTCATCTGCCACGAACGTCTGCTCCAGACGGAAGCAGGCAGCGGGAGCTCCCGATTTTCTGGTCTGGTTGCCATTCAAGGGTCTGTAGCGAATGCGCGTGCGGGGACGTAAGGGGATTTGCTCGACCCTGCTTTGCGCAGGCCTCACTCGGCAGCGGGCAGACGGCCGATCGCTCCCTATCGTGGCGAATGATCGCGCAGCGCAGCACCTAGCTTGGCAAGGCTGCTGTTCAATGTGTTCAGCGCTGCTTGGTCCATTCCGGTTGCCCTGAGAACTTCAGCAGGGACACAGCCCAGCGCTTCTTTGACAAGGTCGCTGCCGGCCGATGTCAGACTCAGGCGAACCACGCGTTCGTCTTTCTTGTCTCGGGTGCGGGTAACTAGTCCGGCAGCCTCCAGTCGCTTGATCAACGGAGTGAGGGTGTTCGATTCAAGCTGGAGCTTTTCACCTAGCTCGCTGACAGCCTGTCCTTCCCTTCCGCTCAGCGCCACCAGCGCGAGATATTGCGGATAGGTGATGCCGTATGGGTCAAGCAGCGGCTTGTAGACGCGGTTGAACGCGAGGCCCGCCGCATAGACGGAAAAGCACAGGAATTGATCGAGCGGATTGCCCTCAGGGGCAGGGGAAGCGGTTTCGGTCATGGCAGGAATATAAATCGCACACGATTTAATCGCAAGGGTTAACACCAACTCATGCGGAGCTATGTAGATCGCACACGATCTAATCGTGTCCGGTCGTAAAGGAGCTAAGCCATGACCAAATCGACCCTGCTTTCCGCCCTCACCTCCAGCGCCCTGCTGTCCCTCTCGCCCATGGCCGCGCATGCCGAGACGCTGGAACCGGCCGCCTCGGGCTTCGCCGAAGCCGCCGCCGTTTGCCCGTACTCCCACGCGGTGCGCGGCAACATCGAAGTTCGCCTTGCGGTCACGACCGAGGCGTGATCCCCGGCCAGCCAAGGCCCGGTCAGCCGCGCGGTTGACCGGGCCTTTGCCTTTCAGGCGCCTCTGGCCCGCGCCAGTTCCCGCGCAAGATCGACGAAGACCCTGAAAGCCGCCGGCGGATTGCGGCGGCTGGGGTAATAGAGGCACAGCGGTTCCAGCGGCGGTGTCCAGGCCTCCAGGATCCGCACCAGCGTTCCGGCCGCGATATCCTCGCGCACGTCGGATTCCATGAAGAACCCGATCCCGACCGAGGCGAGCGCGGCAAGACGCGCCAGACTCGCCTCGTCGAGCGTGAGCGGGCCGTCGACATCAACGGGCAACGGCTGACCCTCGGCCTCGAACGGCCAACGCAGCAGCGCGCCATTGGGCAGCCGGGTGCGGATGCAGGAATGGCCGGACAAGTCCGAAGGCACGCGCGGCACACCGTGCTCGGCCAGATAGGCGGGCGATGCCACCACCGCATGACGGCGCGCGGGGCCGAGCGGAATGGCAATCATGTCGCTGGGCACAAGGTTCTGGCTGCGAATCCCGAAATCGAAACCGTGGGCGACGATGTCCACAAGGTTGCCCTCGGTCACCAGGTCGATCCGGATCTGCGGAAACCGCTTGAGGCATTCGAACACCAGCGGGGCGAGCACCTCCCGACCGGCGGTGGCAAAAGTGTTGATGCGCAAGGTTCCGGCCGGGGTGTCCTGCTCCGCGCGCACCGTATCGAGCGCCTGATGGATATCCGCGAGCGCCGGTGAGACCTGTTCGATGAACCGGCGCCCCGCTTCGGTCAGCGCAACGCTGCGCGTGGTGCGGTTGAACAGGCGCACGCCCAGCAGACTCTCAAGCTTGGCGATCGTGGTGCTGAGCGCGCTCGTCGACACGCCGAGATCGAGCGCCGCCGCACGGAACGATGCTCTGCGTCCAATGGCGAGAACCGCATCGAAATCGGCAAGGCTGAAGTTCCGCATTATCCCGCTTTCAGTAACATCGCATCCTCTTTTATCCTGCTTATCCGGACGAGGTCAAAGCTCTATTGGAATGGACGCACCAGCGAACCCCACCCGGAGAACGACCATGAGCATCGAATTGCCCGGCCCCATTGCCCGCTATTTTGCCGCCGATAAAGGCAGCGACCCTGCCTCGCTTGCCGCCTGTTTCACCCTCGATGGAACCGTGGTCGACGAAGGCAACACCTATGCCGGGCGTGACGCGATCCGCCAGTGGCTGGCGAATGCGTCGACCCAGTACACCTACACGGTCGAACCCTTCGCGCTCGCGCGTGACGACGGACGGATTGTCGTCACGAGCCACCTTGCGGGCAATTTCCCCGGCAGCCCGGTGGACCTGCGCTACCGCTTCGCGCTTGAGGGCGACCTTATCGCTGCTCTGGAGATCGCGCCATGATCCCCTTCGTCACTTTGGAGGGCAAGCGAGCGCTCGTCACATCGGGCACCCGCGGCGCCGGTGCAGCTACGGTGGCGCTGTTCGAAGAGCTCGGCGCACAGGTGCTGACCACGGCGCGTAGCAGGCCCGCCGATATGCCTTGCGCGCAATTCGTCGCAGCCGACCTGACGACGCCCGAAGGGTGCACCGCCGTCGCAAGCGCGGTGCTCGTGCGGCTCGGCGGAGTCGATATCATCGTCCATATGCTCGGCGGATCATCGGCACCGGCGGGCGGCTATCAGGCGCTTGGCGAAGCGCAATGGCGAAACGAGCTTGACCTCAACCTGATGCCTGCTGTCCGGCTCGACCGGGCGCTGCTGCCGGCGATGACAGCGCAAGGATCGGGCGTGGTGATCCATGTGACCTCGATCCAGCGCGAACTGCCACTGCCCGAAGCGACCACCGCCTATGCCGCAGCCAAGGCGGCACTCTCGACCTACAGCAAGAGCCTGTCCAAGGAGGTTTCGCCGCTAGGCGTTCGGGTGGTGCGGGTGTCGCCGGGCTGGATCGAGACCGAATCCTCGGTCGATCTGGCACGACGGCTCGCCGAGGAACACGGCGTTTCTGTGGAAGAGGGCCGACTGATGATCATGCAGTCGCTCGGCGGCGTTCCAATCGGCCGCCCTTCACAGCCAGAAGAGATTGCAAACCTGATCGCTTTCCTTGCCTCGGACCGAGCAGGCACGATAACCGGCACCGAGTATGTAATCGACGGCGGCACAGTGCCGACCGCCTGATTTGATGCCGGCGTGAGCGGGGCAAGCACAAGGCTCCCCCGCTGCTGCACCTGACTGGTCACAATCTGCTTATTGGCCATAGATGGACGTGTGCGACCCAAATGCGGTCGTGCAACCTCACCGCATTGAATGTCCGCTTCCTCCAGAAGGGGCCACCCTGGCTTGATGAGCGCGATCCGACCTGCTTCAATGGTTGGAACTTTTCCCCAAACCAATTCAGCCACTCCCACTGCTGTCGGCGATCAACATCAGGATGCAAATCTTTGCCGAAGCGCCTTCTTGTCGATCTTGCCGGTCGCCGTCAGTGGAACCGTGGAAAAATAGATCTTGTCGGGTAGCCACCATTTTGCCACGCGGGTTTCAAGATAGGTATAGATTTCGGTCTCGCTCGGGGCGGCGCCGTCATGGGGTTCAATGATGAGGACCGGGCGTTCCTCCCATTTGGGATGATTGATGCCGATGACCGCAGCAATTCGCACGCCCGGACAGCCAGACGCGACATTTTCCAAGTCGATCGATGAAATCCATTCGCCGCCAGATTTGATCAGGTCCTTGGCTCTGTCGGTCAAGCGAAGGTACCCATGGCGATCGATCGTGCCGACATCGCCCGTATCGAACCAGCCATCAGCCGAGGCGGCCTCGAGGTCAGGGAAATAGCGGTCCACAACCCAAGGCCCGCGAACCTGCAGGGCGCCGGGAGTCTGACCGTCCCAAGCCACTTGCTCGCCATCTTCGTCAACGATCCGCAGTTCGATACCGAATTGCATCCGCCCCTGCCGGGTTAGCAACACCTCGCGGGCGAAGGCTTCGCCTTCGCCAAGCAATCGCGGGGTCGGTGTCGAAACCACCCCGAGCGGACTGGTTTCGGTCATGCCCCAGATCTGCAGCACCGTGACGCCATAAGTCTCGCGGAAGGTCTCGGCCATTGCTCGCGGCACTGCCGATCCGCCCACAATGACGCGCGACAATTTGCCAGTGTCGCCCCCCGTTGCCGCAAGATGGGCAAGATACATCGTCCAGATCGTTGGGACGCCGACGGACAACGTTACGCCCTCGGCGCTGATCAGCGCGGCGAGGCTTGCTCCATCCATACGATCGCAGGGCAGTACCAGCTTGCAGCCATTGATCGCCGCCGCATAGGGCAACCCCCAGGCGGTGGCATGATACATCGACGAACAGGGCATGATCGCATCAAAGGCGCTTAAGCCAAAGGCTCCGGATAGTCCTGCAGCCATTGCGTGCAGGACAATTGACCGGTGCGAATAAAGCACCCCTTTCGGAGCACCGGTGGTTCCCGAGGTGTAGCATAGCACCGCTGCTGCCAGCTCATCGAACAACGGCCATTCATAGTTCCCGCTTTCCTCGGCCAGCAGGTGTTCGTACACGAGTTCGCGATCGCACCCATCCGCGCTTGCAGGCCGGTCTGATAGTAGGATGAAGCAATCAATCCCGGGAAGATGAGGGCGAAGGCGCGCCACCAACGGTGCGAGGTTGAGATCGTAGGCGAGAATGCGGCTGCCAGCGTGATTGATGGTGAAGGCGATGTGCTCATCGCTCAACCGAGGATTTGCTGTGTGCAGCACGGCGCCCATCCCAGGCACAGCATAGAAGAGTTCAAGATGACGATGGGTATTCCAGGCGAGCGACGAAATTCGGTCTCCGCTCCTGATCCCGAGCCGTGCAAAGACCTGTGCTGCACGGAGCGCGCGCTGCTCACACGCACGCCAATCGTAGCGAAAGGCGGGCTCGTCCACCCGCTCGGATACAATTTCGGTATCGCCATGCGCGCGTGCGGCGTGCGCTGCCAGCGCGCTGATGAGCAACGGACGATTTTGCATCAATCCTTGCAGCATTTCCGCCCCTTCTCACCGGTCACATATTCGGCCTCGCGGCTCAACTGGCGGGCTCTTGCGCCAGGAAGAATGAAAGAAAGCGCCGGTCTGACCAATCGGTCTTGCGCCGTGCCATCAGCGCGACCAGATCAAGGCGGGCTTGGCGCACGATGGTCAGTCCTTGCGAGGGAATGACATAAAGCCGCTGATCGCCCGCGCCTGCAGCGACGACCAGATCGCTAGGTAAACCCGCGTCAGGATCGGTAATGTCTGTCGCAGCCGTTGCAGGATCGGCAAGCGCGGAGGCGCGAGGAAGCCACCAGGTCAGGCCGTAAGCGGGGTTGGCCTTGCTGCCTTCGAACAGCGCTTTGAAGGTGCCGGGATCGACCAGCGGCTTGCCGTCAAGAATTCCGCCCCCGCGAACAAACTCGCCGACCTTGGCCCATTCTTCTGCGCTCATTACTGCGCCCTGAGGCATTAACGGATTGCCATCAGGACCGTTACGCCATTCAGCCACTTTCACGCCCAATGGAAGCAGCACGCGCCGCTCCAGATACAGGCGGGGGTTTGCATCCTGCCCGGCGGCTCTCAGCTTGCGCTGCACGACTTCCCCGAAGATCTGAAGCGGCGTCGGCCCATACTGAAAGCGGGCGCCGGGAGGCGCTGCAGTCTCAACTGAAAGCGAAGCTCGATAGCCTTGCGGCCGCCCGATTTCGGACGGATGCCCGCTGGTCATGGAAAGGAGTTGGCGCAAGGTAATCATGCGCTTTGCGGGATCTTTCTCCCATTCCGTGACGGTGGCGCTGACCGGCTCATCGAGCGACATCAAACCATCCTGCACCGCCGCAGCCGCCATCAGCCCGACAAGACTTTTTGTGCCTGACCACAATTCATGGGCCACACCAACCCGTTTCGAGGTGCAGATTACCTTACCGTTTTTCAAGACCAGAACCGCTTCCCCATTGCGGGCCGATGAATAGGCCAGCGCCGCCTCACAGCCAGTTGCCGCGGGGTCAGCAGCGGTAGCCGGCCCCGCAATAAGTGACGCGGCAAACGCAACTACCCATATCCTCGCCATCATCTCGGCCCTTCTCTCCAGCGCCCTTGTTATGTACTAAAATTATCGATAATCAAGCGGAAGGCAATCAGTAATCATATGCAGGCGCGCATTGGCAGGGTAACGGTAGGAGCGCCCGCAGGCTTGAAGGCACCGATCATCATCATGACCGACCAAGACACCACGCCAACGCAGGATCGCGTAATCGCCAGCTTGCTTGCCAACGATATCGTTGAATGGCGGATTCCGCCCGGATCATGGCTACGTGAGCGCGAAATTGCGGCGCGGTTCGATGTCTCCCACGCACCCGTGCGCGAGGCTTTTCGTTATCTCGCACGCATCGGACTCGTGAAAGTGGTGCCGTGGCGCGGCGCATTCGTAATCGACATTGATGACCATGCGGCCGACGAAGTCTATGAGCTCTGGAAAGCGCTGTTCGGGGTTGTATGCCGGTTGGCGTGCAGTGCCATGACCGACCGCGACGGGCGCGAGCTTCTGCATAGGCTGGTCGAATACAAGGATGTCACCCGGCGTACAGACGACACTTTCGAGCATATTCGCGTCTCCAACCGTATCGGGCGCTTCATTGCCAAGCGTAGCAATGCCCCGCTCGCGCTCGAACTGTTGGATCGGGTCGCCTTGCTCGCTCGGTGGCAGCACAACGTTTACACTGACGAATTCCTGAAACAGCACGCGCGAAATGCAGGCAAGAAGTCCGCCGTGCTCTATGAAAAGCTCTGCCGGCACATTGTCGCGCGGGAGCCGGATGATGCCGATGAGGCCGCAAGGGCGTTGATTTCCGTTACGCAAGAAAGTTTTGCTGCTGCGCTGGCGGAGTACAAAGCGCGGCGGATCAAACCGAAAGGCACGCGGCGCAGGAGCAAGCCGGAATGACGTTCCGGGGACCCAATCGGCGCACGCTGATTAAGGCCGGGATCGGCGCACCAGCGCTCATGTCAGCCTTGTCAGCAAAAGCTGGGGTTACCTCAAGGCATGGCCTTGCTGCCACCGACCTTGCTGCCGACGTTCGCCGCTATGCCGAAGCTGGCGACAAGAAGTCCGGTGGCCCGGGCGACCGCTGGACCGCCGACTGGACCGCAGAGCGGCTTTCTCTGGCAGGTTACCAGGTCGAACGTCAGGCCTTCGAGGCACCCTTCTTCGAGCCTGGTGTTTGCAGTCTTGATCTTGATGATTCCCGCCTGTCGATCATAGCGCAGTTGCCCGTCGTCGCGACGCCTCCAGGTGGTATTACTGCTCCCTTGCGACTGGCGGATGTTGCTGAGCGCCTCGATGGAGCGATTGCCGTCGTAAGATTGCCCTATCGACGATGGTCTACGCTGCTTGATCCAGCGGCGCGCGAACCGATCATCGCTGCTGCAGCGAGGGGCGCTGTGGCGGTTCTGGCGATCACGACCGGTCCGACTGGAGAGGCACTTGCGCTCAATGCGGCGGCTGAAAGGCCCGTGGTGTCGGTGCCGCTGGGAATCATTGCGCCACGCTCTGCAGGCCCAATAATCGATGCTGCACGCGCTGGGCGAGAGGCTCGACTGACCGTTGAAGGCGCATTCGGACACCGAAAGGCCGAGAACATTATTGGTGTGCGACCCATAGAGGGTGGGCGCTGGATTGTGGTGTCGACACCGCGTTCGGGCTGGACATCCTGCGCGGGTGAACGCGGTCCAGGGATTGCCATCTGGTTGGCGTTGGCCGCATGGCTCCCCAGCGCTTATCCAGACCACAGTTTGCTATTGCTCAACAATTCGGGCCACGAATTCGAGAACCTCGGCGCTAAGCGTGTCATTGAAGCGTTTGGACCACCCCCGCAGCACACAGCCTTCTGGTTGCATTTAGGCGCTAATGTCGCGGCGCGCGACTGGCACGAGCTGCCCGACCGCCTCTTGCCGCTGCCAAGTGCAGATCCTTACCGATTTTTAATGACGTCGGAGGATCTCGTCGCTGCTGCTCGAACAATTTTCGCAGGGCAGCCTGGGCTTGAGGCCGCTTACCCGTCACAAGCCGGGGCAGCAGGTGAACTGCGGGAAATTGTAGCCGCAGGTTACCCACGCCATGCTGGAATCTTTGGCGCCCATCGACAGCACCACGCCGCCAGCGACGGTATGGCGACCATTGTGCCAGACGCGCTGCTCGCTGCTGCTGACGGATGCTTCCGCCTCATGACCTACGCTCTTTCGAAGCGAACCTAGCACTCACCCGTGCAGGCGGTTTTGCACTTGACAGCTCGCGTGAGTGTGTAAAATTATCGATAATAATAAGAGCTACGGCGGGAGAGGATCAATGCGGCTACGTTTCCATCTGTTTTGCAGTGCTGCTGCGGTAGTTGCGGGCGTTGCAACGCCCGCATTGGCGCAGCAGTCGGCCGACCAAGTCGCAGCCGATGAAGGTGTCGCATCTGTCAGCGAGGGTGAGGGTGCAATCATCGTCACAGCTCGCAGGCGCTCGGAACAATTGAGTGATGTTCCCACGGCGGTCTCTGTCATCAACGCCGACGCGCTGTTCGATCGCGGCGGTGCGACCGGAAGCGGGGAGTTGTTGGCCGATCAGCCGAGCGTCCGCTTCAACAACCTCAACTCCTCGGTCACTTCGGAGATCTCGATCCGCGCCTCGTCAACCGCGCGGGCCACAAACGGTGATCCCAGCATCGGCCTCTACCGCAATGGGGCCTATGTTGGTGGCGGGGCCATCGGAGGGCGCAATTTTACAAGGCTCGACTTTCTCGATATCGGCCGAGTAGAGGTTCTGCGCGGCACGCAAGGCGCTCTTTATGGCCGCAACGCCGTTGGTGGCGCGATCAACATTATTTCTGCAGCGCCCGAGTTCGACCTCTCCGGATGGGGTAGTGCGCGGTATACCTTCGAAAACAACAGTCTCCAGCTACAGGGTGCGATCAACCTGCCGGTGGCTGACGGGATCGCGGTTCGCGTAAGCGGTGATGTGGTCGAACAGAGCGGGGGGTTCTTCTACAATCCGGAAAACGACGTGTTCTTCGATCAGCAGGACGGCTATGGTGTGCGGGGCCAGTTACGCATCAATCGCGGGCCGGTTGATCTGACGATCCTGGGCGAAACGCAGGATTACACTGTCCCCACGATCCACTACCAGATTGCAATCCCGGCTGGGACGCCCGGCTTCCCCGGAGGGTACACGCAGGACCGGTTCACATACCCTTGGAGCACCGAGCCGCGGGCCGAACAAGGCGTCGATGCCCTGCAGGCGTTGCTACGCGTTGATTTAGGCGGTGCCGAACTCAATTCTACGACGTCGTTCCGCAAGCGCCGCTCGGAATATGATCTGGATAACGACGCCATCAGTCCGGCCGAGCTGGCTCGCGCCCGCGCCGCAGGACAAATCGGCGCGCTGACACCTCTCGATCCGAATAGCGCGAGCTTTATTGAGGATACCACGGATATCCTTTCGCAAGACCTCAGGGTGAGCGGCGAGGAAGGCCGGATTGCGTGGCTTGTGGGTGCGGAGGCGTATATTCTCGATAGCGACTTTTCAGTGACCACCACAAGGACGCCAACACCTGCAAATGCGTCGCCCGGCAATATTGCTCCGGCACGCCTGAATTTCGAAAGTTACGCTGCCTATGGCTCACTTGGTTTCGACATCACCGACAGCCTCAATCTCACCGGCGAACTGCGCTACACTCACGACAGCCGCACAATCACCGCCCGGCTCTTTGATCTTGCTACGCTGCTACCGATCGGCGGACCGAGCCGTGTGATCGACGACAGCATCAGCGCTGACAATTTGTCGTATAACGCGACCGCTTCCTACCGGCTGACCGGGGACATCCTGGCCTACGCCAAAGTTGGTAGCAGCTACCGGGCTGGAGGATTTAACACCCGACTATCGGATCCGCGGGCGCCGAGCCCGGTCGAGGTGCTCTTCGGGAACGAAAACAGCACAAGCTACGAAATTGGTGTCAAGGGCTCGCCAGTGCGGCGCGGGTATTTCGCTATTGCCGGTTACCTGACGCAGCTCGATGATCTTATCGCGCAGGTTGATGATGGCTGTGCTCTTACGAACCCTGCCTGCCCGGTGACTGCGGTGAGCTATCTGACAAACGCCGGTAAAGCCGATAGCTGGGGGATAGAGGCAGAATACATTCAGGGATTTGATCTGGGGGCGGGCACTGGGCGGCTCGTTTTGACCGGGTCTCGCCAGGATGGCGAGGTGAAAAGCGGACGATTTGCCGGCCTTGAGCTTGCACAGGTTCCTGATTGGCTGGCTTCGGCCAATCTCAACCTCCGCTTTCCCCTCTCTCGCAATGTCAACCTCACGAGCAACACACTGGTGAGCGGACAATGGGGAGGCAAGCAGGAGTTGACGCGGACGTCGGTCGACCTGGATGATTACGTGCTGGTCAATTTCCGATTAGGACTCGAATTTGGCGAGATCAGCCTGACTGCCTTTGCGAACAACGTCTTCGACCAAGTATACTTCGTGGCTCAGGCACCCACCATTAACCGTTATAGTCAGCCTCGCGTCATCGGACTTGAAGCTCGTGCGAAATTCTAGCAGATCTGGGCCGCGCCCTCGAGCATGTGTGTGTGGCTGGATCGCGGTCCTGATTTCTGTGGGGCTTGTGGCAACAGCGGGAGTTAGAGCCCATACGCAGGCGGATGGGCCGCCGCAAGTTACCACAGCTCAAGGAGTCCTCTCCGGGTCACGGTCGGCCGAGGTCGAGCGGTTCTTCAATATACCATTCGCTGCCGCCCCCGTCGGTGATCTGCGCTGGCGTGCGCCGCAGCCACCGCCTGCGTGGGACGGTGTTCGGGATGCATCGCAGCTTGGGCCGGCCTGTCCGCAACCCGTCCGCCCAGCGGTGGTTGCCGGCGGCATCGCCGACAACCAGTCGGAGGACTGCCTGCAACTGAATGTTTGGCGCCCGAAAGGGGCCCGTAGCCTCCCGGTCATGGTCTGGATCCACGGAGGAGCCAATGTCTTGGGCTCGGGAACCTTCCCTCTGTTCGACGGGACAGCGTTTGCTCGGCGAGGGGTGGTCCTAGTCACAATCAACTATCGGCTCGGGGCGCTCGGCTATTTCGCGCACCCGGCGCTTAAGCAGGCGTCTCAGCACGATGAACCCATCGGCAACTATGGCCTGATGGACCAGATAGCCGCGCTAAGGTGGGTGCAGGAGAACATCGCGACGTTTGGCGGTGACCCAAATCGGGTCACCGTGTTCGGCGAATCCGCCGGGGCAATTGCGATATCGACCATGCTCGCGATGCCAGAGGTCAAAGGCTTGTTCTCCGGGGCTATATTGCAGTCGGGGGTAGGACTGGCGGACCTGCGCGGACTGGCTGAGGAGATGCAGCGCGGCGGTGAGATCGCCGAGAAAGCCGGGGCGGCACCTGACACCGATGCAACCGCGCTACGCGCCTTGCCAGTCGAGGCCTTGCTGGGCGCGTCGGGCAGGCGCAACCCGGGCGAGCTGACCGGGCCATTCATTGACGGGACGTTGGTGCTCGACACCCCGTGGCGTGTCATGGCGCGCGAGGAGGTGATTGATGTCCCCATCATGGTCGGCGCCAACAGCAACGAGGCAAGCGTCATTCGCGCCATGGGAGTACCGCCCGAGGCCGCGCTGGCCTATATCGGGGATGCCAAGGCTGGACGTGCGGCCTACGGTAATGAGATTGGCGATGATGAACTTGTGCGTCAGGTGCTTGGGGATGCCTGGTTCGTCGCGCCGGCTCGCTGGCTAGCCGATCGTGCCAAAGCCGGTGCGCCAACCTATCTCTATCATTTCGACTATGTTGCTGAGGCCCGACGCGACAGAACCAAGGGCGCGGCCCATGGGGCAGAAATCGCCTATGTTTTTGGCAATCTCGATTATCTCGAAACCGTCGTCGGGGCAGTCACCGACAGCGACCGGCGTTTTGGCGAGGGGATTGCGGACTGCTGGGTTAGCTTTGCCCGAACCGGCGCGCCTGCTTGTGCGCTGGCCGCTGGTTGGCCACGATATGACAGCAGCACAGACGGACTTGCGTTGTTTTCAGACGACACCCGGATTGTCCATGCCTTTCGCAAGGCCCAGATCGACCATTTGCTCAAAGTCCAGGCAATGCGCTCCGCAGATTGAATATTGCAGGATAAAGTAGAAGATAGACAAATCATCATTCTCACTGCAATAAGATAAAATATTTTTGTTGACTAAACAATCATAGTATTTTTTGAAACAAGAAACAATTTTCAAATTGTTCTACAATATTTACTGGAAATTTGGGTCGGTTGGGCCTTATGAATTCACTTTACTATTGGCATCATTGCCTATTAGAAGGTCTGCCGGGCGTCAAATTAGGTGCTATTGGTTTTCGGGAAGCGGCACTTGAGGTGTCTCCAAGCGCGAACCAAAATGGCGCTTTGTCCGCCTTGAGCGAAACAGGTCATTCCCAAGCAAAGTTGCAAAGGGCGGCTTTGTCCCAAGCCAAGCCATTCCCGGCGCTTGCTTATGCAAACGGGTGGCGCCCTGACGGGCGACCTTCAAGCCCTGCATCAGGAACGCGCCATTAGCGTCAAAAATAGTGTCCGTTCAGCGATCCCTTTCGTCCGCACGATGGTCTTGTCGAAACGGTCAATTATCTGTACTGCGTAGATCAGTCTGTAGCATCCCGAAGGATAGTACAATGCACGTGCACAAAGGGAGGCTTGTCAGTGGCGGACGGTTGCAGCTCCCGGCTGACGTCCGCCGCGAACTTGGTCTGGCCGATGGTGATCAGGTGGTCATGCAGGTCGTCGATGGCGAACTGCATGTCCGGCCGCGCCGCGATGTTCTCAAGCGCATCCAGACGATGCTTCGACCGTATGCGCCGGAATCAGGCTCCGTCGCTGATGAACTGATTGCTGATCGCCGTGCTGAGGCCGCGCGTGACTGAGCCAGTCTATGTCCTCGATGCGTCAGCTGTGCTAGCGGCGTTTTTCGACGAGCCGGGCGCAGATGTGTTCGCCGAAAGGATGGACGGCGCGCTGCTGTGTTCGGTGAACTATTCCGAGGTTGTTGCGAAGCTTGTCGACCGTGGCACACCGGCTGAGCAGATTGTCGAGATCATGGAGCAGCTGGATGTCGAGGTCGTGCCGGCCGACCGTGAATTGGCCATGAGGGCAGGGCTGCTGCGCGCTGAAACCCGTGGCAAGGGCCTTTCTCTTGGCGATCGATACTGCCTCGCGCTGGCGGCAAGCCGCAACGCGGTTGCTGTCACTGCAGACCAAGCTTGGGCCGACCTCGATATAGGCTTATCGATTGAGATGGTTCGCTAAGCTCGAAATTCGAACGTTTCCTTTACCAGCTTCCTGATCAGGTGTTGCTGGTCCCCAAACGCCCTCCTTCGAAGAATATGGCCGGCTTTCGAACGCATTATGCACCAAAGGCTTTGGAGTGAGATTTATGGGCATCAAGGTCAAAGTGATGGAGAATGGCCGCATGGTTCTCCCGGCTGCCATCTGCAAACAGCTTGGTCTTGAAAAGGGCGGAACAGTGATCCTTGGAGGTAGGCGACGAGGAGGTAACGCTTCGCTCCTTGGAGCAGGTCCTCGACAAGGTGAAAGCCACCTTTGCCAAATATGCCGATCTGCCGGGCATGTCGGTCGATGATTTTTTGGCGAACAGGCGGATAGCGGGGAGTAATCGAGGCTGTAGCCGACGTGTCTGCGCTCCTTGCGTTCATTGGCGCTGCCAGCAGTCACATGCGATCAGCCCTGTGGAGAGCTGCCGCCTGACATTGGGGATGAAGTGAAGTTCGTCAGGTGAGCATCCGCCTCTGGCCAGGAATTGAGATGCCCGCGGCGCAATGGTCGTGCCTTGCTCTTGCTTAGCGTACTTTCCGCGCTCTGCCCCTTGAAAGCGACGCGGCGGCTTTGCCTCGCTTCTGAAAAATTACCGCCGTTCAGGAATCGACCCCAAGTCAGACGTTCGGTTGCGACCTGCGATTTCCTGAAAGCGGCCACGCTTTCATGGTAAGCGATGTCCTGAGCCCACCTTGCACGGGTGACGCTGAGCGCCGAGTGTCCGCGCCCTGATTGTTGAGGGGCGTTGGTGCTATGACGATGTCATGCGATGATGCTGGCACTAGCGGTGTTCAGCGTTTCGAGGTGTTCACCGGTGTCGGCAAGCGTCGGGACTGGCCGCCGGAGGTGAAGGCCTCGATCGTCGCGGAGAGCTACTCGGGCACGGAGAGTGTGAGCGCGGTGGCGCGCCGCCATGGCATGTCGGTATCCCAGCTCTTCACTTGGCGCCGCCTGCTGCGCAAGGAGATGGAGGAGCGCGGTATCGCGCTGCCAGTCGCATCTCGCGCTGCACCTATGTTTGTGCCGGCGGTCCTCGAGGAGCAAGAGCCATCGCCGCCGACTGTGGCGAGCAAGCCGGCATCGCAACGCAGAAGCTCCAGAGCCAGCGCGATCGAGTTGGAGATAGGCGGCGCGCTGGTCAGGATTGGCCACGGCGCTGATCCCGATACGATCTCCGCCGTCATTACTGCTCTTCGAGGGTCGCGATGATCGGCCCGGCACCCGGCGCCAAGGTGATGGTGGCGACCCGGCCCGTGGATTTCAGGAAGGGAGCGGACTCTCTCGCGGCGCTCGTGGCGGCCGAGTATGGCGGCAAGCCCTATTCGGGCGTGATCTATGTGTTCCGCGCCAGGCGTGCCGATCGGATCAAGCTGATCTGGTGGGACGGAACGGGCCTGCGCCTGATGGCCAAGAGACTCGAGCAAGGCACCTTCAGGTGGCCCCGGATACAGGAGGGTGTGATGCGGCTGACCGCTGCCCAACTGGGTGCTTTGCTCGAGGGTCTGGACTGGCGCCGCGTGCATGGTGGACGCCGTCCGATCGCGCCCCAGATTGCTGCTTGACGGGGTGCGTGCGGACTGATTCAACCTACACATGCTCCTCGAAGCGGACCTTCCCGATGACGTTGATGCGCTGCGTGCGCTCGTCCTCGAACAGGCCCACGAGCTGGATCTTCTCAAGGTTTTCCGGGCCGAGAACGAGCGGTTGCAGGCGATCATTGATGCGCTGATGCGTCATCGTTTTGGCCGCAAGTCTGAACAGCTCGACTCGGAGCGGTTCGAGCTTGCGCTCGAGGAAGTTGAGGCCGCACTCTCGCAGGCTGAGCTCGCCAGGAGCAAGGCAAGCAAGGCTTCGAGCGAACGCCCGCGCAAGACCAACCGCGGATCTCTGCCCGCCCATCTCGAGCGGATCGAGCAGGTCTTCGATGTCGAGGAGAAGGCTTGCACGTGCTGCGGCGGCGCGCTGCACCAGATCGGCGAGGATTTGGCCGAACGCCTTGATGTCGTCCCCACCACCTTCCGCGTGCTGGTCACCCGGCGCCCGCGCTATGGCTGCCGCTCATGCGAGAGCGCGGTTGTGCCGGCTCCGACGCCGGCTCGGATCGTCGAAGGCGGCATCCCCACCGAAGCGCTGATCGTGCAGGTGCTGGTGTCCAAGTATGCCGATCACCTGCCGCTCTACAGGCAGGCGCAGATCTATGCCCGGCAGGGCATCCAACTGGACCGCTCCACCCTTGCCGACTTGGTCGGCAGGGCAGCCTGGTATCTGCGCCCCTTGCGCGACCATATTCTCGAGCGATTGCGAAGCTCAGAGCGGCTGTTCGCCGACGAGACCACCGCGCCCGTGCTCGATCCCGGGCGCAAGCGGACGAAGACCGGCCAGATCTGGGCCTATGCCTGCGATGACCGACCTTGGGGCTGCAGTGACCCGCCGATGGTCGCCTATGTCTACGCTGCCGATCGCAAGACCGAGCGACCCGAGGCGCATCTCCAGGGCTTTGCAGGCATCCTGCAGGTCGACGGCTATGGGGCATACGCTGCGCTGGCCCGGCGTCATCAGCAGATCCGCCTTGCGTTCTGCTGGGCGCACGTGCGCCGCAAGTTTTACGAGCTGGCCGAGAGCTCGCCCGTGGCCGCCGACGTGCTGCGCCACGTTGCTTCCCTCTACGCCATTGAGGACGAGATCCGCGGCCTATCTGCTGACGAGCGCCGCGACGCGCGTGATCAGCGCAGCCGGCCGATCGTCGACGACCTGCACAAGTTCCTCGAAGCACGCGGCCGGCAGGTCAGCGCCAAGAGCCGCCTCGGGGAGGCGATCCGCTACACGCTCCCACGCTGGGACGGCCTGATCCGCTTCCTCGATGATGGCCGTATCGATCTCGACAACAACGCTGTCGAGCGCGCCATCCGCCCGCTCGCCCTCAACCGCAAGAACGCCCTGTTCGCCGGATCCGACGAGGGCGGTGACAACTGGGCGGTGATCGCCACGCTCATCGAAAACTGCAAACTCAACGACATCAACCCGCACACCTGGCTGACCGCGACACTCACCAGCCTCGCCAACGGTCACCCGGCATCCCGGATCGACGAGCTCCTGCCGCACGGTCACGTGGGCTGAAAACACCGCTTACCTTTCATGGGGCCCGGAACAGCTAAAATTGGGACACCGCGTAATTGATTTAGCCACCCTCGTGCATGGTACGAAGTCGCTTTGGCGCTTCAATGCAGGAGGGTGACCGATGTAGATTTATGCAGGATTGGATGTGAGTGACAAGACGACGCACATTTGCGTGGTTGATGTCGAAGGCAGAGCTGTGCGGCGAGATATTGTCGCGAGCGATCCCGATGCGCTGGCCAAGTGGCTCAACCGGCACTGCCCAGATCTCGTGCGCGTGGTGCTCGAGACGGGTACGCTATCGACGTTTCTGTACCACGGATTGGTCGAACGTGGCGTCACGGTCGAGTGCATCTGTGCGCGGCATGTAAAGGGTGTCCTTTCCGCGCGGGTCAACAAAAGCGACGTCCACGATGCAGAAGGGCTCGCGCAACTGGCCCGGACTGGCTGGTACAAACGCGTCCACATGAAGGCATCAGCCACACACATCGATAGGGCAGCTCTACGCATCCGGTCGCAGCTGATCACAGCGCGGACATCGATGGCCAACCAGCTGCGTGGGCTCTTGAAACTGTTCGGCCTGCGCATCGGCACCGCCAGAACGCCCGGCCGACGTGCTGAACGCTTAACTGCCCTTTATACTCAGCGCCCAGATTTGAAGGCTTTATTCGCGCCGCTCATTGCATCGATGGAGGCCATTGAAGAACAGCTGCGCGCATCCAATCGGCTACTCAACGAACGGGCAAAGGCAGATGAGGTCTGCACCCGGCTGATGAGCGTCCCTGGCGTCGGACCGATTACCGCACTCACTTTTACCTCGACGATCGAAGATCCGCACCGCTTCGCCCGAAGCGATGATGTCGGCGCCTATGCAGGGCTCGTTCCCCGGCGTAGTCAATCGGGAGAGCGCGACACGAATGGCCATATCTCCAAGGCTGGCGACCCCATGCTGCGTAGGGCACTTTATGAAGCCGCCAACGTCGCTCTATCACAGGTGAAGCGGCCGTTCGCCTTCAGCAGTGGGGAAGGAAAATGGCCGAAGCCAAAGGCGCCAAGCGTGCCAGAACGGCCGTTGCACGGAAGCTCGCCGCATTACTTCATTCGCTTTGGTTGAACGAGACCGAGTTCCGCTGGGCCTGAGCCCTTCGCCACTCTTCCCGATCAGCCATGCACCGGACGATCTCGTCAGCTAAGTAGAGGGTCAAACCTCGCTTGGGACTCAGAGACGTCCACCTATTCCGCTCGGCCGCGATCATGAAGGCTCGGACAAAGTGCTACCTCAGCTGTCCGATGACCTCGAAGACAACCATTGGCGAACGGGAAAAAGGAAGAGCGATGCCAGAATCAATTAGACAACTTAGCCGTCGTTCCTAAATCGCATGCCAAATGACTGATATTGCCAGAAGCGGACACAAGCCCGCTCTGGAGCTTTGATGACGGCTATTCTAGGTCCGCTACCCGGAACCCGACATACAGAAACCTACCTCTTAGCCGTCATAGCGAGCGCTTGCTGACGAGGCGCGAGGCGGATCAGCCATACAGCCTATCTCGAACCGCGGCGCGAAAACGCCCGGCAAGGCCTCTTAGATCACCCGCGGCAGAATAGGCGGCGGGCACCACCAGCAACGTCAGGAACGTGGAAGTGGTCAAGCCGCCGATGATGATAAAGCCCATTGAGTTGCGCCACTCAGCGGCATCCGACTGAGCTAGCGCGACTGGCAGCATCCCGAATACCGCCGCCAACGCTGTCATCAGGACGGGCCGCAGGCGTTCGGGCGCTGCTTTGCGCATTGCCGAGGCCGGGTCCATGCCTGCGTCGCGATACTGGTTGGCAAGATCGACCAGAAGGATGCCGTTCTTCATCACGATCCCCATCAGTGCAATCATGCCGATCTGGGCAAACAGGCTCATTTCCTGCCTCCCTGCCCACATGAGAAAATAAGCGCCTGAAAATGAAAGCGGCGCGGTGAGCATGATGATGATCGGCTGCCCGAAACTGTTAAACTGGCTTGCCAGCACGATGTAGAGCGCCACGATTGCAAGGGCGAACGCGAAGACAATTGCCTCCCCTGTCTCGGCCAGTCTTCGCGCTGTGCCCTCGGTCCGGATCGAAAGTCCAGGCGGCGGCGGGTTGGACGCAAGGAGGTTCTCGACCTTCGTAACCGCGACGCTCAGCGCGACGCCGGGGGCTGTACTCGCCTGCACTGAAATCTGGCGCGATCGATCAATACGGTCGATCTCCGCGGCGCTTAATGCCACTTCGACATCGGCGATTGCTGCCAGATCGACGAGCGTGCCTTGACCGGTTCTGAGCGGCAGCGCCTGAACATCCGAGAGGTTCTGCCGGTTTATTTCGTCGAGGCGTACACGGACATCATAGCGCCGCCCGTCAGCTTGGAAGGTTCCCGCATCACTGCCTCCGATCAGCGTACGGGAGGCCGCGGCAAGGCTGCGCGCCGATATGCCGAGGTCCGCTGCGCGGTCACGATCAAGCACAATCTGCAATTCGGGTCGGCCGCCCTCATAGGTCGAGCGGACGTCGACGAAATCGGGCCGGGAAGCGAGTTCACCTTGCAGCCATTGGGCATAATCGTTGATCGCCGCTGTATCACTTCCGGTGATGATAAGCTCGATCGCAGCTTGCCCGACACCTCCGCCCGAAACCCATGGAACCTCCGCCACAGATACCTCGCGCGCTCCGGCGACACCTTTACTGAGGGCGTCGCGCGAAAAGGTCATCAAATCATCTTGCGACAGATCTCGGGTCCGCTTGGGGGTCAGCCCGACATAGATATCGATTTCGTTGACCTTGGGATTGCTGCCGCTTCCCGCGCTCGCAAACACCAGTTCGACTTCCGGGTTTTCGCGCAAGGCGACATCAGCTTGCTGGGCCGCTTCGCGCGCTCCGGCGATTCCCGTGCTTAGGGGCAGCTTGACCGTCGCGAGAAATTCCGACCGATCAGTGGTGGACATAAATGTGCTCGGCACAAGCCCGGCAAAAAATCCGCCGACAAGAACGCTCGCCAGAGCGCCAGCAAGCACCACATACCGCCTGCCAATGGCCCAGCTGACGAGTCGTTCGTAGCGAAGCCGCATCCCGACATGAAATCGCTCTATGCGCCCAAGCCAGCCATCTTCCGGATGTTCCGGGCGCAGCAATCGGGCAGACAGGGCCGGGGTCAACGTGAAGGCAACCAGCATCGAGACGCTGACAGAAAACACGATCGCCAGTCCATATTGGAAGAAGAAACGCCCGACGATGCCCTCCATGAAGGCGATGGGAACGAAGACCGCGAGCGTTGCAAATGTGCCTGCCAGCACCGCAAGCGCGACGCGCTTGGTTGCAGCATGTGCCGCCTGGGTTGGATCCACGCCGGCATCGACATCGTTCTGGATTGCCTCGACCACGACGATGGCATCATCCACCAACAAACCAATCGCCACAGTCAGCGCCAGCAAGGTGATCATGTTGATGGTGAAATCAAATGCGGCGAAAGCAACGAAGGTAGAAACGATCGAGGTCGGAATGGCGAGGAGAACGATGATCGTCGCGCGCCAGCTCAACAGGAACAGAAAGGTCACGGCGACTACCAGCAACACCGCGATGAAAAGATCGAACAGCACGTCGCCGATTGCCTGTTCGATGAAGCGCGATGTATCGCGGGCGATAACTAGGTCGACCCCATCCGGTGCGCTTGCGCTTATGTCCGCGATTGCCGCCCGGATCTGCTCGGCAACTGCAACGGTGTTTTCACCGCTCTGTTTGCGCACTTCGAGCACCACACCAGGCTTGCCATCAAGCTGCGCATAGCTGGTTTCATCTTCGACCGAATCTTCGACACGGCCGACATCGCCGATACGGACGGTCTGGCCATTCGGGCGATAGGCAATCGGAATCCTCGCGAACTCAGCTGCGCTCGCTGCTTCGGCAAGCGTGCGGATGCCGAATTGGCGTGTTCGCCCCTCCGTCACCAGTCTTCCGCCCGGAAGCTCTGCGTTTTCACGCTGGATTGCCGAGAGGACGTCGTCTGCCGTGATGCTGCGCGCGCGCATCGCGGACGCATCCAGCCAGATGCGCATTTCGCGCTCGCGCCCGCCAACCAGCTCGACCGAGCCGACCCCGGGCACGCGCTGCAACCGCTCCTTCACCTCCTCGTCCGCAAAGGTGGTCAGATCGCGGATCGGCATATCGCCAGACAAGAGCACCGACAGGATAGGCGCAGCATCTGGATCGACTTTCTCGATCACCGGCGGCTCGGCGTCAGCGGGCAGATCAGCGCCAAGCCGTGACATCTTGTCACGGACTTCCTGCGCCATGAGGTCGGCGTCTTGCTCGAGCTCGAATTCGAGATTGACGATGCTCACCCCTTCGGCGCTGACAGAACGCATCTGTCGCAGGCCCGCGATGGTGTTGAGCTGCTCTTCGACGATATCGGTGACTTCGGTCTCGATCGTCCTAGGCGACGCCCCAGGCAGCGTGGTGGTCACCGACACGTAGGGAAATTCGACTTCGGGAAACAGATCGACCCCGAGACGGCCGAAGGAAACAAGGCCAAGCACGACGAGCGAGACAATCAGCATCGTCGCAAAGACTGGACGCCGGATCGAAACATCGGCCAGCCACATATTACTTCTCGCTGGCCGTGCGGCGCGGCTTCACCTGCTCGCCGTCGCGCAAGGTTGCCGGAGGATCGATGATCACTTCCTCGCCTGCGGTTAGGCCCGACCGGATCCGCACCCTGTCGAGGTCGATACTGTCGAACCTGACCTCGCGGCGCTGAGCCTTGCCATCACGGATAATGAAAAGGTGGGCGGCGGAGCTGTCGCCGAGAATGGCTGTTCGGGGCAGAATGATGGCTGGTTCGGGCGGGATCTGGATCTCGGCTCGCGCTGCAAGGCCGGAGCTTATCCGGTAGTTGGGATTGGCGATCGGCAGCCGCAATTCGATCATCCGGCTTTCAGGGTCGACCCGGTCGTTGATGATGTAGACGATGCTATCGAACGGCGCGTCGAACCCTTCGATGAAAACGCGCGCTGGCATGTCTCGCCGCAGCATGTCGACATATTCCTGCGGCGCGTTGACAATCGCCGCGACGGTGCCGAGCTCCTGCAGTTGAAGAGCGGCCGACTGACCGCCTCCCGCGAAGCGATTGTTGAGATAGACCCCCTCATCAACGAGGCGCGCGGTTACGACGCCGTCATAAGGCGCGCGCGTAATCGTATCGCTCAGGGCCTGCTGCGTGGTGCCGAGTGCAGCAACAGCTTGCGCCTTTTGCGCGCGCGCAACGGCAAGCTGAGTCTCAACCGCATCGACCTGCGCTTTCGAAACGAAACCCTTCGGCGCAAGAGCTATCACGCGTTCATAGCGCCGTTCGGCTTCAATCGCTTGAGCGGTCGCAAGATCAACCGCAGCTTGTGCCTCAGCCACGTTCCGCTGATAGTCGGCTTGTCTGATGCGAAAGAGCGGCTGTCCGCGTGACACCCTGTCACCGACTTTCACAAAGATCCGTTCGACCGGGCCTTCGGTGAGCGCTCCGATTGCACTGCTTTGTTTGGCTGCGATAGTTCCGAACGCCTTCACGGGTTCATTGAGCAATTCGGTCCGGGCGATCGAGGTCTGAACCTCACGTTGGCCTTGCGGCGCCTCTTTGGCAGCCTGGTCATCAGTTTCGCCGCCTGAACAGGCAGACAGCAACAGGGCGACGGACACCAATGCGGGTACAAAGAGGCGAATTAGCATATATAGGCGCCCCTGCCGCTTGCCAGAAGTTTGTCGTCAGGCCCAAAAATGCGGGCTTCGGCGACACTGATCTGGCGTCCGGTTTTGACAACCTGTCCACGCGCAATGAGCGGGCCAGCGATCGCGGGCCGATGATAATCGATCCTGAGATCGGCCGTAGCCTTGGCCCGCGTGCCCAGCATAAGCAAAGTGTAAAGCCCGGTGAGATCGATCAGCGCTGCAAGCACGCCGCCATGCGCCGCGCCAAGCACAGGGTTGGAGATGATTTCCGCGCGCCAGGGCATCGTGAGTTCAAGCCCGTCTTCCGAGCAGGATTGGATTTTCAGGCCGAGCCATTGATGGAAGGGCGCAATGTCGAGCATGTCTTGCAAGCCCGCCCGGTCAAGCACCATTGGCTGTTCGCTCATTGCCCCGATCCTGTGGGATTATGGTGGCGATTCAGAAAGCCGAGGATCGCATTCGAAAATGCATCATTGGAATCGCCCACGACCATATGCGTGGCGTCTGCGATGTCGGTATACTCCGCATGGGGGGCGACCTGCTGCAGGTGTGCAACCGCTTCTTCGGAAACAAGATCGCTCGCCGCACCGCGAATGAGATGGAGCGGAAGTGTCAAGCTGGCCGCCGCCCTGCTGAGCTCCTGAAACTGATGCTCCTGATTATCGGGATTGGTCCGTTTGGCCGCCATGATGTTGCGGATGAACGCTGGATCCCAGTGCCAGTAAAAGCGGCCATCATCCTTTTGCCGGAGATAATGGCGCAGACCACCACCAGCGCCGCGCTTGCCGCGGTGTGGCATGTAGCGTGCGATAACCCCCGCCGCTTCATCAGGTGACGCAAAGCCGGTTTCGACATGCTGTTCCATGAAGCCCACGACACGCATCACGCCGTCTGGCTCCATGCGCGGCGCGATATCCACCAATGTCAGCGATGCGAAGCTGCCTTGGGCAAGCTTTCCTTCTGCAAGAAGCCCCGCCAGTCCTCCAAGCGATGCACCGACCAATGCGGGCTTGCGGTTCATGCCGGATGCGACCGCGACAAGATCGGCCGCGAAGTCACGTATTTCATACGCCCCGGAATCCGACCATGCGCTGTCGCCATGGCCGCGCATGTCAAAGGCAATTGCGCAAAACCCGGCATCGGCAAGATCGCCCGTGACCCGCTTCCATGCTCTCCGGGTCTGCCCACCTCCATGAGCAAGCAAGACCGGCATCGCATCAAGCGCGCCGGTGATCTCGGCTGCGAGGTCGATGCCGTCGGCCCCCTTGATGCTGGCTGTTACGGTGTCCATAGCATTTTGCTATACTGTAAGGTGCCTTACAGTAAATATCTTTATTTTCGTATCGGGAAAGCTATGACCGGAGCATGGTAACGCACTCGGATCAGGCTGCCGATGAAGCTGAGACGAATTTTCTGACCGACACGGATCGGCTTGTCTTCCTGATGGAGGAGGTGACGCGCCGGCTGCGACGCACATTCGATACCTCCTTCGAACAATTCGGACTCACCCGAACTCAGTGGCGCGCTTTGGCATATCTTTATCGAACGCCTGGCATGACGCAGACCGAACTTGCCCGGGAGCTTGAGCTGGAACGAGCAAGCGTTGGTCAGGCCATTGACAGGCTTGAAGAACTGTCGCTCGTTGAGCGACGTAGCGCGGTGAACGACCGGCGCGTATGGCACATCCACCTTATGCCTGCTGCGGTTGAGCTGTTACCCAAGCTTAGAGCCGAGGCCGACGCGGTCTACGGACGCCTGCTTGCCGGAACGGACATTGATGAGCTGGACCGGTTAAGTGCGCTATTGGCCACGATGCAGGACAATTTGGATCGCAATTAGACGCGGACGAGCCTTGATATTTCCAAGGATTGGTCCGGGAATGTCGACGATCTACCCAGTCGCATTAGCCCACTGCCCTCTCATTGTTGCCGTTATCTGCAAGATCGATTGAAAGGGTTTCTCGACGGAAGCCTGGGGTCTAGAAGAGGCCCCCTAGCAGCCATTCCAACCCTTTCACGACATCCGTGACCCGAATCTATTGGGATCGCTGGGGCATGCGCACACGGCCGATCTGCTAATCTATGCGCGGTCTTATATCCCGTCAGCAAGCGGCATCTCTTTCGCCTTTGAATGACACCGGTTGCTTCCGAGGCAAAGGCCAGAAGATGAATAATCTAGGCTCAGGGCCCATTGAATTGCTTGCGTTGGAAGGGATCGGTTGATTCAATGGCGGCATTGAGGAGGTGCTGCTGTTGTCTGAAGTCTGGATGTTGAGCGAGGCGCAGATGCGCCGGATTGAGCCATATTTTCCGTTGTAGCACGGCATCCCGCGTGTGGATGATCGTCGGATCGTGAGCGGCATTATCTTCGTGATCAGGAACGGGCTGCGCTGGCGCGATGCGCCGACCGACTATGGGTCGCACAAGACCATCTACAACCGCTTCATCCGCTGGAGCCGCCTTGGCGGGTTCAACCGCATCTTCGCCGAGCTTGCCGCTAAGGGCGGAAAGCCCGATCAGTTGATGATCGATGCCACCCATCTCAACGCACACCGGACGGCAGCAAGTCTGCTAAAAAAGGGGCTCTACCCCGACGTATCGGACGCACCAAAGGTGGGCTGAACTCCAAGCTTCACGCCGTCTGCGACGGCAAGGGCCGCCCATTGATCATGCTGCTCAGCGAAGGGCAGATGAGCGACTATAAGGGCGCCGCGCTGATGATCTATGCGTTCCCCAGAGCCAAGGCATTGCTGGCAGACCAGGGCTACGATGCCGACTGGTTCCGCCATGCCTTGGCCGAACGTGGCATCGCCGCCTGCATCCCGTCAAAGACCAGCCGCAAGGTGCCCATACCGCACGACACCACACTCTACCGCCAACGCCACAAAGTCGAAAACATGTTCGGCAGACTCAAAGACTGGCGGCGCATCCACACCCGCTACGATTGATGCGCCCACAACTTCATGTCCGACATCTGCATCGCCGCAACCGTCATTTTCTGGCTGCCACAATGAGTCCTGAGCCTAAGCTATCTTTTGAGCTACGCTAGCCTTGGCACCCGCTTCCTAGGAGAGCGCATAGCATGCGAATGCGCAGCAACGATTTCTCCCTCAGAAATTGGCTCCGATCGCTATTCCATAACGACGAGGATCAAGAGTGTATATGTTGGTGAAGTTCCCAGATGAAGCATCAGTGACGTAAAGACCCGTAACTGAGTTACTATCAAATATATTTTGCACAAATCCTCTTACAAACCAGCGTTCGTCAGCACTATTTAGCTGCAAAATTGCATTAGCTTGAACGAATGAGTCTATTCGGTTGATCCTACCGTTGAAAATGTTGCCATATTGTTTGCCGGTGAAAGCAAGATCGAACCTCGGCACAAGTGTCATACCGTTTTCGAATTCCGCAGTGTACTGTGCTCCCACCGCAACCTTTACATTTGGCGCCTGAGGCAAAGTATTGCCTTTGATGTTCACCTCAACTCCGGGGCTTAGCACCTGAATGCCGCTGTTGTCGGGGACGGCATCTGCCAGAACCGAGCAAATTCCAAAAGCGCCGCTCGAAGCAATATTTCCGTCCGTCGGAAACTCTTCTGGAGGGCGCAGCCCAAGGGCTGCGTTAACAGCGGCAACGAACCCATCCGCCACGCCGGGGCCTGGGCCGGTGACAGCGCAATGCGCGCCGTTACTGATGTCTTTGATGATTACTGCATCGGGATCGCCCCCGCCTGGATCGCGAGGATTCGAGAAGAATTGGTCACCAGCAACCTTGGCGTTGAGATAGCTGAAGGTGATATTGAATAAAACATTCCTGACTGGCTGAATGACGGACTCAAGCTCAACGCCCCAAATATCTGCGTCAATCTGGTCGTTCACGGAAGTTCTAGCAACAATCCTGCTTAGCTGGAGGCCGCTATACTTATAGTAAAACGCAGTAGCATTCAGCTGGAGCGCGCCATTGGCAAAGATATTTTTTGAGCCAATTTCAAACGCATCAATCGATTCCGAACCAAAGCTTTCGCTCACCGAAAAGATCGGGGAAAGTGGAGGATTGATGCCACCAGACTTGTATCCTCTTGAATAGGAGGCATAAACTGAATTGTCCGGCGTGATCGCAAAATCGAGGACAGCGCGACCGGTGATCTCGTTGAAGCTCACATCGCGGAACTGCGTCAACTGTTCACCTGGCAGACCAGGATCTGCGTCAAAGAGACCTGACGGCCCTACAAGAGGTGTGATGGGAGTAGCAAACGGATCACCATCGTTCGCATAAGGATTGAAGAAGCTGAGCAAGGTTGTGCGCGCCGTCACGTCCTTCGTGTCGTCATTATATCGGAGACCACCGGTAAAAGAGAGACGATCAGTCAGGTCGACGTAAACTTCACCAAAAATACCGTAACTTTCAAGATTTGCCTCAATAGAATTGTTGTTAAACATCGAGGTGGCAAAATATGAAGGGGGCAACCCTGCAGAGAAAGACCCAAACGAACCTAAAATTGAACTGGCATAGTCAAGCGCAAAAGAATTTACGTAGTAGCTGTTGTCGGTGGTTTTAGACCGGGCATAGATGCCGCCCAACAGGAAGTTGAACGCCCCATCGAAGTCACTTGCAAGGATGATTTCGCCACTCCATGATTTGCGCCTTTCCGTAGAACGGTCAAAGGACAGCGGCGAGTCCGCGCAGCGCGAATTTCCCTCAAAAGCGCCTCTGTTTCCGTCGTCGTTGTCTGACGTACACAGGGCACCCTGCGGTCCGTCTGGGAACAGAGCCTCGGCGATAGGTGCGAAATAGGCAGCGGAACCCGGAAAAAAGGCTGGGGCTGGGGGAGCCAGACCGGTCGGCAGGCCATTGGCCCCAAAAAACGCAAGGGTGTTCAGTGCCGGTGCGAATCCCGAACGATCCTGGATCCCTAGAAAATAATCTTGGCGGGAATCGACCTGCGTATCCTGATAGATACCGGTAGCAGTCAGCGTCAAGGCTCCAATATTCTGTTCAAGCCGTGCCTGTACCTGCAATTCATCAGCAAAGTAGAAGGGTCTGTATGCAGTGTTCACCACCCTGACATCGTCAGGTTCATCAAAGCCTGCGAACGCATCGGGGCCATACAGGCTGCCAAGCCCAAGCACAGAAGGGATGCCCTGGATAGCGAAAAACTCGGCTGAACTGAGTGTGGCGCCGACCGTCGAGTTTGCGTTTGTGCTATCGAAATCGCGTCGATTGTTCAGGCACCCCAAGACCCCGAGTGGGTCGCGCTGACACGCCTGCTTTTGGTTCCTGAGACGACTATCCTTCTCGCGGAAGTAATACCCCATAAGATCGATTGTAGTGTCGGGGCCGGGCTCAAAACGCAGCGAACCGCGCACGGAATACATGTCGCGATCATCGATATTCGATCCGTCAAACAGATTGGTAGTGAAGCCATCGCGATTTACATAGATCCCGGCCAACCGAACTCCAATTGTATCTCCGATGGGCACGTTGATCATGCCCCGTGCTTCGACACTGTTGAAGTTTCCGTATTCAAACTGGCCGCTTGCACCGAATTCTGAGAGATCAGGTTTTGCAGTCACCACGTTTACAACCCCGGAGGTTGCGTTTCTGCCAAACAGCGTTCCCTGAGGTCCGCGCAAAACTTCTATGCGTTCGAGGTCGAAATATTCCGTTTCGAACAGTCGCGTTCCAAATAAGGGAGAGCCATTGACGTGGATCGCGGTCGCGGCGTCACAGGTGACCCCTACGCACAAATCACCGATACCTCTGATAGTGAACGAAGCTGAAGTAAAATTGCCTTTCGAGAAGGAGACGTTGGGCAAGGTAAGTTGAAGATCAGCAGCATTTTCAATTTGCTGGCTGTCGAGTGCCTTGGCGTCGAATGCGCTGACGGCAATCGGAACATCCTGAAGGCTCTGTGATTGGCGCTGTGCGGTTACAACAATGACATTCCCGAGATCGATCTGGTCATCAGGTGCGCTGTCCTGTGCGTTCGATATCTGCGGCATTGCCGCCAAAGCCGCGCCTGCCAGCCAATAGGCTTTGCTCATCATCATCATCTCCCCCTGGAAACTCTGCTTTTTAGGGTGGGTATGCCACCTCTGATATCAGCTCCAAAATGGGGCAGCCCCAAGGACTGCCCCTAGTGTGGAGAGAGGCAACACGAACACACTTCTGCATCACCTCTGACGCAAATGTCGCACCATTTGTCGGAATGGTAAAGGGTCTTATCAATTTATCTTGCGCAGTCACTTTTCGGTCGGGTTTCACCCAGCCACTTTAACTCGCGCCTCATCACAAATCTGCGACAAGGTCAGACATGCTTGGAAGCCTTGTGATCGCCGAAATATCGTGCCGGCCAAACATGCCATTTGCGGCATTTGCTTTTCGGCAGAACCAGTTTCGGGCAAGCGGGTTTCCTAGACGCATTCCCATCGCGCCCTTCATCTCGTCATTGTGAATGTTAAAGGCCGCGGGCAGGCCACGATGAGTAAGCGGGGGCAGCATGCTCAAGACAGACCGCAAGGGCTGTGGCTCCCTCCCGGCAGAAAGCGTCAGCCCCCCTTCCTTGCTGATTTTTTCGATGAAACGGCACCATAATTTGCTGTCGGGTCGACCTTTGCAGCGAGCAATATGTGCAAAGCTTTTGATAAGAACTGGCCGGACGGCGAAGCTCCGAGCCTTGCGTTCGTACGCCATGGCCCTTTCATCTTTCGCCGGTATCCCTCGCCGGGCTTAGCCTGTGACGCGAGGTCGCCCCGCTATTCCCGGCTCTTGACCGCGCTCACTAGGACAGGTCTTGTTAACGAGGGCTCGCTTTGTCCGCATATCTGGGGACGAGGAGAGCGACTGTTTAGGTTTGTACTCGTCCGCCTCATCGCGAAAGGCGTTCAACCAGATCGGAGCCCTGATTGTCGTACCATTGCCAAGCCTACTGGAATGTAGAATGTCGCGTAACATGGTAGGCTCGAATACCTTTTGCCGTTTAACCCATCGCCGCCAAGCGCTGATCGCCGCTGCACGTGAGCTTTTCATTAGCCAAGGCTTCGAGCGAACGACGCTGAATGATATCGTTCAGCGTGCGGGAGGTTCGCTTGCGACAATCTACAAGCTGTTCGGCAACAAGGACGGATTGCTTGAAGCTGTGGTCCTTGAAAGCGCCGCTTCGGGGGAGGCTCTCATTCGCCACGGCCAAGAAAATAAGAGCTCGCCCCAACAAACTTTGCACAACCTGGCTCAAGCCCTTCAGGTGCACTTTCTTGATCCAGATCTGGTGGCCCTTGTTCGAATTGTGATGGCGCGAAGCATCAGTGATCAACAATTTTCCCGTCGATTTTTCGCGCGCACGGCAACGAAAACCCGCAACGCGCTCGAGTCATTATTTGAACAATGGCAGAGAGAGGAGATCGCAATGGAAGAAAGCCCACAGTTCTTGGCGGAAATGTTCATGGGACTTTTTGTGGGCGATCTTCACACACAGGCGATAAGTCACGGGGCCGGATTGGATCAATCCCCTGAGCGTTTGCGTAAACGCGTTGACTTCTTCATCAAGGCTGCAGGATTAGTATAGAGGTACATTTCGGAGGGCAGCTTTGGGTCGACCGAGTGTTTTTTGACGCAACGCTGGATATTACGCTTTTAATCGGTGGGCGGTCAGCAAACATGCGCTCGTGCACGTCGCACACGGGGCAGTGCCGGGAGCTTTTGTGGAATGATGCAATCGTCGGCCCAGTTCTCTTATGAGCCATTATTCCGATGTCGCCGGGGCTGGGTCCCGTATGCGTATGGTCATAGTTCCTATCTTAAGGCCGTCAAGCAGCGCCAAGATTCCCTTCAAAGACGAGTGAGCTGCCGTCTTGTAGCAGGTGGCAAAACACATTATTAAATTCGGTATTGCCGCTGATTACGGCATCAAACCTCCTTGCTGCGATTTGCGAGAAGATAGATATGCCTTTTGTAACCACAATCAAAAGCTACCTCTTGGGAATCGCTTTCTTGGCCGGTGCCTTTGGTCTTCTTTTTGTCTCAACAGCTCAGGCGCTTCCGCTATCCAGCCTCAAGGGTCAGGGGCTCGAGAATATCTTCGGCAGTTATGGCCCGGACGGCGACTGCTCGAAGGAACCCCGCGTCATCATCGATGAAAACGGCATTACGTTTCGCGCCAATGGCCGCGCGGCAAGGCAGCAACGTGTCGAGTATGCCATCAGCTTCATGGGGCCGAATTATGACGGAATCACCGCGGTTTTCTTTCCCTTCCCCATAAGCAAGGACGATTTCGGCCGGGTGATCATGTTCGTCAATGACAATGAGAAGCCCGGCGTCATCCGCTTTGAGTCCGACCTTCCGCGCGGAGAGCGCGCGAACCCCTTCCATGCGACATTTACGGGCGCCGGTCTCTTGAGCCTCTGCAAGCGCAGCGTTCCTACGGGCACGTCATCGCCACCGCAGCCTGAGGCGACCACTGCCGCGAATGGAATTCCGGCAGACTGGGACAATCTTGCAAGTCTCGTCGGTAAATATCCGGGAAACTTCGCGAAGGACAACATAGACATGTTTGAGAACGGCGCTGTGGCAGACGCTCTCAAGGTTCGGTTGGGAACGAAATTCGCTGTGCTGCGGACTAACTTGTCCGTCGTCTCGCCCCTTCAGCGCGCCGGACGATATTTTTATCTATCTGGCAACGCTCCTCACCTAGGCGGTGTCGAACAGGCCTACATCATGCTCGACCCTGCACGCCGTGACGTGCAGGTAGGACTTTGGGAGCGGGGCAAGCTTAATGTCTATCCTCCAGGCAACGGAGCGCGGCTTGAGGTGGCGCCGGACATCAAAAGGATGTTGGACGATAGTCCGCCGGAAACGGCGGTCCCGCTACCTGGCACCCCTTGGGAAGTGGTGCCGGTGCAGGGCCGCGCTCCCATCGCCTATGTCAGCGCTGCCGCATCGCCCAATATTGAAGCACTCAGTGTCTATTGCGAGCGCGGCAAGCCCTTCATGGCAATTCTGCTTAACAAGCCCGCGACTGGAAGCACGATGTCGGTGGCTTGGAATTTCTCCGGGCGCCTCGTCAACATTCCCGTTCAGCGCGTCAACGCAGCCGGAACGCAGTGGATCGGCGGTTTGTCGGGCACGGAGCTCGTCAGCCTTTTGAAACAGCAGCGCGGGACAGTTATGCTTCGCATCAACGGACGCCCAGAAGGTGAAGCATCGCTCGACAATTCTGCAACAGTTTTACGGCGCACGATGCAAGAATGCATGGCGCTATGAATCTGATCCTGCAAACTGAGGCTCTTTAAGAGCGTAATATTCTTTTCAAGGCAGATTTATAATTGAAGGTCGGTTAGGCATTCAATCATGCTTGTCAGTTGTCCTGAAGCTCCGGAGGTCAAGGCCCGTTTCAAAACATAGGCTGCCGTTTCAATCCGACAAGCAAGCTGTGACGTTGCCTTTGACGGCAGAAATAATCTTTTTCCCTTTCGTCTTCTTTGCGGTGGCGGATGCAGCGAGAGAAGGCAGCCTTTAACCAGGGAGTGTGGCTGAAAAACACCATCGCAGGGCCGACATGCCGACCGGAGTGGGCATGGAGAGAAAGATAGGTTGCAAAATGGAGACTCTTTATCCACTCTTTAAGCTCAAAAATGGGAGAGATAAAACATGACCGGAACTGGGATGCCCACCACTCTGGGGATGGCCAAACTCGCGCTGCTGCTCGGCACCGCAGTTTTGGCGCCGTTCGCAGCATCGGCGCAGGATGCCGAAGAGCCTGTACAGGAAGAACGCGCCAGCACGCTGGACAGCATCAACGAAATCCTCGTCACCGGCACCAAGACGCGTGACCCGGAAAACGTGCAGGATATTCCGATCGCGGTGACCGCGTTCAATTCTGACACGCTGGAAGCCTACAAGATCCGCACAATCTCGGGCCTGTCGTTTCAGGCACCAACTGTAAGCCTGGATGATGTTGGCACCACGCGGGGCACCGCGAATTTCACCATTCGCGGACTTGGTATCAACTCGTCGATTCCCTCGATCGATCCCACCGTCGGCGTGTTCGTTGACGGGGTGTATCTCGGCATCAACGGCGGCGTGGTGTTCGACCTGTTCGACCTCGATTCCGTCGAAATCCTGCGCGGCCCGCAGGGCGTGCTGTTCGGCCGCAACGTGACCGGCGGCGCGGTGGTGATCAACACCGGCAACCCGACCGAAGATTTCCGCGGCAAGTTCCGCGCAGCGGTTGACGGCCCGGCGCTCGACGGCGGCCGCGGCGGCGCGAACTACACCGCCAGCGGCGTGATCTCCGGCCCGATCATCGAAGACGTGCTGTTGTTCAAGGTTGGCGCCTACTACAACAAGGACGAAGGCTACTTCCGTAACCTGTTCGACAATTCGAACCACGGCGCGGCTGAAACCAAGATCTTGCGCGGCGCTCTGGAAGCCCGTCTGGGCGGCCTGACCCTGCTGGGCAAGCTCGACTATTTCGAGAGCGACGGCGATGGCCCTTCGGCCCAGAACCGCGCCCTTTTCGATCGCAATAGTTTCGATTTCTCGATTGATGAGCCGGGCGCCTATTCCAACGAAATCTGGACCGGATCGCTCACCGCGACGATGGATATCGGCCCCGGTACGCTGACCAACGTGTTCGGTTACCGCAAGTATGATTCTACGACCCTTGGCGATATTGACGCGACCCCTCTTTTCCTCTTCCACTCCGAAACTGAAACAGCACAAGAGCAGTTCTCGAACGAGCTGCGCTATGCGATGAAGTTCGACAACCTCGATCTGACGATCGGAGGGTTCTACTTCAATCAGGATCTCGCCTATACTGAAACCCGAGCGCTGCGCCGTGACCTGCCGCCAGCTTTTCAACCGCCGGTGTTCTTTGGCGGTGGGGCTCAGGACCATGAGGTGATCGGCGTGTTCGCCAATGCCCAGTATCAGCTGACCGATGCCTTGTCGGTGATCGCCGGGATACGCTGGAACCAGGAAACCAAGGATGCAGGCGTGACCTACATCCTGCCTCGCGCGCCCTGTTCGTTCGTTCAGGGCACCTGCCCGACCGGCACGGAGCCGTTTGACCCCGCCACTGAGAGGGACGGCTTCACCGACCGCATTCGTTTCCGCAACGTCTCTCCCAAGGTCGGCCTGCAGTACGAATTCGCCGACAGTCAGATCTACGGTCACTGGAGCCGCGGCTTCCGTTCGGGCGGTTACAACTTCCGTATTACCAGCGTGGAAGTGTTCAATCGGGCTTTTGACCAGACTGGCTTACTCGGTTTCGATGAGGAAAAGGTCGACAACTACGAGATCGGCGGCAAGTTCCAGACGGCCGATCGTTCGTTCACGCTCAATGCCGCGGCCTATGTCACCAAGGTCAGCAACATGCAGCGCGAAGTGAACCTGGCCGATCCGGGTGCAGGAATCGTGCAGAACATTCTCAATACCGCCGACGCGACGATCATGGGCTTTGAAGCCGAAGCGCGCATGCGCGTCTCGGATTCGCTGGCCTTTACCGCCAATATCGGGATCATCGATGCCGAATATGACGAAGTGCTGTTCGATATTTCGGGTGACGGTTTCATCAACGATACCGATCTGGCGCTGAGCCTGCCGCGCGTTCCCCCGATCACGGTCGGCCTTGGCGCGATCCACGAATGGGATCTCGGCAACAGCTCGATCCTGACGCGGGTGAACTACCAGTACCGCGACCGTGCGGCCTACACCGATGACAACCTCGGCTGGCTAAACGATCTGAGCAACCTTGAAGCCAACATCACCTGGAACACCCCGGTCGAAGGCCTCTCGCTGTCGCTCTATGGTCGCAACCTGCTCGATCAGGTGCAGGAAGGTGGCGATACGCAGGTTCCGTTCGGTGGCCCGAACTCGACCGGTGTGCGCCGTCCGTTCGGCCCCAACCCGACCCAGGGCACTTTCACGCCGCTGATGCGCGGCCGGAACATCGGTATCGAAGCACTGTTCGAGTTTTGATGTTTGTGAGGCGATTACCCCTTCGGGTGATCGTCCTTGCGCTGCGAACGAAACATTAAAAATAGATAAGGGCGCTCCGGCGGGGGGCGCCCTTTTTCGTGGCGCTTTCTTGTCCGCTTAACGCTCGCCTGCTTGCGGCGGAGTTATTCACAGACGCAGAACTGCGCGGAGCAGACCCGCATTCCGGCGCACTGGGTATGATGGCCGTCTCGCAATTCTTGCTCACTCCCATGCTGATCCCCATAAGACAGTTGATGGTGGCCAGTTTCGCCAACATAGCGAAGAGCAGTCCAGCTTCTGTTTTGGCGCGGAGAGGTGCTCCTATAGCTTGCACGCAGCCGAAGGGTCGACGCTCGCGCGCAAGCTAGCACGGCCTTTTCAGCTCCGTTTCTCCCGTCTCGCCTTCTCACATAATAGAGCGCAACCGCCACGCGGGTGAGACATCCAGCCCGCCGAGCTTAACTTTCCGATCACGGAGTATGGCTGAGGATCCATTTTCAGGGGCGTCAATCACAAGTGTGTTCGCGTAACTGCGCGCGCAGTTGCACCATCGCCCATCGATTATTGAGATCCTGTTGACAGACATGTAATGGACATTACACCTTCGCATCTGCAACAAAATACCAGATGAAAGACCTCTCCCGATGAATCGCATTTGCACCGGCCTTGCCGCCTGCTTCCTGATCGTTGCATGTTCAGGCGAGCAGGCTCCACCCGAGCCTCAGCCGCTTCCTGTGCAGACTGTTACCATTGCCAGTCAGGCGATCCCCAATGTGATTGAACTGCCCGGGCGGGTGGAACCGGTGCGTCAGGCCGAAGTGCGCGCCCGGGTGACCGGAATCGTGGTGAAACGGCTCTATACTGAGGGCACCAACGTCGCCGAAGGCCAGCCGCTGTTCCGGATCGATCCGCGCGAATTGCGTGCAAGCTACGCGCAGACGCAGGCCGCGCTTGATCGTGCGCGCGCGACGCAAAGCAATGCCCGCGCGGTCGTGGAACGTTACAAGCCGCTGGTTGCTGAGAACGCGATCAGTAGCCAGGAATATGACGCTGCGCTGGCAACCGCTCGTGAGGCCGAGGCAAACGTGGCGCAGATCCGCGCCCAGCTTGAGGCAGCATCGCTCCAGCTCAACTACACCACCGTAAGGGCACCGATTGCCGGGCGTGCCGGCCGCGCAGAGGTCACCGAAGGCGCTCTGGTCAGCCAGGCCGAGGGCACGCTTATGACACGGATCGAGCAGACCGCGCCGGTCTATGTCAACTTCGCCCAATCCGCGAGCGAGGTTCTTGCGATCCGCCGTGCCATCGGCGCCGGTAAAATCGGTCTCGATGCCAATGACAGGGTCGAGGTCCGCCTGACCTTTACCGATGGCAGCGAATATCCGATCCCCGGCTACATCAACTTCCTCGCCCTTTCGGTCGACGAAGAAACAGGGACCGTGGACCTTCGCGCCGAATTTCCCAATCCTTCGGGGGTACTGCTCCCCGGCGAATTCGTTCGGGCCAAGCTGTTCGTGGGCGAATTGAAGCAGGGTATCACCGTGCCGCAGCGTGCCGTGACGCTGTCCGAACAGGGCGGTTCGGTTTTCGTGATCGACGCCAAGGGACTGGTCGCACCGCGCCCGGTGAAGCTCGGCGCGCTGGTTGATGGCAACTGGATCGTGGAAAACGGGCTGAAGGCAGGCGACGTGGTCATCGTCAGCAACCTCCAGAAGCTGCGGCCTGGCGTGCCGGTAAAGGCGGTTAAGGGCCCTGCTGCGGCAAGGCAATCTGCCGCAGCGAAGCCCGCCCCAGTCACCGGAGCACTTTGATCCATGGCACGCTTTTTCATCGATCGCCCCATTTTCGCCTGGGTGGTGGCGCTCGGCATTCTGCTGGCCGGTATCATTGCCCTCCGGGCCCTGCCGATCGAGCAATATCCCGAGGTCGCCCCGCCATCGCTTACGATCAGCGTGGTCTATCCCGGTGCCGATGCGCAGACGCTGGAACAGAACGTCACGCAGGTGATCGAACAGCAGCTCAACGGGGTCGAGGGCTTCCTCTACATGGCCTCGTCCAGTGCATCGAACGGCACGGCGAGCATCACGCTGACCTTCGAGGCCGGGACTGATATCGACATCGCGCAGACCGAGGTGCAGAACCGCCTCAGCACGGTCGAAGCGCGCCTGCCCGAAGAGGTCCGCCAGCAAGGCATTACCGTGCGGCAGGCCAATGCCGGGTTCCTGCTGATCGTCGCGCTGACTTCGGCCAATGGCGATCTGAACAGTACCGACCTCGGCAATATCGCGTCCAGTCAGGTAATCGACGAGTTGCGCCGTGTGCCCGGTGTGGGCGATGTCACCTTGTTCGGCTCAGCCTATGCCATGCGGATCTGGCTCGATCCCGATGCGCTCGCGTCCTACAATCTGTCCCCAGGTGCGGTCCTGAATGCCATCCGCGAACAGAATACCCAGATCGCCGGCGGCTCGATCGGAGCCAAGCCCCTTGCGGCCGGCCAGCAGATCACTGCTACGATCACCAGCGAAGGCCGCTTCCGGACGGTTGAGGAGTTCGAAAACATCATCCTGCGGGCCAACACCGGCGCTGCCGTCGTGCGTCTGGGCGAGGTAGCCCGGATCGAGATCGGCGCGCAGAGCTATGCCACCTCCACCACACTCAACGGCGCGCCGATGGCGGGGATGGCGGTGCAGCTGGGCACCGGGGCCAATGCGCTCGCCGCAGCCGAGGGCGTGAAGGCCCGCATGGCCGAGCTGGAATCCAGTCTGCCGAGCGGCGTCAGCTGGTCAATTCCTTATGATACCACACCATTCGTGCAGGCCTCTGTCGATGAAGTCGTCAAGACGCTGGTCGAGGCAATGCTGCTGGTGTTCCTCGTCATGTATCTGTTCCTCCAAAACTGGCGTGCGACCCTGATCCCAACGCTGGTCGTTCCGATCGCGCTGGCGGGCGCGTGTCTGGGGCTGTGGCTGTTCGGCTTTTCGATCAACGTGCTCTCGCTATTCGGCATGGTTCTGGCGATCGGCATTCTGGTCGATGATGCCATCGTCGTGATCGAGAATGTCGAACGGATCATGCGCGAGGAAGGCCTGTCCCCGCTGGAGGCGACGCGCAAGGCGATGGACCAGATCACCACCGCGATCATCGGCATCACGCTGGTGCTCATCGCGGTGTTCGTGCCAATGGCGTTCTTCCCCGGGTCCACGGGCGGGATCTATCGCCAGTTTTCGGTGACGCTGGCGATCGCGATCTTCTTTTCGGCGTTTCTGGCCCTGTCGCTTACGCCAGCGCTGTGCGCGACCTTCCTCAAGCCGATTTCCGGCGATGGACATGGGGGAAGGCACGGGGCCGGACAGCGCGGGGAGGCTCCCGCAGAAAACATCGCCGAACCTACGCCGCGGCAACCGGGCTGGCGCAGTTGGCTGGCGCGTGCGCGCAGATTCTTCGGCCATTTTCTTAACAAATTCAACACCTGGTTTGCCCGGATGGAGGGTAAATATGATCGTTCCAACACGCGCATCCTGTCTCGTCCCAAGCGTGGTATTGCCGTCTTCCTCGCATTGGTTGCAGTCACTGTCTTGCTGTTCGTGCGCCTGCCGACAGCCTTTCTGCCGACCGAGGATCAGGGCTTCCTGATCACGGCAGTGCAAGCCCCTCCCGGTGCTACCGAAGAACGGATGAACGAGGCGCTGAAGCCCGTCACCGATTTCTGGATGGCGCAGGACGAGGTGCGCAGCCTTGTGGTTGTGCGAGGGTTTAGCTTCTTCGGGCAGGGACAGAACAACGCGCTGATGTTCGCCTCTCTCAAACCATGGGGGGAACGCTCCGCAGCCGAAAGCAGCGCCGGATCGCTGCTGCAACGGGCGATGGGCGTGTTCATACAGAACGATGGGGCGACCGCTTTCGTGATCCAGCCGCCCGCAATCCAGTCACTGGGGCAGGCCTCGGGCTTCACGCTCAAGTTGCAGGATCGCGCCGGGCTGGGGCGTGAGGCTCTGATTGCCGCCCGCGACCAGTTGCTGGGTGCGGCATCGCAAAGCTCCCTCATCACGGGTTTGCGGCCCGAAGATCAGGGGCCAAGCCCCGAGGTCAAGATCAAGATCGATCGGGTGCAGGCCCGCGCGCTCGGCCTGTCGATGGCCGAGGTCAATTCCGCGCTCTCGATCACCTTCGGTTCGGCCTACGCGAATGACTTCAACCGGGAAGGACGGGTGTTGCAGGTTCTGGTGCAGGCCGATGCGCCGTTCCGCATGACGCCGGATAACGTGCTGGCCTTGCGGATTCCCAACGCGGTGGGCGAGTTGGTGCCGTTCGGCGCCTTCGCCACAGCGGAATGGTCCGCCGCGCCTGCCAGTCTGGCCCGCTACAATGGCTATCCGGCCATGACCTTGTCGGGGATGGCTGCGCCCGGCCAATCATCGGGCGCAGCGCTGGCCGAGATGGAGCGGCTCGCCGGAGAGCTCCCGCAAGGCATCGGTTTTGAATGGACCGGTGTGTCTTACGAGGAAAAGCAGGCGGGCGGTCAAATTGGCCTGCTGCTAGCCCTGTCGGTGGTGGTCGTTTTCCTCGTGCTGGCAGCGCTCTACGAAAGCTGGACGATCCCGCTGGCCGTACTGCTGATCGTGCCGATGGGCGTGCTGGGCGCGGTCTTGTTTTCGATGCTCCGCGGGCTTTCGGCGGATGTCTATTTCAACGTCGGCCTGATCACCATCATCGGTCTGGCTGCCAAGAATGCGATCCTGATCGTGGAATTCGCCATCGAGGAGGAAGAGCGCGGCGAATCTCCGCTGGATGCGGTCAGGTCGGCCGCCCGGCTGCGGCTTCGGCCAATCATCATGACCTCGCTTGCCTTTGCAATGGGGATGGTGCCGCTGGTGCTGGCCAGCGGCGCGGGTGCCGCCAGTCGCATTGCCGTGGGCACGGGCGTTCTGGGCGGCATGATCGCGGCGACCGTTCTGGGCATCTTCCTGATCCCGCTGCTCTACCTGATGGTCCGTCGTATCGGGCGCAGGGAAGACGAAAAGCCTGCCGAACCTGTTCCGCCCTATGGCCCAGTCCGCAATGGGGAGCTCGCGCAATGAACCGCCTGATCCCCCTCGCGCTGGCCTCGACCCTGCTTGCAGGCTGCGTTAATCTGGCACCGGATGATACGCGTCCTGCGCTGGCAACCGCGCCGGCTTTCGATCCCGCCTATCGACCCGACGGCACCCTCGTCGCTTCGCAACTCTCCTATCGCGAGTGGTATCGTGATCCGCGCCTGCAAAGCCTGATTGCCACCGCGCTGGCCAACAACCGCGATGTGATGGTCGCCACGGCGCGCATCGAGCAGGCGCGTGCGCAGTTCCGTATCGAAGACAGCCGACGTCTGCCCAATCTCGTTGGCACGGCCAGCGGTACGCGGACGCGGCAAGCCACGGCCGGAAACCCTGTCTTCGGTGCCGGTGGCGGTAATCTACCCACCTCCTTCACGTTCAACCGCTACGACATTGGCGTCGGTGTCAGCGCGTTCGAGCTCGACTTCTGGGGCCGCGTCAGAAACCTGAGCGATGCGGCGCGCGCGAGCTATCTTGCAACGGTGGCCAACCAGCGAGCGTTCTACCTTTCGCTGATCGCTGACACGGCCACGACCTATTTCGAGATCATCGAAACCGAGGAACAGATCGTTCTGGCCGAAGCGACCGCCGCTAGCCGACGGGAAGGGCTGAAGATCGCCAAGCTGCGGCTTGATGCCGGCGTTACGTCTGCGTTGCCTTATCGCCAGGCGGAAACCCTGCTGACGCAGGCCGAACAGCAGATATCAAGCGAGCGGTTGGCGCTGGCGCAGTTGCGCAATCAGCTTGCCGTTCTGGTTGGCGGTGTCGCGCCCGACGACCTGCCGCAGGGGCTCTCACTGGCCGCGCAGGCAGACGAACGGCGGCTTGCGGCCGGGTTGCCATCAGAGTTGCTGCTCGCCCGGCCCGATATCATCGCTGCGGAGGAACAACTCCGGGCGGCGCGGGCCAATATCGGGGCCGCACGCGCCGCGTTCTTCCCTTCCATTTCGCTCACCGGCAACGCGGGCCTTACTTCCGCCAGCCTCGGCAATCTGTTCGATGGGGATGGGCTGGGCTGGAGTTTCGGCCCGTCAATTTCGCTGCCAATCTTCGATTTCGGCGTGCGCGAAGCCAATCTCGATCTGGCCGAGGCGCTGGAGGTCGAACAGGTGGCGACCTATGATCGCACCGTCCAGCAGGCGTTCCGTGAAGTCTCCGATGCGCTGGCCGGACGTGAATATCTCGCCGAACAGATTGCCACGCTGGAACGGGCGCGCGATGCGCAGGTTGAAATCGCACGGATCGCGCGGGCGCGCTATCGCGAAGGCGTGGCCGACTACCTCGAAGTCCTTGATGCCGAGCGAAATCTTTTCAGCGCGGAACAGCAGTTGCTCGCAACGCGGCGTGCCTGGCTACAGAACCGCGCAACCTTGTTCGTTTCGCTTGGCGGAGGCTAGTCAACAACGGAATCGGACTGTTGATAAGTGTCAATGATCGCTCGTGATGGTTCTGTGGGCCTTCCCTCTCGTTGTGATCGTGGCGTTCGCTTTGCCGCCCATGGGGCTTTGCGCCCTGCTAAACCCCCAGAAAATGCGTCCGTCGAGGGCTCAAGGGCAAGTACTTATGGCAAGCCAGAGGCCTGGCGTAGGCACTACAGCGAAGAGCGACCGCACAGCATGATCGGGATATCCCCCCGATCATGCTGGCAAACTCAGCCGGTGAAACCAGTCCACCGGACCTGAGCAAGGCGGAAAACTCCAGACCCGAGCGGTCCAAGGTTGGGTAGCAGTGCCCAACAACCGCCCGGCTTTAATCCCTGCTGGGGCAAAGCTGGGGGTCACGTCACTATCACCGCTTTTTTGACTTTTTTACGTTTCGTGAATGGAGATTGAAAATGCGTTTAACCGCTATAACTCTAGCAATTATATCCATGTTCCCCTCCCATCTTGCTGCCCAAACAACGGATTCACCTCCTCCTCAAGCTGACGGCCGCTGGCAGGATCCGGAACGCGATGGTTGGAATGTCAGTATTGGGTTGGGAGCCGTTGTGGCTCCCGCATGGCTTGGGGCCGACGAAAACGCAGTCTCGATCTTTCCTGACTTGCGGGTGAACTATGACGATGTGTTATTCGCATCAATTCCTGACGGCGTTGGCTGGAACGCAGTGAGAGAGGGTAATTGGCGCGCTGGCCCATTAGTGAAACTTGGATTTGGACGCGACGAAGATAATGGCGGGTCCCCATTCCTGATCGCAGGTGGCAGCGATGCTTTGATAGGCCTTGGCAATATCGATCCGACAGCTGAACTCGGTGGCTTCGTCGAAACCCGGCTTGGCGCCCAGAAGCAGTTCCAATTACGAGCGGAAATCCGGAAGGGACTGGGGGGGGCCACGACGGACTGATTGTGGACTTGCAAGCAGCGTTTCAGGGGCGAACCGATAGCTTTATCTATTCGATCGGTCCTCGCGCGACGTTTGCAGATGACAATTTCATGCAGCCATTTTTTGGTATCACCGCCGATCAGTCGCTTACCTCTGGGTTGTCTCCCTACAGACCGAACGGTGGGTTGGTATCTGCTGGGCTTGGCGGCACTCTGATCCGGCCAGTCGGCTCGCGAAGCTCGATCACGGTATTTGCTGGAGCGGATTACCTGGGTGTGGAGGCCGGTCGCTCTCCATTAATCCGCGAGCGCGGCGAACGCTTTCAAGCATCGATAGGGATCGGTTATGGATATCGCTTCAAGCTGTAGCGATCTTGAGCGGCTACGGGTCACTGTTGTCAAACCGGAGATTGTCATTTGCGGAGGAGCACCATAGCGGCACTTGCGAGCGTGACACCAGCAAGCCACCACGATTGATCGACGAGCAGCGCGGCGGCCACAATCAATGCGGCGGCCACCGGACCCTTGGGAGAGGGACTATCGTTATGACCGGACGCAAGCCGCTCGACAGTTACGGGGTCAAGCTGAACCGGAAGGTAGCCTGACTTTGCGATCGAGCTTGCACTGGCAAGTATATCGGGCAGAAACCCCGTCATTCCCAACAGCTGGCTGCGGATTTTCTTCAAACCCGACCGTGCACCGACGAGCGAGAACCGCTCTGTGAGGAGCTCCATCATGATGGGGCGGGTTTCCTCGGCGATGTTGTAATCGGGTGCCATGGATCGGACAAAACCCTCAGCCGTCAGCAAAGTTCGAAGAAGAATTGCCAGGTCGGGTGGTAGAACCAGATTATAATCCCGCAATAGGTCGAAAACTCGCGAGAAAATCTGCGAGAACTCGATACCTGAAAGCACAGTCCCCTTGAACTCTCCGATCAACTGATCCAGGTCCACCGTAAGCGCATCACGATTTACATTTGGCTCCCCCGCCCATGACAGCAGGACGTCGGCAACATCGCCCGTTTCCTCTGCGGCGATTGCAAGCACGAGGCGGACGATTTGATCGCGCCGACCCTTGGTGAGAGTTCCGATCGATCCGAAATCGATGAATCCGACATCGCGTTCGCCAATCAAGAATACATTGCCGGGATGCGGATCGCCGTGGAATTCACCGTTCAGGATGATCATGCGCAAGACAGCGTTGGCATAGCTTTTGGCAAAGGCCGCTACCTGCGGATCGTCGGAGACGGCGCCGAGCGAAGAAGCCGGTCTGCCGTAAAGGCGTTCCTGAACGTTGACCCGCAACCCGGTCAGTTCCCAGTGGATCGTCGGAGTCTTGACGCCGATCGTCTCAAGAAATGCGCCGATCCGTTCGCAAGCGCGTGATTCTGCGGCCAGATCCATCTCCCAGGCGAGATTGCGGCCGAAGGTTTGTAAGAACTCTGCCGGCCGATAGCGGGCGATCTCCGGCGACCGTGTTTCCGCGATCCGGGCAAGTCGGACTAGGATGCGCACATCAGCTTGCAGCCGCGTGGCGGTGCCCGGCCGTCGAACTTTCACGATAACCTCGCTACCGTCCCGCAGTTTGGCGGTGTAAGTCTGCGCTATGGAGGCTGAAGCCAAAGGCTGTTCGTCAAATCGTGCAAAATCGCTTCGCCAGTCCTCACCCCAGGTTGCTACGAGCACGGGCTCGATATTTGCAAAAGGTAATGGCGACACTTGATCGTGCAAGGTCGAGAATGCTGCAATCCAATGCTTTGCAAACAGATCACTGCGAGTAGCGAGAAGCTGACCAAGTTTGATACCAACTGGCCCGATATCTCGAAGAAAGGCGACCACAGCGGCCGGACGAAATTCGCGCGGATCAATGATACCGTTCGAAGAGGGCGTAAACCCCAGAGCAGCGGCAAGATTCTTCGCCCCGTGTTTTACAAGAATTTGACCGATTTCCGCAGCGCGGGCCATGGTCCCGATAGGATTTTCGGGTAACACCGACATGCACTTTATTCCGTGTTGGCGCGGTGCTGTTCGAGGTTTACCGAGATCCGGGCGAGAATTTGCTGCAAGGTACCCTTTTCGTCAGCTGTTACGCCGCGCCAAAGCAGATCGTGAAGTCGATCTGCAGAACCTCGGAGGGCGGGAAGAAGATCGTCAATTTCCTCCGTGAGGATTAATTCCCAGGCGCGACGATCCTTTTCAGTTCTAACTCTCGCCATCAGTCCTTTTGCGCAAAGGCCCGCGACCGCATGGCCGATTGTCGCCGATTCGAGCTCGAGTTTTTTTGCGATCTCAGTCTGGGTCAAGGTTGGATCGCGAAGGAGCTGTCCGATGATCCTCCACTGCGTTTGATTGAGGCCGATCCGGGCGACCCGCGCATCGTACATCCGTCGGGCGCCCCGACTGATCTCGTCCATCAGATAAATGAGTTGGTCGTCGTCAGTGATGACCTCCCGCCTCATTTGAACCCGCGCCATTAGACCTGAAACTTCATCCATATGTCTGTCTAGCCCGAACGGCCGAGATGCCCAAATGATAATTAATAAGACACTTTACTAAATTGCCCCTCCGCTTTACCGGGTCTGCTGCTGTCCACGTACCTTGATTGCTGAAAGATCTAGATGACCGACACATCCATCGAACCGGAGCAGGAAACCGCGCATCCGCCGAATCCGCCTGGGCGCCGAGGGCTGCGGGTGGTACTAGTCATCGTTGGTCTTTTGCTACTGCTTAGCGGGGGCTGGTGGTATTACCGGCACGTTACCCATGGGCAGTACATGCAATCGACCGACAACGCCTATGTCGCTGCCGACAGCGTCGTTGTCTCTTCCAAAATCGCAGGATACGTGGAAGAGGTCTTCGCAAGGGAAAACGAACACGTCGCTCGCGGCGCAGCCCTCGTACAATTGGATTTGCGCGATTATCAGGCGCAGGCGCAGCAAGCGAGCGCACAGATTGCCGCAACACTCGCCGGCGCCGACACAGTCCGGTCTCAAGTAAATGAACAGGATGCGGCAATCCGCCAGGCGCGAGCCCAACTTGCGGTGGCCCGTGTGGCGGTAGACCTCGCGAGCGACCAAGTGGCCCGCTATAGGCCGTTGGCGATCACCGGAGCCGAACCGCAGGAGAAGCTCGACCAATATGAGGCGCAGGCGCGACAGGCCCGCGCCCAACTCGCCGCAGCGCAGGCAGCGGTTTCCGCAGCGACGGCTCGCCGGGCGACTTTGTTCGAACAGATTGGCCAGACAGAGGCACAGGCGGACGCTGCTCGTGCCCAGCTGAAGACGGCCGACCTTACAGTCGAATCAACGTTACTGCGCGCCAGCAAGGCCGGCCGCGTCGGCGATCTCTCGGTGAGGGTGGGCCAGTTTGTTCAACCGGGCCAGCGATTGATGACGGTGGTGCCAGTGACCGCGATATATGTCACTGCCAACTTCAAGGAGACGCAGGTCGGTTTGATTCGACCGGGCCAGAACGTCCGGCTCAAGGTTGATGCCTTACCCGACCTTGAAATCGCGGGTCGGGTAGACAGCATATCGCCGGGAACGGGAGCAGAATTTTCTATCCTCCCGCCTGAAAATGCGACCGGCAACTTCACCAAGATTGTTCAACGTATTCCAGTCCGTATTGCTATCGAAGCGCCCCCTGAGGTGCGGCGTCTGCTCGTTCCAGGCATGTCGGTAGTTGCGACAGTCGACACCCGGAATGCGGCAGGTGAGCTGGAAGAGATCTCGAGCCGGACGAAATGACCAAAGCACTGGTAGCCCCTGGTACTCCTCGAGGTCCGGCCTCGGGCCGTCAGAACGCGGATGCCACCGCCTGGGTTGCTGTGGCCGCGGGGGCTCTCGGGGCTATGCTGGCGACGCTGGACATCTCAATCGTCAACTCAGCTCTGCCTGTCATCCAAGGAGAGATCGGTGCCACAGGCGCCGAAGGGACTTGGATTGCCACCTCATTTCTCGTTGCCGAAATTGTCGTCATCCCGCTGAGCGCCTGGCTCGAGCGTCTGTTCGGTTTGCGAACCCTTCTCATCATCGCAGTCAGCGCTTTCACCGCCTTTTCGGTTCTTTGCGGGATTGCCACCGACCTTACGACGATGATCATCGGCCGCACGGGCCAAGGTTTCATGGGGGGTGTGCTCATTCCCACAGCGATGACCATCGTGGCCAAAAGACTGCCACCACATCAGCAGCCGATCGGGATGGCCCTGTTCGGCATGACCGTGATCCTCGGGCCCGTGATGGGGCCACTGATAGGTGGGTGGTTGACCGAGAATCTGAGCTGGCACTACGCCTTCTTCGTCAACGTGCCCGTTTGCGGCCTGCTGCTGCTCCTCCTGTTCGTTGGCTTACCCCACGAAAAGCCGAAGTGGGAATATCTTACAGACGCGGATTGGGCAGGCATTCTCGGGCTCATCCTGGGGCTTGGCGGTTTGACAGTTGTCCTAGAGGAGGGCCACCGTGAAGAATGGTTTGAATCTTCTCTCATTCGTTGGCTCGCAGTGATCACCGTCGTGGGTTTCGCGTCGCTCATTTACGGACAGATAAAATCACGCAAACCGGTTTTGAAACTCCAACTCCTGTTCAATCGACAGTTCGCCAGCGTTGCGATCATGGCACTCGCTCTGGGCATGGTGATGTATGGTTCGACCTACGTCATCCCGCAGTTCCTCGCGATCATTTCTGACTACAACGCGCTTCAGACCGGGCTGGTCATATTCTGGATGGGCGTCCCGGCATTTTTGTTGATGCCTGTGCTTCCCTTGATGATCCGAAAGATCGACATCCGCATCGCCGTTGGCGCCGGCATGTTGCTGATGGCGGTCAGCTGCTTTGTCAGCACTAGTCTTACGGCCGAGTCGGGTGGAGCCGTTTTCACGGAAAGCCAGCTCCTGCGCGGGGTCGGCATGATTTTGTCGATGATGTTCCTGAACCAGGCCACGGTGGCTTCGGTTGCCAAGGAGGATGCAGGGGACGCATCGGGTATTTTCAACGCGGCCCGCAATCTCGGTGGCTCTTTCGCTCTTTCCGCTCTGGCATCGTTCCAGGACCAGCGGATCTGGCATCACAGCCGACGGATGGAAGAGAACCTTAACGCGAACAGCGTTTCGCTGCAGGGCTATCTCGACGGGATGGCACAAAACTTCGGCGGCATGGAGGCGGCTATGGCGGCCCTGAGCCGCACCCTCCAACGCGAGGCGTTCATTATGACCTACAATGATGTGTTCCTGGTGATGGGGGTTCTGACCCTCGCAACGGTTCCGTTGGTTCTCTTCCTGAGGCCGCTTCCAAGAAATTTCTCCCTTTCGATGCACTGAGCCCAACATGATGCGCCATTCGATACCATTGTTTCTCGCCATTGCTCTGCTGGCAGGTTGCACGGCCGGGCCGGACTATTCAGGACCACCCGCAATCCTGTCGGCGGATACCGCCCTTCGTTTCGTCCGCGCCGGCGACAATGAGGGCGTGTCGGGCCCGGTTCTTGCCGAATGGTGGGTGTTGCTCGACGATCCAGAACTGACACGGTTGATCAAGGCTGCACTGGCCGAGAATCCTTCGCTTCGGGCAGCGCAAGCGCGCATAGCGCAGGCCCGGGCATCGGTCAGGCAGGATCGGGCAGGGAGAATGCCGACGCTCGGGACCCAGGCTACCACCTTTCAAGGACGTCTTCCCGGTCTCGACATCCAAGGCCGCCCCGCTTCCTCTTCAGGGCAAACGGATGCGAATGCCGAAGGTGACGACGCCCTCAGCTTTTACAATGTGGGTCTCAATGCCAATTGGGAACTGGAGTTCGCGGGCGGCTCCCGACGGCGCATCGAAGCCAGCAATGCGCAGGCTGCAGCTGCGGTGGCCACTGCGGAGGACGCGAAGGTTCAATTAACCGCCGAGGTTGCCAACAATTATGTCAACTTGCGGGAGGCCCAGTTCCGCGCCGAACAATACCAGGCGCAGATCAAGTTGCAGGAAGAAATCCTTGCACTGACCTATCAGCGGTATCAGCAGGGCGCGCTGCCGCTTTTCCCGGTGGGCAACGCAAACGCCGAGCTCGAGGTGCTCAAATCGCAGTTCGCCGAGGCGGAGGCAGATCAAGCCGTCCTGATCGACGCGCTTACCATCCTGTCAGGCCGGATTCCGGGATCGGCGGCCGAAGAACTCACGACGCCGCGCGATATTCCCTTGCCACCGGAGCAGGTTGATGTCGGCGATCCGGCGAGTCTCATTGAGCGACGACCCGACATCAGGGCGGCTGAGCGGAATCTCGCCGCTGCAACTGCACGGATCGGCGTGGCCGAAGCGGCAAGGTTCCCGAAGCTGTCCTTCATGGGAATTTTGGGCCTCGGCGGTTCCTCACCCGACGACATCTTTGATGTGGGCGATCCTTCGTCATTGGCAATTCCCCGCTTGGAATGGAACTTTCTCGATTTTGGAAGGGTTGAGGCTTCTGTGGATCGAGCCAGTGCAGTCCGCAATGAGGCTGTCGCCAACTATCGGCAAACCGTTCTTTCGGCTCTGCAGGATGCCGAGCGAGCACTTGCCCGTTTTGGGCAGCAGCGGGTTGAACTGGCAGCGCGCGCGCAGATCAAGCTGCAGGCCGATAGCGCGGCCGATCTGAATCGCCAGCGCTTTACGGCCGGAGCGATCTCAAAGTCTGATCTCAATCGTGCGCTGCGCGACCAGCAGCAGGCTTCCTCAGATCTCGTCCGGGCTAAAGGCGCTCTTACCATCGCGTGGATTGCGCTGCAGAAGTCACTCGGCCTTGGCTGGCAAGAACCAATTCAGCAGCAGTAATTCTTCCTGTCGTTTGGCACAATTCGCATCGGATTGGAAGTTTCTTTTAGGGTTCGACGCAATCAAGCGGGGCCAATCAAATAACATGGTCAAACCTCCTATCAATGATGCCCAGAAATGGGCGTTCGCTAACGCCTCGAGTTCTATAAGGCTGGTATCCAGCTATGTTCGAAAAGTCGGAAATTGATCGTGCATTACGGTGCAATGCGACGCGGCTCCGGCCATTGGTGCGGACGTTAGGGGCGCTCTATCATCAAGATCGCGGAACAGAGAACTTATCGCCATTTATGGGACATGCATGGTAACGTCTGCCTTTGAGCTCATACAGGTGCTCCGGATTGCCTCGCCGCATGATCACACGAGCGCATGAGCCGGCTGCGAAATCCGGGCGAAGCCCCTGTAGTCGGCGTGATCTACAATCCGCGCAGCCACCGCAATATCCGTGGCAACTTCGACTTTAGCTTGTATCCGAATGTCCTTACAGCCCAGCCTGACACCCTCGCGCAACTTACGACGGCTATGTCTGAGTTCGCTGAGAAGGGTATCCACCTCCTTGTGATATGCGGTGGCGACGGTACGATTCGCGATGTGCTTACCTGCGGTCTGGAAATCTTTGGAGATTATTGGCCGGCCATCGCGGTGCTCCCAAGGGGCAAGACCAACGCACTCAGCGTTGATCTTGCCATTCCCCGCAATTGGGGTCTGCAGGATGCATTAGCCGCGCTTGATCACGGCAAGCGAGTTTATCGTTGCCCCATGAAGGTCACGTCCGTCAGCGAGCAACGCAAGCAGGTCGCTGGTTTCATCCTCGGCGCCGGAGCCTTCACAAAAGCAACCCGCGCCGGGCAGAGAGCGCACAAACTGGGAGCCTTCGGAAGCACTGTGGTCGGGGTAACTGGCATGTGGGCGCTGATGCAGTTCATGTTCGCTGCGCGTGGGAATGCATGGCGGCAAGGCGCGCGGATGCGCATCGGGCTCGGCAATACAGATGAGCCAATGGGCCATAGCGGAAAAGGGGACCCGTCGATGCGCCAGCTGCTCTTCGCTTCCACCCTCGAGCGATTTCCGGCCGGGATGAGGCCGTTTGGCGCGCTTAAGACTGGGTTGAAGCTAGTCGTAGTAGACCAAATTTCGCGCCGAGCCGCCATGATGATACCCATTGTGCTGATGAGCAAGCTCAAATTCAGGCTCCGCCAGCGCGGGATTCACCAACTCCTGACAACGCAATTCAGCCTTTCCATAGACGATGAGGTCATCCTTGATGGGGAGGCCTTTCCATCGGATGATTACCGTATCGAGGAAGGGCCAGAGCTCGCCTTCATAGTACCATGATGGCCGTCTCGTGATCGGGGTACGGGCAGCGTCTGCCTTACCCAGTTGGCTACCCTCCTCCTGAGGCGGCAGGCACGCAATGGTGGGCCATCATCACCAATGCCAAGTGGGTCTGCCGGGTTAAGAAGGTTCATCGCCTGCTGCTCCAGCGCCATAGCGGAAAGGCGGACCAGCGTCGCCACGACGGGCGTGTCGCGGGTTGATACCCGCAACACCCGTTGGTGCTCTGACGGGTTCGAGATCGGGTGCCACGGCGGCGAGAAGGCGCAGGTCGCCTTCTTCCTCGAATGCTGCGATCGCGGGGCGATGGGCTGCGCTGCCACCACGGCCGAGAGGCCCCGGCTGGCATAACCGCCGAGGACCCGCAGGATCTCATGACCGTCACTGTCGCAAACCGCTTCGGTCGGGTACGGTGATGGGCTCAACATTAAATAGCTGAACGATAATATCAGCTGCTAAACCGGCAGGAAGAGCCGCTCGTTCGCCTGCGAGATCAACCTCTGACCGCTCGCCACTCCTATCGACAGCCCTCAATCCAACGGCTTGGCAGAGGCGTTCGTGCACACCATGCCCCCTGCTTTGCCAAAAACCACAACGCCAGAGCGGCGAACAACCGACTGCCCGGCTGTTTTCACCACTGCAACACCGTCCATCCGCATAGTGGCGAAGTGTCTCGCCTAAGCTGCATAAGAGCTTTCCGTGCACGCTCTCGCTCCCCCCGCCAGACCGGTCCACCATAAATTTCGTTGGTGGATCGGGCGCTTCTCGACCCGTCTTGACTAAATCATATCGCTAGCCATATGAACAGCATGGCCTCAGCGCAGGAGGGTACGATGAACGCTCTATATTCGACAGTCGTCACGGCAATTGGCGGTCGTAGTGGCACGGTCAAAAGCGATGATGGGCTGCTGGAAATTGGGCTTGCGATGCCGAACGGCCTTGGGGGCAAGGGCGGCGCGACCAATCCAGAGCAGCTTTTCGCGGCCGGATATGCTGCCTGTTTCGGCAATGCGGTGATCCATGTCACCCGCAACAAGGACCGCGCGATCAAGGACGAGGATGTCGAGGTCGCGGCCACCGTCGGCCTTACGCCAAACGGCAGCGGCGGCTTTGCACTTGTGGTCGCTCTGAACGTCATACTGACCGGCGTAGATCAGGCGACCGCCGAGGCGATCGTCGAGCAGGCGCATCAGGTCTGCCCCTATTCCAATGCGACCCGTGGCAATATCGATGTCGCGTTGAGCGTGAAGACGCGATGAACGACGCCCCGCACGCAGCCGAAACCGAAGACCGGCTTCGCCTCGACCGCCAGATCTGCTTTCCGCTCTACGCGGCCACGAACCTGATCCAGCGGCTGTATCGGCCTCTGCTGTCTCCGCTTGGGCTAACCTATTCGCAGTATCTTGTGCTGCTCGTGCTGTGGGAGCGTGGCCACGCCACGGTGGGCGAATTGCGCGAGTGCCTGCATCTGGATGCTGGCACCATCACACCGCTGCTCAAGCGGATGGAGCGGGACGGGCTGGTGACCCGCAGCCGGGACCGGCAGGACGAGCGTCGGGTGATCGTGGCATTGACCCCGAGCGCAACCGCGCTGCACGAGGAGGCGCGGCAGATCCCCGATGGGATGGCCGCCCGGATCGGTGTGGATGACGCGCAGGGTGCAGAACTGCACGACCTCACCACATCGCTTGTCGCGCGACTGCAAACCGCCGTTGGGCAAAGAAGTGATGGGCAGGTGATCGCGCAGCGGAGTGCACGGCGCGAAAAGATCAACCCTACAAGACGAGGTACCTCATGACCAACCAAACCCTCCCCCGATTTTCCGCCGACAACGGCCTGCGATTCAGGACGCTAGGCGATTCTGGCCTGTTCGTCTCGGAACTCTGCCTTGGGACCATGACCTTTGGCGGCGACAAGGACATCTGGGGGCTGATCGGCCAGGTGCAACAGGACCAGGCCGATGAGCTGATGACGATCGCGTTGAAGGCCGGCATCAACTTCATCGACACCGCCAACATCTATGGCCACGGCGGCAGCGAACGCATCGTCGGCCAGTCCCTGCACAATCTCGGAGTCCGCCGCGAGGATGTGGTGCTGGCGACCAAGGTGCTCGGTCCCATGCGGGACGGCCCCAACGCCCGCGGCGCATCGCGTGGCCACATCCTCAGCGAATGCAAGGCCAGCCTGGAGCGGCTGCAGACGGATTATATCGACCTCTATCAGATCCACGGCTTCGACCCGGCCACGCCGATCGAGGAGACGCTTGAAGCCCTAAATACCCTGGTTCAGCACGGCCATGTACGATATGTTGGCCTGTCCAACTGGGCGGCCTGGCAGGTGATGAAGGCCATCGGCATCGCCCGGGCGCGCAACCTTTGCCCGATCCTGTCCCTGCAGGCATACTATACCCTTGTCGGTCGCGACCTAGAACGCGAGATCATTCCGTTGCTGCAATCGGAAAAGGTCGGGCTGATGGTGTGGAGCCCGCTCGCCGGCGGTTACCTGACCGGCAAATACGAGGGTCCCGATGCGTCAGAAGAAAACCGGCGCGCCAAGTTCGATTTTCCGCCCGTCGATCACGCGCGGGGCGCCGCCGTCATCGCACGGATGCGCGACATCGCCGCCGGCAAGCAGATCGACGGAGAACCTGTCAGTGTCGCACAGATCGCCCTTGCCTGGCTGTTGCACCAGAAAGCCGTGACCAGCGTCATCATCGGCGCCAAACGTGCAGATCAGTTGCGGGACAATATCCGTACCGCGCGGGTCCGTTTTTCCGATGACGAACTGGCGTCCCTCGACGAGGTCAGCCGCCTGCCCGCGGAATATCCCGGCTGGATGATGCAGATGATGGCGCAATACCGCGACCACCGGGCGGACTGACGCCTCTCGCCGACCCATTGGGACGGCATCACCGATCTGCCCTGCGGTCCGGGACACACCCCCTATCCCGGACCGGGGCGATCGCCCCGATCCCTTATCAGGAGACACAGATGTTATCGCTTGAGACCCAGAACCTCGCCCTGCCGGTTCACCAAGACCGATACCCGGCGATCGATCCGCGCACCACGCTGAAGGACACGGCGGCGGGCAAGGTTGTCTTCATCGCCGGCGCATCGCGCGGGATCGGTCAGGCCACTGCCGTCGCCTTTGCCGAGGCCGGCGCACGGGCCATCCATCTTGCCGCAAGATCGAGGGATGCGCTGGAAGAGACGCGCGCGCACGTCACACAGATCAATCCCGATACGGATCGAGCCCTATTTCCCACTGCCGCATGGCATTCCGCGGGTCAATGACCGGCGGATCGTGAGCGGCATTATCTTCGTGATCAGGAACGGATTGCGCTGGCGTGATGCGCCTGCCAGTTACGGCCCGCACAAGACGATCTATAATCGCTTCATCCGCTGGAGCCGCCTGGGCGTGTTCAACCGCATCTTTGCCGAGCTCGCTGCCAAGTGTAGCGCGCCATTCAAGATGAGAACTCGTGTTGCCTCATCTAGGAATGTTCCCGAACGATCGGTCGTTGCCTCACGTAAAATGCTCCCTACTGGACCTTGAGCATGATTGCTATCCTTGCTGACGGGGTGCCGTGTAGCCGAGCCGTAGGCGAGGCGGAGCGGCGCCCCGTCAGGCGCCATCTGTTTTGGCCGCCGTTTCCGCAGTACCATCGCTGACTAGCGCAGAGTTGCCGCCGAACACGAGTGCGCGTGCTTGTTCAGAACGCCAGCCCTTGAGCCGGCGCTGTACCGTCCGCAGCAGACTTTCCGGGTAATCGCCCGGCGCTTCTGCCTCGAGTTTTTCCAGTAGCTCGCGCCCGGAGCGCCATGGTTCTTCCATGAACCAGGTCTTCAACTGATCTGTAACTTCCACCAGTGGGTCTGGTCGGCGACGCCCGCGCTTTTGTGGCGGTTTATCAGTAGCCGTGGGCCGCGCCTCGCCATCCTGCCACAACGTCTTCAGACTTGATAAGAACGCATCCAGCGATGGTTGCGGCCCCTCCGCTGCTGCCGCCGGGGCAACCGTATCAGCCAGGACCACCAGTTTCTGCTGCGCTGCCCGGATGTCTCGCAACAGTCGAACCGGGTCCAGTTTGGCGGCTGTCTCGCGCAACTGTTGACGTGTTTGCTCGCTGGTTCGAGGCTCGTCCTGCAAGCGCTGGTAAGGCGTCGCCGGAGCGTGGTAACGCTTGTACACTTTGGCTCCGTCCCGCTGCTTCTCGGCCAACTTGAACGAGGGCTGGAAGAAGTTCACGAACAGACGGGATATGGCGTACAGTTCTGCCAGCACCCTTGCCGCTTCCAGTCCCTCGCACCGGCGGTAGCCCACGAGGCGACGCACAACAGAGCCGTTCTTCTGCTCGACCCACGCCTGATCATTCTTCCGATAGGGTCGGCAGCGAGTAAAGGTGACCCCCGTTGAGGCGCAGTAATCGCGCACCGTCTCGTTGATAAATACGCTGTCGTTGTCGGAATCGAACCCCAGCAACGGGAATGGAATTACCTTGCGCAACTCCGAAAGGACCGCCACCAACAGCGCCTGCTCGCGAACCAGTAGCGGTGCACATTCGGTCCAGCCTGTCGCAATATCAGTCAGCGTCAGCGTCAGCGTCCACGCCCAGCTGCCCTTCGCTACCGGACCGCTATGAGACACAAGGTCTGCCTCCATATGACCAGGGGCCGGATCCTCCCAGTCGGTGAAGGTTCGAACCGGAACGCTGCGTCTCAGAGCGGTTGCTGCCACACCGCGCCGCCGCGTCTTCGGGCTATTTTCTCGAACAGGCCGCAAGGCCCGGTCGATCGTCGCCGCACTCATCTGCAACAACTTCGCCTTGATCGCCGGATCCAGATCAAGATGGCCATGGGTCTCCATAGACTCGATCAAAATCGGTATAAGCGGCCGCAATCGCTTGCCGCATAAGCGATCGCTCGCTTCCCACAACATGATCAAGGCGGCCTGCACCGCCTCGGTGTAAATCCTGCGCTCCGGACGCACCGTTGACCGCGGCGACGGCTTTTGCCGCAAAATCCGCATCGCATGCTTGCGGTGTAACCCCGTGACCGCAACGAACTCGTCCAAAATCCTGCTTTTGCCCGAGCGGTCGGCCGCGCAATACCGCTCGCCGACCGCCTCAACCAATTCTCTCCGCATCGCCATGCTGACCTTCCTCATCCTTGCCTCCAAGCCATCGCCGGGAGCATTTTAGATGAGGCAACAGCGCAGTACTCGGGAGCATTTCAGGCGAGGCAATGCGAGTTCTCACCCTGATTGTCGCGCGACAGCCAAGGGCGGGAAGCCCGATCAGTTGATGATCGATGCTACCCTTCTCAAGGCGCACCGGACGGCGGCAAGCCTGATAAAAAAAGGCTCTACCCCGACGTATCGGGCGCACCAAAGGCGGCCTGAACTCCATGCTTCACGCTGTCTGCGACGGCAAGGAGCGCCCGTTGATCATGCTGCTCAGCGAAGGGCAAATGAGAGATTACAAAGGGGCAGCCCTGATGATCGACCCCCTCCCCAGAGCCAAGGCGTTGCTGGCAGATCGGGGCTACGATGCCGACTGGTTCCACGCCGCGTTGGAGCAGCGCGGCATCACCCCCTCCATCTCGTCAAAGACCAACCGCAAGGCGCCCATCCCGCACGACACCGCCCTCTATCGTCAGCGTCACAAGGTCGAGAACATGTTCGGCGAACTCAAAGACTGAGGGCGCATCCACACACGCTACGACCGATGCGCGCACACCTTCTTTTCAGCGATCTGCATCGCCGCAACCATCATCTTCTGGCTGCCACAATGAGTCCTGAGGCGAGACTAGGTTACGAACTCAATCCGACTTGGCTTGGTTCTCGTTATCCCAAAGAGCCAAAACGGACCGCAACGCGGTTACGAATGCCAGTGGCTGGTCGAGCATCAGGTGGTGGCGGGCTTCAGGCACGGCGATTATCGGAATGTCACCTCCACCCAGTTCGCGAACATATTCGGCTGATTCCGTGGTAAAAAGCTGGCTCAAGCCGCCGTGCACGATAGCCTTTCGGCCTGGTGCCTGCACCAGACGCTCGCCCATGGTGAGCCATTCGTCGGGCTTGTTGCTCCTTCGAAAGACCTCGGTTGAGAACTTCCAAGTCCACTCGTCTCGATCCTGCCGCAGGGAGTGATAGGCCATATAGTCCAGCAGGAATGGCTCGCCGACCGGCTGGGGCGGGGAAAGGATGTACCGCCCGCGCGCCGCCTCATAGTTGGGATAGCGCTTGCTGGGCCTGTCCGGATTGCCCGAACCTGGGCTGGACCGCCTGAGGTTCCAGTACTTGTCCAGGAGAGCAGGACGCATGATCATGAGATCGCAAACCACCACTCCGGCAAAGGTCCCGGGCGATTGGGTCACGGCAGTCAGGGCCGCTCCCGATCCGAAGCTGTGCGCGATAATCGTCGGCTTTTGGCCATCCGCAAACATATTCAGCGCCTCGGCAATCTCGCAAAACTCGCCCCCTCTTGCCAAGAGGTCGGCGCGTCCGCGCATCTCGCTGTCGCCCATGCCGGCCAGATCGAACGCCACCACGTCATAGTCCTCGGCAAGAAACGGTGCAATGAAGGCGAAGCAGCGCGCATGGGCGAGAAAGCCATGCGTCATAAGCACCTTGGGCTTGCCAGGGTCACCCCAGCGAAAATAGTGCGCCTTGGCCCCGTCGATTTCCACATAACCCTCTTCGCGCGGCACCTTGAGGGCCGACACGAACCATTCGGGCAGATGCGAACTGTCACCAGCCCAAACCGGGTCGATGTCGGTCGGAAAATCTTCGATTCTCACCATCTCATTCATCAGGTTACGCAGTCCTTGTTCGCTGGTGTGCTGGCGGTAAAGCCGCGGTAGGCATCGCGCGCCACTTGGTCGCAAATCGCGGCATAGGCCGACACGCTTGGGAAATTGATGAGCTGGCGCTTCTTGCCCGGGATGTTCGCGCCCATGTACCAGGAGTCCGCTTCGGGAAAGAGCGTCATCGCGCCAGCTTGGGCGACCATTTCGGTCCAGCCATCTTCGGCTCGCGGTTCAGCGTCGAAAAGGTCGAAACCGTTGCTTCGCAGCCAGACCATGAAGTCGCAGATCCAGTCGCCCTGCATTTCCGCGCTTGTCGGGCCGTTGGAAAAACCCGAGGGGCTGAGGGGACCGTAAGCGAACAACATGTTGGGGAAACCTGATACCGCCATTCCCAGATAGGCGCGCAGCCCGTCTCGCCAGGCTTGCGAAAGTGATTGGCCGCCTCTGCCGGTGATGTTCATGTCAATCAACCCGCCCCGCCCGGCGTCGAAGCCGGTGGCAAAAACGATGAGATCGCATTCGACTTCGCCGTCTTCGGTCGTGATTGCGTGCGGCCCGACACGGGTGATCGGGTTTGCCTTCAGATCAACCAGCGCAACATTGTCCCGTGCGAAAATCTCGTAATATCCCTGTTCGAGTGAAGGTCGCTTCGTGCCGAACGGATGCGGCGGTTCGGATGGGGCGAGTTTCTCGGCCAGATCGGGATCGGCGATCCTCGCGCGAACCTTGTCGCGCCAGAAATCGTAGGCGTAACGGTTGGCTTCGCGATTGGTAAGAATGTCGGCGAAATTGTGATACCAGAACCTCAATCCGCCCCGCTGCCACAGATCTTCGAAGTGCGCATTGCGCTCTTCTTCGCTGACTTCGAGCGCCGACACCTCAAGCGACTGGCATTCAAAGCCAGCGCTCGTCTGCCGACGCTGTTCGAAATAGGCGGGATAGCCATCCTTTTCGCGCTCGTGATCTTCCCTCGTCAACGGCTCCTGACGCATCGGCAGGGCCAGGATCGGAGTTCTTTGAAACAGTGTCAGCGACTCCGCACGTTTGGCTGCTTCCTGGGCGACCTGCACTCCGCTCGCTCCGGTTCCGATCAGGGCAACTTTGCGCCCATCCAGATCAATACCCTCCTGCGGCCAGCGCGCCGTGTGGCACCATTCGCCCTCGAAATTCTCAATGCCCGGAATGTCGGGGATAAACGGCTTCGACGCGAAACCGAGGGCTGGGAGCAGAAAGCGTGTCGATACGGGTTGCCCGCCCTCAAGTTGTAGGTGCCATAGTCCCGCCCCCGGTTCAAAACCGGCGCTCTCGACCCTCGACCCCATACGCATCAGCGGCCAAAGGTTCAGCGTATCGCAGACATGGAGGAAATAGGCCCTGAGTTCTGCCCATCCCGGAAAGCGCTCACTCCAGGTCCATGGCCGCCACACTTCGGGGATCGAGAATTCATAGAGCGGAATCTGCGAATCCACGCGTGCGCCGGGATAGCAATTCCAGTGCCAGATGCCGCCCGGATCGGCCGCCGCATCGACCAGCAGCACGTTGAACCCGGCGTCACGCAACTTGTGGAGCAGGTAGATCCCGCTGAAGCCGGCACCGACGATCACCGCGTCGTAATCGGGCGAAGTCTGGGTCGTCATGATGCGGCAGTCAGGCTCTCGGCAATTGCCTTCGCCGTTGCGTAGTCGGCCTTGCCGTTCGATGCGCGCAGGGGGGTATTCGTTGGATATATGGCCTTCGGCGTCTTGTATCCTGCCAACTGCCCCCGCACATGATCCTTGACGGCTTGCTCGTCGAACGGAGCGTCGCCGCTGAGGTGGACAACAGCGGTGACGGCTTGGCCCCATTTCTCGTTCGGCACGCCCACGACCAGCGCGTCACCAATGGCGGGATGGGTCTTGAGAATCTCCTCGACTTCCTCGGGGTAAACTTTCTCGCCAGCAGTGTTGATGCAAACGCTGCCACGGCCCAGCAAGGTCAGGCTGCCATCGGCTTCGACCGTGCACCAGTCGCCGGGAATCGAATAGCGGACCCCATCGATTGTGCGGAACGTCTTGGCGGATTTTACAGGATCCTTGTAATATCCCGCCGGGATCGCCCCCATGAGAGCGATAAATCCCGGTACGCCGCTTCCCGGTGTCACTTTCTGGTCGTTTTCGTCAAAGACATCGCAGAATTCGCCAATCGCAAATTTCGCGGTGTTGGTGCCCCCTTGCGCGGTTGTGATGGAGCGGCCGAAGCCGAGCCCTTCGGAAGCGCCGAAGCTGTCCATTAGCACCACCTGGCGGATATGCTTGCACAGTCCAGCCTTGACTTCCTTGCTCCACATCACCCCGGATGAAACGATGGTAACGAGGCTGCTGGTATCCCAGCGGCCGGGATTCTCGTCCAGCGCTTGCAGCATCGGCTTGGCAAATGCATCGCCCACAATTGCGATGCTTTGCACCTTGCGCTTATCGACTGTTTCCCACAATTCCGTCGCATCGAAGGACGGGTCTGCAAGTGTAACGATGGCGCCGCCCGACATAAGTGTGCCGATCGCGGTGATGAAGCCGGTCCCGTGCATCATCGGGCAGGAGGGCAGAGTGCGGTTGCCGGGCCCTTGACTTGTGATAAACGCGACGTGCTCTTCGAGTGTCTGGGGAACGGGGGCGAGCAGCTTCTGGGCCTCGAGCTGTGCTTTGCGCATTTGGTCGTGATGCCACATCACGCCCTTGGGCATGCCGGTCGTGCCGCCGGTATAGATGAAGAGCTGATCTTCGGGTGAGCGCACGATGCCGAGCGCCGATCCGTCGCCTTCTTGCGCGAGTGTCTCGTAAGGGATCGCAAAAGGCGCGATTTGCGACGCCTCGCCAATTTCCACGAAGGTGTGAACCTTCCCGAGCCGATCCTTGAGCTCGACGATACAGTCGCGGAATTCCGAGCTGTAGACGATCACTTCGCTGTCGGAATCGTCGAAGATGTAGAAGACCTCCTCGGCGACATAGCGGTAATTGATGTTCACATGGATCAGGCGCCCCTTGAAGCAGGCTGCCATCAACTCGCCGTATTCGGGTCGGTTGCGCATATAAAAGGCAACCTTGGCCCCATTGCCGGCTCCGCGCTGCCGAAGCGCGCGGGCGACATTGTTCGAACGTCCGGACATTTCGGGCCAGGTAATGATCCGGTCACCGTGGATCAGGGCCGGCGCATCCTTTGGCATGACAGGCTCGATAGCGTCGAGAATGTCGCCGAAATTCCAGTCGGTCACATCAGTTCTCCTCTGCGAACGGGGCGGCTCTGGCGTGCGCTATCCCCGGAAGAAATATCACGCAGCTTTGGTCCAGCCCTGAAGTGCCGCAGCCTCCGCGCGGACCGCTTCTGGCCCACCCAAGACCTGCCGGTCGAATCCGATCCGTTTGAACCAGTAGTGCAGGCCAAGCAGGTCGGTGAATCCCATTCCGCCGTGCACTTCGGTGGAAGTGCGTGCGACAAATCGATAGACCTCGGCCGTGTGCGATTTGGCATGGCAGGCAACCAGCGATGCCTCATTCGGCACCGCGTCGAAGGCGTGGGCGGCGTACCAGACGAGCGAACGGCACGGTTCATGCTGCGCGGCCATCTCGGCGCACATATGCTTTACGGCCTGGAAACTGCCGATCAGGCGGCCGAACTGTTCGCGCTGACCAGCATAATCAACAGCCTTTTCGATCATGGCCTGACCCGCGCCAAGACTGTCGGCGGCCAGGATCACACGGCCCGCATCACGCAGCCGGGCCACTGTAGCTCCCCCATCATCAGCCAGTGGTTCTGCTTCGGCCCCGTCAAACCGCAATTCCCCGACGCTGCGGGTGCGATCGATGGTTGTCAACGCGATAGCCTCCAGGCCCGACGCCTTGGCACCGAGAAGGTGCAGCCTGCTACCGGAATCGGCGACGATGTAGGCATCGGCTCCTTCGAAATCGAGCGCGTACAGGGCGGTGCCGTTGAGCTTCCCGGCGGCAGAGGAAACCCCCGCGCCGTCGCGCACCTCGATCGTCTCGGAAATAGCGACACCGATACGCGCCTCGCCGCTTGCGATCTTTGGCAGCCAGTGGGCCTTTTGCTCCTCGTTGCCCGCATCGCGCAAGGCGATCGGTGCGAGAACCTGACTGGCGAGAAACGGCACCGGGGCGACCGCATAGCCGAGCTGTTCCGCTACCACCGCAGCGTCAAGCAGGGTCATGCCGAGCCCGCCATGCTCTTCGGGGACCAGCATTCCGGCAACGCCCAGATCGTTGAGGGCGTGCAGCACCTGGTCGCTCAACGGATTGTCCCGCTCCGCACATTCGCGGACGTGACTGAGCGGGCTGCTATCGGCAAGGCACCGCGAAACCGCGTCGCGCAACATTTGCTGGTCCTGCGAAAGTCCAAAGTCCATCAGTCTGCTCCCTGCTTCTGACGCGCCATGTCCGCGGTTTTCGGCTCACGTGGCATTTCAAGGCCGCGTTCGGCGATGATGTTCTTCTGAATCTGAGCGGTCCCGCCGCCGATGATGAGACCGAGCTGGAACATATAGTTCCATTGCCACGCCCCGCCGTCCCGCTCACGCGGACTGTTGTGATAGAGAATGCCCAGTTCGCCCATGGCGTCGATTGCCAGCGCGGATATCTGGTGAGCGAGTTCACAGCTTTGCAACTTGACGATCAGCTTCGCCATGCCACCCGGCTCTCCCCTAAGGCTGTTCGAAAGGATCCGCATCCCATTGTATTTCATCGCCGCCACTTCGGCCTGAAGTGCCACCAACCGGTCGCGCAGTACCGGATTGTCGATCGCGCGACCCTGGCCCAGACGCTCTTCCTGCATCAGTGCGATCAGTGCCTGCAGCCGGTTTTCGAGCGCGTCGGGATCGCCCAGCATTCCGCGCTCATGGCCAAGGGTTGCATTCGCGACGAACCAGCCCTGGCCCCGCTGGCCGACGATCTGGTGCATCGGGACCCGCACATCGGTGAAGAACGTCTCGTTGAACTCGGCGTGACCTGTCATCGTCTTCAAGGGGCGAACCTCGATGCCCGGCGTGTCCATCGAAAAGATCAGGTAGGAAATGCCGCCATGCTTGGGTGCGTCAGGTTCGGTCCTGACCAGGCAAAAGATCATGTCTGCCTGCTTGGCGGTGCTGGTCCATATCTTCTGGCCATTGATAACAAACTCGCCGTTTTCGATGTGCGCGCTGGTCTTAAGGTTGGCGAGGTCCGACCCGGCACCGGGTTCGGAATAGCCCTGGCACCAGACAACATCGCCTTTCAACGTGGGTTCGATCCAGCGCCGTTTCTGTTCCTCGGTGCCGAGTTCGAGCAGGGTCGGCACGAACATCGAGATTCCCTGATTGGAAAGCCCGCCCGGCACCCTGGCCCGCGCAAATTCCTCTGCGATGATGCGCGATTGGAGAATGTCCGGCTCCGCTCCATAGCCGCCATACTCCTGCGGGATCGTTCGCGCGGCATATCCATGCTCGATCAACAGCTTCTGCCATTCGACCGCCTTGGACGAAGGTTGGGCCGCCCGGTCAGCAGAGGGCGGCGCGAGATGGCTGTGCGCTTCGATGAAAGCCCGCACTTGCTTGCGGAAGACATCGTATTCGGGCCCGTAATTAAGATCCATGACGCTTCTAACTTTCACGCAGGCGGAAAACAGGAAGACGGAAGTCCTCACCGATCAATTCGAATTCCACTTCCACCGGAAGGTCGAGCGCTAGGCGCTCGTGATCGCAACCAATCAGGCGCGTGGCCATGCGTACGCCCTCTTCCAATTCCACCAGCGCCGCCACGAAGGGAATTTCGGCGGCAAAAGCCGGGTGGAGGGCCTGGTGGGTAACGGTCCACGAAAACAGCGTGCCCTTGCCACTGCTGCGTTCCCAGGAGAATTCCGGCGAGCCGCACTTTGCGCACATATAGCGCGGCAGGTGGCGGAAGCAGCCGCAGCCGCCGCAGCGCTGGAAATAGAGATTGCCGTCCTGGCACCGCTTCCAGAATTCCTGCTCAACCGGGTCTTGCGGGCGAGGTCGCGGTTTGGGTGGTACAACCTGCGCAGAGGGCCGCATTTTGGGGGGCAGATCGCTCTCGCTGCTCATGTGAACCTCCTGAGAATGGCGATGCTGCCGTCGCCGAGGTCGCCCCAACCGGTCACAAGACCAGTTTGGGCTCCCAGCACCTGGCGCTCGCCGCAGTCGTGACGAAGCTGACGCACCGCCTCGACCACGTGGTTGAGGCCCCATACATGCGCCTCACTGAGCAAGCCGCCATGGGTGTTGATCGGATAGCGGCCGCCCAGCTCAATCTGGCCATTGGCGACGAATTCGGCCTGTCCGCCCGGTTCGCAATAGCCCATCGCTTCCAGTTGCAGCAAAACGACATAGGTAAAGCAGTCGTAGATCTGCAGGAAATCCATGTCCTCGCGCTTGACGCCAGCCATATCGAAAGCGCGCGGGGCGGCATAGCTGAGGCCGATCTTGAAGGGATCGGGCCGCGAAGGGATGTCGTCGGCGGGATAGGGGTGGCCTTCTGCGGCACCGGCGATGCTCACAGGCACATGCGGCATATCCCTGGCCCGATCCATTCGCGATATGACTACCGCGCAGGCCCCATCGGTTTCAAGGCAGCAATCGTAAAGGCGGAAGGGCTCGGATATCCAGCGCGCCGAATGATAGGTTTCCGCGTCGAGTTCGCGCCCATAGGTAAAGGCCTGCGGATTCAACTGCGCGTGACGACGGCAGGCTAGCGCTACCGCTGCCATCGCATCCGCGCCCACGCCGTAAAGCTTCGAGTGACGGGTCGCCAGCCAAGCATACATCTGCACCGGCAGGAACACACCATAGGGGATGTAATAGCCCTGGATGGTATTGGTCAGCGTGTTCATGTTCATCGCCCGAGTGGGCGGGGCACCCGGCTTGGGCCTGAGGGCGGAATAGCCGTTCCAACCGAGCGTCACCAGCACGTGATCGCAAAGCCCGCTGGCGATCGCCATTGACGCGTTCTGCAGCGCCGTCGTCGGGCTGGCGCCGCCCATGTGAACGGTGGCCGCATAGCGCAGCACATCAATGCCGAGATTGGCGGCCATTTCCTCCGAGGTCGTATAGATCGGCGGCGGCACCATGCCGTCGATGTCGGAAGGTTTCAGCCCGGCATCCGCAATTGCGCGGCGCGAGGCTTCCAGCATCATGTCCACGGCGGTCCGTTCGATGCCCTTGACGAATGCGGTTTCGCCCACACCGGTTATGGCGGCCTTGTCGGCAAAGGATAAGGTCTGCGAAGCGTTCATACAGCGTACCCGTCTTGCCGCAATTCAGGAATAGAATCTGGCATCGGCCAGCGCCCTTTCGGCCCCTTCGACAAGATCGCGCATGACCTCTGCCGCTGGACGGATCGAATGGATCAATCCAATTCCCTGCCCCGCGAAGCCGGGCATGATATCCTTGCGCTGAGCCTTGATGCCCGAAGCCATGACCGGCCCTGAAATCATCGACTGGTAAGGCATGGGAAGCGGCTCCTTGCCCGCCGCAACCCAGGCATCGGCCCATTTGTTGCGGATCATGCGCGCAGGCTTGCCGGTCAATGAACGGCTAACGACGGTATCTGCATCGCCGCCGTCGGTTATTGCTTCCTTCTGGAATCGTTCGATACCTGCCTCCTCGGTTGCCAGAAACGCCGTGCCGACCCACGCGCCCAGAGCGCCCAGCATCATCGCTGCGGCGACTCCGCGGCCATCGGAGATACCACCCGCTCCAATCACGGGAACCCGATCGCCCACCGCATCGACTACCTGCGGAATCAGCGAGAAGGTTCCGATCGGGGAGTTGTGCCCGCCGCCATCGTGGCCCTGCGCCACAATCATGTCGATGCCGGAATCGACCACCTGCTGGGCGTGCTTGACCTTGCCGATCACCGCCATGACCTTGGTGCCATTGGCATGAAGGCGGTCCATCCACGGTCCGGGATTGCCGAGGCCGGCGGCATAGACTGGCACCTTTTCCTCGATTACCACTTCCATCTGCGCCTCGAAAAACTCCCGCGTGAACAGCTGCGGACCGCCCTTGCCCATTTCCGGCGCGCCAGCCGCGCGCATGGCCATTGCGGCATCCACTTCGGGCAGATCCTCGCGTTCCATGAAATCGCGGGTGAATTGCTGATATTCGCCAAGCAGTGCCATCGGGTTTTCGGGTGAGGCGCCGTTCTGCGGTGCCGAACCGCGCCTGACGGAGGCAGGCAGAAGGGTATCGACCCCAAATGGCTTATCGGTCAGTTCGCGGGTCTGGCGGATCCAGCTGCGCAACTGGTCTGGCGAGCAGGCCGCGGCTCCAAGAACGCCAAGTCCACCGGCATTCGATACTGCGGCCGCGAGCGCGGGGACACTCGCCCCGCCCATTCCGGCCAGAAGGATCGGGTATTGGATCCCGAGAATTTCGCAAATGCCGCTCTTGAGTGCCATCGTAATACCCTCTCCATCCAGCGCCACCCACCGGCGCCCGTTTTTTACGTCTGCCCCCACCTGACCTTCTGGGACACAAGCTCAGGGCTTCTTGCTGCGAGATAGGAGGCGGAGCCCGCCACGAGACGCGCCATAGCCTGCCGCGCTCCTTCGGCATCGCCCTTGCGCACAGCTTCAAGGACGCGGCGCAAGAAACGCAACTGGACCGCACGCTCTTGCGCCGAATACCCCAGCGAGAGCGAAAATTCGCGGGTAAGCATGTGCAACGCGGAAGTCAGAAGGCCGAAAAGCGGATTTCCGCTGGCCCAGCCGAGCATGTCGTGAAAACGGCGATTCAGTTCCTCGAACTGGCTGCTCGCTTCGTTTCGCTCCAGCTCTTTGAGGCAATCGGCAAGTGCGCTCAGATCACCCGTGGTCGCGCGCTGGGCGGCATAGGCTGCAACATCCGCCGCAATCGCTTCGCGCAATTCGAGCAAGCCCCTCAAGTCCGCCTCCATAAAATGCAGGATCAGCGAGAGGCTGTTTGCGAAATCGCCAGTCTGCGGGCGTGCGACCACCGGCCCGCCACCGCGACCAAGTTGAAGATGGATAACGCCCTGCAGTTCAAGGAAGCGAAGCGCTTCGCGCAAGGTCGCCCGGGCGACATGGTATCGCGCAAGCATTTCGTCCTCGCGCGCCAACCTGTCGCCCGCAACATGCGCCCCGGCTTGGATATCGCGTACGATGTCCTGCGCAAGCGTGAGCGCACGCTTGGCCTTCCTAGAATCATCGACCTTAGGTTGCATCTCTGGGAATCGCTCCTCTGATAAAACCTTATAAGAGTTTATCGGATGACATGTCCAGCATCAGTCTATGAAGTTTGCAGTGCGGTCAAATGTCGCAACAATCCTTATAAGCTTTATTGACCACACCCTGCGAAACATCTACCTGTTTGATAGCAAGGAGAGTCTGCTTGCCTGGGATGGAGGACGAGACATGAGCATCGACATGATCGAGCTGGATACTGCCGGAAAAATCGCAGCCATTCCGATCGACGAAATTGATGTCGCACGGCCGAGTCTTTTTCAGCAGGACACGATCGGCCTGTATTTCGACCGGCTGCGCAAGGAGGCGCCAGTCCATTACTGCCGCGAAAGCTATGTTGGGCCTTACTGGTCGATCACGAAGTTCGACGACATCATGGCCGTCGACACCAACCACAAAGTCTTTTCGTCGGAGGCAAAGCTCGGCGGTATCGCCATTCAGGACATGCATTCGGTGGAAGGCGCGCTCGAACTTGAAATGTTCATCGCCATGGATCCTCCAAAGCACGACCAGCAACGCAAGGCCGTCACCCCCGCTGTAGCGCCGTCCAACTTGCTGTTGCTCGAACCGACAATCCGCGAACGAGCATGTCAGATTCTCGATGATTTGCCGATAGGCGAGGAATTTGATTGGGTTGACAAGGTCTCGGTTGAATTGACCACGATGACCCTTGCCACCCTATTCGATTTCCCGTGGGAGGAACGCCGCAAGCTCACGCGCTGGTCCGATGTCACCACCGCCGCTCCTGAAACCGGCATCGTCGAATCGTACGACGCGAGGCGTGAAGAACTCATCGAGTGCGCGATGTATTTCAAAGGCCTGTGGGAGCAGCGCATCAACGAAGAACCGAAGAACGATCTGATTTCCATAATGGCGCATTCCCCGGCGACACGGGATATGCCCTTCCTTGAATTTTTGGGCAATCTCCTTCTGCTGATCGTGGGTGGCAACGACACCACGCGCAATTCGATAAGCGGAGGTGTGCTGGCGCTCAATCAGAACCCCGATGAATATCGCAAACTGAATGACGACCCTTCGTTGATCGCCAGCATGGTGCCGGAAATCATCCGGTGGCAGACGCCGCTGACTCACATGCGCCGCACCGCGCTTCAGGATTGGGAGATCGGCGGCAAGCAGATCAAGAAGGGCGACAAGGTCGTGATGTGGTACCTGTCGGGTAACCGCGACGACACGGTTATCGAACAGGCCGACCGCTTCATCATTGACCGCAAGAATCCGCGCCATCACCTGTCATTCGGTTATGGCATCCATCGCTGCATGGGCAACAGGCTGGCTGAACTGCAGTTGCGGATCATCTGGGAAGAGATTCACAAGCGGTTCGCTAAGGTCGAAGTGACCGGCGAGCCCGAGCGCCTTTTCTCAAACCTTGTGCGCGGGATCACGAAGCTGCCGGTGCGGCTGCACGCGCGCTGATTTGCTGAAGCAGAAATACGGAGTTTATGATGGTCAAAGTGACGTTCGTATCCAGCGATGGAACGCGGCGGGAAGTCGAAACTGCTGAGGGCGAAACCGCACGCGAGGCGGCGCTCTTCAATGATGTACCGGGCATCGATGGCGATTGCGGCGGTGTCTGTGCCTGTGCGACCTGCCATGTCCATGTCGATCCGGGCTGGATCGACACGGTTGGTCGTCTGAAGGAAGGCGAAGCGGAGGCCGAACTCCTGCAGTTTGCAGAAGGGGCCAACGAATACAGTCGCCTCGCCTGCCAGATCCCAATGGAGGCTGCGATGGAAGGTTTAGTTTTGCACGTTCCTGCGCAGCAATACTAACCAGCCAGAGCGCGGCCTTGTAGTCCGTCTGGGGAACCACGAATTCAGCTCTTTCACGGAGGTTTCCGTGCCAACTCAGCTAGAACCAGATGCCCAGGCGAGCGAAGACGCATTTCGCACCGAAGTGCGCCAATTCCTCGCCGCCAATTTTCCTGACGAACTCAGGGCACGGGCAATTTGCTAGCCGGGCTCGAGGGTCCGACCAACGAGACCCCTGTGCAGAAGAAATGGCGAGAAGCCGTGGCCGGGCGTGGTTGGGGTACACCGACCTGGCCCAAAGAATATGGCATCGGCGGACTGACCATAGGCCAGGCCAGGGTCATCGAGCACGAGTTCGCCAACGTCGGTGCCTACAATCCGATCGGCGGAATGGGTGTGATGATGTTCGGCCCGACCCTGCTCGAATACGGCGACGAAAAGCAGAAGCTGGAGCATATCCCGCCAATCTGCCGTGGCGAAATTCGCTGGTGTCAGGATTACTCGTAGCCAGTGCCGGATCAGACCTAGCATCGCCTCAGCAACCGGGTGGCTGTTCATCGCCTCGATCCAACTCCTCGTCAGCCGGAGCGCAAGATTATCAAATCACTCCGGTTAATTTTGAATCAGACTCTGAGGCAAGCTGGGGGTCGTCGAGCTACCTCAGGGACCGTTTTGCCCAGCTATCCGGCTACTAAGGACAAAGTTTCCTCGCCGCTGGCACCTTGCTCTCAGCCCATGATTTCGTGGGCTGGGCCGTATCCGGCATCAGCTGGGATCGTAAGGACGTTTTTGCCGTCTCGCTGAATGATTTCCGGCAGAACCGTTACGATATCGCGGGCTTCAGCCTGCGCGACGCAGTCTTCTGCGCTTGCGGCTTTGGCCAGCAATAGCAAGTTCAAGCGCGTAGGAAAGATAATGGTTCGCTCGCCAGTTGCTTCCATGTCTAACGCCTTGCGCGGCGAAAGCCATTCCGCATCGACGGTTTCGTATCCATCGCATGCGGCAATCTGGCGTTCGGGCGCGCGAACGACGAAGAAATGGGTGTCGAAGCGCTTGTGCATGAAGGTGGGCGTTATCCACCTTGCGAATATGCTGAGCTGATCGAGGCGCAATTGCACACCGGCCTCGCGAACGACGTCAAGAAATTCGCGCTCGCCTCGCTCCACCGCTTTGCGGCTTTCAATATCACATGTATTCTCAAACGCGCCGCCGTCACGATGATCAGCCAGCAAAATCCCGGCTTCCTCGTACGCTTCGCGGATCGCGGCGATCCGCAAAGTGCGCTGCGTAGCGTCAAAAGTGCTCCAGCCTCTGCAATGATCGGCCCATTCAAGAATTTCATCTCCAACCGAAGGCTTCCCTCCGGGAAACACCAGCGCGCCGGAGGCGAAATCGATCTGGTGATGGCGTTTGACCATCAGGACCTGAAACTCCGGCAGGTCGCGAAGTAAGAGCATGGTGGCCGCGGGGACCGGATCAACGGGCTTCGGCATGGTCATCACGTTCTCCAGTAGTCTAGGCTCGGACCCGCACGAATTATTCGATAGATATGCTATAATTTAACCCAAATGACCAACCCGGCAAGTGCCGACGCAAAACCGGACATCAACTAGGGTCAGGATCTGTAATTGCATTGCTAGGCGGTGCCGATCCCTTGAAGGTTTCATGGATCTGTCCTCACTGGCCGAGTCCGGTGCTGGTCGTGCTGTATCGGGTCTCACAGAGGCGAAAGTTGCATTGACTCGAAGCAGGTTTGGGAGCCCATCTGACCACCTTCGCAAATCGTTCGTCCCTGCGTTCCCTCTCGGGACACCGCCCTCGGATCAGCTTTGACGCCTCACCGCTGGCAAACAGGGTCTTCGTAGTCAAATGCCATGTCTTTTCTCCCTCCTGATGATGATGTTGACGGCCCCTTTCAGGGGCTTTGCCGGACCCCTGTGCAGCGGGACAAAGGCATCGGCGCACTGTTCACTGGGAGGAGCCACCCGCTTCGCTATCAGCCTCAGAAAAGCGGCCGCGATCGTGCCCACCAGCACGGCGACAAGGATCATCAGACCTATCGCCACCAACTCGGCGGCCATTTTCTGGTTATCGAGGGCGGCTCGCAGATCAGCGCATCCCTGAACCCCGTGCGTATTGAGGTCGCAGACCACAAAGCTGTCCCCGCCAGCGGCACGCGCAATCTCCGAAAGTCCTGCCTCGTTCACGAGATTGGTCAGGGTCAGCTGCTGCGTGAGGTGAAACTCGAAAGTGTCTGAAGGCGGTTTGCCCGCTGTGGCATGGCCCATCTGTGTCACGATCTTCCTCCTATCGGCTGCGTTCGATGTTGCGTTCGGGAACGTCGAGCTGCGGCGTTGCCCGAAGGCTCGCCGGATCAATCCGCGAGGCAGATGCTTGCCTGTCCTCGGGCGCCCTCAAATGATCGGGAATTGTAGGCCGAAACTCGCCAGCCTCGCGGCCGCTGCGTTTCGTCTCGACCTGCTTTTCGCCGAGGGTTTCGAGCGCGCTGGTCTTGTCGCCCGGGTTGCGGCCGATCTGCGCAAGGAGCCGATCGCGGTCGTTGGTGACGATTGTGATGTCGTCGCGCACCCGGGTCATCATGACGAGCGCCAGACGCTGGTTTGACAAATGCCGGGCTGATGAGTGCATCTCACCGATCGCCATGTCGCGGGTGTCGCCCTGCGCCTGATGCATGTTGATCGCATAGGCCAGCCCCATGCGCTCGAGCATGCGGTCATTCTGCTTGAGTTCTACGGTCTCGCCTGCCTTGTTCTCGAGCGTGACGATCCCATCCTTGATCCCGAGGATCCTCGCCTCCTCGGACTTCATCAGCCCCCTGGCATCATCCTTTTCGGTCCAGCGGATCTTGTCGCCTTCGTAGATTGTCTCCTTGTGCTTTTCGGAGAGCCTCAAGGCATCGCGCTTTTCCGAAGGGTGGATCGCCGCCGGATCGAATTTGATCAGCTTGCCGCTTTCATCGCGCAGCATGACCCGGCCCTTCGCGTCGATGCCCTCGACATCATACCGGCCCCGAACAAGCCCTCCGGGGGCGTTCTGGCGCGTCACTTCGAGCAGTTGGCCCTTGCTGTAGGCCGAGGCGTAGCGCAGCTCCTCGCGCGTCGCGTGGGCAGGGAGGAGAGTGGTCAGCCTTAGCCCTTCCCCCTGGATCGCCCCTTCAGCCTTCAGGCCCTGCTGTACCATCCGGTTGAGTTCGCCGCGCGCCGCACGTCCTGATGAGTAAATCGCGGTGCGCTCGCGATCGTCCGCCGACAGCTCCAGCCATTTTTGAGCGGTGACCTTGAGGTGGTCTGCGCCTGCTTCCACGACGCGCTCGCCAAGCGAGGCAAAGCTTTCCTTGAACATGCCGGCGCGCACGAGGCCCGCCGCTTCTTTCATGTGCTCGGTGCGTTGCCGCAGACTGGTGTCGATGCGGGCCATTGCGGGGTTATCGGACTGGATCAGCGAAAAGCTCTTGCCCGCCTCGATCGGCTGCAACTGAGCGCGGTCTCCAATCATGACCAGCTTTTCAACACCAAGCCGGTTGGCAATCGTGAGCAGGTCATTCATCGGCTTGTTCGCAACCAGCGACGCCTCGTCCAAGACCAGCACTTTGCCGCGCAAGGCTTCGCGCGATGCCTCGAACTTCGGACCCGAGCCCGCAAGCGCGGGCCGCAGATGCTCATTCACAAAGGATGAGACGGTTCTTGCTGCGATTTCCTGCCTGACGATCTCCCCGTCTGGCCCGCGAATCTCCGTCCCGGTCCGTAGATCGCTGACCATCTTGTTGGCAAAGGCGAGGCCGATCACCTCCCTTCCCTCCTGATGCGCCACGCTCGCAATTGCCGAGATGATCGTGGTCTTTCCGGCACCTGCGACACCCTGGATCACGACCGTGCGGTCCTTGCTGGCGAGCGCCAGTGTTCCGGCGGCAATCTGCTCGGCGTTGAGGTCATGAGTGCCCGCGACTTGCCGCAAGCGCCCGGGTGCATCGGAGGCTTCGATGATGGCCTGGCCTGCATCCTTTCCCGCGGCGACATTAACCAGCGTTGCCCGCTCGATCTCGACATGTTCAGGTGTGGTGTATTTCTCGGGCCTGCCATCGAGCCTGTCGCTCTTGCCCTCCAGCACCCTCCCGTCGGCCACCAACACGCCGATCCGTGCTTCCACCCCGTCAGCGGTCACGCCTTTTATGCCGAGGTCGAGCGCGGTCTTGACCAGGTCGCCTCGGATCCAGGAGGTTTCACGTTCGCCGATGATCCTGATCGCAGAAGCGGTTGCCATCTCAGTGCGCAGCTGCGTGGGCGTCAGGGTGATCCGTTGCAGGCCATTGGTTGTCAGTGTGTCCGCTGGCCGGGTGTAGAGCTTCGCGCTGTCGCGGAGCGCGCTCAGCGTCTCCTGTACCCGCTGAGGCGATCCCAAAGGGCTTTCGCGCCCCTCGAAGCCGCGCTCCCGCGCCTGCTCGACGAGCGCCTTGGCATCGAACCCGAGCCCCGCAGCGCGCTTGGCCCATTCTTGCCGAAGCGCCTGCTTGTCATCCGGATTGAGCTTGGGATCGCGGGTGCGCTTGGTGATTTCACGCAAGGCTTCTGTGTCGTTTGCGCTCTTCCCAAGTTTCTCGGCCGTCGCCAGAATGGTCAGCCGACGCTGGCTGAAGGCTTCGATCACATCGCGCGCCACGCCCTTGATCTCGAACTGGCCGTGCTTGCCCATGATCTGGGTTTCGTAGCCAAGCTTCTCGAGGTTCGTCCGCAGCGCGGCGTTGTAGATGGAGCCAAGGACTGTGTTGTTCTTCCAGATCTCACCGTTCCACAGCGCCTTCCAGTTGCCATCCTTGTCCTGCGTCATCGCGGCGATGACAGCATGGGTATGGTTCTGCGGGTCGAGCGCCCGGCTCGTGTCGTGCTGGAACAAGGCATAGAGGAGCTTGCCTGTGACCACGCCCTCGCCGTTGGCATTGCGTGATCGATCGCGGGCCTGCGCATAGTGCTTCTCGAGATAGGCCATGGTCGCCTTGACGGCGGACAGCTGCGCATCGAGGATCCGCTTGTCGCCGCCCAACTGCGCCAGCAGGCTGGCCGATTTCGGCATGGAGAATGTGAGGTCTATCCCCGAGCGGCGGTTTGCGTTGCCATTTACGACCGTGTCATCGGGCAGTTTGCCATCGAGGACTTTTTCGAAGTCATCCTTGGCAACGGGACCGGCAAGACCGAGTGCTTCGGCGCCCTTCCCGCCCCATTCGCTGAGCTCCGCAGGGCCATCGCCGACATAGTAGTCGTCCTTGGCGAAATAGTTTGCGGCGCCGCCGGCTGACGCGACTGATGCGACCGACAGCATCTCAGGCTACCCTTGCCTGTTCGCGCCGGAGCATCGGCCCGGCACATTGCGCGCAAGATAGGGGGCACACATGGCAGGTCTGTCCTGCCGCGCTCATCGGCCAAGCTCCTGATCATCGTCGATGGAAGGGTCCTGACGGCTCTGCCTTTCGTTGCCGATGCCGCGCATGTTCTCTTTGGATAGCTCGCTCTCCTGCGCGTCTGCCCTGCTGTTCTGCGCTCGCCCCTTTGGCCCTTCGATCTTCGTCTGCGCGCTGCGCTCTTCGCTGTCGCGCATGGCCAGGTTCTGCCGCTCGCGCTGGTCCTTTTTGCCCGGGCGGTGATAGCCATAGAGCTCCCCTTGCACTGGCCTGCGCTCTAAGCGTTCCCTCTCCTCTTCATCCTCGATCTTGCGCGCCACCTCCTCCTCGGTCAGCTCGCGCTCAGGGTTCAATGGCCCTTCGATCGTCTCCCTCAGCTGCTGGGCTGCCCGCTCAGCCTCACTCAGCGCTACCTCTTCGCGATCTTTCGGCTCCTTAGGCGCGATGTCAGGTTGTGCGCCTTCCCTATCCCCACCCCCCAATTCCGCGCCATCCCCGGACGGTGGTGTGTATTCGGCGGCACGCATGTCGGTGACACGCTCGAAGCCTTTTGCGCGGTGTTCGTAATCTTTCCACGTCAGCCTGATCCGGGCAGCGGGGAAGCCGTCCGGGAATTTCACGAACCCGTGCATGCTGGGCAGGTCGCTGATGTCGACCGGCATGACGAGTTCTTCAACGTTGGTCCGCGGCGTGATCGTCGATGCGTCGCGGTTGTCATTATAGCCGTAGGAATAGGCTTCATCCATGATCCGGACCTGACGGTTGCCGATGAACTCGGAGCATCGCCGCGACGTCTCGGGATCGGCCGTTTTGAGGATCAGTTTGGTGCCCGCCAGCGAGGCCAGATTGGTCGCCCCGTTCTCGCCATAGGTTTCTTCAAGCTTGTCGAAGGAATGCATGCCAAGCACGAAGGCACCGCCAAACGCCCGCGCGGTCTGCAGGCCATGATCGATCGCCGGGAGGCGATGCAGCGCATGGACCTCGTCAATGAGAAACCACGTGCGCAGATCGCGGCTCCTTCCCATGTGGAACAGCGCATTGACGGCAAGGTCCATCCAGAGGGTCAAAAGCGGGCGATTGAGGACCAGGTCTGGGTGCGCGGACGTAATGAAAAGGATCGATCCTTCCTTGACCTCGGTGGTCATCCAATTCTTGATCGAGAAGCCGGTTTCGCCCGGAGGAGGTTCGGGCAGGAAGCGGAAAACATTCGCATTGGCGATGAAAGTCGTACGGATCGACTCTGCCATTTTGGCAGCGGCGGGTGACATCATCGGCCCTGCAATCGTGCCTTCAAGTTGAGCATGGATCGTCTTCAGATCCGACTGCATCAGGAAGTAGGAAAGCGCGCCATTTGAGCGCACGCCCATCTTGATCATCTTGACGCACATCTCGACGAAAAGGGTGCGTGCCGACTTCTGCCAAAAGTCATCTTCCGCGCTGTGCCCACTGGGAACCAGCGCCGTCGCGGCGCTCATGAATTCGGCGTAGTTGTCGCAATCATTGAAGATCGACCATGGCACGCAGCGGCGATCCATCGGATTGAGGATGATGTCCGTTTCGGCATCATAGAAACTCTCGACGAAAGTGCCGGTCAGATCGAAAATGACGCAGCGATGCCCGCGTTCACGCGCCTGCGTGACGATCTTCTTCAGCTCGGTCGTCTTGCCGGCCCCGGTCGTACCGATGAACATCGCATGGCTTTGTTCAAGGCGCCAGGGAACCGGCACACCTGCCAGACGGTAAGGCGCATGCAGACCCGCCCGGACACGGTCCTTCAAAGGCTCTGCGAGGATCTTATCGGGGTCCACTGCCGGCGTGCGCTTGCGGCACTCGCTGACATGCGCTTTCCAGTTATGGCTGGTGATGGCTTGGGCCAGTTCCCTGTGTGTCACAAGAACGGCACCGCGCTCATGCCGCTCGGTCAGAATGTCGGTGCCACGTCGTTTCGAAAAGTCGACGAACCAGACGGTCAGAGGCACGCAGATAAAGGCAGCACCAAGACCCGCAGAAATGCTGACCTGCACAGCCTTGGCCCAAGCCCTTTCCACTGCAGGATGATAGGGCACCATGGACATGGTGCCTTGCACCATCTGACCCGACGGAAGCGTCAGGTTTACAGGCTTGTTCGGATTGAGCTGCACCCATCCCCAGGCCTCGGCGTAGAGCTTCATCAGCACGAGTTGCACCTCGTGGTTCTTGAAGGTCAAACTGACGAGGATGCACAGCAGTAGAACGGCGGTTCCGACCCAGACATAGAGAGGCATCCTGATGCCCGCCCAGGTCATCAGGATTTCATGGTGGAACAGCTGCGATCCGCGAGTAAAATTGCCTGCGTTCCGTTTCACTTTTCCGCGCGCGGAGGCGTGGGTGAGAGTGGCAGCCTTTTTGCTGAACCGGATGTCTTCAGCCATGATGCTCTCGCACGTTTGAGAGCGCCTGCGCGATCAGGTGTTCGGCATCAGCCGGATATTGCTCTTGAACGATGAGCGACAGCGCGAGCTGGGTATGCTCGAGGATTGTGACAGCCCGCTCGGCATTGAGCGATAATCCCGCCTTCAGGAGGGGAATGCCCACTTCAAGGGCAATGCGGATGGCTTCTGACCGCGAGACACCGCGGCTTGCTGCAAGTTGATCGACGACGTCGATCATCCTCGGGCTGAGCGTTACACCGACGCTCTGGAACTGTTTCTTTTCCACTACCACACCTTTTCAGGCGTGGTCCGTCTATCGCAGGTGCCAGTATATAGCGCTGCATCGCGCTTGCCAAGAGTCTCGGCGATGCAGCCCGGTGCAGCGCTATGGTATTGGTTTTTCGATGCTTTATTGAAGCCTTGAACATCCTGCAGCCGACTGCACCGCCCGAATTGTGAGCAAGACTTCAGCTAACCAATTGTGAAATATGCAGAATATCGCTGCATCAGCCTACCGCGCAGCGGTGTACGGTGTGCAAAAAATCAGGAACTCGTGCCCTGTGCCAGGTCCATTGTCGTAGGGGGGATCACTTGCCCAGGTGGTTCTCCAGCGGGATTGCGCGAGCGAGCCTGACTCGCGAACTCAGCGCAGGCGATATGTCCGCCTACAGCGGGCGCTGTGGGACGACAATGGCTTTGGGTTTGGCCATGGCGATGGCGATGGCTCAAGCAGGTCATGCTCCGCGACGAAGTGGCGCAAGAGCAGCAAGCAAAAAAATGCCTCGAACAGACCCTGCGATTGGTGCATCTTCGCATGGTCTTTCAAGGCTTGGAGGAATGCGCAATGGTGTCGAAACTTGAACGCGAACGGTCCGCGCTGGCAGCAGCGGAAAAGGACCTGGAAGAGCGCAGGCAGAAGCTTGCAGAGCTTGAGCGCGAGGAAGCAGAACGAGAGCTAAATCGGCTGATCAAGAAGGTCGGTCAGGATACTGCGATTGCCCTTCTGGAACTGGCCGTCAAGGTGAAGCCAAAGGTGGCGATTTCTGCCCTCGAGAAGCTTGGCGGGTGAGGTCTGGTTTTTGTCGAGTTGGGCGGCGATGACCACCGCCCTGCCTCGTCAGAATTCATCGGCCATCTTGCCGGTAGCGGTGTAGACGATCTGGTCGATCAGGTGCATCGGCAGCTCGCCATAGTCTCCCTCCTCGATGAGGATGTACCCGTCCGGGGTCTCAACGACGTGGACGTCGAAGAATGTGTGGTAGGAGCGCCGCTCAGCTTCCAGCGTTTTTTCATCAAGGGCGATGATGTTGGGGTTGATCTGACGAAGCACCGAGACGTCGTCTTCGTAGCTTTCCGTTGTGTAGCACATGACCTTGCCTCCTGGCGCTTGGCGGCTCGTCCGCCATGCCATGAAACAGCGCCCCGTCAGTGTGCTGGTCACCGGAGCGAAGCGGAGGCTTGACCGCTAATTTTTCGATGGTGCGGAAGCCGGCGCAGCACGGCTTCTCGGTCGGGAAATTAGTGGTTGACCAGTATGCTGGCGGGGTGCTCATGGCGATGGTGGTGGACGTGCCTGCGGCAGGAGGTATGCGTTCCCAGCGACTTCGCGAAAGCTATGCCCTGGAGCGTGGCTGTTCGGGATCGGCGTGACCCAGGCGGCATGAAAAAAGGGCACCGCGGCAACGTGCCGGGCACCCTTTTCCACCTCGATCCTGCAGGGGGCTGGTTGCAGATCGAGCGTTAAACATGGCGTCGAGTTGAGCCGATTCCCGGCTGCTCATGAACTGGTGGCTGGTTCGTCATTAGCTCCATTCGAGCAGCGGATGTTGCTCTCCACAATCGGTGGCGGCGATGAACGCGAGGCTTTCGAAGAGCGGAGTGATTCCTGCCTTGACGAAAGCCGCGTAAGTCCGGTGATCTTCGAGCGCTGTCGCGAGCTTCTGCAGGGACAATTGGCCAGATTCATTTGCATGGCGGCCAGGAGAGGTGAGCACCTTGGACGCAAGGTCGCTGCTCATCGTGATGTCACCTACCAGAGCGATGTGTTCACTCACGCGCATCGTGATCGGCGCATCGCATTGCTGGTGCTCGATCCGCAGCATTCGTCCAAGAAACTGCGCTTCCTCGACGATCGCGATCATCTCCGCACGATGGTCGAAGCATGATGCGAACGCGGCGATGGCAAGCGCGTTGGCATTGATCTCGAAGTTCAGGGGCGCGGCCAGGAATTCGCCTGGATCTGCATCGATTGTACTGTTCGCGGGGTGCAGTCTGCGCATCAGCGCGGCGAGCTCTTGCGGGCGTATCTGAGCCGGTACCGAATGGAGCCTTCTCTCGATATCCTTGACGCGGAATGTGACGAGCATCTTTGCCTCCTGTCGCTGCTCGTCTCCTCCATCCCCCTCTCCTTTCTCACTTCCTGACCTTGTGGCTGAATGCCCACAAGGGGTCTGGTCCAGCCTGAGGATTGCCGGTCGGCCAATTGTCCGGATGCAGCCGCTGGCGCGGCAGCGATGCCCGCAAGATGCGAAGCATCGAGCACGGGCAAGGCGCGCCGAGCCAAGGTAAAAGTGCCGCTGATACATTCAGGGATCGCGATGCTCGCGGTAGCGGGCGAAGGGGGTTCGATGCCCCCAGAGCCCGCCCCTTGCGCAAAAGAAGAACGGAAGGCCCCGGCATAAGCCGGAGCCTTCCGAAGAGCGCTCAACCGAAGGTGCGCGAGCGCGTTTGCCCCTGATCGCTAATGCGGCGAATGTGCAGCGGCACGCCAGCCTGACGGAGGCGCTGTGCAAGGTTCGACTGGATGCCGGATCCTTCTCCGATGATCGCTTCAACCGGGTTCAGTTTGACGATGCTCTCGTTGCGCAGGAACGGAGCGCGGTTGCCGTGGCGCTGGTCGGGAACGAACAGGATCGTGTTGACCCCGTTCTGCTGCGCCCATGCACCCGCCATGGCGTCGACGCCCTTGCGCATGCCGGTCGTGCCCAGGACCATGTTCGGGATCCGGGACTTGATGTCGTCGAGGATTGCCCAGATCATCGCGAAATCGTGCCAATCCTTCTGTCCACCTGACACGATCACCAGCGGGCCATCGGGCTGGAATTGCGCCCTGCGATCCTTGGCGCGTGCTGCGAGGAAATCGCGTGCCTGCACCTGGCTTGCGGTCACCCCATTCTTGCTGACTTGCGATCCCCGTGCGGCCGTGAAGGGGCGACCGGTTTCGACCCGGTAAACGTCCGCTGCATGATCGCGCATCGCCTCGAGCGCTTCGCGGCACCCTTGCAGTGTCTGGCAGAGCTGTTGTGTTTCCTCGAGCTCGACAGCGTAGATTTCCGAAGGGTCGAAGTGGCGTGCCATTTCGCCGAGCTTCTTTGCAGCATCGTCCTCGCGTCCTTCAGCCAGGCGTGCGGTCATGTGAAAGGAGTTGACCATGCCCCAGGCGAGCTGCTGCGCGAATTCTTCCATGCGCGTGTCCTTGAGGACATCGAAGATCGTTCCGATTGCCATCTCCACGGCGCGGCGCGCCATGTCGGGATCGGGCATCTCTGCAGCGATTGGAGCCTCGATGATGTTGAGCTTGGCGAGATCGCTATGTTCAAGAAACGCCCCGTCGTAGGATTCCGTGATCCCGTCACGTGCATCGGCGAGATTGATCCGTGCCTGAGCCAGATCTGCGAACGAGTTGAAAACAGTCATAAAAGCCTCCGATTTTTGAAATCGTCCCCACATTGGGAACAGCCAAGACCCAATCGGGCCGGACGAACCGTGTCAGGGACGGCGAGCTCGTCTCGCCGCCGCCTTGGCGGGCGTGGGGGAACCGATTTTCTGCGTGGTGGCTGGCGCGCAGCGACACAGCCTCCCCGCTGAAAATTGGGGGGACCGCGATCCTTGACTAAGGGGCGACCGCCGATAGGTTTCGGCAGGTGTTCCTGTGTGTGTGGAAGAGACGTTCCCGCCCCCGAGCAAGAGAGACGAAGGCAGGCCCGGTCAGGCGCGTCAGCGCCACACGGGGCCGCCCCTTCGGCCCTGCGAAGGGGTTACAGCGGGAACACCACCAATCTTGAAAGGCCGTTTGGCGGGGCTGGTCGGACGACGACGGACTGTCAGGGATGATGCCGCGAAGCCGGCATCACCGCCCCACGGGCGGCGAACGCAAGCGCAGCGAGAGCCTGAGCCGATCCTTGACTGGACGGAGGATGCCTAATGACCCGCCTGCGCGCCACGGCGCGCATTACGGTCTGAAAGCTCCGACCGCGAACGCCTTCCTGACAAGGATAAGGCGCGTTCGCGGGTAAGGGGCGCTGCCCTGCCCGGACGGGCAGCGGCGCCGAGTTGCGGCAGAGCAGCTCTCGCGTTCAGCGAATGAGCCCATTGTCGGACCCCGCATTGGCGCTATGTTCGAGTGATGGCCGTCTGGCAGTTCGTCATCAACCTGATCCCCGCCTCTGCGGCGCGTATCGCAGGGGTCGACGCTGCACGGATGAGCCGCACGCAGCTCGACGAGGTTGTTCTGGCGCTGCCAATCGCAGAGGCGAATGCGCTATTTGCGAAGCTCGACATGTTGCTGCCCGAGAAACCGCGATCCTACACCGGTCTCCGGGTGTGGGGCGACGAACCTGCTGACGACATCCAGGTGAGCTTCGATGAGCAATTCATCGAAGAAATCCAGGTCCGCTTCGATGTGGCAGATCTCTCTCTGCCATTGATCGGCGGGGTCTGCGACCTTGCACGGCATTTCGACTGCGTCTTTGCAACGCCGGAGGGTGCGATCATTCAGCCAAGCAGGGAAGCTGTGATCAGGACGGTTCTCCAATCAGACGCAGCCCATTTCGTGCAAGACCCGCATGGCTTTATCGAAAAGGCGGTCCGTCTGGATCGGGAGGACCGATAGGGCCCGCACCCCGTGAGGAGCAGTGCCGATACTTGAAGCGGGCGGGCAGCTTCGCTTACTTTGCCTCCGAAAGCGGAAATTCGCAAAGCGACCCCAAAGCGGCAATAACATCCGCTTCTGATTTGCCCACCTAGAGAGGAGGATAGCTCGCAATCCGATAGAATGCCCAAAGGCGACAGTCTTGCCTGCTAGCTCGGTCTAGCACGCCGCCAGGCCGGGGACAGGCCGCGCCCCAAAGGAGTGGAGAGGCAGATGGTGTCGGATCGGCAGAATATCGCAGCAGGCACGCAGCAACCCGAAAAGTTCGATGTGATCATCGTCGGCGCGGGCATTTCCGGGATCGGCAGTGCCACCCTGCTGCGCAAGCATTGCCCGGATCTAAGCTTTGCCATTCTCGAAGCACTTGAGGGCCATGGCGGCACCTGGCTGATCCACAAATATCCCGGCACCCGGTCAGATAGCGACCTGTTCACCTTCGGCTACGGCTTCAAGCCGTGGACCGGGCAGCCGATCGCCTCGCGCGACCAGATCCTCGACTATCTGGGTGATGCGATCGCCGATGCGGGCCTTGGTCCCTCTATCCGATATGGCCACAGCGTAACTTCTGCCGACTGGTCCAGCGAGACGGCCAGCTGGCGGCTCACGGTTGAACGCAAGGACGCCGACGATGTGGTGGAGATGGAGGCGAGCTTCCTGTGGATGTGCCAGGGCTACTACCGGCATGAGAAAGGCTACACGCCCCGATGGCCGGGCATGGACAGGTTCAAGGGCCAGATCATCCACCCCCAGCACTGGCCAGAGGGTCTCGATCTGGCGGGTAAGAACGTAACTGTGATTGGTTCGGGTGCGACCGCGGCAACCCTGATCCCGGCGCTGGCCGACCGCTGCGCACACGTGACCATGCTGCAACGCACGCCGACCTATTTTGCTGCTGGCCGCAATGCTGACGCGCTGGCCGAGGAATTGCGCAGGCTGGATGTGGACCCTACCTGGGTTCACGAGATCATGCGGCGCAAGGTGGTGCGCGACCGGGCCGATCTGCTCGACCGCGCGCAATCATCGCCTGACAAGCTCAAGGCGATGCTGATCGGCGGGGTTCAGGCGCTGCTCCCGGCAGGGTTCGATGTCGAACGGCATTTCACGCCGCCTTATCGCCCTTTGCAGCAGCGCGTGGCGTTTGTGCCGGACGGTGACCTGTTCAAGGCCATTTCGGCGGGCAAGGCGTCGGTCGTGACAGATACGATCAGCACCTTCGACGATACCGGTATCGTGCTTGATTCGGGCGAGCGGATCGATGCCGATGTGGTGATCACGGCCACCGGGTTCGATATGGCAGTGATGGGCGAAATCCCGTTCAGCATCGACGGCGCGCCGGTCAACTTCGCGCAGACCGTAACCTATCGCGGAATCATGTTCACCGGCATACCCAACATGGCATGGGTCTATGGCTATGGCCATTACAGCTGGACCTTGCGCGCTGATCTTGTCGCGGGCTTCGTCTGCCGGCTGCTGGATCACATGCACAAAAGCGGTGCGAGCAGCGTGATGCCGGTGCTCAGACCCGAAGATCAGGGCATGGAACTGAAGCCGTGGGTCGATACCGATTACCTCAACCCCGGCTATCTGCTGCGCAGCCTCGACCGGCTGCCCCGGCGCGGCGACACGCCTGAATGGCAGCACAGCCAGGACTATTTCTACGAGAGCCAGGCGATACCCGCGATCGATCTGACCGATCCGGTGTTCGCCTACAACTATCGGCCGGTGCAGCGCGAAGCTGCCGGCATGGGACACCATGAAACAATGAGGAAGGCAGGATGATGAACATGAAAGGCGGCGTGGCCGTGGTAACCGGCGGGGCTTCGGGCCTCGGCAAGGCAATGGCCGAGGAGGCTGCGCGGCGCGGCATGAAGGTGGTGATCGCCGATGTCGAGGCTGGAGCGATGGAGCAGGCTGTTGCTGACCTGCGCGCAGGCGGCGGCGAGGCGATTGGCGTGCTGACCGATGTGACCAGCGCGGCGTCTGCCGAGGCACTGGCGGTCGCGACCGAACAGCATTTCGGACCAGCCAACCTGCTGTTCAACAATGCCGGTGTCGCGTCGGGTGGGCCGATCTGGGAAAGCACCGAAAAGGACTGGAAGTGGCTGTTCGGCGTGAATGTCGATGGCGTTGCCAACGGGGTGCGCAGCTTCACCCCGCGCATGCTGGCCGCCGCCGCCGCCGATCCGCGCTATGAGGGGCGTATCGTCAACACCGCTTCCATGGCTGGGCTCGTGACCGCGCCGGGCATGGGCATCTACAGCGTTTCCAAGCACGCGGTGCTGGCCATGTCCGAATGCCTCTACCACGACCTCGATCTGATCGGCCGACAGGTTCGGGCGGCGGTGTTGTGCCCGTTCTATGTGAGCACCAATATCAGCCAGTGCTACCGCAATCGTCCCGCTGATCTCGTCAATGACAGTGGACCGACCCGATCGCAGCTGGCCACGCAGGCCATCTCTGCGAAGGATCTCGCCAACGGCACGCTCACGCCCGAGGCAGTGGCTGCGATCACTTTCAAGGCGATCGAGGAAGACCGGTTCTACATCTACCCCAGCCCCGAACAGTTGCCGATCGTGCAGAGTCGCCTGGATCATCTGGGGAACGGCACCAATCCCGACATCCCTTACGACGACATTCCGATGTTCAAGGCGCGGCGGGACAGTCTGAAAGCTGCACTGGCGGGGTGAGCGGGTCGCGCTCTTGCTGTGTGCGCCGCTCGTTGTAACCACATGGCCGTTGCTCAAACGATGTGGCGGCGCGGAGGGTGTGCTTGGCCGAACCGGGAAAACTGGATGAGGAGCTCGATGCCCTCCTGCGCCGCCATTCGCGGCAGCGCGTGCTCGTGCGAGGCGAGGCGCTTTACGGGCGCGGCTCGCCGCCCGATGCGCTGTTCTGCGTCGAGCGCGGGATCATTCGCCTGAGTGTTACCAGCCCTGCCGGCCGTGAAGCCGTGCTGGGTCTGGTGACGCCAGGGCACTGGTTCGGCGAGGCATCGTTGTTCACCCGCGAACCGCGCGGCAATGATGCTGTGGCCGCCGTCGAGAGCACCGTGCTGATGGTCCCCGCTGCCTCCCTGCATGCCTTGATCGACGACCGATCTGATTATTTGCGGCAGTTCCTCGCAATGATGGGCCAGCGTTACAAGGCGGTGCTCGGCCGGATGGACGACACCGTGCTGCTGCCGTTGCCTGAGCGCCTCGCGCGCATCATCGTGCAAATGATCGATGCAGGCGGCAATGCAGGCGATGCGCCAGTGCTGCGCTTCTCGCAGGAGGAGGCCGCTCATATGCTTGGTGCATCGCGGCAAAGCGTCAATCGGGTGCTGAAGGAGTGGGAGGCTGCCGGCATTGTGCGCCTGAGCTATCGCGCGCTTACCCTGGCCGATCTCACGGTCATATTGCGGCTTTGCCGAGCGTGAGCGGCACGGCGAGAGGTTGCAGATCGAGAGGGGGCAAGCCAGCCAATGCGGCTCGCAACTAAGTTAGGAAAGCCGCCATTCGCCTACCCACCCATGACCGGTCATTGGGCAAGCGCACAACATCGCCGAAAAGCCGACATGGCTAGTCACCCGGCGTCTCTCCAAGACGTCCGCACCGGAAACGGCTCCCGCAGGAGCCGCGGTCCGACAGGCCTGGTTGGTCGCGCGCCGAGGCGGCGGCATTTGTCGCCGACCGTGCGCGCGGCAAACAGGTCGCGAGCGGCGGGACCGAGAGCCGGCGGGGCTAACGGAAACGCAAGGCCCGGGCGAAGCCCGAGCCGCTCAAAAAGCCCCGCTCCCCATGGCCGCAGCGCGTAAGCGCGGTGCGCGGCAAAATGCGTCAGCGATCGTCACCCGAAGGGCCGAGACCCTTCAGGGGCTCGGTGAAGCCACGGGCGCATTGAGCCCCGCGAAGATGGGGCACAAGCGCACGAGGCGCAATAGAGCGCGGTCCCGGCCAGAGGTCGGGAGACGTCGCGCTGCCAGGCTCCTCCCAGCGCTCCGGTTGACGAATGCGTTCTTATAATGTTCTACCGCGTTCATGGGAAGCAAGCGTCTCGACACCGTCGCCGATCTGGTCCGACACGGTCTCAATGCGCAGGTTGAATGCTGTAGCTGCCGCCGCGTGGTGATCATCCCGGCGTCCAGGTTGCGCGATCAGTGTTTCGCCAAGTCGATCCCGATGAAGCTTGCGCTGGTCGCGCAGCATTTAAGGTGCAGCTGTGGTCATCGGGGCGCCAAGATTGATGCGACAGGGACAATGATCGACCGAGGATCGTGAGGCGGTGCCTTGGAGGATGAAGTCGATGCTGCCGAATGAACGGCAACCTTTGGGGTGTGCCTAAAGCACGCCCGTAGTTCGCGACATGGTTGTTGCAGGCAAAGCGGCGGGCGAGCACGCACGTCAGGAAGCGAGTGACCCGCTTATCTTCGAGCCGAATTGCTGGATCAGTGGACCAATCTCGTCCGGAACCGAACTGGCTGTCGTTACCGTCGCCTCGATCGGATAGTTGCTGCCCGCCTTATTGAGTGCGACCGCGTGGAATCGGTTTGCGACATGAATTGTGGCCGCAACCACGGCGAGACAGTCGGCGTGGGCTTCATCGGTCCGGCGGCGCCGCAGCGTCGCGAGGTCACAGACCTTCAGGTCAACGGTCAGCACCCCATCGATCATGTCCACTCTACGTTCAATTTTCATGAAGGACCGCAGTTCGCTGCCCTGGGTCTCGGCCGTCAGGACAATGGTTCCCTTCGGGCTGAGGTCATCCGTGAGGCCGCATCCTCTCGCGAAGGCGGGGTCCAGCGTCTCGCTGCTCACATGGACCTTCAGCGTGCTGGATTGCCGTTCATGCATCCGCAGTAGCCACGCCAGCAGGTTGGACGTCGGTGAGGCAAAATCATGCGCGACAACCCGCCCTGAGCGCTGGAACTTCGAGAGGAATCTGACGTCAACTGGCTCTGGGATTCCGAATGTGGGAACGTCGATCGATGCGAAGTGCGGGATTTCGTGGCTCGTTTCGATTGCCGGGTCATAATCAGGATGGGTCGTAAGGATCGGGGCATCCCGGTCGATCCCGTTCTGAATGGTGTAGATCAGCTGACATGGTGCCGGGATCGTGCTGAGGTTCCTGACATTGATCACGGCCCCCTTGAGGATCGGCGCTCGCCTTTGTCCGAAGACGAGATGGTCCATCGCCTTGTCACTCTCGGCCATGTAGACGGGAGGCACATAGTTCGGTGCAAATCGCCGGACAAAGGAACGGCAATCCCTGAGATATCCCTGAAAGTCGTTGGCGTAGGCAGGACCTCGGGAGGCTTCGATCTCGAGGTCGATGTCGCCAACGAGAGGATCGCCGCGCATGACGCTGCCGTAAAGGTAGACCCTGTTGATGCTGATCAGGCGATCGGGGTCGGCATTGATCGCCTCAAATCGTTCCAGCAACTTGTCGAGAACAGCGCGCGCCTTGGTCAACTCGGTTTTCACGACGCTGCGTGAATGGGCAACCGCCCTGCCTGTCGGGGTCAGATCGGATCGCTCATCATCGAGCAAACCAAGCAAGCCAGCGATTTCGAGGGCATGCGATCCGTGGATGAGGGTCGGAAAGACCGAACGAAGCCCGACAAAGGAGCCGGGGTCACTCGTTCTGGAAAGGGATTTCAACCCTTCCTTGATGTTCGTGACAGGCACTCCCCCGATGGTGAACTTCCGGGGGAAGGTAATCGACATGTGGCGGTTCCTCCAGGTTTCCATCTTACTATGGCGTTTGTCGCCGTCGGTCAGGATGGATTTTTGGTTGATGAGGCCGGCAATCTTCGCCTGTCGAGCCAAGCGAGGTGCGGCACCGCGGTGCCGCACCTGCTGACGATCACAGGAACTCGACGTTTTCGGCGATGATCTCGCAGCCGTAGCGGTCATTGCCTTCGGCGTCCTGCCAGCGCGAGTAGTGGATGCGGCCAGTCACGGCGAGCTGGTCACCCTTGGCCTTGTGCTGGCGCAGCGGGAGCCCGAGGCCGTTGAAGACGGTGATCTTGTGGAATTCGGCATCCTTGACCGGGTAGCCGGTTTCGGGGTCCTTCTGAGCCTTCCCGTCGCGGATGACGGGACGTTCGGTCACGAGGATGAGTTCGGTGATGCGGGTGTCGCTGCGATCGCGGGCGACGGGATCCTTGGCGAGACGGCCGACGAGGTTGACGATGTTCATTGCAAGAGCCTCCTTGGTGCCGACGGCTCGTCCGCCGGTGCCCTTATCGAGCCTCGGCGGGAGAGCTGGGACACCGCGCGCCCTCGCGCGGGAAACCTCGGAAATCGAGGTGGTGCGGGCAGCCCGGCTTGCCGGGCAACACGGCTCGCATTTCTGCAGGTTGGCCCTAAGCTCGACCAGAGAGGCAGGGGCACTGGGCGGCGGACGTGCTGTTGGCACAGGGGCGGATTGCGTGCCTGAACATCAACCTCGCCGCGTCTCGGCTTGCTGACGCTGGCGTTGGTCGCATGATTGATCGCCTGTTCTCGCCGATTTCGGGGAGCGAATAGTCCCATTGCGGCAGTCGTCCTGAAGACCTGACCTTGGCCATTTGGTGTGCCGATCCGCAGGGTTGCCGCCATTGGCCTCGCGTTGATGCACAATCGGACAAGGCCCCCAGGGGGCCTGTCTGCCTGAACGGTGCGCCAATCAATCCCGATCGACGGGAGCTGCTCCCCAGGCTGCGATGGCATCGATGATCTTTGCCGTGAACCGCGGTGGGAGACGTCCGGCAATGTACCCAGGCTGCTTCATCAGGGGCCTGATGTCGAACCCGGGCCAGGTGAAGCGGTTGAACTCCGAAATGACGATGGTGCTACCGGGAACAAGGCCGGCTGTGCGCGCAATCTCATCGGGGATCACGATGGCGTTCTTGCGCCCTTCACCCTTGGTCGTGATCGCGGCGACCAGATAGCGTGACCCCTCCACACCCACGACGACGACGAAGCGTTCCTTGACGCCTTCGTCGCGACCCCGTCTGAACTCTTCCTCGAAGAGGTAGACGTATCGAAGGATATGGCCGGCGGCGGGGCGGTCAGTCTTCCCAGCGGTCATTGGCGAGTTCGCTGTCCGAAGGCCGAGCATTGGCAAAAGCCTTGCGGTCGGCTTCGGTCATGTCGGACGAGGCGACAGCTTCGATATTCATGTGCCCCGCAATGACGCCGCGCGCCGCCTCTTCGAGATGGCGGAAATACTCGCTATCTGCGATCACATGCCGCTCGCGGCCATGGCTGGTGAGGACGACCGGCTGCTTGGTTGCGAGATCGAGGAACTCGCCGGTGTTATTGTGAAACCTGGTCAGGGGAACCCTGGGGTGCTCATTTGCCGTCGCTGGCATGCTGGTATCTCCTCTTGGCCTCAAAATAGCAATTATGGCCAAAATAGCAAGATTTCTGTGGCGACGTTTGCCGCACTAGCCGTCCACCTCTGTTGCCGGCAGCTCCAGGAACAATGGGACGAGGCCCGCATCAATCGCAAAGCCCAATGTCCTTGCGAGGCGGCAGGCTCGAGCGATTGACCCGTCTGGAACCCCTAGCGCCTTTCCGATGTGCTCGAGGCTTTCGCCAGCGCGGGGCTCACTGACCGCATGAAGCTTGCCCGGCTTTGCAGTGACAGCAAAGGGCCAGGTCATCGCGACGCCGACAACCCCTTCGTCGAGCATGAGCAGAGTATCGCCGGCAGCGATGGTCTCGTCGGTCTGAACCGCGTCGTAGGCATTGCCCGTCGAAGCGAACGCATGGATGCGCCAGGCGCTGAAGGCGAAGCGCTCGCTATCGGTCAGCATGGCAGGCCCCCGTCGGCGCAGACCCGCTGCGCCGCCTCCGGAAAGGCTGCGGTGAGGTTCCGGTGGAGCGGCCCGGAGGACTCCGGAAAGAAGGCGCCGGTGCTGCTCGGCCGTGTGATCCGCAGCGCGCTTGCGACGGCATCCACGACGAAACCCGCAAGCTGATCGCTGGCCGTCAGCTTGCCGAATTCAGGCGGTGCAAACCCGGCCTGATGCCAGAAGGCGATGCCGGTCTCGAGGGTCTCGAGATAGCTGGCATGGCTGCCGTCGTCCTGGTCATTGTCGATGCTCGCCTCGACTGTCCGGTAGGTCCCGAAATCATGAGCGTTGGCCTTGATCCGCAGGCTGATGCCGGCAGGCGGCGATCCGGCAACCGCGATCAGCGCAGCTCTGTAGAGCATGGCTTCTGCGGTATTCACGAGGTCGAAATTGAGGGTGTGGCCGATCTGCGCGCAGTCTTCGTTCCACGGAGCGCCGCCAAGATCGAGAGTCCAGTCTGTCTGTGCCATTCAAGCCTCCTTTGCTTGAACGGCACCTCCCCCTCCTCTCTCGCAGGCAGAGTTCCTGCAGCAGGTCTGGTCAGCTTGAAAGCAGCGGGCAAAAGAAAAGGCCCGCCCGCGACAAATGCGCGGACGGGCCTTCCCGATGTGACCGGCGCGGGTCGCAGCACCGGTCACGGGGGGGGCTTGTCCGGGTCAGGCGTCGACGCTCACGCGCGTCTTGCCCTTGGGTGCCGGAGCGGTGCTCTCGCCCAGACCGTCGCCGCTGGCAGCGCCGCTGTCAACGCCGCGGTCGCTGGCCGGTTCGTCGCCGGTGGCGGTCAGCGGCGGCAGAGCACCTTCGCTCTCGCTGCCGAAGCCGTCGAGCGAGGCCTTGGGCTTCGAACGGCGCCAGGCGACATTGAAACTGCCGTCGTTCTGCTGGAACATCGCGACCGGGATCGGCGCCGAGAGGCTGGGGTCGTCGATCTGGCCCGACAGGAAGCACTCGCCGGTCTCGTTCGACGAGTATTCCCAGAGCGCGCCGATCTTGACCCAGCTGCGGCGGTCCGCCGAGAGCGCCATGAGGTCGAACTTGGGTGCTCGCTCGTTGGTGGATTCGAAAGCCCGCAGGGCGACGGTCGCGCTGAAGGTCAGGGTGGTGATGCGGCCGATGTGAACGCCTTCTGCGTTGGCCTTGAGGGTGCCGATGTTCATGTCAAATTCTCCTGATGCTGTCCGAACCCCTTGTCCGGAACACCTTCTCCCATCCCCCCTCTCCTCCGGGCCCCTGGCCCGGCCCGTGCGCCAGCCACCGCAGGCGCGCGTAATTCTATCCAGCCCTGAGGGCTGAGGAGTCTCGATAGGTGGATTGGAGCTGAACCGGCCCTGCTTCGAGCCCTGCGCGGTCTGTACCGAGCTAAGCTTCAGGCGCGGCCCCGTCCTTGATCTGGCTGAGGCGCGCCATGAAGGCCTTGGCTTCAAGCTGATTGGGTCCATCGCGCGTGGCTAGGCAGGCCATCCTGTCGATCTCGAGCTGTGCGGCAAGACTTGCCTCGATTTGGCAATAGGGTTCGAGCACGCGGATTGCGTCAACCGCGCGGGGAAGCTCGCCGAAGGCGGTTCCGACCCATACGAGTTCGATCTCCTCCCCGTCTTCGTCAGGGGGGCTCAGAATCTGCGCGAAATAGGTCTGAAGCGGTCGGTCCCATCCGACATAGGCGCTTGCCGCTGCAATCCTGTCACGAAGCGGTACTTTGTGCCTGCTCATGGCTCGTTACCTCCCCACCATTTACCGGGCCGATGCCCGCGACGCAGTGACATGTCCGCGCCTCACAATGATCAGTAGTCCGCTGGCCGCATCAGCGTAATGACGCGCCGTGTCATCGCTGGATTGGCCGGATCCTCGGACCCGAATGCCAGTTCGGTGTCGTAATAATCGATTTTCATCAGCACCTTGATGCCATCGACATCCATGCTTGCAAAGTCTCGCTCGGGCGAATCCGGGGCGAAGGTGCAATGGCGCAGTGCGGCCATCAACCGGGCTTGTGCCATCAAGCTGTCTGCCACGGTGTCGCTGCTGAATTCTGCAAGCAGCCCGGAGGTCATGACGATGCGGGCCGTTCGGTCACGGCCCTGGCGTGCGGCATCATTGAGCAGCGCGATGCGCTCGGCACGCTGCCGCGCGCAAGAGAGGTCGGATGTGTCATGCATTGGAGGTCTCTTCCCGATCAAAGGGGCGATCAGCGGGCAAACGGACGGCCTCGCGGGGCTCAGCCCGCAGGCTGAGAAGCGGACAGCTGAACATCGATCGCGGTCCCGGGCGCGACGGTAATGGCAACTTGCCGATCCTTGGGAATGACCCACAGGATGCCGGCGAGCGTGTCGCGGATACGCGCCGCAATGGCCTCATCTTCGCCGAGCAGCACCCGTGCCGCGAGCTCGCGCGCATCGCGCAAGAAGTGTTCGTGCTGGGTGTCCCAGGAATCGGCCTCGCTGTCGTCGCTCGCGCAGAAGCAGACGTTCTCGATCAGATCGACCAGCGTTTCGGGGGTCAGGTCATCACCCGGAACATAGGCGATGCGGATCTGGTCGATGCCGCTGTACCAGCCATCTTCGTTTACGACGAAGGCGACATCTGCCGGGATCCGTACCTCGCGCTCTGTTTCGGTGGCGCGGTGAAAGACACAGAACCTCAGTTCGATCGTCTCGGCACGCACATGGTCATCGAGCGGCGGGAAGCTGCCGTTCTCGGCAATGACGTGGTCCCGCTCTCCGGCAGCAACATAGAAGCGCACGTTCCCGAGCTGATGCAGCGCGTCATACCATCCATAACCAGTATAGGCAGGATGGTTCTCGACGAGGTGCGGGCGCAGGGGATGCGTACGCAGCGCGCGCTCCAGTCCCTGCCCGATATCGGGCTCGAGAACCGCGACAAGGATCGCGTCCGCACCTGCCGCGACCTCCTCATATTCGACATTGACGTTGTCGCTCTCCGCGATGGCCGCATGCCAGCGGGGTAGCCAAGAGTCGGCCTCGGGCAGGGCAACCCCCAGATCGCGCGCTTCCTTCCAGTTCTCGAAGGAAAGCCGGTGCCGGCCTTTGTGCGCCAGCGCGGCGTAGATCGCGCGCTTGCACGCTACCTGGAGCGCCGCGAAGGCGGCGTTCTCGACGAATTCCTTGCGCGCCGGGAGCACAAGGGCAAGTCCCGGGGTGGCGCCGATATCGAGCCGGGCATGGTAGGTCTTGCCGCCAAGGCTCTCCGAGACGCTGGCAAGCTTGCGGTTGAGCACCATGCCATGGAAGTTGGTCGTCGGGTCCTGGTGATATTCGCGGCCCTCGAACACGCCGATCTGGCTGCCGTTCCACTCGGCGATGTAGATCGCCTTGGCGAGGAAGTCCTCGCGCGGCACTTGCGCGCCATTGAAGAACACCGGCAGCGGGTAGAACTTCGCGACCTCGCGCACAATTCGCTCGGTGGTCTGCTCGCTCACCCCGGGCATCAGGAAGGTGATGGTCGTCCCAACCGGGCGAGCCAGGGGCACCACCGCAATGTCCTGCGCACCGGTCCAGCCATCTGCGGGGACATGCACCGACCATCCGGTGTCGGCATCGGCATGGCGCGAGCTGATCCGGGTGTCCTTGCCCGCCAGGCTGAAGACGCCCATGCCTGCCGGGTCCTCGGCCTCATGGATGCGCTGGTTCCAGCCCGAATCCCCCAGCGCAATCATCGTCTGGGGATCGGCCACGCCGGTTCCATCGTCGATAAGGGTCAGTCGCGCCCCGTCCTGATCTGCGCAGCAGGCGATATCGATCCGAGACGCGCCCGCGCGGCGACTGTTCTGGAGGAGCTCGCCGAGGATATCGCCGATGGTGCCGTTAAAGAGGCGCGTGACTTTGGTGATCGTCTTCGGGCTGACGCTGGGACGGATGATTGTCGTGTCCATGGCAAAGGGTCCTTCATCGCACTGGTTCGCCCTTCCCCTCCCCCTCCCCTTCAGATCGGCGGATTGATGCATGGCCGGAGCCGGACGGCTTGGGCCTGCTCTTCAGCCCACGCGCTTCGGCCGCAAATCCTCAGGCAAGGGGATGATCTCGTGCGCCGTATTGCGGAGCGCCGTAACCTCGCCGCGCGCAGCGTAGAGGTCCTTGGCAATGAGCGCACAGACTTCGGCCTCGCCATAGGTTGGCCGGCCCAGGTGATCGACGCGCTCGACTTGCCGGGCAATCACGCCGACTTTTCCGTCCGGCACCCAGTCGGCCCAATCACCCCAGGCGGTGGTCGTGCAGAATTCGCCGATCACAGCCATATAGGCCTTGCGCGTCCGCAGGATCGCGGACGCATTCTCCTCGACGGCCTCGCCGGTGAAGGCGCTGAGGCGGTCCGGGTGCCAACACCGGGCGGTATCGCGGGCAAGCTGGAGGAAGCCCGCTGAGCAGGAGCGCTGGCGTTCAAGCTCGCTGGCGAAGGCAAGGATCGGGAGCGCCCAGTCGCAGTCTTCCTCGTAGGAGCCGCCCTCGATCAGTAGCGCCTGCGGCATGGCGGCCTGCCTTTGATCGGACAGAATGATGCCGCCGTGGCTGGCGGTCATTACTGACCAAATGCCGGGGCCAAGCTGATCGGCCTGTTGGACTGCGCCCCAGATCGATGTCGATGGGCGCGGCGACGGAGCAAAACATGTCATGAGCGAACTCTCCTTCTTCAGGTTCGCTCAAACCCTCCCCCTCCCCTTCACTCGAGAAGGCTGCGGGCCTCGCTGATAATTGCCTCAGGCGTCACGCTGCTGACGGCCATGGATATGACAAGCCCGGCCTGACTGAGACGCTCGCGCTCTATGCTGCGCAGCTCAAGATAGTCGGCATCATCCGACTGCAGGATCTGGAGCGCGAACTTGCACTCCACCCCGCTATGCTCATCGAGCAGCGCCACCAGGAAATCCGGCCTCGCCGACCCAGCAACCAGCGCGATGTCAAAGAGGACCTTCTTGACCGCCATCCTGACACCGAGGCGGCGCAATTCATACTGGGCCTGTTGGAGCGCGCGCAGCACGTCGCGATCATGGTCGCGCTCGGCGGGCACGAACTGGTTTCCGCTGAAGACAGGCTGGGCATAGGCGCGCAGCGCCAGGTATCCTTCACGCCGACTATGCTCCCCGACGACAACAAACACCAGAAAAGGTGGCTCAACCTCCGCCCGGATGATCCCGGTGTGCTGGATGCGATTGCGGATTTCGACAGTTCCGAGCCCCGTCACCACCTCGCTCGATGTGACCTCGCTTGCTTCGAGAAGCAGAAAGGCCTGCGGCGCAAACTCGGGCGGCCAGGTCTCGGCCGCAGCCCGCAATCGGGCATGGACCCGCCGTTTCTCGTAATCGATCGCGTTGGTGTAGAGATGATCCGACAGCCGGATGCCCGGCGCGATTTCGAGGCCCTGAGCGGCGCGCTTGAGGTGGCGCATTTCTTCGCTGATCGAGCCTGCGCGCCTGCCACTGGGCGGTAATTCGCGCAGGACATTCGAGCCAGCGCGTTCGAGCAGCAGCCAGAGCAGCTTGCCAAGGCGCGGGATAGCAACGCCGCGTGAGCGGTCGTCAGGCTCTATGTCCTCTGGCTTCTGTGCAAGCTTCTCCGGCGCCTTTTGGTGCGCGCTGAACAAGCCTTTTGGCAGGCCGATGGCATAGAGCGAGTCCTTCATTGTCTCGCGGATGCGCGGCGGCGCCTGCGGCAGATGAAACGGGCAACCGGGCTCGTGGCCTGGCCGCGAAGTAAGACGCCGGAGGTAATAGGTTTCCTGAAAACTGAGATAGGCCGCGCTCATCAGCGGCGGCGGACGCTCTGCCCCAAGGCAGCCGCAGGCGATCCACTTGTGGTTCTCTCGCGCGGTCGAGACCAGTGAGACGCAAGCGCGGTGGTCGGCCTCGCTGCCCCGGCCTGTATACCACCGCACCAGCGCAGCCTTCAGCTCGTCGCTGATGGCGACCCTGCCGGTCATTCCAGTGGTGTCCTTACCTACCAGCCACATGCATGATGACGCCTTGACCCTGTCGTTTGTTCACGGTATGTTCATAATCTGCAGGAGCCCATGAATAATGAACAAGGTCTTTGATATCGGCAAGTTCGACCTCGATATCACGCTGCGCGACGCGGCACTTGATCCGAATTGCCGCCCAACCAAGCGCATGCTCGCCAATGCCTCGATCGGAGTGGAGCCGTTCGATGCCTACTACTCGGCGCGCGAGCTCTATGAGACGTTGCAGGGCGTCTTCCAGGGCCTGCCCAATGCAAAGGCTCGGCTGACACAGATTCTGTCCTGCCATTGCGATGACTATCAGCGCTGCCTCTACTATTCGCTGGCAGGGCGCGGGGTTGTCCAGATGCTCGACGATCTCGAATGGCTCTTCGAGCTCCTCGGGCCGCGGTGCCAGATGTCGGGGAACATTCTGCGATCGGGCCAGCACCCTGCGCCGATGGTCAACCCTTACGTCTCGTCAGAGCCTGATGGCCCGGTTCCTGCCCGCAATGCCGACTTTACCGAAGGCCCATCGTGGTATCTCGATCCCGGTCTTGGAGGGATGATCGAGGAATAAGCGGCCATCAGTTATTGCGAAGGCCAAGCCGGTCGTCGTCATCAACAAGCGTGATGCGCCCGTCCCAGTCCCACAGGACCAGATTGAGCGCGTCCGCGGGCGCACCGCGGGCGTAGCTCGGGACGACGATGCCGGCATAGCCTTGCGCGATCGCGGCCTCCGCCAGATCTTGCGTCGGGACCGGCTTGCCTGAGAGCATCCGATCGCGCCACGCCGGGTCGGCAAGCTCAGCCGGTGCGATACCGAAAGGCCGCAATGCAGCCGCATCGCGGCCATCGAGCAACGGTCCGATGTCGGCCTGATAAGCGACGAGCGTGGTGGGCTGGAGGGTGCCAACCTGATTGGCCTCGCGCAGCGCGGTCTCAGGGGCGAGGGAAGTATAGAGCGCGATGCGCCCGATGCGATTGAACCGTCCACCAAACCGGGCCGCCCCCTCCCCTGAGAGGGGTTCGCGGGACCAAACCGGATTGTGGGCGCGGTAGAGCAGCCCGGTAAAGTGCATTGGACTAGGCGTGGACGCCGGCGTCGACCGCGTCGATATAAGTCAGCACGTCGTCGGCCCGGTTGCTTTGCACCAGCTGCATGGCGGTCTGGCCCGAGAAGCCGGGCAGCGGTTCCGAGCGGTACCAGGCATAGGCCAGCAACGCCGAGCCAAAGCGCGGCTCTACCTTGTTGAGCACCTCGACCATCTGGCGAAGGCGGCGCTGGGTGCGATCAGAAGCGATCCGGTCCTTGCGCTGGATCGCGTCCTTGCCGAGGCCCAGCGAGCGTGCGAGTTCGTCGCTGGTCGTCCGCAGCGCGTCGACGATCTTGCGCGGAGCAAACGCGCCGTTGTCAGCGTAGTTTTGAATCGCCATTGCACTTTCCCATAAATTCTGACGCGATATAGCGTCAATATTCTCGGTAATCAAGGTTTGCTGTGCCAGACCCAGCAGGTGTTCCGGTTCTGCCGCAGAGGTTTCCCGCTATTACAAAACCACGACCTGCAATTCGATCGCACCGGGAAGGCCCTCTTCTGCAGGCATAACGCAGAAGGGCTGGAGCTTGCTGTCCGTCCTCACCACGGCATGGCTCTGCCCGGAATTTGCGGTCATCCGGATGGCGAGGCGCTCGGCATTTGCGCGTCCGCACAGGATCGCCCTTCTGGGATCGAGGCTCTGAAGCAGCATGGTCACCTCCCGAGCGTTACGGCGTTGCCGGGAAGAATGTGCGCGGCGCACGCTTGGGGGGCACGACTTCGAACCGGCGCTCCATCAATCTGCTGATGCGGAACCGGCCTCGGCCATCGGGCGTGCTGAGTTCAATCTTCGCGCCGCGCTTTGTCACCCTGAATTCGACGTGTTCGCTCCCGTCGGTGAACTTCATGGGTTCAGGCAGCCGGATCATGTCGCCATCGGCGATCTTGCGTTCCTTCAGCCGCAGCTGCCGGTAGCACCGGTTGCGCCAGTCGAGGGCATAAGGGTGATTGGTTGGCCCAAGTTCCTCGAGGATACTTCTGGGACACCCAGCCTCCACCGGCCCGGAGTTTTCATCCATGTCCTTGTAGCCGAACAGGAGGCCGTCGGCTGCCTTGGGGTTCCAGCGGACCAGACAGATTACCGCGGAGATGGCGTGGGTCTGGTTGTTTGGTCCATAGCGCTGGACAGCCGCGTAATAGGCCCCGGTTGTGGACACGCTTCTGATGACCCGGCATCCTTCGAAGGTGCCGGTTTCTTCATTTTCGCGCTCCCATGTGAGCTGATTGTCGAGATAGGCCTTGGGAGTGTCGAAGCCCCCCATTCCGGCACGGTGCATGTAAAGCCAGCCCATGCGAGTTCTCCTTCAGATGAGCCCCGGCTGTGCCGGAGGTGCGATCTTCAATTCGCGCGCGATCCGCGCCGTGAGTGCGGCAATGTCTGCAAGGGCGGTGATCGGCGCTTTGCGCATCAACGCGCCAGGCGGTTTCCAGAACGGATTGCGCCAGGCGAGACCCGGCTCGCCGAACCTTTCGGGGCTGATCCGGACATAGATACCTTCGGCTTCCAGCACATGCTCGCCCGCGAGTTGTTCCTGTGAGGTGTAATAGCTGATGCGGTAATCGGCATGCTCGAGCCCGATCCCCGCTGCGATCTGGCGGAGTGCGCGCGTGCCCTCGCGCCGATAGTGGCGCAACTCTTCGGGACGATAGTCGATCCCGCGCTTGACCAGCGCGATGATCGCCGGTCTGTGCTTGAGCTCGGCAAGGCGTTCGATGCACTGGGATCGCAGCGCCTGGTCGTCTGCTTCACATTCGGTCGGCCTTCCGTCGGCAATGCGCTGAAGGTGGCGGGTGAGGAGCAGCACTGCCGGGCAGTTTGCCGCCTGCCGGCCTGCAAGGCGAACATCATCGACGGCCTCGTTCAATGCCCGCAGCGCATTTTCGAAGGTTGTCAGCCCATCAGGCTGGAGTGCGCGGCGGTAACGGTAATCGATGTCGCAGGACATGAGGCTTCCTTTCCATTGCAAGATGCAATGGCCCCATCCCCCTTCCCTCAATGCAGGCTGCGACGATGTTCGCTTAGGCCCTGCAGCGGCAACGGCTCGTAGATCACCGGTCGCAGGAGCGTGTTTGGCGCAATCTGCTCGAGGATTCGCGCAACTGCCGAGACCGCAACGCCCGCCTCGCTTGTCTGGATGATGAGCGGTCGGCCTTGACCCGGAGCTGTGCCAAGTGACCAACCGGCGTCTCCCTTGCCGAGAAGACTGTCCAGCACCTGGCGTGGATCCCTCTGGGGAAACAGGCCTGCGATATACTCAGCCAGCACACCGCCAATGGGCGCCCTCCCCCGGCCTGCAACATCGCCAGCGTAACGGTGAAGCTGGGTGAGGCGAACGACCTCCTCGGGGGTTGGCTCAAGCACAAGCCGGAACTGGCGCCGTTTCATCGGCTTCCTCCCCTTCATCCTCGACAGGTTCGCTCTGGTAGCCCGAATAGGCCGCAAGATGGTTGAATGCCTGATCGGCCTTCGCGGCCGCGGTGATGATAGCCGTCTTGTCGGCCTTGAGAATCTCCAGCCAATGCGAGACGTAGCTGGCATGGCTTTCGTGGAGGTCTGCCGGAAGGTCCAGTTCGTAGCAGATCCGGGCACTCACCTGCTCGGCCACCAGCTCCTCGAACGCATAAGCCTTGTCGCCAAAACGCTTGCCAAATTCGCGGGCGAGCCGCGAGGCATGGCCTGACCAATGGCCAAGCTCATGCGCTTTCGTGGCCACGAACCCGTCTTCGGTGCTGAAGACATTGGGGTGCGGAAGCTGAATATAGTCAGCGCCCGGCGAGTAGAACGCACGGTCTCCGCCGAGGCGGATGTCAGCCGGAATGGGTGCGAAAAAGCGCTCGATGGCAGCGGCTTTCTGCGAGGGCGTCGGCGGCGCTTCAGGCACCGGGCTCGGATAGAAATGGGGCGGAAGGCCGTCGATCTGCGAGGCGTTGAACACGCTGTAGGCGCGCATGAAGCGGATGGTTTTCGACGACTCCTCGCCGGTTGCATGGTCGATCGCAGTCTTCTTCGTGCTGTTGAAGTAGATGCTCGGCTCGGCGGTCTCGCCCTTGCGGACCTGTCCGCCAAGCTCGATGGCCTGGCGCCAGGTCATCCAGTAGCGTGAACCATAACCACAGTGGTCGGCGACCGCCCAAAGATAGAGGCGGTTGATCCCGGTGTAAGGGACGCCTGCTGCGCGCAGCGGTGCGCCGCCCATCCCGGTCTTCTTCCAGGGCCGGCGCCAGGGCAGCGTTCCGGCCTCGATTGTCTTGATAATCAGATTGGTGATTTCCTGCGCGACATCACGCTTGGGTCGTTGGCGCATGGGCCTGCTCCTCAACAAAAAAGAGGCCCGGCTCACTCAGGCGAGTGGCCGGGCCAGGTCATCAGGAGGGGTGATTGACCGCCTCAGGCGGCTACCGCCGCTTCTTCACGGGCGACTTCAGGTTGATGGTCATTGAGGAGCTCGTCGGCCTCGTTGCTCTCTTCACCGTCATCGCTATCGCAGACGTCGGCGACAGGGTCGCTTTCGCCGGTGTCCGGGATGACCGGATCAGCAGGATTGGCAGCAATCGTGAACTTCATGCCTTCAGGCAACCAGGCCAGCGCTGCTTCCTTCACGTCCTGTTCAACGATCGCCTTGCCGGCGAAGATCGTCTCGCAGGTCTTGGCAAGATCAGCCTTCTTCGATGCGGCATAACGCGCCGCAAGATCGCTGCCGCCGACTTCGGTCAGTGCGGCAAGACAGGAGGTCTTGCTCACCCGGTCGAAGAAATTCTCGGCCGTCGGCCGCCACATCGCTGCAACGTCGATGTCGAGCATACTGCCGATGACAGCATGGATCGGATGGTATTCCGAACCATAGCCCTTCTTGGCTTCGAGCGAGATGGCCACCGCATAGGCGAGCCACGCCGCCTTGGCTTCGTCGGCAAGTTCGCGAAAGGCGATGAAGCGCTGGGCTGCACAGTCATGTTCCTGCCATGCCGTGTCGAGCGCGTTTTCGGCCTCGGCGAGAATCCCTTCGGCTGTGGACTGCGAAAGTTCTCCGGTCGAAGGATCGCTGGGTCGTCCGCCCTTGATCGAGGTGCCCCGGCTTTCGTAGCTGCGGCTGTCGGCCAGTGCGAAGATGGCGAAGTCGAGCGCGAGCCCCGCATCGGTGAGGAGGGATGCCGACAGGATATTGCGGCGCTGGACCGAAAGCTCGTCGAACAGGCGGGCGCTGATCGGCTTTTCCGTGCCAGGCGCAACTGCCTCGGGCCTGGAAGGTGCAGCGCTGCCGCGCTTGGTGGAACCTGTCACCGGCTCTTCGGCCGTCGCTGTCACCTTGCCATTCTCATCGGTCTCGAACGACAGGCGCCTTTCGCTGTAGTAATCGGCCTCGAGCACCATTTCGCCGCGGGTGGTGAGAACCAGGAACCGTCCGGCCTCACTGCGCCATTCTTCGGGCAGTTCGCGCACCGGGTTATTGAGGTCACTGCGCTCAGCATCGAGATCCTCATACTCGGCCTCGAGCTGCCCGAAATCGGCCCCATCGCCTGCAGGGCCGCCTTCGTGACCTTCGTCGATGATCTCGCTGATTTCTTCCATCCGGGCATCGATCGCGTCAATTCTGGCACGTGCTTCTTCGGAGAGCGGCGCGGGCGGGAGGCGAACCGCATTGACGCCCATTTCGCTGCGCGCCTGCCAAGAATTGGTCGACGCCACCGGGCTGATCCAGGCAAGGCCGGTCTCGGCAGTGATACGCTGGGCTTCGGCTTCCATTTTCTCCGCCGCAAGCCTGTGGCCGATCTCGATGTCGATCCAACGATCATCTGCCGCTTCGCTGAAGAGGTCGCGCTCGATCTTGCCGCCGGCGGCCACATAGGCATCTTCGCCGATCAGCAGCGCGATTGGGTCATTGCCGCGCATGGAACCGCTCGCCACCATACGCCGGATGGCATCGGCGCTTGGGTTATAGGCGTACCGCATCTGCTCAAAGACCCGCAGCTGTACCTCGTGCTGATCGGTGGCGGCGTAAGCCTTGGCGATCTCGAGGGTGACATCGCCCTTGGCGAGTGCTTCGAAAATCGGCTCGGCGAGATTGGCAAGCCGCAGACGGCCTTCCACAAAGCGCTGGGTGAGGCCAAAGCGTTTGGCGACCGCGGCAACGTCGCTGCCTTCTTTGATGAAGTGCTGGAAGGCGCGGCATTCTTCAGCTGGTGACATCCCGACGCGCTGGAAGTTCTCAGCGAGCGAGGCCTCGCCAGCTTCCTCTTCGCTGCCCTCAAGCAGCTTGCATTCGATCTCGGTGTCGGGCGCCCAGGCACCGCGCGTCACGATCATCTCGATGGCCCGCAACCGGCGGCCACCGGCGATCACGGCAAACTTGCCGCGCTTCTTGCTCTTGGTGACCAGCAGGTTCTGCAAAAGGCCCCGCGCTTCGATGTCGGCGGAAAGCTGGATATCATCTTCTTCGCTGCGCGTTTTGCGCACATTGGCGTCGCTCAGATAGAGCCGGGAAAAGGGAATAAGCATCGTCGTCACTCCTGATGTGCACCCGGCAATCACCCGGGCACACATCCCCTCCCCCTCCCCTTCTGATCTGCGTTTCACACAGGCCTAAGGTCATTCTTTTCCACCCCGTGGACGGACGCCGTGGCAAACCGTGCTTGAACAGGCGCGGACAATCGACGTTTCCGAAATTACCGGCTCAGTAAACAGGCGAAGATCGTCATTCAGGCGGCACGATGGATTCTAGACACCTGTGTAACTATGTCTTTGATCCAACCGAACACCGCGGTATGGTCCTAGCAGTGAAACAGCGCCTCTTTCTCTATCTCGCGGCATTTTTTGCCGCGTTGCTCCCGATCGAGGCAACCTACGCTGCTAACGGTTGCGCCCCGATGGCAACGATGACCTCAGACGATAGCGACTGCAGCGATTGCATGGATGATGAGCGCGGGCAGTGTCAGAGCTATTGTCTGGCCTTGTGCCAGACGCTTCCAGCAGAGCGCGTTTCGTCGCTAGAGCCCCGCGATCTGTCGTCACTCAATTTTGTTGCGCTTCTCGAAAAGTTTCCGCCCCTGCCAAACGGAGGGCCAGAACCGCCGCCTCCCCGAATGCTCCGCTGATCCATGCAATTCAATATCAACGGAGATAACATCATGAAGAAGTACATTATCGCTGCAGCTGTGCTGCTTGGTTCCAGCTCCGCCGCTTTCGCCGCTGCGCCGGATCAGGTCGCATCGCTGGCCATGTCCTGCTGCGACCTCGTGCTCGCATGCTGCGATGCGGCCATGGACTGCTGCCCGTAAGGGACTAGCGAAAGCATAAGGGCGGGCGTCCGGTCACTGATCGGGCGCCCGCTTTTTTGTGATCTTCTCGTTTCGAGCGGTCCGTTTAAGCTAATGAGCGCGGGGCGAGAGTCTCGATGATCTTGCAGTCGGCCACGGTCCCGTGACGGCAGGATCCGATCACCCGGTCGAGTTCGCCGCGCAGTGCGCTCAGATCGGCGATCTTACGATCGATCTCGGTGAGGTGGACGCGCGCGATTCCATCAACCGCATCGCAGGATTGGGCCTTGTCATCCGACAGCGTGAGCAGTTCGCGCACCGCTTCGAGTGTGAAGCCGAGATCGCGGGCGCGGCGGATGAATGACAGGCGCGCCAAATGTTCATGACCATAGGCACGATAGTTGGCGCTTGTCCGCGCGGGTGGCGGCAAGAGCCCGATCTTTTCGTAATAGCGCACGGTCTCGACCTTGGTCGCCGTGGCGCTCGCGAGCTCGCCAATCTTCATCGCCACTCCTTCGGTCTTGACCCTGTAGTTGCTACAAAGTGTAGATAGGGTGCCGACTCGTAGATTGTCGAGAAGGTAAGAAGATGGCTGATGATTGCTGCAAGGAAGCGTGCGGAACGACGGCAACGCTGAACGACCCGCGCTGGCGCAGGGCGTTGTGGATCGCGCTCGGCGTCAACGCCGGCATGTTCGCGGTGGAAATGGCGGCAGGGGCCGCTGCTGACAGCCGCGCATTGCAGGCTGATGCGCTCGATTTTCTGGGCGATGCCGCCAATTATGCGATCAGCCTGCTGGTCGCCGGGATGGTGCTGGCATGGCGGGCCCGGGCCGCGCTGGCCAAGGGTTTCACCCTCATCGGTCTGGGTGGCTGGGTGATGATCACAGCCATTCTGGCGGCATTGGGCGGGGCTGCACCCCAACCTGAACTGATGGGGATCATTGGCGCGCTCGCGCTGGCGGCCAACACCGGGGTCGCCATCATGCTTTATCGCTTTCGCACCGGAGACGCGAACATGCGCTCGGTCTGGATATGCTCGCGCAATGACGCGATCGGCAATATTGCCGTGATGGCGGCCGCGCTCGGCGTGTTCGGCACCGGCACCGCCTGGCCCGATCTTATTGTCGCTGCGATCCTGGCCCTTCTCGGGATCAGCGGCGGCGTTCAGATTGTCCGGCAGGCACGACGTGAGTTGGGGAGCGTGGCGGCATGAAAGTTTCGCGTTCGACACATATCGCGCTCAAGCCGGAAACTGTCTGGGCAGAAGTCCAGACGGCGGGCCTGTTGCAGCATATTGCTTGGCCGCTGGTGCGCTTCATCCCGGTCGACGACGCGGCGTTCGAGAGCTTTCGACCGGGCGGGCGCTACGAGGTCAAGCTCCGCCTCTTTGGCATCATTCCGTTCGGGACACAGTGGATTGTGACGTCCATGCACGAAGCTGACGGCACCGACTGGCCCAAACGTCTGCGTGACAACGGGCACAGTGCCCTCATTTCCAGGTGGGATCATTGGATCACCGTCATGCCGGAACCAAACGGCGGGACGCATTACAGCGACGAGGTCGAAGTTTCGGCCGGAGCCCTGACCCCGTTCATCTGGGCCTTCGCACAGATCTTCTATTGGCACAGGCAGCGACGCTGGCGGGGTCTTGCCAAGAGCCTCGCGGCGCGGCGGGTGATCGGGGCCGAAATGGCGGCATACCGGTCAGCGGTCGAAGCGGGCGACGATGATCGTGCCTGGCACCATCTGGAGCGGGTTCATATCGTTTCGCAGCCCTATCTTGGCCCGCATCTCGCCAGTCATGGCGCCATGTTGAGGTTTGCGATCCGGCGGCGCGATTGGAGCGAAGTTCTGGGCCAGATGATCCGGATCATTCTGGCCCCGCTAGGCTCGCTGACGGGCCGGTTGCCGGTGGGTAACACCGGGCGATCTAATGTGAGCGCGTTTGCGCCGATGCCTATACCTGCCGATCTGGCGGACGCGTTGCGCCAGCAGGACATGAATTCGTGACGACGCGCCTATCCAATTGCTTGATTAACCCTTTGCGGGTAGTGCGGCGGTGATGGCGCGCGTGCTTCTTCTGTTTTGGCTGGCGATTGGACTGGCATTTGGCGGCGTCGAATCGCCGTCGATGGCGCATGATGCCTTGCCTTACAGTGCTGTGGCTGCGTCAGCCGGCGCAGGCGGTTATGCCGATGCAGCGCACCGCGACCATGCTCCTGACGATGAGAATGCACCCTGCCACGCGATGGTTCACCACCATTGCAGCGTGGGGCTTGATGCCGGCGCGCCGGTCATGGTCGAAAGCCTGTCGCTGGCCCGTGTCGCGATGCGGCCACAAGACAGCGCCATTCTGAGCTCTCTGGCGCAAGCTCCGCCGCTGCAGCCACCTTCTGCCTGAACTTGCACCGTAACGGCGCACGGACCTTTGGGTTCGCGCGCTGAACGCATGCCAAGTTCAGGAGTTTTCCATGCCCATATCCTTGCGCGCCGCCCTTATGGCTGCGGCGCTGGTCACTGCCTTTCCGGCCTTGGCCGAACCCATAACGCTCGAGGCTGCGATCGAGCGTGCCATTGCAAGCCAACCGCGGCTTGCTGCAGCTGCGGCGCGTGTCGACGCTGCCGAAGCGCGCACGCGTCAGGCCAATGTCGGTCCCAATCCGCAGGTCAGCCTCGAGGTCGAGGATTTCGCCGGAAGTGGTCCGTTCCGCGGCTTGGACGGCACGCAGACCACGCTCGCACTGAGCCAGCAGCTCGAGATTGGCGGTCAGCGCGGTGCCCGCCGAGCGGTCGCGGCGAGCGAACGCGACGTGGCGGCGCTCGCATTGCTGCGCGAACGCATCGACCTGATCCGGGATGTCGAACTGGCATTTGCCGAACTTGGCGCGGCGACGGATCATGCGGTGCTGGCCCGCGACAATGCTGAACAAGCGGCATCGCTGGCCAACACGGCGCGCATTCTGGTTGCAGAGGGCCGTGATCCACAGCTCCGGCAATTGCGCGCCGAAGCGGCACTTGCCGAGGCCCGTGCGGCCGAGGCCGAGACTTTCAGCCTGATGCTGGCCGCGCGGCGCAACCTTGCCTTGCTGATCGGGTCCGACGACCCGGAAATGACGGCGGTCACCGGTGCGCCGCAGCCGCGAGAGCGCACAAATGATCCTGCTTTTATCGGCATCGATGAACGGCTCGCAGAGGCGGAGCGTCAGGTTGCGGCTGCACGCGTTACGCTGGCCCGGACGGCGGCAACGCCCGATGTGACGGTAAGCGGCGGGCTGCGGCGGTTCAATGACGGGCGCGACACCGCGCTTGTTGCCGGCGTGTCGCTGCCCATCCCGATCCGCGACCGCAATCGCGGTGGGGTCGAGGCTGCGCGTGCCGATGAGACTGCAGCTGAATATCAGGTGCAGCGGGTGCGAGCCGAGGCGCGGCGTGACAGGGCGCAGGCACAAATGCTGGTCGACGCTGCCGAGACGCGCTTGGCCGCGCTTGAAGGGCCCGGCCTTGCTCAGGCCGAGGAAGCGGTGAGGCTGGCGCAGATTGGCTATAATGCCGGGCGCTTCTCGCTGCTTGAATTGCTCGACGCCCGGGGCGCGCTGACCACCGCGCGCCGTTCCATCATTGAAGCCCGGCTCGACCGGGCCCGCGCGATTGCCGCGCTCAATCGCGCCTATGCGCGCGAGGAGAACTGATCATGACGATTGACCGGAAAATGCTGGCGCTGATCGGCGGTGGCGCGATCATTGCCCTTGTAGGTGGCGGCGCGGGCTATGTGCTGCGCGGCGACGCAGCACAGAGTGATGAAGCTGCCCAAGGCGTTGAGACTGGCGGCGATGCAGAAGCCGAGGCGGCGCCAGGGGAAGGCACCATCATGGTGACCGAAGCGCAACTGCGCACCGCAGGGATCGTGGTTGCGGCAGTCGGAGAAGGCTTTGCCGGGGGCGAAGTGACAACGGCGGGCGTGCTCGTGCCGCCGACACAGTCGGTCGGTCATGTCACCGCACGCACATCGGGCGTTGTCGTGCGGATCCTTCGCCAGCTGGGCGACCGGGTCGCGGTCGGCGATGCGCTCGCGGTCATCGACAGCCGCGAGGTGGCCGAAGCGCAAGGGGCAGCGGCGCGGGCGCGGCGCGCAGCCGAAGCCGCGCGCACTGTTCTCGCCCGCGAGGAAAGCCTTTTCCGGCAACGGGTGACCGCGCGTCAGGATTATGAGGCAGCACAAGCCGCCTATGACGCGGCGCGGATTGAGGCGAGCCAGGCCGAGCAGGCCTTGCGCGCGCTCGGCGCGGGAACGGGCGGGGGCACCACCCGGCTGATGACGCTGCGGTCGCCGGTCGCCGGCGAAGTCACGTCGGTGACCGTAACGCCCGGCGAGTATGTTCCGCCCGAGCGCGAGCTTTTTCAGGTCGCCGATCCGCGCACGGTCTGGGCGGAATTGATGATCCCGGCGCGCGATATCCAGCGCGTTCGGGTCGGCCAGACGATGATACTTTCTGTCCAGGGAAGCGATCACCCGCACACGGGCCGCATCCGCTTCCTCTCTCCCGCTGTCGATCCGGCCACTGGCGCGGCCAAGGCGATCGCCACCATCGACAATCGCGATGGCGACCTTCGTGTCGGACAGAATGTCAGCGCGCGGGTCACGACGCCCGGGAGCGACGGCCAGCGGGTGCCTGTGGTGCCGCGCAGTGCAATCCAGGAGGTTGACGGGCGCAGTGTTGTCTTCGTGCGCACCCAGCGCGGATTTGTCATGCGGCCGGTAACGGTGGGCACCGGCAGCGATGCCGCCGTGCCGATCATCTCGGGTCTGCGCGTCGGCGAACGCGTCGCGACCGTCAACGCCTTCGTCCTCAAAGCGGAACTCGGCAAGGCCGAGGCCGAACATGATCATTGAGAGGACGAACCATGATTGAAAAAATCCTCGCCTTCGCCGTCGAGCGAAGGGTGCTGGTGGTCCTCCTGACCGCATTCGCCGCCATTTATGGCGCCACCCAACTTGTCCAACTGCCCGTCGATGCGGTGCCCGATATCACCAACCGGCAGGTGCAGATCAACGCCGTCGCGCCCTCGCTCGGGCCGACGGAAATGGAACGCCAGGTCAGCTACCCCATCGAGACCGCCATGGCGGGCATGCCCGGCCTTGTTGAAACCCGCTCGATCTCGCGCAACGGGTTTGCGCAGGTCACGGTGATCTTCACCGACGATACCGATCTCTATTTTGCCCGCCAGCAAGTGGGTGAGCGCTTGACGCAGGCGGCGGGCACATTGCCGCCCGGGGTGGATCCACAAATCGGGCCGGTGTCGACCGGCCTTGGCGAAGTGCTGATGTGGACGGTCGACTTCGCGCATCCCGACGGGCGCGGGGCTCCGCGCGCGCGGGCCGGGCAGCCGGGCTGGCAAACTGACGGCAGCTATCTCACTCCTGAGGGACAGCGGCTGACGACGCTGGAAGAGCGACTGACCTACCTGCGCACGGTCCAGGACTGGATCATTCGCCCACAGATGCGGCAGGTTGCCAATGTCGCCGGTGTCGACGCCATCGGCGGTTTCGTGAAGCAATATGAAGTCGCGCCCGATCCGGTGCGGCTCGCCGCCGCCGGTCTTTCGATGACCGATCTCGTTGACGCGCTCGAACGCGGCAATGTGTCGAGCGGTGCGGGTGTGGTCGAGCGCAGCGGGGAAGGACTGGTGGTTCGCGCCGATGCCCGGGTGTCACGCGGGTCGGAGATTGCCAATATCGTGATTGCCCAGCGGGGCGGGGCGCCGGTGCGGGTCATCGATGTGGCGACCATCTCGTCGGGCCGCGAGGTCCGCACGGGTGCGGCCAGCGTCAATGGTCATGGCGCTGTGGTGGGCACCGCCCTGATGCTTGCGGGCGGCAACAGCCGCACGGTGGCGGCCGAATCCGCCGCAAAGCTTGATGAGATCGGCGCGGCCCTCCCGCCCGGCATTGCCGTGACGCCGGTGCTTGATCGTTCGGTGTTGGTCGATGCGACGATCAGCACGGTGGCCAAGAATCTGACCGAGGGCGCGCTCCTTGTTATTGTCGTCCTGTTCCTGCTGCTCGGCAATTTCCGCGCAGCCATCATCACGGCGCAGGTGATCCCGCTGTCGATGCTGCTGGCGGCAATCGGGATGGTCAAAGGGGGTGTTTCAGGCAATCTGATGAGCCTCGGCGCGCTCGATTTCGGGCTGATTGTTGATGGCGCGGTCATCATCGTTGAAAATTGCCTGCGCCGTCTGTCCGAGCGGCAGCGTCATGAAAACAGGTTGCTCAGTTTGCAGGAGCGGCTTCACGAAGTGATGGTTGCGGCGCGCGAGATGATCCGCCCGTCGGTCTTCGGGCAGGCCATCATTATCCTGGTCTATCTGCCGCTGCTCGCGTTCGACGGCGTGGAAGGCAAGATGTTCGCGCCGATGGCGATTACGGTGATGCTGGCACTGGCCGCAGCCTTTGTCCTTTCGCTTACCTTCGTCCCAGCGATGGTGGCGCTGCTCGTGACTGGCAAGGTCGAGGAGAAGGAGCCGCGCGTGCTGGCAGCAACGCGAAGCCGCTATGAGCCCTTGCTCGACAAGGCGCTGGCCCGGCCATGGGTGGCCATCGGCTCAGGAGCGGCGATTTTCCTTGTCGCGCTCATCGCTTTCACCAGCCTTGGTCGCGAGTTCATTCCACAGCTCGACGAGAAGAATTTCGCGCTCCACGCGATGCGGATCCCGTCGACGAGTGTCGAGCAATCAGCCTCGATGCAGTTGCAGGTCGAGCGGGTGATTGCGGGCTTTCCGGAAGTTGCGACGGTGTTCTCGAAGACTGGTACGGCGGAAGTTGCGACTGACCCGATGCCCGGCAATGTGTCCGACACCTTTGTGATACTGCGCCCACGCGAGGAGTGGACCGATCCGACCGAAACAAAGGCTGCGCTGATTGCCCGGGTGGAAGCCCGGCTGAACACGCTGCTCGGCAACAATTATGAGTTCAGCCAGCCCATCCAGATGCGTTTCAACGAGCTGATTTCGGGCGTCCGATCCGATGTGGCGGTCAAGGTCTATGGCGATGATTTCGAAACACTCAATGCCACGGCGCAGCGCGTTGCAGCTTCGCTGCGCGCGGTTGACGGCGCTTCGGATGTCAAGGTTGAGCAAACCGAAGGATTGCCAGCGCTGGTGATCGATTTCGACCGGGCGGCGATTGCAGCCTATGGTCTGTCGGTTGGCGATGTGACTGATGTGGTCCAGATCGCGCTCGGCGGCCGCGAGGCCGGGCTGGTGTTCGAAGGCGATCGGCGGTTTGATGTCGTGGTGCGCCTGCCCGAAGAACAGCGGCGCGATCTCGATGCGCTTGCGGCCTTGCCAGTGGCATTGCCATCGGCGGATGACACGGCGCGGTCAGTACAGCTGGGCCAGCTCGTTCGCTTCCGCATCGAAAACGGTCCCAACCAGGTCAGCCGCGAAAACGGCAAGCGCCGTGTGGTGGTGCAGGCCAATGTGCGCGGGCGGGACCTCGGCTCGTTCGTTGCCGATGCGCAAGCCGCGGTCGCCAATGATGTGCAGATTCCTCCGGGTCTGTGGATCGACTGGGGCGGCCAGTTCGAGAATCTTGAACGTGCGCAAAATCGCCTCAGTATTGTAGTGCCACTTGTCTTCGCGGCGATCTTCGCCTTGCTTTACGCAGCGCTAGGGTCGGCAAGCCGTGCGGCGATGGTCTTCTCCGCCGTCCCGCTCGCGCTGAGCGGGGGCGTGCTGCTGCTATGGCTGCGTGGCATGCCCTTTTCGGTCTCTGCAGCGGTTGGCTTCATTGCCCTGTCGGGCGTGGCAGTGCTCAATGGGCTGGTCATGATGTCGAGCATCCTGGCGCTGCGTCAGAACGGCAAGAGCGTGCTGGAATCGGTGCGCGAAGGTGCGCTAATGCGCCTGCGACCCGTGCTGATGACCGCGTTGGTGGCCAGTCTCGGCTTCGTGCCGATGGCGCTGGCGAGCGGCACAGGTGCGGAAGTGCAGCGACCGATCGCGACGGTAGTGATCGGCGGATTGATCTCGGCGACCTTGCTGACCTTGGTCGTGTTGCCGGCGCTGGCCCGGCTTGTGCTCGACCGGGAAGCCAGGCGCTTTCCAGATGATGAGCCTCAGCCGCTTTCGCCCGTGATGGCTTAGACGAATGACCAAGAAAATAGATCAAAGCTCAGGAGAGACCCGATGAACAGCAGCGGTAACCGAAGTGCATCGGCGCCTCGCGGTCAGTGCGATGGTCCCTTGGTGGCAAGCTGATGGGCGCGGGTCATGATCATGGCAGTGCCGGTCACCAGGGCCACAGCCATGGCGCTGGTGCCAGCACCCGGCGCCTTTCCATTGCACTCGGACTGACGACGACCTTCCTGATCGCCGAGTTGGTCGGGGCCTTTGTCTTTGACAGCCTGGCGCTGCTTTCTGACGCTGCGCATATGTTCACTGACAGTGCGGCGCTGGCGATTGCGCTGGCGGCGGTCAAGATCGGTCAGCGTCCGCCCGATGATCAGCGTACCTTCGGCTATCGGCGATTCGAGATATTGGCTGCTGCCTTCAACGCGATCCTGCTGTTTGCGGTCGCCGGATACATTCTGATCGAGGGGATTGGGCGGTTCTTTGCACCGCAGCCCGTTGAATCGGTTGGGATGCTGATTGTCGCAACGCTCGGGTTGCTCGTGAACCTTATTGCCATGCGGATCCTTGCTGGTGGCAAGGACGACAGCCTCAATATCAAGGGGGCCTATCTTGAGGTCTGGGCTGACATACTCGGCTCGCTTGGCGTCATTGGTGCGGCCATCGCAATCTATTTCACCGGTCTCAACTGGATCGACCCGATTGTCGCAATTGCGATTGGTCTCTGGGTGCTGCCGCGCACGTGGATATTGCTGCGCGACACCACGCATATCCTCCTGCAAGGGGTGCCACGCGGGTTTGACCTCATAGCCATCCGCACTGCGATGGCCGAGATGCAGGGCGTGAACGGGGTTCACGACCTGCACCTGTGGTCAGTCGCGGGCGACGATGCCAGCCTAACCGCGCATGTTGCGATTGGCGGCTTGGAGGATGCAGAAGCGGTGCGGCGCGCCGTTACAGTTATGCTGAAAGCGCAGTTTGCGATCCATCATGTGACGATCCAGACAGAAGCTGTGCCGTGCACTGATGAAACGCCAATGCATCGCTGAATTGGCGATTTCTACCCTACCTCATCATCCACAGCGCCATGCCGATCATCATCAGGTTTTCTGTCAATGAGACGAAGCCGAGCGGCACATTGCTGTCGCCGCCAACGCAAGCGCATTTGAGTTCGCGCTTATCGATATAGACTGCCTTGAAGACCGAGATCGCACCGATCGTTCCGATGAACAGCGCCACCGGTATCGAGATCCAATGGAGCTGGCCTGAAACCATGAGCACACCGGCCAGGCCCTCGGCGAAGGGATAGAGGGTCGCATAAGGCACCCAGCGCTTTGCCAAGAGGTCGTAATTGAGGAACATGGTCGCAAACTTGTCGACGTTCTGGAGCTTGAGCAGCGCCAAGACGCACATGCTGAACGCGATAAACCACTCGGCAACGCGAATGCTCAGGGCCGTGCCATCGACCGCGATGCCGGCCGCAATTGCCATCGCTGCGGTCATGGCGAAGAGCGCGATGATCGGACGATAGCTGGTAGCGTTGGGATCAGGGACCTTGATCCCGAAGAATCGCCGCAGGTCGTCATGACCTCCAATACGCTCACCATCGATGAAGGTTTGGGGGGTGGTCGCAACGCCGTGTTGAGCCTTGAAGGCATCGGTCTGTTCGCGCGTGGTAAGGTGCCGATCATCGACCTTGTAGCCGCGCGTTTCGAGCAGATGCTTGGATTTCAGGCCATAAGGGCATGTGTGATTGGGCATGACCATGCGGTGGAGCACCGCGGTTTTGGCGGGTGATGGCATTGGTGATTTCCTTTGAATCGCTGCAATGCAGCTCATATAAGTTCCGTACCATGGTACGGGATCAAGGGCTAAAATGAAAATTGGTGAACTTGCCCGCGCAGGCGGAGTCAACGTCGAGACGATCCGCTATTATCAGCGGCGCGGATTGCTGGCGCAGCCTGCGCGGCATGAGGGGCCACGCCGCTACACGCGCAGCGATCTTGGCCGTTTGCAATCGATCCGCTCGGCGCAGACTGCGGGCTTCACGCTTGACGAGATCGCGACGCTTCTTGCTCTCGATACCGGCGATCGCACAGCGGCGCAGGACCTTGCGCGCGCTCGGATCGCGGCGCTCGATGAGAAAATCGCGACCTTGCAAACCATGCGGGGAGCCCTCGTCAGGCTCGCCGACGACTGTGCGTTGGAACAATCCGGACCCTGTCCCATCATCGATGCTTTCAGCTTTCCGCAGGAAAATGCAGGATCGCAGGTGGCAAGTTGAGGGGTTTTTGCCGCGCCTGCGTATACAATTCCAAAGGAGCTTCTTGATGGACGTCGATGCAAATCTCGCCCGATTGGCCAGCCTTCCCGTGCCGGACCTTTCCGCCATTGATGGCGGAAGGCTGGCGGCGCGCGCGCAGAACGAGGTCCGGCAGACGCGGGCGATGCTCGGATTGGGGCTCGTGGTGTCGCTGGGGATGGGGGTCGTTGGCGGGCTTCAGGTGCCTGCACGCGCCGAAGTGCCCCTGGCTGCCTTCGGGCCGCCGGCTTCGCTTACGCCCCTGATTGCACTGGGTCAGGAATGAACCTTCGTCGTATCGCCTTGGCGGCGGGGCTGATCATTGCGCTCGCGCTGGTCGGGGTTTGGCTTGGGCGCATGCTTCAACCCGCACCGCACCATGGCGGGGCTGAACTCCACGCCTTGATACATGGTGAGCTCGACCTCGATCCGGCCCAGGAACAAGAACTGACCGCATTGGAGCGCCAGTTTGCAGCGCGGCGCGAGGCGCTCGAAGACCGGCTGAGGCGCAGCAATGCACTGCTTGGCGACGCTATTGCCGCTGAACATGAATATGGTCCCCGCGTTTCTGCGGCGGTGGACGATACGCATAATGCGATGGGGGACCTCCAGAAGGCGACGCTCGAGCATGTTTTCGCGATGCGGGCCATTCTTCGTCCCGATCAACAGGCGCGGTTCGATGCAGTGGTTAGCAAGAGCCTCGCTGCACAACCGCAGTGACCTCTGACAATCTGAACGCGGCGCTTATACGCGACGCGCGGGCTGGCCTGTCGGGCGCGCAACGTGCGCTCGTCGAGCGCTACCGTGAGACCGTGTACCGGCTTGCGCGCTCCGCGACGGGTGATCCTGAGGAAGCCTTCGATATTGCGCAGGAAACGTTCGTCGCCGCATTTGGCGCGCTGAACCGTTATGATCCCGAGCGGCCTTTCAAGGCCTGGATCAGTGCCATCACGCTCAACAAATGCCGGGACTGGGCTCGTCGCCGCGCGGTCAGGCGGTTCATCGGTCTGCCGATGTCCGAACACACGGCGGACTGGATTGCCGATGATGCGCCCTCGGCGGAAACACTTGCGGCAGACCGCGCCGAGCTTGCCGCCACCGCCCGTGCGATCGCCGAGCTTCCAGCCAAGCTGAAAGACGTGTTGATTTTGTGCACGGTTGAGGGACTGAGCCAGCAGGAGGCCGCAATGACGCTGGGCATCAGTGTCAAGGCGGTCGAGACGCGGCTTTCGCGCGCGCGTCAAAAATTGGTGGGCATTTTGAGGGGTGGCCCGGACGCGCGCGTATAGAAGCGTATGACCAGTCCGAACCTTACACGTCGCCACCTGATTGCCGCCGTTGCCGCGGGATCCGCCTTCGCTGCCATGCCGGCCTGGGCGCTGGGTCACAGCGTCCACCGCAGCGGCAGCCATGGGCGCGGCGGCCCTCGTATTCCTGCAGGCTTTGGCGAGCTATCAGGCGATGTCATCGACCTGACCGTTGGCAGCGGCCACCGCATTGTCGAAGGGCGGCGCGGCCCGGGTATCGCGGTCAACGGCAGTGTGCCCGGCCCGCTGATCCGGCTGCGCGAAGGGCAGAATGTCCGCCTCAATGTCACCAATAACCTGGAGACCGACACATCGGTCCACTGGCACGGTTTCCTTTTGCCGTTCCACATGGATGGGGTGCCCGGCATCAGCTTTCCCGGTATCAAACCGGGCCAGACCTTCACCTACGAGTTCCCCATCCGCCAGTCGGGCACCTATTGGTATCACAGCCACTCGGGCCTGCAGGAGCAGTCCGGCCATTACGGCCCGATGATCATTGATCCCGCCGGTGCAGAGCCGGTGCAGTTTGATCGCGATTATATCCTGCTGCTGAGCGACTTTACCGTACTCGACCCGCATTTCATCATGAGCCGGTTGCGCACCGGTGAGGGCTATTTCAACCGGCAGCTGAGCACCTGGACCGACCAATATCCGATGTCGGGCGAAGAACGGCGGATGTGGGCTGAAATGCGGATGATGCCGACCGATATCATGGATATCGGCGCGCCGACCTACACCTTCCTCGCCAACGGACGTGGTCCCACCGAGGGGATGGAATATCTGTTCCGCGCCGGAGAACGCGTGCGGCTGCGCATCATCAATGGATCGGCGCAGAGCTTCTTCAATGTTCGCATTCCGGGGCTGCCAATGACGGTCATCGCTGCCGATGGCCAGAACGTGCGACCGGTCGAGGTTGATGAGTTCCAGATCGGCACTGCCGAGATCTACGACGTCATCGTTACGCCGGGCAGGGACGAAGCCTATGCCATCGTGGCTGAGTCCATGGATCGTTCCGGCATGGCGCTGGCGATGCTGGCCAGTCGCCCCGGCGCGCGCGCCGCGGTTCCGGCCCTGCGCGATCCGCCGCTGTTGACTATGGGCGATATGGGCATGAACCACGGCTCTGATGGCATGGACCACGGCACGATGGATCACGGCGTACAAACTGGCAGCGCTGCCGACGCTGTGGGAGCGGCGGATCATGCCGCCATGGGGCATGGTACATCCGCAGCGCCGGGCGACGACGCGATGGCCGGCATGGCGATGAGCGGAATGAGCATGGACGGCATGATGATGCGCGACACCACGCTGCTACCGCCTGATGTGGCGATTGGCCCGGGGATCGACATGGTGTCGATGGCACCGACGGACAAAATGGGCGATCCCGGCCTTGGCCTGCGTGATATGCCGCACCGCGTGCTCAATTATCGGATGCTCACCGCGCTCGAGCCCAATCGGGACACGCGCGAGCCATCGCGATTGCTCGAACTCCACCTCACCGGCAACATGGAGCGCTACATGTGGTCGTTCGACGGGCGGATGTATTCGGCCGTCAGCGATGTACCGATCCGCTTTGCCTGGAACGAGCGGGTACGGGTGAAGCTCATCAACAACACGATGATGGCGCACCCGATCCACCTGCACGGCATGTTCTTCGAACTGGTCAACGGGGAAAGCGCTGCGCATCAGCCGCGCAAGAACGTTGTCATCGTCCAGCCCGGCGCCAGCGCGCAATTTGATCTCACCGCCAACGAACCCGGCGACTGGGCATTTCACTGCCACCTGATGTATCACATGCATGGCGGGATGATGCAGACCGTGACCGTGGTCGGTCCGGGCGGCGGCGCATGAGCGTGCGGTCTGTCCTGTCAGCGGCCCTGCTCGGGAGCGCGTTGATCTCCGTTCCGGCCTTCGCGCAGCATCAAGGGCATCCAATGCCTGCGCCAGCGCCAGCGCCGACACCTGCTCCAGCGCCCGCCGATCCCCATGCCGGGCACGACATGCCGGCGGCGCCGGCCACGCCCGCGCCTGATCGGGTCGATCCGCACGCGGGGCACGTCATGCCTGAGCAGCCTGCGACCGCTGAGCCAATCGACCCGCACGCGGGCCATGACATGACGGGTGGGCCGGCTGCGCCTGCCGATCCGATGGCTGGCATGGACCACAGCACCATGGATCATGGGATGATGGACGACGCAGCGTCGGCATCGCCTGGACCAGGCATGGAAACCCCTCCGTCACCTGAGGCCGGAAGCGGTCCACCGCGCGCTGCCGATGCCATTTGGGGCGCCGACGCCATGCGGGCTTCGCGTGAGGATTTGCAACGCACCCATGGCGATTTCCCGGTCTTCTGGTTCCAGGGAGATCGTTTCGAGACGCAGGTGCGCGACGGCCGTGAGGGCTATCTGTGGGATCTTCAGGGCTATTATGGTGGCCCGACGAGCCGACTGTGGTTCAAGAGCGAAGGTGAAGGCACGTTCGGCGAACCGATTGAACAAGCCGAGGTTCAGGCGCTTTACGCCCGGGCCATTGCGCCCTTCTGGGATCTGCAGGCGGGCGTGCGGCAAGACCTCGGCGGGCCTGACACCACGCATGCCGTGATCGGCGTGCAAGGGCTTTCGCCCTACATGTTCGAAGTCGACGCCGCATTGTTTCTGTCACAGCGCGGCGATCTCACGGCGCGGATAGAGGGCGAGGTCGACCAGCGGATCACGCAGCGTCTGATCTTGCAACCGCGCGCCGAGGTGAACCTGTCGGCGCAGGACATTCCGCGCCTCGGCATCGGTTCAGGGATCGACTCGGTCGAGGTCGGCGTGCGGCTCCGCTACGAATTCATCCGCGAGTTTGCCCCCTATATCGGCATCGAACAAAGCTGGCGCCTCGGTGGCAGCGCCGATTACGCCCGCGCACGCGGCGAGGATCCCAGCGTCACCAACTTTCTCGTCGGCATCCGTTTCTGGTTTTGAAGTAAAGGAAATTCCCATGAAATTCGCTTCTGTTTTTGCCGCAATCGCAATGGTTGCCGCTCCGCTTGCAGTTCCGTCCGCTGCGCTTGCTCACACCAAGGTCGTCGCATCAACACCGGCGGAGGGAGCGACCGTTGGCAGCGCGCGCGTCGTGACGCTAACATTCAGTGAAGCACTGCTCCCGCCAACAGCGGCGGCAAGCATCGTGATGACCGCAATGCCGGGCATGGCAAACCACGGCGAGATGGCAATCCGCAACTTCACCACTACCTGGTCCAACGGAAACAAGACGATGACGCTCAACCTGAAAAAGCCGCTGGCTAAAGGAACCTATGAGGTGCGCTGGCAGGCGGCCGGAGCTGACGGCCATCGCATGACAGGTAAAGTCAGCTTCATCATCGGCTGATATGGAAATGGGTGAGCTAACCGAACAGGTTCTGCGGGTTGCGCATTATGCGATGCTGCTCGGCCTGTTCGGTTGGACGGCGTTTCGATTTCTGAAGCTGCGGCACTTGGAGTGGGTGTCGCAGGGTGAGGGTAGGGCTGCTCTGACCCTCGTCGCCATTTTTGCGCCGCTGTTCTCAATGGCGCTGATGCTGGTGTCGATTGCAGCGATGATGGGCGCGCCGATTGCTTCGCTCGACTGGCCAATGATCGAAGCGATGATCATCGGCACCGAGATGGGCATGGCGTTTTTGATACGCTTGGCCCTGCTGATTGTCGGCCTTTGCGCGCTGCTGGCAAGCCGAGCAGGTAGGCCAACTTCGTTGATCGCAGCCTTGTGCTTCGCTGGCGCATTGCTGACGCTCAGCTGGAGCGGCCATGCGGCTGCAACCGAAGGTGGATTAGGCCTGTTCCACCGCTTGAACAATGGCGTCCATCTGCTGGCGACCAGCCTGTGGCTGGGCGCAATATGTTGGTTCCTCATGCTTACGGTCAAAGCCCACCGGCAGCCCGATCTCATCCCAGCCTTGCCGCTGCTTCGCGTGATGCACGGGTTCGCGCCGCTAGGCGTCGGCCTGGTCGCTGCAGCTGCACTGACGGGCTTGATCAACGCGCAGTTGATCTTTGGACTGGAGAACAGCGTGGCGGTTTTGGCCACGCCTTATGGCATCTTGCTGATCGCCAAGGTCCTGTTGGTTGGCATCATGCTGGCATTCGGCGCGCATAACGCCTCGATCGGACGACGGGCGGTTTTCGACCCACGCCGCGAGACTGCGGAGCCCAATAACGCATTGTCACGCCTTCGCAGAAGCCTCGCAGGCGAGCTGCTGCTGGCCGGCGGTGTAATCGGTCTGGTTGCGGTGCTGGGCACGATGTCGCCAATGATGATGTAAATGCAAACGGGACACATGGAGGAACAAGGTCATGTTCAAGGGTGAAGTGGGTCAATTGGCAGGGCGGCGCGCGGCGCGTCTCGCTGCTATGTTAGCGATCGGGCTAAGTCTGACGGCTGCGCATCCCGGGGCGCACGATGCGCCGCGAACGCCGGGCTCGGGAGCGCCGAGCGCCACTATCGACGCGGCAACACCGGTCGGAACTGTCATGGCCTTCCATGCTGCACTTGCCAGCGGCGATACAGACGCGGCGCTGATGCACCTTTCTGAAGACGTCGTTATTTTCGAATCTGGCGGCGTTGAAAACAGCCGCGCCGAATATGCCAGCCACCATCTGGAAGCCGACGCTGCCTTCAGCGCCGCAGTGCCGCGAACCCTGGTCAGCCGCTCGCATGGTATGCTGGGCGATATGGCCTGGGTCATGAGTGTCGAAACGGTGACCGGAACGTACCGCACGCGTGCGATCAACAGCCGGTCGGTCGAGACGATGATCCTAAAGCAAGTGAACGGGCAGTGGCGTATCGTACACATTCACTGGTCGTCGGCCGACATATCCTGACCTGACCTTCGTTTCACGTCGGGCAGGAGATATGAGATCCCGAGTGATATGACCGAGAGCGACTTAACGGGCGCGAAGACCAAGCTTTGCCCGTGCGGCTACACGAGCGGCCCAGCGGTGGGTTTTGTGCGCGAAGCTCATTCTGAGGCGAAGAGGTCATAAACGGTTTAGCGGTGTTGTCCTTCCACCCTCGATCCCAACTAATGAGCTGCCACAGAAGCTAGAAGTCATCTAATTGTGAAAAGATCAAAAGGACCAGCGCTCGCGTATAGCTGTCGGCGAATAGCATAATGAACAATCCACCTAATCACGGGTGGGGCGAGTGCTACTCTGTTCACAAAGCGGAAAGGCGACTTCCAAGTTAATCCAGAGCAAACGCCATTCAGCACCCTGCCACCTCAACAGCATGTGGGTGCGGCAGATTTATCCCATATCTCGCCATTCCAAGCTGCACAGATGGTGCATACCAAGAGGAAAAATTGTGGGGCGTTAGTGCTCAACCGAGACAGCCGGCATCGATGGCTCAGGCATTGCTGGTCCACATGCTCGAAGCAGCGCGCAGATGACCGACGGCGCTTCTTTTGTCGGAATGAACACCCGCGTACGAAACGCGATGATTTCCGTGAAGCATCCGATGCTCTTCAGCCAGGGCAGCTGATCGACAGGTGCTCCAACGATTTCGTAGCGCTGCTCGCCTGCAACACGCGAGCATTTGATGGTCGCCTCGAACGGCTGCTTGATCGGGATTGTCCGGCCTTCGCCAAGCGCCTTGATGATCATGTCCGAGCTTAGTTCAACGTTGGAGGCAATGTCGAATTTCTCGAGAAGCTTCGCCACATCGAGTTCGTGGACCATGCGGCCGAGCCAGCTTCTGCCCTCCTCGTCCACGATCCGCCGGACCTCCAGATAGTCGATGGGAAGGCTCGACCAGATCGGCAGGAGAAGTCCGGTCGCAAGGTACACGGTCTCTGTGGTGAGCCGTTCGGCAAGCTCCGCAACCTCGCTTTGCCAAAGCTTTCCGAAGGTTTGGCTCGGAGCTTCTTCCCAAGCCGATTCCGCAAGGTCATCGAAGTGGTGGTATTCGCGCCGGAGCGGACGGTGGAGGATAACCCGCCTGATGAGTTCGCCCTGTTCGGTCATGAAGTGCCGCGAAGGTTCGGCCAGGGCTGCTTTCCCGCTCTTGGTATTGTGGAGCAGAATGCAGCCGTCAGCGTAGTCGCGGCGCTCAAGGACACGCTCAAGGGAGATCGGCCGCGCTCTCGTCTTGAGAGCCAGCTGCAGCAAATGCGACGTGGCACCGGTTCGCTCGTCGGTCTGCAGGACTATGTCTTCGACAACCTCGGCCTGTTCGACCCGCAGGGTCTCGACGCCAACATCGAGCGAACCGGCCTCGCGCGCAGCCGACACCCGCGCTTCGACCAACCCCAGAAATTCCTCGAAGATCGCATTCTGCATTCCGATCGGCAGCGCGAGGATGCGGTTGAGCCAGCGCTGGATCGGCGGAAGGTCCTCTTCGAGAATGCCGTCTTCCGAGACAATCTTGAGCCCGCTTCGGCGCTGGAAATCGATCAGCGTTGCGCTCTTGAGCTTGCCGTCCGCCAGCAAGCCAAACCAGGTCGAGAGAGCCGCCTTGGCATATTCGCTTTCGAGATTGTCGGCAGGGTCAAACAGGTTCTGCCCGCCCGTCTGGCGTTGACCCCGCGTCAGCGCCCCCAGGCTGTCGAGCCTGCGCGCAATGGTGCTGGTGAACCGCAGTTCACCTTTGCAGTTCGTGGTGACAGGCCGGAATAGCGGCGTGTTGGCCTGATGTGTCCGGTGCGTTCGGCCCAGCCCCTGGATGGCGCGGTCGGCTCGCCATCCCGGCTCAAGCAGGAAGTGGATGCGCCGCTTCTGGCAAGCTGCATCAAGGCTGGCGTGATAGGACCGTCCCGTGCCGCCCGCATCGCTGAAGACAAGGATCGGCTTCCTGCCATCCATGAACTGGTCGGTCTCGGACTGGTTTGTCCGCGGGGAGCGCGTCTCGAGCCGTTGCTGGCCGTCGCTTTGGATTATGAGCCGCTTGCTGCGCCCGGTCACCTCGGCGACCTTCTCCGGTCCATAGTGCTCTATGATCCCGTCCAGCGCTGGCTTGATCGGCGGCATGGCGCACAGGTGCTCGATCATCTCGCTGCGGCGGGCGATCGCAGTCTGGTTGTGGACTGGACGGCCTTCCTCGTCGAACATCGGTGCCGAGCGCTGAGTGCCGGTATCATCGACGAACACCTGCATCTGTTGCGTGGGGAAGGCGCGCTCAAGGTACTCGATCACGGCGTCGAGCGGACTGAGGTCAAGGTCGAGCTCCGCGCGCGCTTCTGGCGAGAGGCTATCGAGACGGCGATCGAGGATGCTTTCGGCGGTCGAAACCAGTTGAACGACAACCACCTCGTCGCGATCCAGATGGAGATTGATGGCAGCAATCAGCGTGGGAAGCTTCATCGACAGCAGCAGCTGGTTGAAGAACCGCTGCTTGGTGCTTTCGAACCGGCTCCGCGCTGCGGCTTTCGCACCGCTGTTGAGCGTTGCTCCGTCGATTTCGTCGACGACGCCGGTCAGCTCCAGTGCCTCCTCAAGGTTCTGATGGATGATCGCCCAGGCGTCGGCATAAGTGTCGTAAGCGGCGATCTGTTCGGCTGTCAGATCATGTTTCAGGATGTCGTATTCGACGCCTGCGAAGCTGAGTGCGCGCGCCTGATAGAGGCCAAGTGCCTTGAGATCGCGCGACACGAGTTCCATCGCAGCGATGCCCCCTGCCCTGATCTGGCTGATGAAATCTTCCCTGTTGGCAAACGCGGTGCCAGGTCCCCACAGACCAAGCCGCACGGCATAGGCAAGGTTGTTGACCTCCGAGGCTCCGGTCGCCGAGGCGTAGAGAACCCGGGCATCGGGCAGATTGTTTTGCAGCAGCACGCCGGCGATGCCCTGCAGCGATCCGCTTTTCGTGCCGCGGGCGCCCTCGCCCCCTGCAACACCGCCCATCTCGTGGCTCTCATCGAAGGCGATGACACCGTCGAAATCCTCGCCCGCCCAATCGAGCAGCTGCCTCAGGCGGGTGGCGTCCTGACGCTGGCTGCGAAGGGTCGGGTAGGTGACGAACAGGATCCCTTCGCGAAACGGAACCGCCTGATCGATCTTCCAGTTGGACAGCGGCTGAACGTCGGCCGCAAGGCCGCCGATGGCGCTCCAGTCGCGGCGCGCATCCTCAAGCAAGCTCTCGTTCTTCGAGACCCAGATGGCCTTGCGGCGTCCAGCAAGCCAGCCATCAAGGATGCAAGCGGCGATCTGTCTGCCCTTCCCTGCCCCCGTGCCATCGCCGAGGAAATAGCCTTTGCGGTAGGCACGCCCTTGCTCGTCGAGTTGCAGGCCAACGCCTTCCTCAGCCGGAACGAACAGGCCCGGCAGATACTGCTGCCAAGCGTTCCCGGCATAGATGACAGTTTCGATCTGGGCCTCGGAGAGCAGGCTTTCCTGAAGGACCCGGTCCTGCAGCGCCGGGACATAATCCGGGATAGGTGCCGGGATCGAGCCCATGGCCACGCTTTCGACGAGCGGCGTCGGATGCTCGCGTGCGCCAACAATGTCGACCCGGCTTGGCCGGTACGGGATGTAGACCCCGCTTTGCTCACCGAGCACGCGCGGCTTGTCCAGGGTACTGAACGCCACTGCTTCGATCTTGGGGGCTTGGGCTGCCCTCGCCCTGACGGGCTTTGTAATCGGCGTTGCCCGCATGGCTTTGAAGAGCGCACCCGGCTTTGCTGTCGGCGGCACCGCGCGCGGTTCGCAGTCGGGCTGTGCTGTCACGCGTTTGATGATTGGAACCGCAGACGCAACGTCTGTGACTGTCTGTCGCGCCAAAACTGCAGGTCTGATCTGCCCCGGGATCTTGTCGATCACGTACAAGCGCACGGCCACGTTGGTGCCCTGCTTGTGATAGCATTTATCAAGGCGGATGGATGTGCGGACCGTGCAAGAAGCAAAGGTGTCTTCGTAGATTTTCGCAAGCTTTGCGCTCGTCGTGAACCAGTCCGGCATGATCGCGACGATCCGCCCCCCCTTCCCTAGCCGCGTAATGGCAGCGCGCAGGTGACGCACCGCTGCGAACGCGTCTGTTCCTCGTCCCATTGACCGAGAGAACGGCGGGTTCATCAGGATGAGGCTTGGCTGCACTGCCGCGTCGAGATGCGAGGCCAGCATGGCCCCATCGATCCCTGTCATGGTGGCCTCGGGAAACAGCAGAGCCAGCTTTTCACGCCTGCGCGGATCGATTTCGTTGAGATGTAATGCGCTGACATCGGGCAAAGTTGCCACCAGAGCGCCATGTCCGGCGCTCGGCTCAAGAACGATATCGGTTGCAAGCGGCTGCGCCAAAATCACGCAAAGCGCTGCGAGGTCTGCGGGCGTCGAGAATTGCTGGAACCTGATCTGGTCTTCACTTCTGACCGTATGTGTCGGCAGTGCCTCGATAAGCGCACTGATCTCCGAAACCTGGTGCAGCATCTGAGGCTTGTTCAGCAGTCCGGCCATGTGGCGCGTCAATGCCGCCTCGAGCAGGTCAAAGGCGTCCCTCTGGCTCCACGCGCCGCTTGCGGAGCCCTCCCCGTAAAGCTGGCGCATCGTCTCAAACAGGCGTTGCTTGTTCGCCAGTCCGATGGCGATGGCGTGCTGGATTTCGGTGATTGCTGCGTCCAGCTTCTGGCTGGATTGTTCAAAAAGGTCGGTCACGGTCTGCTCCTGATGCTGAACCGCATCAGGCCTTCCCCCTCTCCCTTTGGCGAAACTGGGCAGTTTTATGGAGAAGTGTTCAGCTCTGAAGAGCCGCCTAATTGTTGAGGGAAGTCAATCGACTGCCTGGTAGCGAACACCAATCCGCTTGAATGCGCTTTCGCGCCGTACCCGGATCTGCTGTGCGATCGTGTCGGCCTCTCTTCTGTCCGGAAAGCTGGTGGTCACCCCCTGCCCTTTCGTACCAATTCGTCCCCAGCGCCGCTCAACGGTCGTCCAGCCAAACAGATCGGTCTCAACCCAGAGGTGATAGTCGCGCGCGACGTTGCGGGACGGGTCTATTGCTTGCCAATGCCACGACTGGTTCTTCGGCGTCTCCATATGAAACCGGTGGCAGAAGGCTGTGCATTCGGTCCAACTGGAAATCTGAATCACAACAGCGTCTGTGATTCATTGAGGCGATTGACCACTGCCTCGAGTTTTACAACGGGTGCATGATCGTTTCGTTGGTCTGAGCCGAGAATGTTCCTCGCGACGTCGCGTAATCTCGAAAAAACAATCATAAAAAAACGCCGCTGCTTGCAGCGGAAGGATTCATGATTCTAAAGATTCAGATTCAGTGCGTAAATTGGCAGTTAAATCAGTTGCCTACGCTGGTTTGCCTGACCAGTTGGGGGATTTTACCTGACTTGCCGGGGGCTTAACCCTGACTTGCCGGGGGAACTCACCTGACCTTCTGGGGCCTTCCTGACCTTTTGGGGGCAGCCGTCCAGATGTTGATGCGTCGCCCGCTTGGCCGGATTTTTGGGTCTCGGAGGCACCAAAATCAAGCGCGATTTTAAGCCCTACTGGAGAACCTAGCGACTCGCGGTTTCTTGGGTGATTCAGACCCGGGATCCGACCGACTCAATCCTGACCTCTTGGGGGCTGCGGCCATCTCTTGATCCTGACCTGACTTGACTGATGAGGTCAGGTCAGGCAGCAATCAGCACATCAAGAATCAAGCTTTGATCGCAATATGGCATGGAAACGGATGTTAGCCCAATAGCCGAGGCTCCTGAAGAGAAGCCCGAGGAAGGATCCCCTGGCCGTGCGATGCGGGTTGCTGCCGCGTTGAAGGCAAAGGGCGGCGACGAGTTCGCCAAGCCAGGCAGCATCATCGAAATCAAGTTTGTAAAAGGCGAATCTCTCAGTCTGACAGCTTCGCGACTGCTCGCTCTCATGATCCTCACAGCTGGGGGTGACGCCTGGGAGGATCGCCCTCACCGCATACGTAAGGCGGACATTCGGAGAGGCCACAAGGGCAATGAGCGGATTACCGACATGCTTCAGGAACTGCACCGAACGCTGTTTGCCGTCGATGACAAATCCTGGCGGGGAAAGAAGGCGACGCTCCTGTTCTCCTTGATCTCGCGGTCGAAGGAGGAGACAGATGAGGAGGGCGGCGAAACTGGATGGATCGAGTGGGAATTCACCCCTGATGCTCGCAAGCTCATCCAGGCATCAGAAACCTATGCTGTGCTCAATCGGCAAGCTGTGCTTGGCTTTCGTTCGAACTACGCCTTGAAACTATATGAGCTGGGCGCGCTTCGGCTTCATCGTCGACAAGCAACTTGGCGGGGAGACATGCAGGCGCTGCGCGCAGCACTGGGTATTCCACCAGATGTTTACACAGACTTCGCTCAGCTTCGGCGCAAGGTACTGGAGAAGGCGAAATCCGAAATTGACCAGCTTGCTCACTTCCGTGTTGAGTGGCGGGAAATCAGGCAGGGTCGAACAGTCACGGAGATCGAGTTTCGGTTCGAGCCCAAAGGCGCGCCGGAGGTGCTTGAGACTGTCGACGAGCTTGATCGTCATTCAGCTGGACGCCAGGCGAGGCGTGATGGGGCTGTAGAGAGCGTTACAGTGGGGCAGGGGGCTATTCCGGCACCGCGAGGAGCAGTCTCAGCCAAGAAGCCATCCGAGGCGACATTTCCAGTGGGAACTCTGCGCTTCGGTCATGACGACCTCCTTGAGATAGGCCGTAAGCATGGCGGTGGTTGGGATGTAGATCTGATCGCCAACGGCTTTCGCGAGCATATGGGTGAGCGTTTGGAGAAGCTTCGCGGTGCGAAGTTGATCGCCGCCTGGAAAGGGTTCTGTGAGGGGTGGTTCAATCGCCGGGGCCGACCCTGAACGGCAGAAATTGCACGCGTGCAATTTTCTAAGCCCCCACCGAGTCAGGATAGAGCGCGGCGATCCAGATTTCTCACCGATGACGCGCTCCAACTTTCGAAATTCCCGATTTTCTTGACCGAAAAGTGCAAGTCGGTGTAGCACATGCGGAATTGCGAAAGGAAGGCATGTGTCAAACGGACTTCAGATTGAAGAAGCCGAGCGTTTGGTCTCGGTCGCGACGCTGGCCAGTCGAACGTCCTCGGTACTCGAAAAGCTCCGGGATTCCGCGCGAAGCGCTAGGGCAGATGACCGGCGTGAGCCAACCTTTACAATCGGGAAAGCGGCCGAACTTGTGGGCCGCACGCCGGCTGCTATCCGTGATGCGGAAAAGGACGGCCGCCTGCCAGAGCCTGCGAGGACCGACAACAACAGGCGAGAGAGATATACGCTTGCCCAGCTGAATGACATGCGCGGCGTCTTCGGGACGAGACCCTATCGGGCTCCAAACGATCCCTGCTGTGTCGTGGCCGTTCAGAACTTCAAGGGAGGAGTTGGTAAGTCGACTTTGGCCGTTCACCTCGCTCAGTATCTGGCCATCAGAGGCTACCGTGTTGCACTCGTCGATTGCGACAGCCAAGCCTCGGCGACGACCCTTTTTGGGTATGTGCCCGATCTCGACCTCACCGAAGATGATACCCTTTATCCGTTCCTTCGTGAGGGGGAGCGATCATCTCTGGACTACGCGCTCCGCAAGACTCACTTCGACGGCCTGGAGCTCATTCCCGCCAACCTTCGTTTGTTCAATTCCGAATACGAACTAGCCGCACGGATGGCGCAGGGGAACGGCGCGCTTCTTGACCGCCTGAAGGAGGGAATCGAAAGTATATCGGATCGGTTCGATGTCGTGGTGATGGATCCGCCGCCTGCCCTCGGGGCGATCTCGCTGTCCGTGCTGCGGGCCGCTAACGCATTGGTCGTGCCGGTACCGCCGACTGTTATGGATTTCTCCTCGACGGCTGCATTCCTCTCGATGCTAGATGAAACGATTGAGCAGCTGGCAGACCGTGGTCTCGCTCCAGAATTGAAGTTCCTCCGCTTTGTCGCGTCTAAGGTCGATGAGAATAAATCGATGCAGAAAGAGCTGTTGCAGCTGATGCGGACGCTATTCGGGCATGCGATGGTTCGCACGCCTCTCAAGGACTCGGCCGAGATCGACAATGCTACAGCGCGGCTGATGACAGTGTATGAGCTTGATGGCCCTGCCACGAGTTCGGCGGTTCGCAACCGTTGCCTGAACTATCTTGATGGCGTGAATTCGGAAATCGAAGTTGATATTCGATCGATGTGGCCCAGCCATCAGAAGCGCCTCCGTCAGGAGGCTTTGGTATGAGCCGCTGGAAAATTGCACGCGTGCAATTCTGCTAATGGGAGGCTTGCATGAGTAGGAAGAACAGTGGTTTTGCGGCCGATCTGGCGGCAGGTATTGACCTGACCGAGGATACTGCTGCCCCTCGTAGATCGAGCATTGCCTCAAACGTGCTTACGGGGCGTTCAAATCGTCTTGCTGACCTCGCGTCGGGAGCGATTGTCTCTCGCACACATGAGCTTGTTGACCCAGCAAAATGCCGGATGTGGGCAGGCCATAACCGCGACTACGCCCTGCTTAATGAGGAGCGCTGCGCGGACCTTATTGAGAGTATCAAGGCTCAAGGGCGCCAGGAGATACCCGCGATCGTTCGTCGCCTAGCTGGAGATGACGGGTTTGAGTTTGAGGTCATTTGCGGCGCGCGCCGACACTGGTCGATCAGTTGGCTGCGCTCGCACAACTATCCAGACTTCAAGTTTCTCGTCGACGTACGCGAGATGGGCGATGAAGAGGCCTTCAGGCTCGCTGACATTGAAAACCGGGCGAGGGATGATCTTACCGATCTCGAACGCGCAAAAGACTATCTGCGCGCCCTGACGGCCTATTACGATGGTCGGCAGAAGACGATGGCGGAAAGGCTTAAAGTCTCCGAGAGCTGGCTAACGCGGTATCTCGATCTGGCACGGCTGCCACATGGGCTAACCAGAGCATTTGCCAATCCGCAGGAGCTTGGCATTCGCAATGCGATTGCGCTCAAAGCGCTCCTCAAGCCTGAGGATCGACGGGAGCGCGCCTTCCGTGAGGCGGAACGTCTTGCTGCAGAGCGCGAGCAGACTGGCAAGTCGATGTCTGTGATTGAGGTGATCAAGGCGCTCGCTCTCGCGGCAGACCCCCCCAAGAAGTCAGGATCCCCCAAGAAGTCAGGAAAGCCTGAAACCGTGGCCAGTGCCAGTGGGAAGCCAGTGCTTCGGATCGATGGGGCTGACCGTAAGGGCGTCCGTGTCACGTTGCTGAATAAGGGCGGCGCGACACGGCAGGAAGCGGAAGAGGCTATTCGCGCCGTTCTAGATCAGCACTGGCCGGCAATATAGCGCCGTCGGTCTGCCGACGGAGCGCCATACTTGCCTCCTGAAGCGAAGCTACCGATTGAGAAGCGGTGCGCTTCGTTACACCCAGTCCCCGAGCCAGCTCAGCTCGGCTAAGTGGGCCCAAGCTGACGATCATTCGCCAGGTTTGCGGAGCAGTCGAAGAGGCGTACAGCCCAGAAAGTACCTCGTCGGCCCGAACGACAGCCCTTCGCAGGAAGCGCAAATCGACCTCAGCCTTTTCGCTGGCTACCTGGAGTGCCGCGCGAAGCACAACGGGCAAGGGCTCTTCATGGAGTTCACGGAACAGAGCCCGCGGCATGACCCCAGCAAGCGCCATTGGCGCCGAGCCCAGCCCAAACAAGTGTGGCCGCATGGCGGCCGCGAGCGACGCAGCCCAGGCCGCCCCCCGGGGCGCCGAACGTGTGACCGCGAACCCACTGACCTGGATCGTCTCGCTGCCGCCTTCGAGAAAGTCGATTTCCTCAGTTCGCAGTTCCGCCAGCCATTCAAGGAGGGTGCCCATCGGATCGCTGGTCGGCAGCAGCGCATCGAGCCGTTCGAGCGCGCGATCAGCGGGCCTGTATATCTCGCTGAACCCTTCGGTGTGACTTTTGGCGGCCATGGCCAGCTTGGCGGCCTTGGCGAGGGGAGGGTGACCTCGCCGGCTGATCCACGACAAGAACTGACGGCGTTCTTCGGAATACCACGAGCGCATAAGCTCGTCGGCCTCTAACCCTGGATTGTGTTCAATCCCAAGATTATCAAACGGATAGTCGCGCACATGCACGCGCCAGAGCCGCCTGAGTGAGGACAGCGCAAGGCATTCGGACAGCTCGGGTGAGATGAAGGGGAGGGTGCCTTCGATGCGGGCAAGCGTCAGTTGCCAGGGTGCTGGGGCAGATACCATCAGCCAGATAGTATATAAATGGCCTAAAAAGTATACCCAGCTTGTACGGTGCCTTTGCTGTCCGATAAGCGCCCTTCACGGACGACACACTATTCTATATAAAGCAGCCGAAATTGGCCTCGATGTCGCCCGCGCCCTAAGGCAGGGATAAGGCACAGCAGCGACAATGAAGCTTGAGGAGTGTCGCAGTGGACGATGACAGCAGCAGGGCTTTGGGACTTTCAGATGAAGTCGCGCTTTCGCCGCTGGGGAATGCGATCCCGCCGCAGCTCGCGGCTGAGATCGAAGCCGCCCGGTCGTACCGGGCGCGCTCCAAGGCCGCCAATACTGTCCGGGCCTATGACAGCGACTGGCGGCAGTTCGAAGAATGGTGCTGGGTGCGCGATCTTGAGCTTATGCCGGCTATGCCGGAGGCAGTGGCCACATACCTTGCCTCGCTGGCGCAGGCGGGGAGGGCGGACAGCACCATCGGGCGGCACCTTGCCGCCATCGCCTGGCACCACAGGCAGGCAGGTCAGGTCGCACCCCAGCATCGCGATCCGCGCGATGTGATTGCTGACACACTTGCTGGGATCCGCCGCGAGCAGCGTGCGCGGCCGACGCGCAAGAAGAGCGCTATTCTGGCCGCCGATTTGGCTCGAATGATCGCAGCGGCCGAAGGCCAGAGTCCGCGAGCGATCCGCGACCGAGCGGTCTTGGCACTTGGGTTGGCGGCGGCGCTGCGGCGTTCCGAATTGGTCGCGCTACAGCTGGCTGACCTCGAACTGGTGCGCGAAGGGCTCAAGCTGACGATCAGGCACTCGAAAACGGATCAGGAAGGGGAACGGCAGGTGATTGCTGTTCCGTCGGGCAAGGTGCTCAAACCCGGCGCGCGGCTTAACGAATGGCTCAGCGTCAGGGGAGGGGAGGCCGGTCCTTTGTTCTACCGCACCGACGCACAAGGTATGATGACCAAGGAGCCCATGTCGGATCGCTCAGTTGCCCGCCTGATCCAGCGCTACGCCGAAAAGGTTGGACTCGATCCTGCTGTGGTCGGCGCGCACTCGTTGCGATCCGGGTTCTTGACTGAAGCGGCCAAGGCAGGGGCGTCCTTGCCGAAGATGCAGGAGGTGTCGCGGCAGAAGAAGGTCGAGGTGTTGCTTGGCTATGTCCGCGATGCCGCCCTGTTCGACAACCATGCCGGCGAAAGCTTTCTATAGCAATGTCGCTGGTGAAAGCAGCTGCGCCACGGCTTGATCGGCAATTTCGGCGATGCCGGGTGGCTACTGCTCCGCGGTATTATAGTCCATCGCAGCGACCTATATGTTAGTCCGGTAGGGCTGCATGCTCCCCCATCGCAAGCTGGCCCGCGCGCTGCGGCCCGTAATGAGCAAATTCCGCGCTGGCGGTCGGATCAAGGCGACCGCCAGCCTTGCATAGCCCGAGGACGAGGCGGCCATTGCCAAATAGACCGGGAAGCTTCCCGCCAAACCTGGTAACGTCGCCGCATGAACAATCCTGGCTCCACCTTCTCTGATCGCTTCGGCTACCAAGCTGCCGAAGCTGAGATCACCATCCGCGAGGACGCTCCAACGTCAGTCCGCGACGGCATCCTCATGGCTGGATACGCCGCCGACATTGGTCCCGGTACAATGCGCGACATTCTGTGTCAGGTGTTGCTGCAGCGACCCGACCCGAACAACTGGTCGGCGAGCAATGTCGAGCGCGAAGTATCGGGACTCGTAGATGAGGCGCCTTGGTATCGGGTCTACGACTTTGCTGAGCGCCTCTACGCAGAGATCGGTACGCGCGACTTCACGGGCACACAGCAAGCCCGCTTCGAAGCGCAGCTTAACCAACTTTTCCGCGAGCGGGGCGTCGGTTGGGAGATGAAACAAGGGTCATTGGTGGCGCGAGGGTCTGAGGGGTTTGCGCTCGCTACTGGACATGCGACAGAGGTGATGCAGCAGCACGGTGCGCCTACAGCAGCGAACGAGATACATGAAGCTTTGTGCGACATCTCGCGTCGCCCCCATGCCGATGTGACCGGCGCAATACAGCACGCTATGGCCGCGCTGGAATGCGTCGCCCGCGAGGTCAGCGGGAAAACCGACACGCTCGGGCCGATCATCAAGCAGCTGAACCTGCCCGCGCCGCTCGACCAAGCTGTCGAGAAGCTCTGGGGCTTCACCTCACAGCAGGGTCGTCACATCCTTGAAGGACGACAGCCGCAGTTTGATGAAGCCGAACTTGTGGTGACCACTGCCAGCGCGCTGAGTGTCTACCTCCTGCGCCGTCGCGCGGCGTGATTGTCGCGGAACTGCGAAAGGTGCCGTTTGAGCAAACCAAACGCCTCGATCAGCAGCAGTCTACGCTGCCTACGTTCACGAAAAGCTGTGCGGTTGGCATTGCCACCGGCGGCTCGGCGATTTAACATTACGACTTTCTTGTTTGGGTAGAGCAGTTTCGAATGAGCAACTTGCTTCAAGGCCTGACATCCAAACCTCAGAGAGAAACCGCCGGATCGGATGCGGCATCCCGGTTTGATTACCAAAAAAACTGGGCATTTTGCCAGATGATGCGGAAACACATCGCAGAAGAAAGCTATCTCATCGCATTCGAGTACCACGACGACGTACTCTTTCTATCGCCCGCCGATCACCCGACCTCTGCTGAGTTCGTTCAGGTGAAGACCTCGTCAGCCTCAAATCCTAGGAAGCTGAGCAGCATCACAACTCGTCCGAATGGAAATGCGTCCATTGTTGGCAAGATGTTTTCCAATTTTGACGGTGTCTGCTCATCTCATGACGTCCGGGTTGTGCTTGTTTCCAACAATGCGTTCGAGTTTGCAGACAAGGCGCTTTGCGCCAAGGACCTCGATGAGAAATTTCGCAACAGGCTGCTCGACAAGTTGACAGAAGAGATCCCAGGTTTCGATGAGGAGCGCCTTGAAAAACTGCACTTCCTTGTCACCGGCGTGAGCCTCGAAGCAATGCAGAGCTTCCTCGAAGGCGAGGCAATGGAGCTTTTTTGCCACAAGTTTGGCGAAGACCATGGTTTAAACATCCGCACCTGGATCAGGTTGATTCAGGGCGAGATTACTCGGCGCAACAACTATCCATCTGACGCGATTACGAGCACGGGTGAGCTGATCGACAAAAAGTGTATTGGGCAGGCTCTGGTTGAGGGAACCCTGAACCACATGCATGCAAAAACGCGCCAGGCTTTGGATGTGGCAACAATCTCAAGCTATCTCACCGCCGCTGGTTGGGCCATCACCGATCTGATCCGCCTTCAGAAGAAGCTGCCGGTGGCATCAACGGATTACTACAATCCGTTGAATGAAGAGGTCAAAGGTATAGCATCAATGATGCGGTCTATCGTCTTTGATGGAGAAAAGTTCCCAACAGACCTGAATGTCTTTCTAGATAAATGCGTGAATAGAATGGTGCATAATGATGATGTGCCAACAATCTATAAACAAATCGACTATTTGCGTGCGCTGGGATCGCTAGTCTACTATGATGAAATCTGATTTTAAGAGATTGATACGCAATCTAAGAAAAGGCAATTACAGTGAAAAGCCTCGTATTCAGGGAGCTGTGGATTCTGTCGAAGGCAGAGAAGGCCGGGGTCAACCTCAGCCTTGGCCCGAACGTGAATCTCCTGATCGGGGAGAATGATGTTGGCAAATCTACGCTCATCAAGTCAATCTATCATTGCTTGGGTGCGGACACACCGCAGATCAACAACACCGTTTGGAAAAAGGCGAACCCGATTTATTGTGTGAAGTTCGAGGTTGCCGGTAATGTCTATCATGTTGTCCGTGATGAGAATTATTTTGGTGTATTTGACGCGGATAAGCGGTTTATTTCACGTCACGTGAATATCGGCGGCGCGAACGGCATCGCTAAGTTTATGAATAAGCTTCTGAGCTTTGATATTGAGCTTGAACGCCAAGCTAACGGAAAGCTCGGCATTGCCGGTCCGGCCTTCTATTTTCTCCCCTTCTACGTTGATCAGGATGAAGGGTGGTCAACAAGCTGGTCCTCTTTTGTCGGCCTCAAGCAGTTCAGCAGCTACCGCAAACTGATGCTCGACTATCATCTGGGTGTTCGGCCACAGAGCTTTTACGATGCCAAGAAGCGGGAAATCGAGCTTCAGGAAAAGCTCAATGGTATACAAAACGAACGTCTCTCGATGCAGGCCGCGCGAAACTCCGTCGAAAAGCGAAAAGCCCGAACGCAGGTAGACCTCGATCCAGCTGCATTCCGGGCGGAGCTGGAAGCAGTCGTTGATCAGTACAACGCCATATACGGCCAGCAGCAGGACGTGCTTTCTCGCCTGAAGGAAATCAGGAATGAACGCAATGCGGTGGACACCGAGCTTGTTGTTTTGCGGAAAGCCATCAGCGAACTAGAAGCTGACTACCGATATTCAGAGTCTTCAGAAACCCCCGATGTTGTCGGATGTCCGACCTGTGGCACGGAGTTCTGCAACTCGTTTGTTGAGCGCTTTGGCATCCTTGATGACATTGACCATTGCCACGCCCTTGTGGACCAGTGGCTAAAGAAGCGCAGCGACATTACGGTCCAGCTCCAACGGGTCGAGGACGAGTACAGTCAGGTCTCATCTCAACTTCAGGAAGTTGAGGCCACCTTGGCGCGCACGAAGGAGAATGTGACGCTTTCGGAACTGATCACCTCCGAAGGCATGAAAGAAATGATCTCCACCCTGAACGCAGATATCCAAGAAATGCTGAGCAGAGAAGAGTCGATCAACAACCAGCTCTCGGATAATGCTGAAGGTCTCAAGATTGACGGCATCCGAAAGAGGGAAATAGTCAACTGGTACAAGGCTCGAATGAAAGAATATCTCAACGCGCTCAACGTGGGAGTACTCAGCGAGGACGATTACAATTCACTTGATAAGCAGATTAAAAACAATGCTTTGGGCAGCGACCTGCCGCGCGCACTTTTGGCACAGTATTTTGCATTCCTCAGTACCATGAATGAATTCAACTCTTTTGTGCTTTGCCCAATGCTGATCGACTCGCCGTTCCAGCAGGAGCAGGACCCTACAAACCGGAAGGCAATTCTGGATTTCATCGTGTCGGAGAAGCTACCGGGGCAGCAGATGATCCTTGCAACGGTATCTGTAGATGAGTTTGCGGATAACACTGAGCTGGACAATGCCACTCGCCACGAGTTGAATAGCAAGCTGTCGGTCCTCAGGAAGGATAGCTTCGCATCGGTTTTGGCCCAAATCGAGCAAATGCACAGCGAAACTTTAGCATCGCCAAAGCCATAGCGTGACGCCATGCTAGAGCGTCGCGTCACGATCGTCCGTCGGCAGCTTCTGTTCGGAGGCGACGTTCCAGATAGCTAATCAAAGCTATCGGCTTTGGTCGGCAGCCGGTGTTCCTCCTTATGCTCATTCAACCCTTAGACTGGTCACATCACTCTCAACTTCTGCCCAGTCATGGCAATGGCTTGGCGGCGCATCCCTGATGATCTGTCTTCCTTGTATCTTGTGAACCTTATCTGCTGCCATTGCAGCGCATCGGCCTGGTCCATCGTTGTCCTCGGCGAGATAAAGTGTGCCAACACGCTCTGGAACCTCGATCAACGCGAAGCGCTCAGTCCCCAGCGCTGCCCAGCACGGGATTTTCCTGATCTGAGCATAGCTCGCCGCATCCTCCATGCCCTCAGCAATGGCGAGCACGTTGCCTTCGAACTGTGGAGCCCAAGCACCCTGTCCGGGTTTGCCGAGCATGAATTTGCCATCATGCCATGTTCCGTCGTCCGTCAGCCTGATCCGCTGGATAGCCGTCAATTTCTGCCCAGTTCTGACCGCGACCAACACTGCGGGCCGGAAAATGGTTTTGGGCTTGCGGCCGAACGGGCACCGTGGGTGAAAGCGTAAGTCGGGGAGGTCGAAAGGCAGTCGCCGCGATCGAAGGTAGACTTCGCCGAGCGTACCGCGGATTTCTGTGCCCTGATCCCAGATCCTTCTGACATTGGGCGCAGTTCCTTCGGGACGGTAACTCGCGGGAGGGGAATTCAGGATCGGTTTGGTCCGACCAATTTCGCGCAGGACATCCTCGCTGCGGCAGCCCGCGAAACAATGAACCAGAATACCCCGCTCGCCCTGCCGGACAGAAAGGGAAGGGGTTCTGTCTGCGTGCGCGGGGCAGACGCACATCGCGTAAGAACCGTGCCAACGGCCCTTTAATGCAGCAACGATGTCGATGGTCTCCTGGGTGGGTTTGAGCGCAATCAGCATAAACTCGCTCCTCTCAGCTCACCCTCACCATCTTTCCCCTTTGGATCGACCCGACGTTCTCCGGCACGGCTCGCGATGGCCACCGCCCCTTTCTTCTGTGCGATGCCAGATTGTGGGCGATTGCCATGCGGCGCGTGTTCATTTAGAAAAGTGGGGCGATATCCGAACCACGCCGAAAGGTGTGGTCATGAAGAATCTTCTATTCTTGCTGGTCGCTTTGACGCCGACGCCATCATCGGCGCGCGAAGCAATTCTCGACGTGTTTTCGCCAGAGGCAAAACCGGACTTCGCTGTGCTCGCGCCACAGTTGCGCGGGGCGGTCGATCTCGAGCAATCAGTGGAACCGCGTCCGGCTCCAGTGGATGCGTTTTCACCAGAGTTGAACAGCGACTTTGAGTTGGTCCCTCACAGCTTCGCGATCAATCCCTATGCCGCGCGTCCCGCTGTTCCTTCGTGGATGCGGGCAGGTGCATCATTCATCGGCCCTGCTTCTTCACCCCTTCGCCCTTTGCAGGATGACCCACTCTGCCAGTCCCGCAGCTTCTTCCCGCGATATGGTATCAGCAGGGATGCCCAGGCTCGCCGGACAGCCTATTTCAACCTGATCGTCGACGTGGCTTGCGATGCCGGCGTGCCCGTTGTTCTGTTTGACGCCTTGCTGGCGCAGGAAAGCAGATATCGTCCCTTCGCCCGAAGCAGCGCCGGTGCGATGGGCATGGCTCAGCTGATGCCTGGCACGGCGCAATATCTGCGTGTCACCGACCCTTGGGATGTTCGGCAAAACCTTGTCGGCGGTGCGCGGTATCTGCGCGAGCAGCTGGATCGCTTCGGGACATGGGAACTTGCACTGGCTGCCTACAATGCAGGCCCGGGCCGTGTGGACCAGTTTGGCGGCATCCCGCCGTTTCGTGAGACCCGCAACTATGTGCGCACGATCATGGGCTCGATTGCCACCCCGAATTCGACCGGCGGCGTGTCGCTTGCCTCGGCAGCACTTCCCGCGCCCAATCCGTTTCGCCGGGTGCTGCTTGCCTCGTTCGACGGACGATCAGACGTCCCAGAACACTGAGAACCCAGTAGCCCAAGCATAGTACACACTGATCGCCAGGATGACTGGCGCGCCCTTGAGGTAGTTGAGCTGCCAGCGCAGCCAGAGCTTCGGGATGACCAGAGCTTTCTGGAGCCCCGTTTGGTGCGTGGGTCGCCATCTGCCACTGCGCCAGTCGTCGGCAGTCACTACTACCGCGAGCACTGCGCAGATCAGCGCCATCATTCCCACGCCGATGTAGAGCGATGTCCAAGCGATAAGGGCTTCCTGCTTCATGAGTCGGACCTAGTGCAGCGATGATCGAACAGAGATACGCATTTTCGAAGCTCTTGTATCCCCCTGGCCGAATACTGCCTTTCTGCGGCCGAGCAGCGTGTGGCCGAGATTGAGCTCACCGCTGCGGGCGCGCCGCACCAGCGCCTGCATGTATGCATCGGGCGTCTTGCGGATTTGTCCGTTTGCTAGGTGATGCCCGGTGATCAGCGCGCACAGGAGTGCGATCCCTGTGCCCAGTGTCGCACTTGCCCGCGCGGCCGTAGCCTGGCCTATCTGGCAGACGCGAGCGACGTCGTGGAGCTCGTTCAGGCCCGGTCGGGCTCCAATTTCGACCATGCCGTCGATAAAGGGGAATAGGGCAGGGGCTTCGGCCCAAACGAAACCCGATCGATGGATGCCGTAGACATCGTTCGCGTCGGCCGAGACCTGCGCGTTCTGACAAGCATCGGCTGTTTCTTGCTTCACCCTGTCGGCATCAGGCGTGGTTCGAACGTCATCAGGTTCCCGTCGGCAAGCGCCCTCTGCCAAGCCGTATACAGATTCAAGAGCTTCTTCAGGGCTGTATTGATGGTGGCCATCCCGGCGCACCCTAGTGTCCCCGGAAGGTGTCAGCGACGCAATGTCGTCGAGCGATATGCGCTCTGACAACCGATCAAGCAGCCGCGTCGCGACCTCGGCGAGGCGGCCGAGCACTGCGATCGCGTCCAAGGATCCTTTCCGCCTCTGGTATGTGCGCCGCGCCGCAGCGATCGCATCGAGCTTCTTTCTGGCCTTGTCAGCCCAGGGGCGGCCCTGCTTGAACGGCCGCAGCAGCCGGTACGCGCTGCTTGTTGCCCTTCGAATTTGGTTGGGCAGGATCAGGTTCTGCGCGGCCAGGGCCTTCTCGGTGGCGGCCAGTTGTGTGAGGTAATCCTCAAGGAGGAGTAGCGGCGCCAGCGACCATCCTGATGCGTCGGAGCGATCCTCGCTGTCTCGTGACCCAAGAAATCGCTTGCCGTTGCCGGCGAGGCAATGGGGGATGATCAGGCCGTATTCGGCAAGGCGCCTGATGTTCTTGCGCGCGGCGGTCCATCCGATCCGGCATTTGAGATGGTCGTTCGAGGCGGCAATGAGCGGGCCGCAGCGGCTGTCCCAGTCGATATTCATGGCCGCGATGCTCGCGGCGGCATCGTAAAGATCGCGCCAGACGATTCTCGGAACATCGATCGTCACGGGCGGCATTCTCGCGAAGGTCTCGATGATATCGAGTAGTTTGCGCCGACGCTCTCTGCCTGCGTTTTCGGTCCCGGTATGTCCGAACGCTCGCATCATCTTGCTGACGCGAGCTGCATGTCTCGCCCGATCTGCCGGGTCTTCCATGAAAGTGATCATGGTCAGCTGTTCGGTCTCGAGCATCCCCAAGTTTGGCAGACAGGCACCGATCGCTGCCGCTCCCCGGCGGCGGCTATTCACCTCCCAAGCTGCTTGATTCTGGACAATAGTCACCCTTTCGCTCCCTCAGTCCTGAGGTGCGGCACAGACAAAAAGCATTGCCCGCAAAATTTGCGAAAAATGCTTGTAAGTTGTCAGGGAGCAGGTAGCTTGCCGGTGTCTCTCGCCACGCTTTGGCGCGGCAAATTACAGCTTCCTTCGAAAGGCCCGGGCGCTGCCCGGGTTTTTCATGTCTGCGTCGCTGACCTCCCTTTCATATGCACCAGCTGGTGCGGCGATCCCTGGCAGCGTTCGGGCGCGTTTCATCGCGCGCAGAAGCGCTTGTTTGCCATTCGGTCTGTTGCTAGAAAGCGACGAGAACTTGGCGCTCTGGCAACAGGATGCGTTAAAGGGGGTCCCGTTGGCGCGGGGCCCCCTTTCAATTTCAGAACATCATCGGTTGTCCTTCTGATGGTTCAGATGATCTGACGCTGAGCGTTGTCGCCACAATCGCTGCAATGACCGCTTCCCTGGACGAGAGATCATCCCTTTTGAGCTCGTCGATCATCTCGATCATGGGTGCTGGCAGCCAGATTTCGAGGGGGCGCAAACCGTCCCTGCGGCGCCTGCGTCTTTGGTCCGCTTTCCGGTTCCGAGCGCCTTCCGCTGCCGGCGCAACGTTACTGGCGAGGTGTTCGTGACCAGTCACGCGCTCCATCATTAAGCGATGTGGTCCTTCGCGATGAACGGATCATGCGTAGGCATGTTCAAATCCGCCGCCGTTATGCCGGTTCTCGAGTGACATATGGTGTTTCGCGATGGCGGTGGATGTCTTCTTCGCGATCGTTTCGCACAGGCTTTGACGGATAGTTTCGAATTGCCCCTCGCACGCTGCCAGCTCGCTCGGAAGGCGAGCAGCGAGAGCGACCGCTACCAGGGCAGTCGTCTCGCAGCATGGGTCTTCGTATGAGCTGGCGCTGTTGTAGCAGAGCAGGACGAGACCGGCTCTGATTGGGTCAATCTCGAGGTGAACCAGGACTCTCTGGAATTCGTCGATGGTGAGGCTGCCGGCTTCGAGCCTTTCAAAGAACCCTGCACGGCGGCTCCGTTTGAGGACCCCTTCGTCGGCCATTTTCCTGAGGCTCGTATGGCGCAGCTGCATCTGTTCCTTGATCAGAGCTGCGTACATTCTGTTTACGCTGTGGGCCTTTACTCCCACGACCTCGGGCGTCCCCTTGCACATCCATGCCTCCGCCATGCCATACCATGCAATTTCATAGTGTGATCTTGCCAACGGGAATTTTGCAAGTGGAAAATTCACCCTGCGCCACAAGCAAGGCACAGAACACAAGGGTTTCTCGTACGCCGCAATGGACTTTCGTCTTTGCGTTCAGCTCCCCTTTTAGGCGTTCGACGGCGGCATTTTCCTTCGAATTGAGCCGCACATAGATGCGGATGGGGCCGTCCACAGGGAGTTTAGCGACCAAGCCAGCTGCATGATCTTCCTTCGGCTCCTGATATCTCGCCAGGGCATAGAGAAGGACGTCTTTGAATTTTACGAAGCGGCTTCGTTCCAGGCTTAGCGAGGCGATGGCCTTTACGATCTGTTCGAAGGCCACATCGCTGACGGCGATTTCGTGCGCCACATGCGTGTCCTGCTCCATGTCCAACCACCTTCCTGTCTTTCCAGAAGGGTTGCCCCCTCATCCGCTTCCGACACGGGTTCGAATCATTTTTCTGGCGGGCGGGAAGCCCCTGGTCGGAATTCCTGACCAGGGTGGTCGGAAATCACGACCGGGGTGGTCAGGAATCTCGACCGCCCTGGTCGGGAATCCAGACCGGGGTGGTTGCATTTTCCGACCAGGCTGGCCGCGAATCGCAACCACCCTGGTTGCCTATTCCGGACCACTCGCACGAATCGGCGGCCAGTTTCGAATCTAATGTTTGAGAAAAGGTGTCCCCCAAGAGGACTTTGGCTGTGGCGGTAGACGCCAGCATCCAACCGAAAGGGAAACCTCAATGACCACTCTCGATCTGAAGAATCGCAGCGGCACGCTTGCTGTTGCGATTGCGGCGCTCGCGGCCGCCAGCGTGTTCGGCGCTGATGCCGCGATGGCGGGAGCCGACACGACCTTCAACACCGCTCTCGCCCAGTTCACCGGCTTCCTTGAAGGCTCCGGTGGCCGGATCATCACTGTGCTCTCGCTCGCCGGCGGGATCGTGGCGCTGGCGTCGGGCCGCTTTTCGCTGGGTCAGGTCGCAATCCCGGTGGGCGTCGGCGTCGGCGCAGGGACCGGCATTCCGATCGTCACCGCCTCGGTTACCGGCACGGTCTGAACGCTGCGCCCTGGCTTCATGATGGCAAAGGCACCGCAGTTCACCTTTTGGGCTGCCGCTCCTTGTCCTCCTTCTGGCGGAGTTGATCCTTGGACCAGTATTCGATCCCAAAACATCTCGACGATCCAGAACTGATCGGGTTCTGGACCCTCGATGAATTCCTCGTGATGGTCATACCCTTCACCTGGGGAATTCTCGCTCAGCACGTTGTCATCGGGCTTCTTTTGGCCCTGGCTGCGTGGTTCGGCTATCGCAAAGTCAAAGCTGGGCGTTCGATGCATTGGGTCCTGCATTTTGCCTATTGGCATTTGCCGGGAGAATTCTTCGGTCTGAAGGTCGCTCCGCCATCTCATCTTCGTGTGATGGCGGGCTGATATGGAAATCTCTTTTGCTCATGAGGCGTCGCAGCGGACCCTCAAGCAGCGCAACCTGCTTGCGCTCATCTGTGTCGTGCTCGGCATTCTCGTGGTGGTCATGTTCACCGCGGCATCGACGCGGGACCGCGAGGTCGTGCTGCAGCCCATCCTGCCCAGCCAGATGACGCTGAGCTCTGCAGCGCTCACGCCCGAATATCTTGAGGCCGTGACGCGCGACACCGCGCAGCTGGCGCTCAACCGCTCGCCCGAAACACTCCAGTACTGGCTTGATGGCATCGTGGCCATTTCCGCGCCGGAGGCGCGCGGGGCTCTCAAGGCCAAGCTCCTGCGGATCGTGGCTGAGCAGGAGGGGTCGCAGGTGACCCAGTTTGTCACGATCAACTGGATCCGCACCGATCCGGAAAACCTCACCAGCCAGGTCGGCGGCGTGCTTCATACCATCGTCGGATCCAAGGACGTGCGCCGCGAGCACAAGATCTTCGAATTTCACTGGACCTACACCGGCGTGTCGCTGCGCCTGAAGGGGTTTGGTGTCGTCGTTAAGAAGGAAGGAGCGAACCAATGACCTTCTCTGTCTCGACGCTCTGCCTCGCTTCGGGCGCACCGCTGCTTTTCCGCATCGACAGCCATCTTCTTCGCGGGCTTGGCGCTGCACTTTTCACTGTCGGCTTCGTCATAGCGGCCACGCCAGCTTTTGCTGACGAAAGCATCCTCGCCGTCGACAATGGAGAGGTTCGCTGCCGGGCATCCAAGGCCGACCTGACGCGCATTTCGCTGAAGGATGACCGGTTCGTGTCGGTATCGCGGGTGCAAACTGGCGTCGAGGGCCAAGACTTCTCGATCGTCCACGAACCGACCCGCGGCGATATCTACATCTCGGTCCCCGAAGCTTATTCGAAGCCGAACATCTCCTTTTTCGGGACGACGCAAAAGGGCCTTGTCTACAAGTTCGACTGCCAGATTGGCGGTGACAGCGCCGTGCAGGTTTTCGTTGCGAATGCCGATATCGAAAATCCGTCCGCCAAGCCTGACGTCCTTACAGCATCGGGTTCGTTGCAGGATCGCGCTGTCGGGCTCGTCAGAGCGATGTTCGAACAGCGCCCGGTGACCGGCTTCGAGATCCGCGATGCGGCCCGTGCCCCGGTCAACGTCGGCGATATGAAGGTCCAGCTCATCACCGAGTACCGCAGCCCGACGATGACCGGGAAGGTCCTGCGCATCGAGAATACCAGCGCCTCACCGATCGCGCTTCGCGAAGAACTCATCGCCGGGGACGGTGCAATCGCCGTCACAATTTCCAACCCCAACCTCGCAAGCGGGCAGGCGACTGCTGCTTACGTGGTCGTGCCTGCAGGAAGGTAAGCCTCATGGATTTTCTCAAGCGCAAGCCCAAGGATCTGGATGGCGCCGAGGCCGATGGCCGCGATGCGGTCGATGAAACGGGCTCGATCATCGACAATGACAAGGCACAGAAGCGGCAGAGGATGCTGTTCTTCGGGCTCGGTGGTGTCGCGGTCGTGGCTTCGACCATGTATGTCTTGCGAACTGAAACCGTGGTCGAAGAGGCAACCAAGCCTGGGCACGAGACCGAGGTGTCAACCGATGCCCTGATGAACCGACAGCGCGTCGATCAGGAATGGATGGCCATCTACGAAGGCCAGGTCAATTCTCAGGATCAGCGCCTCAAAGGCGTAGAGGCGCAGGCCGGTCAGGTTGCGCAATTGCAGAGCGAGATTCAGGCATTGCGCGGTGAAAATGCCGCGATGGCGCGCGACGGGCAGCAGGTGCTCGAGGCTTATGAGCGCGAGAACCAGCAACTGCGCCAGCAGGTCACCAGGGGGAACCCTCGCCCGACTGCCCCCGGGCCGGTCGCGGCTGCCCGTGAGATGGGCGTGCCTTCGCCGGCTGCGTCCGGCGCACCTTCCGCCGCATTGCCCCGCCGCGGCAACGACGTGCAGATGGTGTCTTTCGCGCAAGCGGGCGGAACGGGCTCGCGCATTGATCCGGCCAAGGCCCCTGCGGTTTACACCGACTCGCCGAACTACCTCCCGCCCAACTCGATCGCCAATGCCACCGTGGTGGTCGGCGTTGATGCCACGACCAATACCCGCAGCCAGAGTGACCCTCTGCCGGTTCTTCTGCGTATCACGGGGCCGGCGCGCTCGGTCTATGGTGACGGTAAGCTGCTCGCGACCCGTGTGCAGGGCTGCATGGTCAATGGTGCGGCTTACGGCGATCTCTCCAGCGAAAAGGTCTATGTGAAGCTGCAGCGCATGACCTGCGCGCAGCCCGGCGGGCGCTTTGCGGTGTCAGAGGTCAAGGGATTCATTGCCTTTGGCGGCAAAGTCGGCGTTCGCGGACGGGTTGTCAGCCGTGAAGGCTCGCTGACCACGCAAGCGTTTCTCGCAGGGCTGGTGAGCGGGGTGGGCAACGCCTTTCAGGGTGCCAACCAGATCCCCCGGATTTCCCAAGATCCCGTGCTCCCGTCAGCTTCCGATGTCGGCATTCAGGCCATTGGCGGCGGCGCGGCGAACGCCGGGAACACTCTCTCCGATTATCTGATCGAACGGGCCGAGCAATATCAGCCGGTCGTCGAGATGCCCACCGGTGCTGCGGTCGAGGTCGTTTTCCTCGACGGCACCTTCATCAGGAATTGAGGCCCGTCATGGAATTCAAATGGACCACATGGAAGGTGGCAGGGGCCGCCCTCGCGCTCACTGGCTCCCTCGCTGCAATTGCAGCAGCCGCTCATGCCGCGGCTGCAGACGACGCTGCGACGATCAAGGCAGCGCTGGTCAAACGTCTCCCCAAGACCGAGATCACCACGATCGACTGCGACAAGATCGAGGGTGTCTGCGAAGTTCAGGCACGCCAGAACCTCTTCTACATCGACCGCTCGGCGCGCTACCTCATCATTGGCCGTGTCTACGATATGGAGACCAAGCAGGATCTCACAGCTGCCCGGTTGCTCGAGATGAACCCAGATATGCTGGTTGGGGCGGGGGGCGCTGGCGAGAGTCAGGAGGGCGCGGCCGAACCAACACAGGCACGTCAGGCAGGGGCGGGCGACGCGGTGCCACTGCCACGTATCGATCCCGCAGCGCTCGCAGCTCTGCCCTCGAGCGGTAGCGTCGTGATGGGCAAGGGTGGCCGGACGCTAACCGTCTTCAGCGATTTCCGGTGCGGGTACTGCAAACGCCTCCACGAAACCCTCGCAACGCTCGACGTCAAGGTCGTTGAGCGACCGATTTCGGTTCTTGGCACCCGTCCAATCTCAGAGGCGGTGATCTGTGCGAGCGACAAGCGCCGCGCGGTGAACGAAGCCTATGACGGAGGTGCGATCACGAGCGGTCGGCGCTGCGACACCTCGGGCCTCGATGCCAATGAGGCCTTTGCGAGGAAACATGGGTTCACCGGCACCCCGGTCATTGTGCGCGACGATGGCGCTGTCCTTCACGGCTTCCGACCTCGCGAATTCCTCGAAACCTGGCTGAAGGAGAAGGTGTCATGAACACCAAAGGCGCAATGGCAATCGCGGCTGTGACGTTCTCCCTGTCGGCCTGTACGACGCTCGGTACCAACGTCAGCGGCAAGTTCCGGTGTGAGGCTGCAGACGGTATCTGCGCGCCTTCGTTGGTGATCGATGACAGCGCAATTGCGCGGATCGAGGAAACGACCTCGGCGGATCTTCTCAACCCTGCAGGCCCGTTCCGGATGGACGACGGGATTTCCGCGCCTGTGCGGGGCCAGTCGCTCGGTTCCGAAGCACTCGTTGCGCGTTCGTCGCCGAGTTACGAGCTGTCTGTCGTGTTTCCGGGCTACACGGATGCAGCAGGCACAGCCCATGCCCGCATCGCGGTGCCAGTTAAGGCGATGCTCCCGGGCCGGGGCGATGCTCTTGAGACAATTGCGCTACGAGGTGCAAAGCCTGCGCGTGCTCAGGGGCTGTTGGCGGCCGCCGAGAGCGCACCGCAATTCATGGCGATTGCCCCTGGCATCTTGGATGACGGTCAGCCGGGTTCTGTGGGCGCTGAGACTGCCATGGCGTCCAATCTTCCAAAGACCCCAGCGCCGATCCAGCAGGCCCCAGCCCAGCAAGCGGCTTCTCAGCCTGCCAATCCGATCGCTGAGATCGAGGCGAAGGTCTCCGAGCGTCTTGCATCACAGCAGCGATTGCCGAGGCGCGAGGCCGCCTCATTCCCTGCAACGCCGGAGTAACGCGCCATGCTGCAGGCCTTCACCAACATCATCGATCTGGTAACCGGCGATGCTCGCAAGCCTGAGCAGAACGCCCGGCCTGCCAGCGTGCCAATGCTCTCGCATTTCCTCGGGTATCGCTCGTTTGATGAGGACAAGCGTATCTTTCATCAGGTCCGCTCGAAGGGTTTCATCATCGAGCTCGCCCCGCTTGTCGGTGCAAACGATCGGGTCAATGACGTCATCGGGTCGCTTTTCTCCGACATTCTTCTGCCCGGCACCAAGTTCTCGGTCACGAACTATTCGAGCCCGCGCGTTGCCGAGAAATTGCAGACCTGGGCGTTGCCGCGTTACAAGGCTTCGGGGGTTTTCCAGACGCTCGCCCGCCACCGTGTCGACAAATTGCGCAATGGAGCATGGTCCACACTTGCCAGCGATGGCCCGTTCTTTGTGCGGAGCTTTCGCGTGCTGCTGGCAGTCGGGATAAGTGACGGTTCGGGCCTTTCGACCGATGACCTCCTGACCATGCGCGAGGGGATCATTTCTGCCCTCGATTCCATCGACGTCCCGGTCAAGGAATTCGCTCCGACCGACCTGATCCGCTTCTTCGATGAGATCCTCGCCCCGTCCACTGGCGCTGGCGATGAAGTGCCGGGATACAACCGGTTCGATCCCATCAATGAGCAATGCATCAGGCGGGATCTCGTCACCCATGTCGGGCGGGACCGCCTCGTGCTTGAGGCACAGTCGTTGCGGCCAACCGGCTCATCAGTCGATGGCGTGCCCGAGTTGAAGGACTACGTGCCTGAGCGCTTCGATGTGCGAACCATGGCGGTGCGCAATTTTCCGGATCGCTGGGCACCCTGGGATAGCCAGAAGGTGATTGGGGACATCTTCAACCCCAAGCTCTCCCTGCCCTGTCCCGTCTTGCAGACGGCTTGTGGGGTGATCCCCAATCAGGAGTCTTCTGAAGCGAAGGCCGGCTACAAGTTCGTGCGCACCAGCTCGCTTGCGGAAGGCAAGGGCGTGAAGCTTGTGCCCAAGCTGCGTACCGAAGCGGCTGAGTGGCAGTTCGTTGCCGACCGGGTCAAGCAGGGCGAGAAGCTCGTGTCCTGCTACTATGCTGTTACGATCATCGCGCCGAAGGGCCGGGGCGAGCCCTGCGAGCGCACGCTGAAGGCTCTCTACAAGGCGAGCGGGTGGGATCTGATTGACGAGACCCATATCCAGCTTCCCGCCTTCATGGCGCACTTTCCGCTGCTGCTGGCTGACGGGCTCGACAGCGACCTCAAGCGGATGAAGCGCATGCGCACCATGCGATCGGCGAACCTTGCTGCGATTGCGCCGATCCAGGGCGAATACATCGGCGGCAACATCCCGCACCTGCTGTTCATCGGGCGCCGGGGGCAGCCGCAATTCTGGTCACCCTTCCAGAACAGTGCCGGCAACCACAATGTTGCGATCTCCGGCAAGTCCGGCTCGGGCAAGTCGGTGCTGCTGCAGGACCTCACGGCAAGCTTTGCAGGGGTTGGGGCCAAGACCATCGTGATCGATGACGGCCGCAGCTTCGAGCATATGGCCAAGGCGCTTGGCGGGACATTCACCGAGTTCAAGCTGTCGTCGGGCATTTCGATCAACCCGTTTCGCATGATCGACGAGACCCTTGCCGAAGGTGACGACGATTATCTGGTCGACTGCCTTGCGATGCTCAAATCCATCGTGTCGCAGATGGCGCGCAATGAGACCCGGCTCAATGACACGGAGCGTGGGCTAATCGACCAGGCGGTCAATCTTGTGTGGGACACCCATGGGCGAGACGGCACAATCGATCACGTGATGCAGGCGCTCAAGGGCCACGAGCATCCCTTCGCCTATGATCTGGCGACCTCGCTGCTGCCGTTCGCTGCAAAGGGAACCTACGGGAAGTTCTTCCTTGGCGATGCCAACCTTGATCTGTCGGCCGATCTTACCGTGTTCGAGCTCTCGGACCTTGCGACCCGGGTGGAGCTGCGCGGCGTCGTTCTGACCTCGATCATGTTCATTGCCTCGCAGGTCATGCGCCGGATGGACCGCGCGATCCCGAAACCGCTGATCATCGATGAGGCCTGGCAGATGCTGAAGGGCGGGGCGATGGCCGACTTCGTCGAGACCTATTCGCGCACCTGCCGCAAATATGGCGGCGCGCTGATCACTGCCACGCAGTCGATCCACGATTACTACAAATCCGAAGGCTCGCGGGCCGCCCTCGAAAACTCCGACTGGTTCCTCATCCTCCAGCAGAAGGGCGAGACCATCTCGGATTTTCGCAATTCGGACCGGTTCGAGATGGACAACATGACCGAGGCTTTGCTGCGGTCGCTGAAGCGGAACGGCACCGACTATTCGGACATCTTCATCCGGGGTCCAGAGACCGAATGTGTTGCTCGGCTCGTCCTCGACCGGTTTTCGGGCACGCTCTATTCATCGAGCCCGCATGTATTCGCTCAGATCGAGGACTATTTGCAGCGTGGCTACCGGATGCCCGATGCGATCGAGGCAGTCGCATTCCCTGAAGAACATCAGTTGCCTGAAGATCTTCCGATGAGGGAGGCTGCGGAATGAGCACGCCTTTTCGTCCCTTGGCTCGTCCCCTTGGCCGTTCCCTGATGCGTCACTCAGCCACTGCGCGCCGCAAGAAGGCCGCTCAGGATCTTCTCGTTATCGCCCTTCGGCTCAGCGGTTGGCTTGCCACCAGCGCGCTTGCGACCCTCGGCATCGCCACCCTGTTCTTCCTTGTGCTTGGCGGCTTCACTCTCGATGGCCTGATGCTCCAGCTGGACAATCTCGCGTCGCGCTTCGTTGCAGCAGACGCTTCGAGACGCGGCCAGTTCGCGGCCATCAGCTTCGGCGTCATGCTCACGGGCTTTGTGCTGATCGCCTTCTTCCGCCGCGCGAGCCTGATTTCAGCCTTCTTTGTAGCCGGAGATGACCAATGACGGACCTTTTCGACCATATGGCTGCGCCTGCCACACCCTCGTCGGCAAAGGCCTCGCAGGTTCGATCTCGCAGTCGCTTTGCTGCGCTGTCGGCTCGCGAAATCCTCCTGTTCGCGGGCGCGGCGACGACCTTTGTCTGGGGGGCCTGGGTCACCAAGAGTGTTGCCGCACAGGGGTCAGGGCAGCAGGAATTCGTCCAGCTTCAGCTGCAGGGCATCATCGGGGAGTATCTCCAGGCACAGGCACGCTCGAACGCCGACGAGCAGACCGCCGCACGGCAAACCGCTGTCTTCATGGCAGCGCTGGATGAGACCGTCTCCGGCCTGTCGAAGTCCGGGAAAGTCGTGCTCGTTCACGAGGCGATCGTAGGGGGCGAAGTTCCCGACGTTACGCAAAGCGTGAAGACTGCCGTTTACGCAAAGGTTCCGCGTCCCCAACCGGCGCAGGCGCTAGGCGCTGCTCCTCAGGGGCAGGCGGCCCGCGTTGAACAAGAGATGCAGGCCTTTATGGCTGCCAATCAGGGACGTCAGCGCGATGGCAAACCCTGATCCGCTCCTTCGTTCGGCTCAGCGCACGGGATTTGCTCGGCTTTTGTCGGACGGCGAGCCTCCTGCGACGACAGGCAGGACCAGACGCCTTTCGACCGGCGGCAGGCTTATGGCGATCGCTGCTGTCTGTCTCGTTGCAGGTACCCTCAGCGCAGCTTCGAAGTGGAGCGAGAACCACGCACTGATGATCAACGTGACGGACTCGCTCCCGAACTGGGCGTTCGTGGTCGAGGCCAGGCGTTTTCCGGTGCGCGGGGACTATGTCGTTTTCCATCCCGGTCATGATCCCATTACGGTCAAGTATTTTGGGGCGAAGCCGGCGGCTTTCACCAAGATCGCTCTCGGTTTGCCCGGCGACATGGTGACGCGCATCGGGAACGATGTGCACGTCAATGGCAAGCGGGTGGCGACCATCAAACCGATGACGAAGCGAGGCGATCGTCTTGCCGCTGGCCCGCTTGGAGTTGTGCCGGAAGGCTGCATTTTTGCAGGCACTCCGCATAAGGACGGGTTCGACAGCCGCTATGCGCATATCGGTTTTGTGTGCCGCGACCGGCTTGTCGGCACCGGGCAGCCAATCCTGTGAGGGTCGCCTTCTCCTTCCTCGTTGCTGGCGGACTTGCGGTGTCAGCGACCGCCTCGAGCGGCGGGGCGGAGTCGGGGCAAAGCGTCGACCACGGGGAGATGGGCCAGACATGGCCCGTTGTTGAGCCAGATCTCCTGAGCGTTATCAAGGCGCGGCTCGACCATGCGGCTGCGACCGGAAAACTCGATCAGATGAATCGCCAGTTCGCCGAGAAGGTGAAGGCGAGGGTGATGCGCCCGGTCCCGGTCTCCGGGATTTCGCCTGCAGAAGAGACCCGGAGTTGGGAGTTCGATCCGTCGATCCGGATCGACAAGGACATCCGTGATCACAAGGGGAACCTGATTGCTGTGGCGGGTCAGCGCGTCAATCCGCTTACCACCGCTGCGCTTAGCAAGAAGCTCCTCTTTGTTGATGGTGACGATCCGGCAGAAGTCGAATGGGCGATGAAGCACGGGGGCGATGCGCGCGCCAAGATCATCTTCGTTGATGGCTCTCCCTTCGAGCTGATGAAGGCTCACCAGCGCCGGTTCTACTTTGATCAGGACGGCCGTCTTACCACCTATTTCGGGATACGCCGGACCCCGGCGCTGGTCGAGCAGCGCGGCGACGTCCTCATAGTCACTGAGCAAGCCATTGCGCGCAAGGGGAGGGAGGCATGAACTCCTGGCGCAATCTGGTTCCGGCGCCCCTTGCTGCCCCCGAAACGCGCGCGCTCAAGGCGGCACGTTTGCGCACGATGACAGGGCTCTTTCTGGTCGCTGCCCTCGTCGTCTCGTTCGGGGCACTTCGGGCGCTTACCGGCATATTTGCTCTCGCATTGTTCGCAGGCGCTACGACCTTCGCTCTGGTTCAGGGGGTCCTTTGGGTCCGGGCCAAAAACGCGGCGGATGATGCCTGGTTGATGAGGGAGAGAGACGATGCGCTCTAGGCTCCTTGCGCTCCTCCTGGGCTTTGCGTCCCTGTTCATGGCGGCATCCGTGCTGGCTCCCCCGGTTCTGGCTCAGGGTCTTCCCAGCGGGCCTGGTCGGTGCTCAGGCAGTTTCGTCAATCCGGTGACCGATGTGTGCTGGGGCTGCATGTTCCCCTTGTCGCTGGGCTCGCTCAAGATCTGGCCATCATCGCGTGCCGACACCGACAATCCGGATCTTCCGATCTGCGCCTGCGGCACGCCGGTGCCGCGCATCGGTCTTGCGATCGGGTTCTGGGAGCCGGTCCGGCTGATTGATGTCTCGACCAAGCCTTGGTGCTTTCCGAACCTTGGCGGCATCAAGCTCGATCCCGGCTTTCCGATCGGTAACGGTTATGCCTCGGACGGCGCGCAGCTAGGGGGCCAGTCCCAGCGCACCGCCAAATACCACGTGCATTATTACATCTACCCGCTGCTCTACTGGCTCGAAGTGGTGACCGATTTCCTGTGTCTCGAGGCGAGCTCGTTCGACGTTGCCTATATGAGCGAGATCGATCCGCTTTGGCAGGACGACGAGCTGGCATCTCTCCTCAATCCTGAGGCCGCGCTTTTCACCTCAGTCATCGCGCAGGCCGCCTGCTCAGCCGATTGCATCTCGGCCAGCGCAAGATTGCCAATGGACGAGCTGTTCTGGTGCTCTGGTTGCCAGGGTTCGATGTATCCGATGAACGGCAATGTTGGTGCCAATATCGGCATCAAGCAGTCAGCGCGGCTCGCGGCCGAGCGCATGGTCTACAAGCTCCACCGTCAGGGGCTCGCCTGGGGCACCAGTGGATCGAAAGCGCTGTGTTCCAAGTACATCATGCCGATCCTCAAGAAGAGCCAGTACCGGATGCAGCAGGTAAATCCGACGCCCATGGTGAGTGGCCGCGAAGCCTGTTCTCCGATTGGAGCGACCACGATCTTGCCCAAATCTGGGCAGGTCTATCCCGTCAAAGGCGAGGATGTCGGCTTCCTCCTCTGGCGCAAACGCAATTGTTGCATGCTGTGAGGTCGCGCCAATGAACCGCAGAGGACTCTTCCCCGCTCTCGCCGCCAGCCTGCTGCTTGGTGTGACCGCCGTCGTTGCTCAGGATTTGACGGACTTCGACCCGAAAGCGATCGAGGCGCGGGCCGATACACTCAAGGCCGACGCCCAGGCGCTCTTCGACTATGCGACCGCCAACGCGCAAACCCAAGGCGAAGAGGCGCAGACGGTTGTCGCGCAAGGCTATGAGGCAGCCGGCGGCCTAGATGTGTCGCAGATCGCCGGGAAAGATGGTCCCGTCGACTTCGACGAAATGGTGGCTGGCGCCAGGGCCGGCATGGCCCGCCCCAAGGGTGCGCCGCTGTTTGTGGCATTCGCGAGCCTGTCGATGCCCGATGAGGCGCTCGCACAGATGATCGCTGACACGACCAGGGCAGGCGGCGTTGTCGTTTTCCGCGGCTTCTCCACCGGCAATCCGCAGACCTTCATCAGCGGTATCCGCAAGGTTGTCGACCAGTCTGGCGCAAGCAATGTGGCAATCGATCCCCGGCTGTTTCGATCCTTCGGTGTCGACCGAGTTCCCACCTATGTGGCTCTCGCGACCGATTTCGAGCCCTGCGATCAGCTCGATTGTGTGACCGCGCCGCCGCCGCATGATCGCATCTCAGGCAATACCAGTGTGGCTTATGTGCTCGAGACCTTCGCCGGGGCGGGCGGGCCGGGCGCGCCGGTTGCCCGTCTAGCTCTTGCCAATCTGAGGGGGAAAAGGTGAATGGCCTGCGCATCCTTGCGGTCTCCCTTGCGCTTGCGGCTTGCGGTCATCTTGCGCACGCCCAGATGGCAGCCAGTGATGCGAGGGTAGAAGGCGAAGCAATCGCAAAGGGTGTCCGTGACACCACGTCATCGGGCATTCTTGACAATAATTCGGCGGCAAACGTCCCCGGCTTCCATGGCACTGATATTCCAGCGCGCGATTTTGTCGACGATCCGGTCGGGCTGACGGCGGCGGGGGAAGCGCAGCGGTATCGCGATGAGTACCGCGTGATCGTTGATCCCTACAGGACCCGGTTCGATTCCGACACTGTCGACCTGTCTGCCGGTCGCCTGATCGAAGCTGACCCCGACGCCTATCTCGGCGCCGGTGGTGGGCCCGGAGGAACTGCAGGAGCCTGCAATCCCTTGCCTCCGGGAGGGACGGGTACCACGACTTATCTCGAAAGCTGCAATGCCGGCTCGCAGCCCTTTGCGGAGGCGCGCAGCTGTAATGCGTCGTTGCAGATCCAGACCGAGGGACGACGCACCTGGCAGTATTCTTGCGAAACCGAAGAGTTTGCTGATCGCAATGAGATGTGTCCGATGCTTGCCCAAGCGCAGGGCTCCAGCTCATGCACGCTCGAGCGCAGCGTTCGGGTAGGGCAAAGGTGCCTGCAGTGGGTGGAAGAGGAATTCGGTCGCAGGTGGTGTGCTGAGCCAGGCGAGCCAATCTTTCACCAGGTCTGGCAATGCCCCTCTCGGCTAAGCGGCGTACCGGGCGGGATTGAACGCAACACCTCGCGGATCGTTGGCGAGACCGTCGACGAGGCCGCCTGCCAGAGCGCCACGAATGGTGCCACCTGCACGCTTGCAAGCGAGGTCTGCACTGCGCCTGGAGAGACGCGGGTCATCAATGGTCTTTCGGTGACGCGCAGCTGCTGGGAGTGGCAGCGTACCTATCAGTGTGAAGGGGTGGCTCCTGCCAATGACTGTGGTGCCCTTGAGGCGCGTGGCGATTGCAGGTTCAGCCATGACGAGTGCCTGAGCTTTGACGCAGATGGTGTGACCTGCAACGTCCATGATCGCTGGTATCAGTGCGCCATTCCCGGCGCGGGATCGCAGCCGCCGCCCGCCTATGTCTGTGCAGGGGATCTCTATTGCATCAATGGAGAATGCACTCAGGTCGAGCGCGAGGCATCACCTGAGTTCAAGGACGCTATGGTCGCCATGAACGTCATGGGCGAGCTGCGGGACGGGTTTGATCCTGATCGGCTGAAGATCTTCAGCGGCGAGCATTTGCGCTGCACCCGCAAGGTCTTTGGCCTTTCGAACTGCTGCAGCGGCAAAGGCGTGCCGCTTCTCACGCCGTTCCTGTGCGACCGCGAGGACCGTGAAGTCGACAAGCGGGATGATGCAGGTCTGTGCCGCTTTATCGGGACCTATTGCTCATCCCGCGTGCTCGGCGTCTGCGTGACCCGCAAGCAGTCATACTGCTGCTACGGCAGTAAGCTCGTCCGTATTCTGAATGAACAGGGCAAGGCGCAGCTTGGGATGCGGTGGGGGACGCCGCAGCGCCCTGACTGTGAGGGCTTCCTGATCGCCCAGTTCCAGCAGCTTGACTTGAGCCGCATGGATTTTCGGGAAGTGTATGCCGAGTTCGTTGATGCGGCAAAGCTGCCTGACGAGATCGATATGTCGATCCAGATCCAGCAGAAAATTCAGAACTATTACAACACGAACGGTGGGACCTGACCCATGAGCGGTGCTGATATTCTTGCCTTCCCGCATAGCGAGCCGTTTCCGCCCGCGCAGGTGCTCGATCTCGCGGTCAGTGTCGCCATTGGTCGTGATCTGGCGCGCAGCGAGACCGAGATGTTCGCGCTCATCAAGGACTGGTTCTTGCGGCCTGCGACGGTCGGCGAATTGGCAGCATCCATCCGGCGCCTTCTTGATTGTGGATCGATCAGGCGGGTGAGCGATGGTGAGTTCGACTTTTGCCTCACGCCTGCAGGTGTGGAGGCAACCACCACCCTGTCGGGGGGAATGATTCGGATGATCGACCGCGGCCGCGGTTATTTCAAGACTGCCTTCCTCTTGCAGATGCTCGACCTTGAAAAAGGAAAACGCCCATGACGAAACTAGCGATCCTGAGCCTTGCAGCAGCCCTCGGGGCGGCGGCTGTCCCCTTGCTCGCCCAGCCACCCGCTGATGCCAATCGCGATGCGTTCTACTGCGACGAGCGCAAGCTTGGGAGCTGGTTTTACTGCAACTCGGAGGAAGCCAAGCGCAAGGCACGCGAGCAGGCAAGGCCCGCATCGCCAGCCATTCCTGCGACCGAGCGCATGGCTCAGATTACGGCGCAGCTGGATGAGCTCAAGGCACGGGCCATTCTTGAGCCAACGTCCGAAAACATCGTCAGCTATATCCGCTTCCAGCGCGAGCAGCTCGACCGCGCTTCGACATTCGCGGACGTGTGGGGCCGCTCGATCTGGCAGAACCCCGATCTCGACTATACGCTCGAACGGCCTGTTTCGACTCTCGCAAAACAGACTTGGGCAGAGGATCGCAAAGCCCAGCGTGAGGGCTCAATGGCGGCGCTCACCGAGCGCTACGGGGTCTTCTATTTCTACTCCTCATCCTGCTCGGCTTGCCGAACCTTTTCGCCGGTAATGCGGGCGCTGTCCGACACATACGGGCTCGAGGTTCTCGCGGTCTCGATGGACGGCGGGCCCAACGAAGCGTTCCCCAATTATGTCGTCGATAGCGGCCAGTACCAGCGCATGGGTCTGCAAGGCGGAGCTGTGCCGGCGCTGGTCCTTTTCGACACGCAGACACGCAAGCCAATTCCGATTGGCTACGGCGTGATGGCTGCCGACGATGTGATGCAGCGCATTTTCTACCTCACCCAGATTGAGCCCGGGAGTGACTACTGATGGCACGCCAGACCAAGCGCGGCGTTGCCGCCCGCCTCTTCCGCTCGTCGGGGACGGCACTTGCCGTGCTTGCCGCAGCGAGTTTCGCTGCAGCCCCGGCCAGTGCCAATGTTGGCTCGGAGCTCAATAGCTTCTTCGACGACATGGGTGCCGCCGCCAATGCCACCGGCCCCGTCGCCTATCAGGGCCAGTCGGCAGGCTATTACTCGGGCGGCAACATCTGGACCCGCTTTCCGCAAAAGAACGTGAACCCGGTCAATCTCCAGCTGCCCGGGGTCAAAGCAGGATGCGGGGGCATCGACGTCTTCTCCGGCAGCTTTTCCTTCATCAACACCGATGAGATCGTGGCGATGCTCAAAGCGACGGCCAACAACGCGCTGGGCTTTGCCTTCCAGCTCGCGATCAAGTCGATCAGCCCGCAGATCGCCTCGACCATCGAGGAGATGGCACAGAAGGTTCAGCAGATGAACCAGTTCAACATGAACAGCTGCGAGGTGGCGCAGAATCTGGTCGGCGGCTTGTGGGGCAAGTCCGATCGGATGTCCTCGGAGATTTGCAAGTCGGTTGGCAACAGCCAGGGGCTGTTCTCCGATTGGGCCAAGAGCCGCCATGAATGCGGGACAGGGGGGCAGCGAGCCTCGACGATCGCGGCTAACAGCGATCCCGACATTCCCGCACAGAGTTACAACTTCACGTGGGAGATGCTCAAGCAAAGCTACCCCAGTTTCTCGACTGAGTTCCGCGAGTACCTCATGACTTTCGTCGGGACCGTGATCTTCTACCAGGATGGTGATGCCAGTGGCAAACGCGGGTTCCAGTTCGTGGGGCAGGGCGACCGCGCCCTTCTGACCGCGCTTCTGGACGGCACCAGCTCGGTCACGATGCTGAACTGCGATACCAACGACAAGTGCCTCAACCCGACCACGCAGGCCATGTCGATTTCGGCATCGCAGGCGTTGAAACCCAGGGTCCGGGCGATGATCGAGAGCATGAACGCGAAGGTTCGCAGCAATACCGCGCTCACCAGTGACGAGATTGGCTTGCTCGGGGCGACCACGATACCGCTCTACAAGATCATGACGGTCAACGCTGCCGCAACCCTCGGCGGCATGACCAGCAACGACATGAATGACCTCGCCGAAATCGTGGCGATGGATCTCCTCGATGCGCTTGCGCAGCAATATTATGGCTATGCCTCGCGCGGGGTAGGGACCTTCCAGAACGCCAATGAGGAAGCTCTTTCGCAGTGGCGCGATCAGATCAATTCGGTGCGACAGGTCCTCGACACATACTCGCAAGGCATGAAGCTGCGCCTCGACCGGACCCAGCATGTGGTTCAGCGCGCGGTGTTTCTTGAGGGCACGCTCAGGAACAATCTGTCGCCGCAGATGTCGGCCGCGCTGTCATTCAGCACGTCGCTTTCGCGTCAGGGCATCCAGTAAGGACCGCGTGCCATGATGGAGATCTTCACGATCGGCGGGGGCGAATACATCGTCAATGTCTTCAACGCGGTATCCGCTTGGACAGGGGGAGGTGGCTTTCGTTCGCTGCTGCGCGTCGTGATGGTCATGGGCTTGATCTACACGCTGCTGGTGGTGGCGTTCAGCCTCAACTGGCGTGCCTGGTTCAACTGGTTTCTGGGGGCGACGCTCATGTATGGTGCCCTCATCGTACCTACGATGACGGTGAGGGTTACCGACCGCCTCAATCCATCATTGGCACCCGCTACGGTCGCAAACGTCCCTCTGGGACTGGCAATGATAGCCTCTGTCAGTTCGACTGCTGGTGATTGGCTCACGCGCACGGCTGAGACGGTTTTTGTGATGCCAGGTTCGCTGCAGATGTCGAGCAATGGCATGATCTACGGCGCGCGCCTTTGGGACCGCACTCAGGACTTCCGGATCCGCGATCCCCGCATCAGCGCCAATCTTGAAGAGTACATGAAGCAGTGCCTGTTCTACGACATTCTGCTCGGCTTCAAATCCTTCGATACGATCGCGAACTCCAACGATATTCTGACGGAGATGGGGCCGGGATCGCCCGCGCGGGGGATGAAATTCATCCCCGAAAGCGGTTCTCCTGCCATAGTCACGTGTCAGGCCGGTTATACGGCAATCGCCACCGGCGTTACGACCTATTCCGACACGGCACTCGAGGAAGAAGGTCGCAAGATTTTCCCAGGGTTAACCCCAGCGCTCGCGCGCTCGAAGCTGATTGCGGACCTTCCGATTGTCGCCAACCATTTCCATGGCAGTTCACAGACCGCCCAGCAGATTTTTCAACAGCGCTCGCTCGTCAACGCCTTCCTGCAGGCGCGCGCCAACCTCGGCGCGGCCGATGGTGACACCTTTGCTGTCCTGCGTGCAGAGGAGCAGGCGCGCAACACCTATACGTCGATAGCGGAGCAGGCCATGACTTGGGTCCCGCTCCTCAACATCGTGCTGACGGTCGTCTTCTATGCGATGTTCCCGGTGATCTTCCCGCTCTTCCTGATACCGCGCAGCGGCACGCCTGCGCTGAAGGGATACTTTACTGGCTTCTTCTACCTGGCCGCCTGGGGACCGCTCTACGTGGTCCTGCACATGTTCATCATGGACCGGACGGCTGATGCGATGAACGCGACCTCGCCGGGCGGGGTGACGATGGCCGGGATGGCAGGCATCGACGCCGTCAACACGGATACGGCAACGATTGCAGGCTTCCTGATGATGTCGATCCCGTTTCTGGCGGCAGGCATGGCCAAAGGCGCGATGGCTGTTTCGTCTCAGGCAACGTCGATGTTGGCGCCTGCCCAGTCTGCTGCAGAGGCTGCAGCGGTGGAGCGCACGACCGGGAATTATGCATACGGCAATGAGAGCTATATGAACCTCTCGAGCTCCAACCGGCAGTCTGACCAGTGGAACACGGCGCCGTCTTTCTCCGGGGGCGCGCCGATCATGTCGAGCGTAAGTGCGAATGCGGCGATAACCCGAACAACATCAGATGGTTCGACGATTTACGATACGTCACCTGCGATGAGCCGCCTTGCGTTTGCATCTTCTGTCAGTCAATTCGCGAATGCTGAGCGCCAGCAGACGCTGTCCGAACTGGAAACTGCACGCAATACGCTGAGCGAAGAGCGCTCCCGCGCGCTATCGTTGGCTGATCGAACTTCGAGCAGGCAAACGACCGGCACCCGCAATTCCAGCGGCTCTGAGAGTTCTGCTGGGTTCCGATCGGGCGAGAACCTGCAGCGGTTTGACAACCAGTCGCTTGATGCACGCGACACGGTCTCGGAGAGTGATCGTGTGAGTTCCTCGCAGGGAGCCCAGCAAAGCAATACCGATCGTCTTGAAACCACGAGAGCCGGCTCGCTTAGTATCGGTGGTTCAGTGGGGCGCGGCGGCAATCGCGCTGCAAATGGCGAAGGCGGCAGTGGCGCTAAGGGTGCCATTGGAGGCAATGTCCAAACCGGCATCAGCGGCGGACGGTCGAGATTTGACACCGTGAGCCGTGGAACCGATGCCAACCAGAGCCAAGGCTTCGACTCCTCTACATCCGATAATCGGTCGAATGGATCCAACGCAACGCAGGACAGTGGCAGCTATTCGCAGAGCGGCAGCTTCAACCGGAGCGAAGGGTACTCAGAGAAGGCCTTTTCCCGGGAACAGGCTCTTGAGGACGTACGGCGGATTGATAAGCGCATTGCAGCGATCGACGAGGTCTCGAAATCCCTCAGCAGCAACACCTCGAGCAGGGATGGCTATGGGTCCAATCTCTCCTTTGACCTCAGCCAGATTATCGCGAGCCGGTACCAGGAAAAGGCGGCTGAACTTGGTCTGACAGCACCCAGTCTGGCCCGTACTGATCTTAGCCCCCAAGAGCAGGCGACTGCGGAAGTAGTCGCTCGGGCGATAATCTCCGACTATTACGATCAGCGGGTGGCGCCGTTCAGCGATCTGATCCCACAATCTGGTTCGCTTGTGGGCAATGTCTCGGGTCCGGGCTCATTTACCGAAGCAGACTTACGCGGACAGGGGCCCCGTCGTTCAGCCGGATCGCCGCGCAATCTTGTCGAGGGGTCATCAGACAGCGCGATCGGCGATAGAATTGAGGAAGGCGGTCAGTCTCTCGGACAGCGCTATGAGACCAATGTGACACGATCCGGCCAGCGCCGGCAGGATTTTCAGCAGGATCGGAAAGGAGAGGGTGGTGCCGACGATCGATTCAATCAACGCTTCTATGACAAAGATCAGCGTTGATTGCCTGACTGTTGGAACATCCCACGAGATTACCAGCTGAGAAAAGCGACCACGAGAAAGGCAACCGACAGCAGCAGGGCAATGATTGAACTGGTCCGTGTTGGGGTTCCGCCATAATTCAGATGGCCGGTCGATGCGTCCAAATCACCCATGCGGGTAAGATGGTCACTGGGCGGATAACCGCGAGATGGGTCACCCGTTCTGTAGTAGTGCTCTATCGGTCCATCGTTGCCGTGCGGGTCTAGGAATCCCATCGCCGTTCTCCTAGCCTTTCCGTAGCGTTTTTACGCCAAAAAGACAATCATAGGTTCAACGCTGCTAGGGGTGAGGAGTCGATTGCCGATTCGATTTGTATCCGCGATTGCGCGGGGTGCCAGAATCATACGAGAAGGGGAGCGGTTACGCTGAATTCAAGCGAGCCGTTGAGAGCATGTTATCGAAGACTGACGCGACATATCTCGATCTTCGAGAGCGCATTCTATTTGGCGAGCTCAAGGCTGGAGCACCGTACTCTGCCCAGGACATGGCTGCGCACTACGGGCTTCATATCAATATGGCGCGCAGGCTGCTGGTCGCCTTGAAGGTCGGCGGCTATCTTACCCGCTCGGGCACGTCCTATGTCATCTCAACATTCTCGCAGAATCAAGTTGAGGAATGGCGCCTTTCGTTGGGCGCAATCGTCGAGATCGGGGCAGTCCGGTTGGCGCAGTCCGGGGGCGGAACTCTGGGCCCACTCGCGGCATTCATCGACGAACGCATTCGGAACGTCTCTGTGAAACACGAGGACTTTTTTCTCGGTGCAATGGGGCTCACGCATATCGTCCTGGGTGGCAAGGAAAGCACCCTTGCCAACCTTGTCTCGCAGTTCATCCCCCAGGCGTTTTTCCGCCTCCTGTGGATGGCAGACTCTTATTCTGTCCGCACAGGATTTCTGGTGGAGGCTAGCGACCGGTTTCTTGATGCAGCCAGGACAGGCGACATTGCGGGCGTTCGCGCGGCTAGCCGGATCTTCTTCGATGGCATCGCCCCTTCGCTTCAGACGCTCATCGAAAAGATGGGCGAGGGCATCTATCCCGTCAACGACCGCCAGGATGGATTCCAGACTATCGAGGACAACATTGCGGGCTATCCAACCTACGCAGGCAGTTCCCGCACATTCACGCGGATTATAGAGCCTCTGGAAGAGGTCGGCCAGGTAACCCTGCCCCTTTGCTGAGTGGGATGCCTCACGCGCTCACGGGCTCTCTCGGGTGGAGCCGCATGGCGACCGCTTCGGCTGCGCAGTCCCGCGGTTCGGTCGTCCCGATGAGGTCCACAATGACATTAGCTGAACGTTTCATGCCCTCGAGGTCGGCAGCCTCAAGTCGAGCCGCAACTGCATAGGCGACCGCCACACTGGCGTGTTTGACGTAATCTTCCATGAGGCGAAGCTCGCCGGTGGCGCTGACGATCGCCAGCATCATCCTGTTATGAGCAAGGCTCGCTGCGATCGTGTCCCCTCCATCCGCTTCGTCGAGGAAGATCTCAGCCAAGGCGCGGATAGCAGGTAGTGCCGGCGCGCAGTCCATGGACGACAGCCTGATGATTGCCGCAGCTTCGATTGCCGCTAGCTCGGCTATCTTATCATCGAGTTCCTTGCCGCTGGGCTGGTACCATTTGAAACGGGCCCAGTCCGTCTTGATGAAACCGGTACTCCGCAGTTCCGCAAATGCGGCGGCACCCCAGTCTGCGTCCATTTCCACGATCGCGGCAAGCGATGCCGGGTCAGCGCTCTCATATCCGAAATTGGAACTGATGCTGCAGCGCCGAATGCGCTCCATGCAAGCGTCGGGGCTGATTGCCATGCGCTTGGACGCTTCCTGGTAGAGATCGATCCGTTTCGCCATGCCGAAATAGTAGCATGGCGGCAAATCTCATCAATCGGCCTTTGGCCAATCGCCTCCGTGGACCTCACGCTCGTAATTCGAAATGCGTTTCCACTCGATGGCGACTTCGTCAAACCCATCGTCCGAGAACAATCGCTCGCAGAGGCGGTCGATTTCGTGCGGGTCGTCGGGCAAACTCTCGTCCTCACGGTACTTAGCGACCGCGTCCATTACTCTCAGGGCGTCGTCGTAGTTTGCCATTTGGTTCTCGTTTCGACCACTAGTTCGGTCGCATTGCTATGTGCTCGGTGTCAAGACCGTATCACTGGGTACCAAAGGTCTTTGAACCTTTGAATTGAGGCGATTTTGCCAACACAGCGATCGTCTGTCGCATCGTGCAAGGCTAGGGTTCTGAGACGGAAGACGTCCTACCTAATTTCCTCATCGAATCAGGTATTTGTCCACTTACCTTTTCGGCTCGGCTTGAAGCCCCGGCACATTTCTGCGCCCCCTTGGCATAAGAAAGCCGGACTGGCTTAGGAAGGAGGGTTCAATGCCCGAAAACGTCTCAATGATCGGCTACACCCGCGTACACGACACAATCAAATCGCAGACGTTCATATGTATTTGCGATAGTCTGTGCTTTCGACCTGACCGTCTTTCATGTATTTTAGAATTTCGCCCACCATTCGTGCGGCCCGGATTGGGATAGGTAGGCGCTGGTTCATTTGGGTCGAATTCCAATTGATCTTGGTGAGGGAGAAAACCTCCTCTGCCAGCTGAGCGACGGTGCTGTCACAGGTCGGATGGGGACAGAGCAGCAGCGGACGCGGGTCGTACATGCCAGGATAAGTCCCATAATAGGGCATGCTGCCGTTCGTGTAGAGAAGTCCGTTACCGCCTAGGTCGATGAACGTGCCACGCAGAACCGGGTAGTTCCCGTCACGGAGCAGCTTCACCGAGTACGATTCCTGAACCCAGACCAAGTCACGCATTTCGGTGCCGGCAGCTTCCAGAGCCTCAAGAATGCCGTCGGCCTCTTCGTCCTTGAAGCGCGACGTCTTCAGCACGATCACACGGGCAGGAAGTGTCTTGTGGTGCGTTTTGTAAGCGGCAAGCACGTTCTCAACAATCTCGCGGGCGTCTTCGCGCGTCATGTAAGGGTGGCGACCACGACTCTCGGTATGGGCGCGCTTGCCCTTAAGGACGAAGCCGCGCCCGCGTTCGTCAAACATCTGGGCGGCACTGGTGAAGAGCTGCTGACCGCCAGCTTCGCGATAGAAACTGATGCCGATGTAGCAGGCGGTGTACTCTCCTTCCTTTGGCAGGCGCCGCCAGGGAATACGGCCGCTCCCCTTGTAGTAGAGCGTGGTCAGAAGGTTCCAACTGCGGCCAGCTACGTCTTGGATCTTGCGGGCGCTGCTTTCCTTGATTTTCTGGGGGATTGAAACCTTGTCGTCGACCGTATCCTCCCAGACGATCTGGATCGGAAAGGTGAGATGCATTGCGCGAGCCTTCAGCATGCCGCGGAAGTTCGGAGCGTCGGAGCCGCTGCTGTCGTCTTTCTCAATTGTCCCGCCAGCGTCGACCTTCGCGTTCCAGACGCGCTCGAGTAGTCGCACTGGCAGTGCAACGATCGCCACATCAGGGCGGTTGCCACCATCAGCTAGGGACTCCAGCTCTGCGACGATCTCGTCCACCGCCATCTCGACGGCCTTCTGATGGTCAGGCTCTTTTGCAATCTTGTCGAGCTTGCTCTGCGATAGCACGGCGGTGGCGCCGTCCTCGATATCGAAGCGGCAGCGGTAGGGGCTTTGATTGCCCAGGCCCGGGAACGCAGGATTCATGTTCGGGTGCTTTTCCGACTTGCCATCGACGCCACTCGCCGCTGCATCCAAAAATTTCCGGGTGTCCTCTATTGTCTTGGCGCTGCCTACTACGCCGATCTTGATCACGTCCCCGACGAACGGCTGAAGAGGGCCTGCCTCGAACAGCCCTAAACGGGGATCCGGATGGTGATGGTGGTCCCCAAACTCCAGCTCAGGTTCTTTGAACACGCGGGTTTCAAAGTTGCTCACGCGAATAGCCCACCTTGCTGATCGTCTGGGTCAGCTTTCTTCTTGCCTCCTCCCCATCCATCCTCTGGCACCCGGGTTTCGAGCTCGACGGTCGGTGGCTCGCCAAAACGAAGTCTTGGTTCTGTATCAACCTCCGAGCCGAACAGGTCGCCTGCGGTGCTGTCGGCATCGCGATCGGCTTGGGTTAGAAAGCGGTGCCACATAATTACCTGGCCTCTCAGCGCAGCGCTTTTGTCGAGGCGTTTTTTGCCCGCCAGTAAGGCTCCGGGATGCGAATGAGGGGTAAATCCATTTGTTGTGAAATAGTATGTGGGCGAGATGATCAAATACCAACGGTCGCCCAGGCGCTCGAAGCGCGGCGAGAAGGCATGGTGCCGAACGAACGAGACTTTGCCCTCCTCCTTGTCGCTCATCGCGACCATGACCACGTCAGCGTCGGTTTTCTTCTTGGCAGATTCGTAAGCGAAGTTGCGCGACGCGTCCTTCTCCAGTGCACGGAAATATAGGATCTTTCTGTCCTTACTCCAATTCAGGTCCTCGCGCGTCTGGTGCCGGAGCGTCTGGCGCAGCAGGTGCATGAACCGGTTCTGCTCGTCGATATCATCATGGAAGGCCAAGTCTTCCGTGTCGATTGCGTCGACTAGGTCCAGATCCACGATCTGGTTACAAGCTGAGGTGCGTGGATCATGGAAGGACCAGAACGTTCCGCCTGCAATCGACCAATCGAAGCGGGGCGTCTCTTCGCCGTCAAGGAGGACTGCAGTCGCACGCCGACCATCGTACGGCGTCGAGGCTATGAAGATTTCCTTCGGGAGTTCGATCGGCAGTATGTTGACCAGTGCTTCTTCGCCGCCGCCGAGTGCAGGGACATAGTAGCCGAAACCCGCCTTTGGCACGGTGAGCCCGGCGAGCCGATTGATGCTGGTGTTGTCGAGTACGTCGGCACTCTTATCAATTTGCAGGCGCCGCTCCGCCTGGTCGTTATCCCGCGACACCTCCTTCCAATAGAAGCTGTTGTCGGACTTCCGGTAGAAGACGACTATCACCGGTAGGTTTGACCCCTTCCAGTAATCCAAGTCTTGCTGACGAAGCAGATAAGCGAACCCGTCATCGGTCTCCGAGGCGTAGCGCCCATCTTCTTTGGCCTTTACCTGGACCGCGATCATTCGGGCCATAGGCTGACCCTTTTCCATCACCTCGGCAATCCCGTCGATGCCAGCCTCGAGTCTTGAGCGGCCGTCGAACTGGAAGCCCATCGAGAGGAATCGACCGCGGACTGCGTTCTCGCCGATCTCGCCAAGAATCTGGTTGGGAGTTAGGTGCTTAGGCATGGATATAGATTAGAACATTCAATGAACAAATCATAGCAGAATCATTTCTGCATGTCGGCTACTATCGCTTGGAGTGGTCAAAACCGCTGACCCAGGTGCCACTATCTCAGGGCGCGGCTGAGGGTTTGCTAGGCGCTAACATGACACTCGCCACATGTTAAAAAATTGACGATTGTTTTAACATGACGGCAGCCGCCCCAAGGCGCGATGCGGAACGCTTCCACGTGCGATTGTATCCGTCCGGTGAAGGCCGCGGTGTGATGCTGGTCGGCGCGTAGCCCGGTTTAGGCGGCGATTGCTTCGGAGCGCGGCGCCCAGTTCCAGGGCAGCAGCTGATCGAGCGTGGTGACGGGATGAT
>JAESFZ010000112.1_pt1 | contig 184016 bp, 164 predicted proteins | sample 9269561 | NCBI WGS metagenome assembly JAESFZ01 (sample SAMN14515552, study PRJNA621657) | algae metagenome | isolation source: Tildeniella nuda ZEHNDER 1965/U140 and co-occurring heterotrophs from wet... | place: Switzerland: Stansstaad, Zurih | collected 1965-01-01 | reverse complement strand
CGTTGTTTACCGTTGTGGATGCGACCGTTCTTAACCGTTTTGGCGGAGGCACAGATGGGGCAGGCAGGCATGGTAGGAGAACTGCAAAGACTCTACTTCTCCATCATTACATCTTGAGCACTACCATCAACATCAATTGCAAAAACCAAAAGCGGTTTATATTTTTCTCGATTCTTAACATAATGATCAACAATCCGGTTATTGCGAAGCTTAGACAGAGCAATCTTCTTAGCAATTTCTTTCGGTAGTTTATCAAAAACCTCAATCGCTTTAATATCTTTGTAAGTCAACTCCCTAGAAAAATCTAGTTGTGTTTCCAAGCTTTCAAAAATTGGTTCGGCAAGAATTCCTCTGTTGATGAGTGTTCTTAAGTGTTCTGAGAAGATAATATCTTGAGGAAAAACTTCCTTAAGTAAGCCTTTCTCGCCTTCATCAGTTCTAAACGGAGTAGCTGTTAAACCTAACATCCTGAAGCCACCTGATTTCCCTCGACTCTTAAAATCTTCCTCAATGGTTTCGACCAATTTACGATACGTTTTTGCTGTTGCGTGATGCGCTTCATCAACTACCAGGAGAATGGAATCAGAGTGCTTAACCCAATTCTCAAGGAGATGGTTTAACCCACTATTGAGACTATCTTTGCTAGCAATAATAATGTCGTCAGTTGCTCGGATATTAATAGGGCGATCGTGCTTAGGATGACCAGAAATCACACGGTATCTAAATTTTTCGACATCATGCAGCAATGACGGATAAGCGCTGAACTTCAAAGCCTCAAATGCTTGGTCAAGCAACTCATGCCGATGAGCGATCCACAAAACCTTCTTGCGTTTGCCAATAAAGTTACGCAGTAGCCAATGAACTGCTGTCAGTGTCTTTCCACCACCTGTAGGTAAAACCAACAAGCCCTTAAAGGGAGACTGGCTTTGCTGATCTAGTGCTTTGATTGCCTCGTTCTGGTGAGCGTAAAGTTCTCTAGGGTTATCACCTGTGTTGACTTGGATCTGACCTGAGTACTCAACTTGAACCGTTTGCATGGTGTTGGAAGCCTAAAGATGATTACGGATGTGAGTCTTGTTTACTCGTTTATAACCTTGCACCCTTAATCACAGCTTTCCCAAGCTGATCGCAATCAGCACAGATTTTAGTGCAATTGCCCTATCGATCAACTCAAGGTAAACCGCCTCTAGATACTAACAAATAGGACTTCGGCTGTCTCTTAACCAATAATTTCAGGAGTTAATAAGCCGTTTCTCAAAAATACCTAAGCGATCGCCCGATCGCCCATTGCTGCCAAAATGCCTTCAAATAATGGCAATCCATCCGTACCACCCAGCATTGGATCAGAGGCGCGTTCTGGATGTGGCATCATGCCCAACACATTGCCCTTGCGGTTGCAGATGCCTGCAATGTTGTTGAGTGAACCGTTGGGATTGTTGAACTGAGCATCAGTGGCATAGCGGAACACAATTTGACCGTTTGCTTCGAGGTCTGCCAGCGTGTCTACATCGGCATAATAGTTGCCTTCACCATGCGCGATCGGCAGCGTTACAACCTCGCCATTCTGATAGTTTTGCGTCCAGGGTAAATCGGTTCGCTCTACACGAAGGGGCACGCGATCGCAAATGAAATGTAAATCTCGATTGCGTACCAGGGCACCTGGCAGTAAGCCCGCTTCAGTGAGGACCTGAAACCCGTTGCAGATGCCCAGAACGAGCTTGCCCTGTTCGGCGTGTTTGATGGTTGCTTGCATGGCGGGTGAGAACCGCGCGATCGCTCCACATCGCAAGTAATCCCCATAGCTAAAGCCACCGGGAACGATGATGACATCCAGATCAGCCACGTCGCTTTCCTCATGCCAGATCATGCGCGTGGGCTGCTGCAAGAGCGATTGAGTGACATACGCCACATCGCGATCGCAATTGGAACCAGGAAAGACAATCACACCAAATTTAACCATGACGCTTTATTACGAATCGAACGGAATGCCTGCTTGCTGAAAAACTTGCTCTGCGGTGAATGCCAACCCCTCGAAGAGCGGATCTGTCAACAGTGTATCGCCCATGTAGGTTTGAGGTGGCGCATCGGGGTAGAAGACGGTGATGCTTCTGGCTTTGCTATCGACAACCCAAAGGCGCAATACATTAGCATCCAGATACGCCCTTGCTTTTGCAGCTAATTGACCAAATGTTTGACCGGGCGAAATGATTTCGATCGCGAGATCAGGGGGGACTGGGCAAACCGTATTTTCTTGCCAACTAGCGGGTAAGCGCTCGTAAGAAATATAGGTGAGGTCAGGCGTGGGTACCCAGTCTCTTCCTTGCCATGTCAACGCGATGCCTAGCTCTGGATAAACCTCGCCGCGCCCTTCAAACTCACGACACAACAGGAAGAGAAAGGCACGGGTAAGGCAAGAGTGGAATTTTTTCGGAGACATTTTGGGAATTGCCTGACCATCAACCAACTCATAAGTCAGATCATTCTCATCTGGCGGGAGAGCTAAAAATTCCTCAAGCGATAGTAACCCCTTTGCTTGAACAACCATAGTGCGTGAACCATTACATCAGTTCTCATTCTAGAGGGATTCTGCTTGATGCAAGATGAGCCAATTCCCATCGGGGTCGTAGGCATAGATTTCACTGCCGTGAGAGGCAGTGATGATGGTTCCCAGTGGCGGGCAGCCGAGTTGGGTGAGGTGGGCGATCGCCGCTTCCAGATTCTCCACTTCCAAACATAAGCTCATGCCAGTGGGAGAAGGGGGAGTGGGGAGTGGGGAGTGGGGAGTCGTTTTAGGGCGAAAAATGCCAAGTTTGAGATGGGGCAGATGGAATTCGGCGTAAACATTGGGGAGTAAGACCACTGGTTCTAAGCTTAGAAGCTGGCTATAAAACTGTGCTAAGGCATCGAAGTGAGAAGTTGCTAGTGTGAGTAAGGCAGCGGTGCAACGAAGCGGCATCAGCAGATTCCGGTAGAATAAGTTTGGTTTTGAAGCACGATCGCAAAGGCAGACTTCGATATGGTAGACCTTCCCCAATGGACACCAGAAGCAGAAGCAAAACTTAAGCAAATTCCCTTTTTTGTCCGTGCCCAGGCAAGAGAACGGATTGAACATTTAGCCCGCACGGCTGAACTGGATGTGATTACCGTTGCTTTGGTTGAGCAAGCGCGGCTAGAGTTTGGGCAATAAGCGATAGTAAGGATGGACTGTTCACAACGCAGCTCATGCCCGAAGGACCTGAAATTAAACAAGCGGCTGATGCGGTGGCGCAGGCGATCGTTCAAACGCCGCTCCTCCACATTTCGTTCGCCTTTGAACGCTTGCAACCCTACGAAGCCATTCTCGTGAATGAGCAAATTTGGGCAGTCCAAGCAAAAGGCAAAGCGATGCTGATTCGCTTTCAGAATCAGCTCAATATTTATAGCCACAACCAGCTTTACGGGAAGTGGTACATCCAAAAAGCAAACGCCTACCCGGTGACAAACCGTCAACTACGGCTGGCAATTCACACGCAGCAAAAAGCCGCTCTCCTTTACAGCGCTTCCGATATCGATGTCATCACAAACGAACAAGTTGCCAGCCATCCCTTTCTCAGTCGCCTCGGACTTGATGTGCTGGATGATGACACAACTGTAGAACAGGTGCGCGATCGCCTCCTTGACAAACGCTTCCATCGACGGGGCTTAGTTAGCCTCTTGCTCGATCAAGGTTTTCTATGCGGACTCGGCAACTATCTCCGCAGCGAAGTGCTGTTTGTTGCCAGAGTACATCCATCTCTGCGCCCCGTTGACTGTACACCTGAGCAAATTGATGGGGTAGCAGCAGGGGCGATCGCCGTGAGCCGTCAATCTTATCTCACCAAAGGCATCACCAACGACCTGGAAATGGTCGCTCAACTCAAACAGCAGGGTTATTCGCGCCAGCAGTACCGCTTTTACGTCTTCAACCGCGATGGCAAGCCCTGCTATAGTTGCGGCACTGTAATTCTTAAAGATAGCGCAGGCGGTCGCCGTATCTATTACTGCCCTTACTGTCAAAAGCGATGAGATCATGTGTGGCAAGCAATAGTGGCAAACAATACGGCAACCATAGGAGCGCTTCTTAGGGGTTGTACAGAACTAACAGCATGGTCTGTAGCCGTCAGCGAAAAGCTGATAGCCGATAGCTGATAGCTGATAGCCGATAGCTGATAGCTAATCCAAAAGTGTGCAGTGATTTTTTAGCAAGCTGTTAGTATTGCACCCGACCAGTGCGTTCACAGTGTGTATGGCGCTCCTAAGAGATGGCGCTGCTAAGAGGGATAACAGGCGTATCCATCAACGTGCTAAAAGTTGTATAGAAATCAGTATTGAGGAGCATGTCTCTCATGACTGGAAGCAGCCAGAACACTCAAGATGCCTCTGTCACTGTCGTCATCTCTCGACGAGTGAAGCCAGGCTGTGAAACTGCTTTTGAGGCGTTTTTAGTTGGAGTCACAGCCGCTTGCAGTCAGTTTCCAGGGTATTTGGGTAGCAGCATCTTCCGTCCAGCTAGCGTTGACGATCCTGAGTACCGCGTCATTTTCAAGTTTGATCAACTAAGCAATTTACGTCATTGGGAAGCTTCGGCAGAGCGGCAAATATGGTTTAACCAGGCAGACACTCTCACTGTGTGCCCTCCCAACGTGCAAGTTTTGACGGGTCTAGAAACCTGGTTTACCTTACCTGGCAAGGCTGCCATTGTTCCTCCTCCTCGCTACAAAATGTCGCTGGTCACTTGGCTAGCCGTTTTTCCGCTCATTACGGCGCTTTCTACTTTGTTTCAAACGCAGCTTGCACTGCTGCCGATCGTCTGCCGGGTGATGGTCATCACTGCGATCGTTGTACCGACGATGACCTACCTCCTAATGCCCCAAATGACGCGCCTATTTGCCTGGTGGCTATATCCCATACCCTCTGCACTGCCAACCGATGCACTGCCAACGGAGCAGACGCAAGCAGCACCTGTCCTTGCACCCAGCACCATAGCGCCGCTTCCCATCATGCAATCTGTGCCAATTGAGCTAGAAGCTGGGTAGTGCGCTCGATCGCAACGAGGAAAGTGATCACAAAAAGAAAAGTGTTGACTATCTGGCTTTTAAGCACCACCGTACTTAAAAAACGCTGGTGAACGTGTGGCGATTCCAACTACCACTAATAATGATGCTTAGGAATTGTACAGAAATAACAGCAGGGTCTGTAGCTGTCAGCCGCCAGCCATCAGCGAAAAGCTGATCGCTGATCGCTGACAGCTAATCCAAAAGTGTGCAGTAATTTTTTAGCAAGCGCTGAAGCAACGGCGATCACCTGGGTTCGTTCGTTGTAACCCGCCTGCTTAGAGAAGTAGACACTCTGGCAAGTGGTCGCAGCGATCGAGACAGTAGTTCAAAAAGGTTCCCCATATTTCTTTTGCAAACCTTATGTGAATCAAGTCCATCTATCTCTAAAATTTATGCGTTATGGATTAGATGGGAACCGCACAACCCTAACAAGAAAGCGTTGCATTTCCTTCTGGAGAGGATGTTTTGCATGATCAGGGCAGTGGTCAAGACTCAGAGCGTACAAGTAAAAGTACCAGCAAACTAACACGACCCAATTGGCGCGGGGCTGTCAAAGGGATGGTGCCACTTAATCAATCTCGTTGTTGACACAAATAAAACTGGCAGCCCTTGGCTTGGCACTGAAGCGTGATGCTTCTAGTGTCTAAAGTCGAAAAGCTGACGGTTTAAGTGCTCTACCAGGCGAGAAAAACCCATACGTTTTGTAAGAGCATCAGGCGCACATGTCCAAACAGCGAGTAGAGTTAAACCCCGAAAATGCCGCGATCGTGAATGAGTTGGTGACGCTGGGGTTTTTTAGAACCCCGACGATCGCGGCTAATTATCTCCTGTCACTGGTTGGTAAACGAGCACTGCATCGACTGCGCAGGAAGCTCAAGCAGCGCTTGTTAGAACGCGATGAGCAACAGCGCCTTGCAGAATGATCTTTAACGATTAGCGAACGTCCTCTAACACACTCCCTAGCAGCAATCAGCGGGATCACAGCATGAGCTAGCAGCGTTTGTGATTGTCACGCGGTATTCTGTGCCTTTGGTTTCACGGGCATGACGGACGCGATCGCCTGCACAGTTGAACGGTTCCGCCGTTGCTAAAGAAATATCCATTTGCGGTAGAACGGGGATGATGTCCTGCTGATAGGGACTTTTCGGATCGGTATAGATCTGGAAAGTTTTGTCACACACTGCCATTCGCTGACCGCGATAGAGCGTGTGTCCGTCGTCATCCTGCACCGCTTTCCAGGGACCTTTGTAAACAACTGCCTGGTTGCGTTCCCAGCAGGCACCCTCTTTGCCCTTGAACGCACGTACCGTCATTGAGCGGAACTCAATGCCGTCGATGACTTGCCAGGGTTCTGCCTGCCGCACCAGAATTTCCACACCGTAAAAGCCCGCTTGCTCAAACATATCCAAAAAGGCATCTTCGCGGAACGCTCCTGCAATGCAGCCGCTCCAGAGGTTGGGGTCATTCAAAATGTCTGGTGTCGGGTCTTCATCGCAGACGATATCCGAAATGACCGCTCGCCCACCCCGCTTGAGGACGCGGTAGATTTCTTGAAAAAGCTGCTGTTTGTCCTGAGGGCGCACCAGGTTGAGGACGCAGTTAGAAATGACGACATCCACACTACTGTCAGCAATTAACGGTTCGTCCTGCCGCCACCGATCGCACTCCACTTCAAAGACACTCAATTGATCGAGCGCCGTGATGGGATGCTGCGAGAGCCAGTCTTGGGCGCGATCGCGATTCAGCGCCAGGTCTTGAATCTTGCCTTTCACAAACGAAACATTGCGGTAGCCGAGCGTCTCTGCCATCACATCAAGATATTTGCGCGACAGCGACAGCATTTCATCATTGAAGTCAACGCCAATCACCTGTCCTGTTGCGCCAACCTTTTGAGCCAGAATGTAGCAATTTTTGCCAGCACCGGAACCGAGATCAACGACCGTTTCACCGATCGCTACGTACTTTGTTGGATCGCCACAGCCATAGTCCTTCTCAACGATTTCGGCGGGAAGTTTGGCGAGATACTGAGCATCGTAGCCATCGGTGGGGCAGCAGAGCGCAGCTTCGGGCTGACGTGCCCCCGCTTCATAGCGTTCTAAGACTGCCTGTTCCACGTCGTAGGCAACGGTTTCGGACGGTTCGCAGCAGGGTATCGGTTGGGTTATTGCAATCTCAGCCATCGTGTCTTCTTGCTCATTGCTACGGAGGGAATCGCTTTTAGTGTAGTCATTTTGAGCGGTCAGCGGTCAGCGGTCAGCGGTCAGCGGTCAGCGGTCAGCGGTCAGCGGTTAGCCGTCAGCGGTCAGCGGTCAGCCGTCAGCGGTCAGCGGTGTGTTACACCAAATCAAATTGCAAAGGCTACAGATCTTTTGCCCTCATCCCCAGCCCTTCTCCCTAGGGAGAAAGGAGCTAAAGGCAAAGTCCTCGCCTCTTGGTCGAGGGATTTAGCGATTATCTTGAAAGTCAAGCGGGAAAGGTAACTATTTCGGGTTTAGCGTCTGCGGTAGGAGACACCCAAGCCTTGCCCTGCTTGACGATTGCATTCAAAATGATGAGCAGCTTGTGCATACAAGCTACTAAGAGGCTGTTTGAAAAGGGGGCGGGGTGTGACAAATTACGCCAACCGCCGCACCATCAGTCGAATCATGGCGAGATAAATCATCGTTTCAGCCGTTGCTGGTAAGGCTTCGTAGTCGTAGTTGAGGCGGCGATACCATTGCCACCAGCCAAACGTCCGTTCCACAATCCACCGTTTTTTGAGCAGCATAAAGCCTTGAGTCTGTTCCGGTCTAAGCACCGCGTGCACGACCCAACGCAAGTGATCCATCACCCATTGCAGAAAGGGCTGCCCACTATAGCCACCATCAACCCAGACTAAGTAGAGCCGACTGACTTTAGCCCCTAATGCAGATAGGCGCTGCAACACTTGTTTGCCGCCTTCGCGCTCGGGCACACTGGCGGCTGTGACCAAGACGCACATGACCAAGCCCAAGGTATCCACGACCGTATGGCGTTTGCGTCCCTTCGTCATTTTGAACTGGTCAAAGCCGACCGCTTGCTGCACCATGGCTGGTGTGGGAACACTTTGACTATCGAGAATCACTGCCGAAGGACTTTCAGCGCGTCCAACCGCTGCCCGTGTCCACGCTCGTAACCGCTCGTGGATCGCTTTCCAGGTACCGTCTTTGCGCCAGTTGCGGAAGTAGGTATACACCGTTTGCCAGGCGGGAAAATCACCAGGGATATCGCGCCACTTACACCCTTGCGTGACCACGTAAAAAATGGCGTTGAGCACCGCCCACAGGCTGGTACTGCGGCGACGACCGCCAGGTTTGGCAGGCGGCAGCAGCGGTTGGATTAAGTCAAATTGGGCGCGGGTCAGGTTGCTTGAGTAGAATTTAACCATCGCTCTCACGGTGCTGGAGTTCACTACTGACAGCCTAACCGTGTGAGCTTTTTTACGGTCGATCCGGCTTTTAAAACAGCCCCTCATAGCATTCTAAAATCGCTGATAACATTGATGTGAGGCTATCATAAACTATGCCTTCATCGTGAAAAACAAAATAAATAGGTGCTTTATCTTGCTTTTCGCGGCGACAATAAGCACCATAAAACTCACCCTGAAAACTGAATAATGGTAGTAGGTTGGGAATGATCGTTGGATCATCATCGCCAAGGACTCTCCAGGTTAAATTCATCTGGTACTCTTCAAGAGCCTTGTGTAAGGGCAGAAAATAGTGATAGTGGAATAAGAAATCATCATGAACTTCAACGTTCATCCCATCACGCCATTGATATAATTCCTCGACTTCCCTTGGTAGACGGAATGGAAAAGCATGAGTTATCTGCTTAATCTGTGTTCTTGAAAGCCCTTTTCGTAAATTAGCTCTCAAGATGGGATTAGCCTTGGCTGTGTGATTAAGAATTTGTCTTAGGATTCCAGCAATTGTTGAAGGGCTACTCATACCTATCCAGACCAACTCATTAAAATCTGATTTTTCTACTGATTGCAAAATATGCGGATCTACTGCATTACAGCTTTTTTGTAGAGAATCAACAGAAACTTGACCAACGATGCGCTCACTCAGAACTAAAGCTACATAATTATTATTCGGCTGAAAGCTTCTGCATAACACCCCAAATCAGCTAGATAGGCGGAGAGTCTCTGTATACACCCCAAGTTGGATAGATAGGCAGATCGTCTCGTAAGATCGTGCTACCTCAAGAAAATAAGCAGAGACTAAAGATTTTAAGGTGTAGCCCGCTCATCCTTCTCTCTACGTCATTTGCTCCACAATCTTTAACTTCCGCTCAGATGGACGACTAACTCGCGGGTATGGCTGTGCTGGCGATATTCCCACAGGTAAATGCCTTGCCAAGTGCCTAGCATCAGACGACCGTTGGCTGGCGCTTGCACTGAGTTTGATTACGTCTTGTGAGCTTCTGCATAAATCCGTAGTGCCGCAGCCATTTTCTTTTCGTAATCCTCGCCTTGAGCTTGAAACCAGGCGAGTGTGTTGGGATCTACTTGAACCAGAACGCTTAATGACTCTACAGGTTTCCACCATCGCGACTTGTTGAAAAACTCCTCCGTCAATGGCGGAATATCAGAGGTATCGATCTCCTCTTCTGTCAGCGAATCAACTTTCTCCCAATTCGTTTCTGAGGAACTGTTCATAGCGTTTTTGTTCATAGGGCAGAGCTTTACGAAGTGAAATAATACGAATTGTTTGGTCGCCTAGTTCTGTAAAAACTACAACGACTACACGCCCATCAAGCATCCCGATACCAATCCATCGATCCTCTCCGTAGTTTTGCCGCTCATCCAGGGAAATACGGAGGGGTAGGCGGAAGACTCTCGGTGCGTCTGCAAAATCAAGCTTATGCCTGGCAACATTTGCCGTGTTCTTTTGCTGATCCCACTCAAATTTCATGCTTTGATTCTATGAGATTTTCATCCGTGTCTCAAGAACTGCTTCTCTAGACTCAAAGCATCGATCGCACGGTTATTTAATCTCTTAACTTCCGATCAGGTGAATAACCAACTCTCGGATCTGACCATGCTGCCGATGTTCCCATAGGTAAATACCTTGCCAGATGCCTAGAACAAGCCGACCGTTGGCGATCGGAATTTGCTCCGATGTTTTCGTCAGCGCGGTGCGAATATGGGCAGGCATATCGTCTGGACCTTCGGTGCTGTGGATGTAGTTTTCCCACTCTGGCACCAGCTTGGCAAAAAAGTTTTCTAGATCCTTTAGTACGTCCGGATCGGCATTTTCTTGAATCAGTAAGCTCGCCGATGTGTGACGCAAAAAGAGCGTGCAAAGTCCCGTTTGAATTTGCGATTCAGCGACGATCGCCTGCACTTTCTGAGTCACTCTGCAAAGTGATTTGCCTGTTGTTTGAAGCTTCAGTACCTGCTGATGTTGGCGCATGGAAGGTGAGGGGAGAGGAGTGAGGAGTGAGGGGTAGGAAAGTTTTGAGTTGTGAGTTTTGCGTTTTGAGTTGCAAGAAAGGGAGGTGAGGGTTCTCCTTAAGCAAACGTCCCTCAATATGAGAGTGAGGGATTTAGCTAGGCTTCATGTGCGCTAACCGAACGTGGCGGTGGAGTTAGAAGCTGTCCCTTAAGTGGCGGCGATCGGGTTTACGCCAAGCTGCTGTAGGATGCCGAGTTGGTCGGAGCTACCCCACCGCTCGACAATCTGACCATGCTCAAAGCGCGCGATTTGCACACCACGGGCTTTGATTGGGCGACCTGTTGCTGGAATACCGAGGAAGTCGCCTTGATGGGTGCCGGTAATGGTGTAGGCGATCGCGATATTATCGTCATCAGCAACCATTTGTTCCACACCGATGCTGAGATCTGGGAAGGCAGCCCGAAAACCCGTGAAAAACTGGATGAAGCCTTCTGGTCCTGGAAGCTGATCGGAGCCTGGATCGCGATCGATCACATTTGGTGCAAAGACTTCGTGTAAGACATCGAGATTGCCACTGTTCACGGCTTCACCGAGGCGCTGCGTTGCGGCAATATTGGCTTGCTGGCTCATGGCTTCTCCTGGAGTTTGTACAGATGGATCTCTTGCAAATTATAGGAGGTCTAAGCCAGTCGATCGCCCGCTTGATATCTTTCTCGGTCAAAATTAGCTTAGTTTCCATATATTTCAAGCCTCTGTTTTAAGTTTGGGTGCGATCAACCTTTGCTCTAGTTGAGTTGAGGTTACAAAACCCAATCTCTTCTGGGTCGTTGGATTTCATGCTTCTACCCAACTTACTAAGCTTTCATATCTTCTTCAGTGCTTGAAACTCTAAATCTCCTAAGTTTTGAATCCAGCAAGGTAAGTTTGTTTTAGCATTTTGGGAAGATTTCTCCTGAACTTTCTGGCGTACCTCTGCAATTCCCATTAAAAGGTTTTCAAATGCTGATCCCTCAGGGACATCACGAATGTCTAATGATCTAGCTCTTTCTTCGTTCTTCCTTAAATCGCTTATTGTCTTGTCCATATTCCGGTAATCAGCAGTTTTTGAAATACGAAGTCCAAGTTGTGCAGACCCCACTAATGCTTTAGCACAAGCATCAGTGGGGTGCTGGTGCAATTCAAAGAAGCATAAACCAATGTTTGAAAGATACACCATCGCATTTTCTTTGTTCAAGGATTTTGGGGTGCTATCTGATAAAGCAACTGCATACAACCAAGCTGCAAATTCGTAATTCTTACTGTCGCGTTCTGCTGTAGCCCACTCAGAATAAAACTTTCTATCTCTTTGGCTGTCCGTGAAAGAAGACTCACGAAAGAGTGTCGTAGTTTGTTTGAGTCTATTGTCTTTGCGGTAAAATTGAGCGAGATGAGTAAACAACTGATGCGATCGCTCTACTTTATAGAGAGCTTCAGCGATACAAATAGCCACACTAATCCTTGAATTTTCTGCGTTCTCGGCGAAGTGTTTTGGAAAATCGTATCTCCACTTCATTATTTCATTTTCACTCAAAGAAGGGCTTAAAGTTTCGGCTGCCCCGGCTAAGCGCGGATATATATCATCTTCAAACTTTTTTGAATATGGCGCGCTCGATAGAATTTTAACCGCAGTCTCCGCTATTACTTGATGACGCACCAAAATGGGAGTATCTGAGCCAGATGCGACGATTTCATTTCCTAGCTTTTCTAAAATATCCTCTTGAAGTTTACTGGGTTGGTATTCAATTGCTTTTGCTAAAATAGCAGGCTTCAGCAGCTTAAGTCCTTCAGCATGCATTGCAGCAATACAGGCATAGGCATCAACAAGACTGTCACCATTGGGTGAGCATTTCATATCCTCCAGAATTCTTCCAACTCTCTCTTCTAAAGTTTGATTCTTTCGTACTTGTAGCATTGCCGCTAAGAAGGCAGCCTTGTCTGATTTTTGCTTTTTCAGTAATTCTTGTGTCGCCTCCTCTTCAGATTTGTTTTCTAACGCTCCTGCTTCTTTCCATGCCCTGACAATTTGTTGAGCTTCCTCTTGCTTCAATTTGGGCATGGGTTTTCTTGTGAATTGCGCTCCCCAATCTAAAGGTTTGCCATAATTCTCCCACACTGTGTCACGGCAACAGATTAAAAACTGAATATCTTTTCGATCTATTGGGGTTAAACGTAATTTATTAATCGATTCAATGACTTGAGAAGAGGGGTCGTCACTAACAATTAACCATTTAGAAGTATTGTCTAGTTTAGGTAGCTTACTCAAGATGTTTCTCATTTCAGAAATGTCTGGATCTTCCCACCAAACAATGTGGAAACCTGAATCCTCCTTAACCAGCCGACAAACTACTTGCCGCAGCGCAGTTGACTTTCCCTCACCTCCAGGTCCGACAAGTAAAGTAACCCGAAATCCTCGATCTCGATGAGTCTGCAAAGTATGAGTTAATTGCTTAACAATCTCTCGATGCGGAATGCAGTTAGTGAGTATTTCTTCCCATCCAGGATCATATCCTTCAAAGTACAAATTAAGAGTTTCTTTGTTAATAGTTTTAGGTGTTCGTTGGTCAAGAAAATCATTAGTTATGGGCAAACACCCGCTTGGTGGTTCTCTATAAAAATCAGCTAAAGAATTTGTCTCTACTGATTGTTGAGTTGGGCGTACAGGTGGTGTTAGAAGACGAGGCGCTGTAGTGTTTTTCTGTCTTTGAACAGGTGTTCGTGATGTAGATGTTGATTTAGCAGTATCTTTGGAAACTGGAACAATCTCATCTGATGGCTTGCCACTAAGGTTTAGCTGCAAATTTTCGTGAATCGCTTTTTGAAGACGTTCAGTTTCTTGACGTACTATTTGTAGTCTTGAAGAGTCAAATTCGGCTATTCTCCACCATACATCGATCAAATCCCTCGCTCTAGTAATGTCTCCACTCTGTTCAGCTTGCGACGTACTACTTTGTAAACTTTCAATATCTTTTTCAGTGATACATTTCGGAAACAGAGGGAGGTCGCACTTCCCAATAGATTCAGGGATGATGAGAGGAGTTTGAGTCGGTTTTCCATGTTTACGGTTAAGTTCTGGCACTTCTCGTTTCAAGTAGGTCTCCAGATATCGTGGAATTGTATGCTGCTTTAACCCTTCCAAAAGCTGACATGTGAAAGCTCCATGCTCAAGGTCAGCAATTTCATAAGATCGCTCGCCTTTACTGCAAGAAAATAGGGTGACAATGCCTTGTTGTTTAGCAATCTCAACCGTTCTGCTGCCCACAGCATCTCCAGCACTCCTGCTAGAATATGAGCTTTCATTACGACACATGTCAAAAATAAGAACAGCATTCCTGGCTTGACGATCTCTTATTTGATTGATTACAAATTGAGTTGAAATGGCGGTTTCTTCTAAATCGTTGGGATCAACATCGTATGGCAGCAGATAATCCTGTTTATCTGCTCCGACTGCTCCATGCCCTGCAAAGAAGAAGCATAAGCAATCAGCTTGCACAGGTATTTTCTCGCGTAGCAATATCCGTAAATAAGATCGTGAAGGGCGAGTAGGTGAATTGTTGATTGGTGCAGAATTATCGGAACACAGTAAGACATTATCTTTTGGAAATCCTGCTTGCTCACACAAAAATCTTCTAATTTCCTCTGCGTCACGAGTGGCGAACTTTAGATGCGCTTCTTCAGGCAAGAATTCGTATTTGTTAATGCCAACAACAATTGCCCAATTATTCATTATGTTGTGCTTCAAAACGCTTAAATTTTAATGTAATCGCACCCTTTCCGGTTGCCTTTCCCCCAGCAACTAATTTAATCTCGCCTTCTCCACCAATCTCAACTAACAATTCCACTTCATCCAACTGCATAGATGATTGCGAACCAATCTGATCATCCACTTGCTTGAACAGTCTTCCCACAAGTTGGAGAAACTCGTTCATCTTCTGCTCAAGGTCAGCAATTGGTAACTTTACTTCCTTGTATTTCAGTACTTTTTGGCGTAGTTGATCACCCCAACCACCTCTCTCACCCTCTGTTGAGGTAGGGACAGCATCATCTGTCACAATCCAAATGTAATCCTTCGTCATACCTAAATATGAACCTCTTTTGTTCTTATCCTCCTGTTCAAATCTATTATGTGTTAAAGCTCACCGAGGTGCCAAGATTAAAGTTGTGTAACTACTAAACATCCGGTTGACAAGGTCAGCGTAGCCAACAACCGTGTTCGGTTAGTGGTGATGCAAAATTTTCTAGCTGCCGCTGGCTTTTGCCGTTAGACTGAGAACTTTCGGATAACACCACAAATCAGCCAGATAGACAGAATGTCTCTATATGAACACTCCAAGTTGGGTAGATAGCAGATCACCTCAGAAACTTGTGCTATCTCAAGAAATAAGCAGAGAATAGAGACTTGAAGGGGAAGTCCGATCGCCCTTTTCCCTGAGTCATTTGCTCCACCATCTTTAACTTCCGCTCAGGTGAACCACCAACTCGCGGATGTGACCGTGTTGGCGATGTTCCCACAGGTAAATGCCTTGCTAGGTGCCGAGAAGAAGGCGACCGTTGGCGCGATCGGAATTTGCTTCGATGTATGCGTCAGTGTAGTGCGAATGTGAGCCGGCATATCGTCGGGTCCTTCGGTGCTGTGGATGTAGTTTTCCCACTCTGGCACTAGCTTGGCAAAAAAGTTTTCTAGATCCTTCAACACATCAGGATCGGCATTTTCCTGAATCACTAAACTAGCCGATGTATGGCGTAAAAAGAGAGTACACAGTCCGGTTTGCATTTGCGACTCGGCAACGATCGCCTGCACTTTCTGGGTCACTCTGCAAAGCGATTTGCCTGTGGTTTGAAGCTTGAGTACCTGCTGGTATTGGCGCATGGTAGTGAGAAGTAAGAGTAATGGCGGAGGACTCCTTAAGCAAAAGTCCCCCGCCATTACAGCGAGGGACTTTTGCTACATTGCTACAGCACTAACGTTGCTTGATATGCGCTAGCCGAACTTGGCTGCTGTAGCAGAGATCAAGAAGGCAGCGTAGGTAAGGATGTAACCAACCGTGAAGTGAGCGAGACCAACCACACGAGCCTGGACGATCGAGAGCGCAACGGGCTTATCTTTCCAGCGAACCAGGTTCGCCAGTGGGGTGCGCTCATGTGCCCAAACCAGGGTTTCGATCAGCTCTTGCCAATAGCCTCTCCAGGAGATCAGGAACATGAAGCCCGTTGCCCAAACCAGGTGCCCAAACAGGAACATCCAGGACCAGACCGACAGGTTATTCATGCCATACGGGTTGTACCCGTTAATGGTCGCACCAGAGTAGAGCCAAAGGTAATCGCGGAGCCAGCCCATGAGATAGGTCGAGCTTTCGTTGAACTGAGACACGTTACCAGACCAGACAGCCAGATGTTTCCAGTGCCAGTAGAACGTCACCCAGCCGATCGTATTGAGCATCCAGAACATCGCCAGGTAGAACGAATCCCACGCTGAGATGTCGCAAGTACCGCCCCGTCCAGGACCATCGCAAGGGAAGGCATAGCCGAAGTCTTTTTTGTCCGGCATCAGCTTTGAGCCACGTGCATCCAGCGCACCCTTGACCAAGATCAGGGTGGTGGTGTGCAGACCCAGCGCGATCGCATGGTGAACCAAGAAATCGCCAGGACCAATGGTGAGGAACAAGGAGTTTGTACCGCTGTTGATGGCATCCAACCAACCGGGCAACCAGACGTTACCGTAGTTGGGCCAGGCAGTGGTTGCAATACTGTCAGGGTTCGACAGCAGCGCATCCATGCCGTACAGCACCTTGCCGTGCGATGCCTGAATGAACTGTGCGAACACAGGCTCAATCAGAATCTGCTTTTCGGGCGTACCGAAGGCAACAACGACATCATTGTGCACGTATAGCCCCAGCGTGTGGAACCCGAGGAACAGCGAAACCCAGCTCAGGTGAGAGATGATGGCTTCTTTGTGCTGTAGCACTCGATCCAACACGTTGCCTTTGTTCTGGTCTGGATCGTAATCCCGTACCCAGAAGATGGCTCCGTGAGCAAACGCACCGACCATCAAGAACCCAGCAATGTACTGGTGATGGGTATACAGGGATGCCTGCGTCGTGAAGTCTTTCGCCAGAAAAGCGTAAGGTGGCAGCGCATACATATGCTGCGCGACTAGAGACGTAATCACACCCAATGCCGCCAGGTGGATGCCCAACTGGAAGTGCAGCGAGTTGTTGTAGGTTTCGTACAAGCCCTGGTGAGGCAGGTTGAACTGACCTTCACTGCTGCTAGACAACAAACCTTTCTTGCTGTCCAGCATTTCTTTGATGCTGTGACCGATACCAAAGTTGGTGCGGTACATGTGACCAGCAACGATGAACAGGACGGCGATCGCCAGATGGTGATGCGCCATATCCGTCAACCAGAGCGATTCAGTCTGTGGATGGAAGCCACCCAGGAAGGTCAGAATCGCCGTACCAGCACCTTGAGATGTGCTAAACACATGCCCAGGGGTGTCAGGGTTTTCGGCATACACGCCCCAGTTACCGCTGAAGAAGGGAGCTAAACCAGCCGGATGCGGTGGGGTAGAGAGGAAGTTATCCCAACCTACATGCTGTCCGCGCGCTTCGGGAATCGCCACGTGGATCAGGTGACCTGCCCATGCCAGCGAACTCACGCCAAACAGACCTGCCAGGTGGTGATTCAACCGCGATTCGGCATTCTTAAACCAGGCAAGCGACGGGCGGAACTTGGGTTGCAAGTGCAGCCAGCCAGCAAACAGAAAGACCGCCGATAGGAACAAGAGAAAGAGCGAACCCGCGTAGAGTTCACCATTCGTCCGCATCCCGATCGTGTACCACCACTGGTAAACACCAGAGTAAGAGATATCAACCGGGTAGTTGACTCCACCTTGAGTGAAGGCATCGACCGCTGGCTGACCGAATTGAGGGTCCCAAATCGCGTGGGCGATGGGACGGATGTTCAATGGATCTTTGATCCACTGTTCAAAGTTGCCTTGCCACGCTACGTGGAACAGGGAGCCAGAGGTCCACAGGAAGATGATTGCCAGGTGACCGAAGTGAGAGGCGAAAATCTTTTGGTAAAGATTCTCTTCCGTCATCCCGTCGTGGCTTTCAAAGTCGTGGGCAGTGGCGATCCCATACCAGATCCGACGAGTGGTCGGATCTTGAGCGAGGTCCTGGCTAAATTTGGGAAATTTAGTTGCCATAGTTCTACTTCGTTCTCCTCGCGCTTATCCAAGTGCCAGTGCACGAGCCAGGAAGAATGCCCACGTTGTGACAATCCCTCCCAGGAGGTAATGTGCTACCCCCACAGCCCGACCCTGAATGATGCTCAGTGCGCGGGGCTGAATTGCCGGGGCAACCTTCAGCTTATTGTGCGCCCAAACAATCGATTCGATCAACTCCTGCCAGTAGCCGCGACCGCTAAACAGGAACATCAAGCTGAATGCCCACACAAAGTGTGCACCCAGGAAGAGTAAGCCGTAAGCCGAGAGCGCTGAACCGTAGGAGGTAATCACCTGCGTTGCCTGTGCCCAGAGGAAGTCGCGTAACCAACCGTTGATGTTGATCGCACTCTGAGCAAAGTTGCCGCCTGTAATGTGAGCGATCGTGCCGTCTGGATTGACCGTTCCCCACACATCTGACTGCATCTTCCAACTGAAGTGGAAAATCACGATCGACAGCGAGTTGTACATCCAGAACAGACCGAGGAAGACGTGATCCCAACCAGAAACCTGGCAGGTGCCGCCACGACCAGGTCCGTCGCAAGGGAAGCGGAAGCCCAAATTCGCTTTATCTGGAATCAGACGCGAACTACGGGCATACAGCACACCTTTCAGCAGAATCAGCACGGTGACGTGGATGGTGAACGCATGGATGTGATGCACCAGGAAGTCCGCCGTACCAAGCGGAATCGGCGCGATCGCCACCTTACCCGCAATCGCAATTGTCTCACCACCGAACACATAGCTGGCTGGAGCAAGCGCATTGGGAGCGGTTGTACCTGGGGCAAGCGTATGCAGGTTTTGGATCCACTGCGCGAACACAGGCTGCAATTGAATCGCAGTATCTGAGAACATATCTTGAGGACGACCCAGCGCCTGCATCGTGTCGTTGTGCACGTACAGACCAAAGCTATGGAAGCCCAGGAAGATACACACCCAGTTCAGGTGCGAAATAATCGCATCCCGATGGCGCAGCACGCGATCGAGCAGATTGTTCTGATTCACGACAGGGTCGTAGTCGCGCACCATGAAGATGGCACCGTGCGCTGCTCCACCTACGATGAAGAAACCACCGAGCCACATGTGATGCGTAAACAGAGACAACTGCGTCGCATAGTCCGTCGCCATATAAGGGTAGGGCGGCATGGCGTACATATGCTGGGCAACGATGATGCTCAAAGAGCCGACCATTGCCAGGTTGATTGCCAATTGAGCATGCCAGGAAGTCGTCAGCACTTCATAGAGACCCTTGTGACCTTCGCCAGTAAAGGGACCTTTGTGTGCTTCCAGAATTTCCTTGATGCTGTGCCCAATACCCCAATTGGTGCGGTATTGATGTCCCGCAATGATGAACAGAACCGCGATCGCCAGATGGTGGTGTGCTGTATCCGACAGCCACAGACCACCTGTAACGGGGTTCAAGCCACCCTTAAAGGTCAGAAAGTCCGAATATTCTGCCCAATTGAGGGTGAAGAAGGGGGTTAAACCTTTCGCAAAACTGGGGTATAAATCCGCCATCAGCTTCGAGTTCAAGATGAACTCATGGGGCAAGGGAATGTCCTTCGGAGCGACCCCTGCATCCAGCAGCTTGTTGATGGGCAGCGAGACGTGAATCTGGTGCCCCGCCCAACCGAGCGAACCAAGACCGAACAAACCAGACAAGTGGTGGTTCAGCATCGATTCCACATTCTGGAACCATTCCAGTTTGGGTGCCCGCTTGTGGTAGTGGAACCAGCCAGCAAACAGCATCAGACCCGCCATGACTAGACCGCCGATCGCGGTGCAGTAAAGCTGGAAGCTGTTGGTAAAGCCAGATGCCCGCCACAGGTAGAAAAAGCCAGATGTAATTTGGATACCGTGGAAACCACCGCCCACATCTGCATTCAAAATTTCTTGTCCGAAAATCGGCCACACAACCTGGGCACTGGGCTTAATGCCAGTCGGGTTGGTGAGCCAAGCCTCGTAGTTTGAAAACTTAGCGCCATGAAAATACATGCCGCTGAGCCAGATGAACACAACAGCCAGATGACCGAAGTGAGCACTGAAAATTTTACGAGAAACGTCTTCTAAGTCGCTAGTATGGCTATCAAAATCATGAGCGTTGGCGTGAAGATTCCAAATCCAGGTGGTGGTTTTGGGACCTCTAGCCAGGGTGCGATCGAAATGACCAGGCTGCGACCACTTCTCAAAAGAAGTTGGCACCGGATCGTTGTCAACCGTAACCTTGACCTTCGCTTCGCGCTCCCGTGGAGTAATTGTCATTGAGACTCTCCTCTCTCTAGACAAGGAACGAGGAATCCCCCCTGCCAGCCGCTGCCCTGATGCTGACAAACAGCCTTTTGCCCTAGTGAGCAGCCATCCGTGTGCATCGGAATCGCTTCCAAGCTCACTGAATGACATAAGACTGCAAGCAGCGATCGCAGTTCTAAGAACGGAGCAACGATCGCCATCAGAACCCGTGAGGTTCGTGCTGGCAATACAAACAGACTGGTAGAGGTTCTCATCGTGTCATTATAGGACTCGTGTTACGCCGAACTTGAACGCAATTAACAATAATTCAAACTCCTCCGATCGCGGCTGTAGATGAGCTTCAGAATCTGAGCCGAACCAAAAAGTCAAGCAAGATCACGATTGTGTTTGTAAAACTAAATAATCTGAAAACTAGAGACATATTCTCTGGGATCACGGCTCTCAGGCAACCGAAGATGAAACAATTTTTTAAGAGAGAGTTGTATGATGTGTGCCGCTAATTACTGTGGTGGAGCGATCGCGCCTTCTGCTAAATCTGTAGACTGCATAGAACTTATTTCACCTGATGGGAAACCTTTACTACCGAGGTATGGCAGAAGCAAACGGCAAACCCAAAATTGGTCGTAGCGCTCGACTGCTAGGAATCCGACCCGGCATTGACATTGATGTGGCACAAAGACCCAGCAACTGGATAGACAAACAAGGGTACTTGCGGGCGGAAACGAATCTCGATCCTTCGGCTGAGTCTGTAACTGTAGCCCTTAGAAACGGAAAGGGATGTCTGCCTCACTCTCGATCGAAGGCTTACCAGCATTCCGTCGGTCTGCTGCGTTTGGCGGTACAGGCAGAGACCAGCTTTGGCAAATTGACGAGAGCAAAATCAGTGGCGACCTTGAAGCAGTACAGGATCACTCGACACACGTCAGCATTCTGCCAAAAGCTACAATGCTCTTAGAGAACTATGAAACAGCATTGGCAAAAACCAGGGACGATTGGGTAAAGGTTTGACGGAACAAGGCAGTGAACGGAGGGCGGTGATGGCATGGATTTTTAGTCTGTCGGCTGAATGTGGCGGGGAACAGGTTGCAGCGGTGCAATTTGCTCAGCACTTCGACGCTGTTGCCTGGATGCTCTCAAACGGTAGACAGGTACTGTGTCAGGCTGAAGTCTTTCAAGCTCTGGACGCAAACTGGTGGTGTCGAGTTTATCCAAGTGGCATCAGTGAGGTTGGCATCAACACACCAGAGACTGCTTACTTGATGACCGAGCTAGGCATCTTACTGTATCAACGCTTGCGATCGGCTCCAACCTTTCGTTACGCCCTGGTTGGTGTCGAAGTGGACGAGTTTAGAACCTATAGTGAGTTACTTGAGGATGCCTCTACCATAGCTTTTCCAGGCTTGGTCATGGCTGACACAGTTTGGCGAGTCATGGGTTCCGCTCCAGCATTCCGACCCTTCACCTTTGGGTATGTTTGGACACCCTACGAAGGTGAAGCTTACAAGCCATTGCTGTCGTCTTCGACGTTGAAGCGCCAACTGAACGAATTACTGCTTGCTGGGTAAGGCAAAAAGACAGGAGCGATCGACATCAATCCCATCCTCACCTTTTAGCAGAAAACTAGCGACCCAAAAACTAGCGACGAAACTTTGCAGGGGAGGCTGGGTCTTTTCCGCTATAGTTCCCTATGGGCAGCTTTGAGGAGTGGATTCTGTGTTGGGAATGAAGCGCTGGCAGACCGTCGCCAAAATCTTGTTTGCACTTGTGTCGATCGTGCTGGTCACGGCGGGTTGGGGACGTGTTGATAAAGCACATGCCGCTTTTTGGGGGCGATCGCGCTCCGCAGCCACTCAAACAACCATCAAAACCACGGGGAAAATTGCAGAAGCCTCACCACCGATCGCCCTGCAAGAGCTACGGCAGGCATTAGACGATTACCAGCCCCAGGTGACGATCCTCAGTCCCCGTAAAAACGAAGTCCTGTCTGATAACACGGTCTCTATCCGCTTCCTTGTCAAAGATCTGCCCCTCTTTAAAAATGAGACGTTTGGGTTGGGTCCGCACCTGCACGTCCTGCTGGATAATCGCGCGTACCAGGCAGTTTACGATACCAGCCAGCCACTCATCTTTAACGATCTAGAGGCTGGAACTCACACCATTCGCGCCTTTGCCTCCCGTCCCTGGCACGAAAGCTTCAAAAATGACGGTGCCTTCGTGCAGACGACTTTTCACGTTTTCACCAAAACTCAGGATAATAGCCCCAATCCTGAACTGCCGCTGCTGACCTACAGCCGACCGCAAGGCACCTATGGCGCAGAGCCAATTTTGCTGGACTTTTACCTGACGAATGCGCCCCTCCATTTCGTTGCTCAGACAGATAACACCGATGATATTGCCGACTGGCGCATTCGCTGCACGGTGAATGGCGACAGCTTTGTGATCGATCGCTGGCAACCGTTGTACCTCAAAGGCTTTAAGCCGGGTAAAAACTGGGTGCAGCTTGAGTATCTTGACGACAAAGGTGACCCAGTACCAAACGTATTCAACAATACGGTACGCATCGTGGAGTACCAACCGAATGGCGATGATCCTCTCTCAAAGCTCATGCGAGGAGAGTTTTCCGCCGCTGATGTGCGTGGCATTGTTGACCCCAACTACACTCCACCAGCGCCCACCGTTGAACCGATACCAGAACCATCTCCCAGTCCCTCAGAGACACCGTTGCTGGAACCAACGCCTATTCCAGAGTCAACGCCCGTTCCAGAACCCACACCCACTCCAGAATCCACACCCAGTTTGGATCTTCCCGATCGCCCCAGTTCGATCGCACCTCTAATCCCGATCCCAGAACCGTCTCCTCCCAGCCCTGAACCAACCCCAGAGGCGGCACCGTCAGATGAAACAGAAAGGCAGGACGCGATCGCCCCTCCAGTCCCGTCGCCAGAGCGTCCGTCAGAGCCAGAAACAGAGCCAATTTCCCCAACTCCACCAGACGATGCAACCCCGCCAGCAGCAGCTTCCGTAAGTGGACAAGAACGCTTGCGGCAAGTGTGGCAGCAACTCAGTCGCTATTTACCACAGAGACGCAGCGCGATACGTGCTCCGCACACACAAGTGAACGCGCCCTCCGTCAATACCGTGCCAAATGCTGAGTTAAATCCGACTGAGTTAAATCCGACTGAGCCAAACCCGACTGAGCCAAATCCGCTCCCCAGAGTGTCGATCCCGTCCCCCTTGCCGCCAACGCTGCCCGAAATTATTGATGCTGCTCCAGATGCGTCTTCTGCGGTGGAATCAGAGCCATCGGTAACCGGGAAACCTCGGGGTCACTAGGCGATCGCCACACTGCCTACCCTGAGGGTATTCACAAAACAGTTAAATATAGTACTATTGTACCTATCGAGGCGTTGAGAAGCTGCTAAACTCGATTCGCACTCTGTATTTTGGCGAATGCGTAGACGAAATTATTTACGGTAGTCTGGGAAACAGAGCTGCCTCTGATCAAAGGGTATGAGTTCATGTGTGGCGTAATGACCCATCAACCGATCGCTCATCAGCGTTCTAGGGTTGATACATCAGGGCTTGTTTCGCTATGCCTCACCTGGCAACAGTGCCATTACCTGGTCAATAAACGCTCGATAGTCCACTACGGGTTTAGAAATATAGTCGTCGGCACCGCTTTGCTGTAGGGAGTTTTCTTTGTCGCCAATCATGGCATGTGCCGTCACCAGAATAATGGGCACGGAGGCGGTACTAGGGTCGCTTTTCAGCAGTTGAGTCAGCTTAATGCCGTCGACTGCTTTACCCTGGTAAAGGCTATGCGACAGCGACACATCCATCAGAACCAGATCTGCTTGCCCCGCTTTGACAATCTGCATCACCTCATCGGCATCTTCGGTATGCTTTACCGTCAAACCACCCAGTTTGGTCAAATAGCGCGAAAACACCCGCACGTTACCCAAATCATCTTCAACCAGCAAAACAGTTTTCGTCATTGGTTCCTACCCTGTAGGCAACAGCGCCATAATCTGATCGACAAACGCTTGATGATCCACAACGGGCTTGGAGATGTATGCATCAGCGCCACTCTGCTTCAGAAAGCTTTCGCGATCGCCCTCCATCGCATGGGCTGTTACCAGAATGATCGGCAACTTCGCCGTCATCGGATCCGCTTTCAGCATCTGGGTGATTTTGATACCATCGACCGCTTTCCCCAAGTAAACACTGCGCGACAGCGATACATCCATCAGGATAATATCGGCTTCCTGAGCATGGGCAATTTGCATCACTTCTTCCACATTTTCAGTATGCTTGACCGCCAAACCGCCTCGCTTCGTCAAGATTTTAGAAAAGACGCGTGCGTTAATCAGATCGTCTTCGACAATCAGAACGGTTTTCATTGTGGTTTCCTTGGAACATGACTCAGATGCAGCCACTTCATTATCCGCGCCGATTTTACTGTGAAATGGACACAGGAGCGTTGGGGATTGCCCCCATCGTAAACGTCACTTGCTGCAAATGCTACAAAGCTTTTATGAAATCAATGCTGAAGGAATCAAGCTCATGGCTGTAATTACCACTGCTCTGCATACAGAGATGCAGCAGTCATATCTGGAATATGCCATGAGCGTCATTGTGGGACGCGCTTTACCCGACGTGCGCGATGGGCTGAAGCCAGTGCATCGACGAATTTTGTATGCGATGCACGAACTGGGTTTAACCCCCGATCGCCCCTACCGCAAGTGCGCCCGCGTCGTTGGAGATGTACTGGGTAAATACCATCCCCACGGTGATCAGGCAGTTTACGATGCGCTGGTACGGTTAGTGCAGGAGTTTTCGAGTCGCTATCCGCTGCTGGGTGGTCATGGCAACTTTGGCTCGGTAGACAACGATCCACCTGCTGCCATGCGGTATACCGAAACGCGACTGGCACCGATCGGTAACGAAGCACTCCTTACCGAAATTGGCGAGGCAACCGTCGATTTTGTCGGCAACTTTGACAATTCGCAACAGGAGCCAACCGTACTCCCAGCGCAACTTCCCGTCCTCTTGCTCAACGGCAGTTCGGGGATTGCAGTTGGCATGGCGACCAACATTCCACCCCACAATCTAGGAGAAATTGTCGATGGCTTAGTGGCGCTGATTGATCACCCTGATCTGCCCGATGCCAAGCTGTTTGAACTGATCCCTGGACCCGACTTTCCCACGGGTGGCGAAATTATTGGTACCGATGGCATTCAGGAGGCATACACCACGGGGCGCGGCAGCATTCCGGTACGGGGCATTGCTCAGGTGGAAGAACTCCAGATTGGTCGTGGGCGGCACCGACGGACGGCACTGATTGTCACAGAGTTGCCCTACCAGGTGAATAAAGCCGCCTGGATTGAAAAGATGGCAGAGCTAGTGAATCTGGGACGACTGGAAGGTATTGCCGATCTACGCGATGAGAGCGATCGCGATGGCATTCGGGTCGTCATTGAGCTACGCCGCGATGTCAGTCCTCAGAAAGTGCTGACCAATCTCTATCGTCAAACCGCACTACAGTCAAACTTCGGCACCATTATGCTGGCACTTGCCGATGGGCAACCGCGTCAGATGCCACTACGGGAGTTACTCCAGCAGTTTTTGCGTTTCCGGGAAGACACGCTCACCCGTCGCTATCGCCACGAACTGAGTCAGGCAGAAACGCGCCTTCACATTGTCGAAGGGTTAGTGCTGGCGCTGAATAACCTGGATGCGGTAATTGATATTTTGCGCCAAGCGCCTGATGGCAGCACCGCTAAGATGCAGTTTCAGGAACGGCTTGACCTGAGCGATCGCCAGGCAGATGCCATTCTCTCGATGCCGCTGCGACGGTTGATTGCCACGGAACGGCAAAGCTTGCAAACCGAATTTGACGAGTTGACCGCACGGATGCGCGAACTCCAACGGTTGCTGGACGATCGGCGCGAACTGCTCAAAGTGTTGAAAAAAGATCTGCGATCGCTCAAGAAAAAGTACGCTGATCCCCGACGGACAAAGATTATTGCAGTCAGCGGTCAGCGGTCAGCGGTCAGCGGTCAGCAGTTAGAAATTGGCGAACAGCTCATCCTCGATCGACCGTCACTGACCACTCACAACCAGCCGCTAGACACTGATAATCAACAACCAACAACGGTCACTCCGACCCACGAAGCCGAAGTCGAAGAAACAGTCGTCGAACTCACTCAACGGGGCTATGCTCGCCGACTGACAGCCAAAGCCTTTCAACGCAACCAGAGCAAAGCGGCAAGCAAGCCGACTCAGATGCTAGAAGAGAGCGACGACTTTGTTGCTCAAACCGAATTTGCAACGACGATTCAAACGCTGGTCATCCTCACTCGCAGCGGCAAGGCGTATCCTCTCAGTGTTAAAGATGTGCCCCAGGTATCGGGTAAATCACGCGGCACGCCCCTGGTAACATTGCTCCCGCCTTCGGCTCAAAGTGATCCTGCATCGATCGTCGGTTGTTTTGTGCTGCCCGATGAGCGAGACGACATCGATCTCTTGTTAGTCACGCAGCAAGGACGCATCAAGCGGTTGCCACTAGCAGAGTTAGACGAATTAACAGGGCGAGGACTCACCGTATTGAAGTTAAAGCCAGATGACCAGTTAGCCTACGTTAGCCTGGCAGAAGTTGGCGATCAGCTTGTATTGGCAACAGCGGGTGGGCGCTTACTGCGCTTGGCAGTCAACGACGAGCAACTACCCTCACTAAGCCGAGTTGCACAGGGCAATCTGGCGATTCGGTTGCGCAAACAAGAAAAACTGGTCGGCTATACGCTGATTTATCAAGGCGACGACCTCTTCTTAATGTCAGAGCAAGGGTATGCTAAGCGTTTGGCGATCGACACCATCCGTCTCTCCACAGTTGGTGACCTCGGCACTCAATCATTTAAATTTACTGGTAAAACCGATGCCCTTGTTGGTATGGTCGCTGCTGCACCGCATACGGCAATCACGCTGCTAACGAACACTAACCGTCTGTCGCGCTTAACAGGTAGCCTCGTACCACTCAAAGGTCGGGATGAACCGGGCGATCGTCCGCTTAGTCTTGACCCCGACGAACGTGTTATCAGTTTAACGATCCCAAAACTGCCGCTGCCTGACGCAGAAGACGACAGCGTTGAGGCGTAGCTGGCTTTTCAAATGAGCTTGGGCGCGTATGAATCCAGAAAATTGCCTGTCGAGGCTGCTTCACAGCGATTCAAACTGAGCGGTAAAGCCGTCCAGCGTCATACATTCATCTTGAAAGGCTTCCGCCTCGCTCACGTCTTCTACCTGAAAGGTCATGATGCGCCGCTCATCCTCTTTCATCTTTTTGGTGGAAAGTGGCTTGACCGTATAGTGCGCCATGATTGCGTTGAAGGCGTTCGCATCGTTGCGCCAGCTCTCAGCCGAACAGTAAACCGTTACAAGCCACATGATGGTTCATTTTTTAGTTGTAGGAGTGATGATACGCGATCGATCAACTCACTTCCCAACAGTCTTCTTTCAACACACCTCAATGTACTGACACAAACTCGACGGTTCAGGAATCGATTCACGATTTAACTCCATTCCTTCAAGATGGAATTCGATCGCCTCCCGAATCATCTGCTGTATCTCTTCTAGCGTGTCCCCTACGGCAATACAGCCTGGAAGATCAGGCACATACGCTGAATAGTTTCCCGCTGCTTTTTCAATCACAACTGCGTAACGCACTGGCTTTCATCCTCCAGTTGAGCCTGCCTCCTGATACTTTTAAGCGTACCTGTAGCTAAGTCTTTCGACAACTTACCTGGAACAGTAACGGTTCCCGACTTAGTAGGATGGCGATATTGACGGTGACTGCCTTTCGTTTGATCTAGATACCAACCATCTGCCTCTAATCGTTTGATCAGATCTTTGACCTTCATGCTGTATCACTTCCCAAGCAAAAGCCAAAATTCGGCTCCCTAGCACATCAGGAATATCAACAAATCTCAGTGTAGGTATAACTTGACACACGAGCATACAAGCTACCGAGGTTAATCAAATCCTTTCATGAACGTGAACGATCAGGAATTACGTCAGTGGGTGCAGCAGCATTTTGGCATACGTCCGCAGGATCTAAACAAATATCGGAGAGCACTTACCATCCGGCAGTACGAGGTGCTTGAGTTTTTTGGTGATGCAGTCCTAGCTTTCGTTGTTTCTGAGTATTTGGTTTCAAAGTACTTAATTGATCGACCAGAATGGTTTACGAACGTTAGAGCAGAGATCGTTAAGAACGATAATTTGACTCAAATTGGTCAAAAAATTGATATTGTTTCCGTTGCCAATATTCCTCAAAGTCAGATCACCGATAGAGTGATTGCCGATTTGGTTGAGGCATTGATAGGAGCGATCTATCAGGATTGCGGGCTAAAGAAATGTGAGACTGCCATTAGACAAGCATTTGATTTGGCGACGGTAGATTCTGAAGCGAGACAACGAGTTGAGGCAAAAGTCAGAAAAGATATCGCTGAATTAGAACGTAAACAGCCCGTTTCGGCATTGCAAGAATTTTTGGCAGACAAAGGCGAACTGAAGCCTGACTATTCTGAGCTAAATCGAGTAGGGACACCTAATCTACCAATTTTCACCTTTGAGGCAACCTGTAAATTTGAGCGGAAGACCTACACAGCAGAAGGTCAGGGAGGATCAAAAGCTAAAGCGAAGCAGAACGCTGCACAGAACCTTTTTGCTGAAATGCTGAAAGTATATAAGAAGTCTTGGGGTATTGACTGATGGTCTGAGTTGCCGCAGGAACGAACATCATGACGATCACGCCCACCCATACTATTCGTCAACTAAATGGCTTTTCGCTATGCTGAAGACAGTATTTAAGCGATCGGCTTTCGGCTCTGGAGTTGAGCAAATGAGCAACGATTTATTGACTATATCCATTGCGGGGCTAGAGACTCAGCCGACTCGACTGGATAACTACTTTGACTTTTTGAGTTCGGACGATATTCGGGTTAAAGGTACACGAGTGGGAATTGAGAGCATCCTGCACCGCTATATTTACAGTGCTGAGACACCTGAGGAAATTGTCACCCATTTCTACACGGTGACGCTGGAGCAAGTTTACGCCACTATTCTCTACTATCTCCATCATAAAGAAGCCGTTGGCAAATATGTAGCAGATTGGTTAGCGTTGGGGCAGCGAATGCGTGAAGAACAGAGGATTAACCCATCTCCAACTGTGCAACGATTGATGAAACTAAAGGCTGAACGCGAGGCAGCACAGCAGGAAAATGGCGCTTCGCTATCTCATGGATGAAAACGTCGATCCGCTTTACCAAAAGCAATTGCGACGGCTAAATCCTGATTTGGTTGTTTGGGCAGTCGGTGATCCGGGTGCTCCCGCCAAAGGTACGCTCGATCCTGAAATACTGCATTGGTGCGAGGAACACACGTTCATCCTCGTAACAAATAACCGTGCATCAATGCCACTCCATCTGGCTGACCATATCGCTCACGATCGTCATATACCTGGAATCTTTATTCTTAGCAGTGATTTAAGTGTTGGACAAAGCCTTGATGAATTGCAGCTTATTGCGGAAGCTTCACTAGAAGGCGAGTATCAGGATCAGATGATCTATCTACCCACGTTACGGTAGGCGCGATCGACCCACCAACGCTTCAAAGACGATCGCGCTCAACAGCCCGATACATTCTGTTCTAGTGAAGAATTTTGTCTATTGTTGAGGGAACGACGTTGCCTCGATCGGCTGTGCTAGATTGAGCATAATCTTTTGCAGTTTCTCCTCTAGCTCAGTCTTATGGCAGTCACGAAACGTGGGCTTGTTCTCGCTTCTACAGCGATCGCAGTTAGTGCAGTCACCATTACCGGAGCCGGCATTCACCTATCCGAAGGGCAAGCTTTCTTCCAGGAAAGCCCAAAAGGACTCGTTGATGAAGTTTGGCAGATCATCGATCGTACCTATGTTGATGGCACCTTTAACAAGGTTGACTGGAAGGCGACTCGCAGTGAATATCTGAACAAGCCCTATGCCAACAAAGAGGAGGCATATAAAGCAGTGCGCGAAATGCTCAAAAAGTTGGGCGACCCCTACACTCGCTTTATGGATCCGCAAGAGTACAAGAATATGCAGATTGATACCTCTGGGGAGCTTACCGGAGTCGGTATTCAGCTTGCAGCCGATGAAAAAACAAAAAAGCTGACCGTCATCGCACCGATCGAAGATTCGCCTGCATTCACAGCGGGCATTTTGGCAAAAGACATTATTACCAAAATTGATGCCCAGAGCACCGATGGTATGGAGCTGAACAAAGCAGTGACGCTCATTCGTGGCAATCCTGGCACTAGCGTTAAGCTGACCGTGCAGCGTGGTGATAAGCAGATGGAATATCAGCTTAAGCGGGCAAAAATTGAGATCCACCCCGTCCGTGCTAGCTATCGGAAAGACGAGGCTCAAGGCGGAGTCGGTTACATTCGGCTGGTGCAGTTTAGCGCCAACGCACCTGCTGAGATGAGGAGCGCCATTCAGAAGTTAGAGAAGCAAAACGTGAGCGGTTACATTCTCGACCTGCGTTCTAACCCAGGTGGGTTGCTCTTTACCAGCATTGAAATCGCTCAGATGTGGTTAAAACAAGGTGCTATTGTTTCGACAGTCAATCGTCAAGGAGAGCAGGATCGAGAGAAGGCAAACAACCGGGCGCTGACCGATAAGCCTCTGGTGGTGCTGGTTGATGGTGGCTCTGCGAGTGCCAGCGAAATTCTCTCTGGTGCCTTGCAGGATAATAAACGCGCCACGTTGGTTGGCACCAAAACGTTTGGTAAAGGCTTAGTGCAGTCTGTCGGTAGGCTGGGTGATGGTTCTGGCTTGGCAGTCACGATCGCTAAATATCTGACACCCAGTGGTCGAGACATCAACAAAAACGGCATCGAGCCAGATGTGGAAGTCAAGCTGTCTGATGAGCAACGACAAACGCTGAGTGGCGATCGAGAGAAAATCGGCACGTCCGCTGATTTACAATATGCTAAAGCCCTTGAAATTCTGACCCAACGCATCAAGGCTGAACAGCCCACTGCGCCAAAGTCCTGAAGCGGTCTGGGGCAGACAATGAGTCGGTTCGCTGGTTGTGGATGGCATACTCCACCACAGTCTTGTTTGTTGACTCGGCTGCCCTGAGCGTTAAAGCCTAGCTTTAAAAAAGAAAGCTCCTAGCTTCTGCTATTTATCCTGCCAGACCGTCCATGCTGCGCCTCACTGAAATCAAACTCCCACTGGAGCATACTGAAGCAGATATCCAATCCGCGATTCTCAAAAAATTGCACCTTGTCCCAGACGATCTAATTGGCTACACCATCTTCAAACGTAGCTATGACGCTCGTAAACGTGGTTCCGTTTCCTTTGTTTATATTTTAGATATCGAAACGCCGAAACAAGCACGACTGCTCCAGCGCTTCAAGCACGATCCGCATGTGGTGCCTACCCCTGATACGACCTACCGCTACGTTGCCCAAGCACCCTCTGCACTGAAGGTACGTCCTATCATCATCGGTAACGGTCCTTCTGGCATGTTTGCGGGTCTATTACTAGCACAGATGGGGTTTCGTCCGTTGATTTTAGAGCGGGGAAAAGCCGTCCACGATCGCTCCGTTGATACATTCGGTTTCTGGAGCAAGCGCAAATTCAACCCGGAGTCAAACGCCCAATTTGGGGAAGGCGGCGCAGGCACTTTCTCAGATGGCAAGCTCTACAGCCGAATTAAAGATGCCAATCGTCAGGGGCGGAAAGTTCTTACCGAGTTGGTCAATGCGGGTGCTGCCCCTGAGATTCTTTACGTCAACAAACCCCACATTGGCACTTATCGGCTCGTCAAGATTGTCGAGCACATGCGCCACACGATCGAGTCTTTAGGCGGCGAAATCCGCTTTCAAAGCCGAGTGGACACGATCGACGTTGAGCAAGGGCAGGTATGCGGCGTGATTCTCGCCAATGGAGAGTACATCCGCAGTGACCACGTTATTCTGGCGATCGGACACAGTGCCCGCGACACCTTTGAGATGCTGCATCGGCAAGGTGTTTATATCGAACCCAAGCCGTTTTCGATTGGCTTTCGGGTCGAGCATCCGCAAGCATTAATTAACCAGTGTCGGTTGGGATCGCAGACAGGTCATCCCCTGTTGGGTGCAGCGGATTATCAATTGGTACACCACTGCTCGAATGGGCGATCGGTCTACAGCTTTTGCATGTGTCCGGGAGGGCAAGTCGTTGCGGCAACATCCGAACGCGGGCGTGTAGTCACTAACGGTATGAGCCAGTACGAGCGGAGCGGCAAAAATGCCAACAGCGGCATTGTCGTTGGCATCACGCCAGAGGATTATCCAGGTAGCCCCTTAGCTGGGATAGACTTGCAGCGTCGCTTGGAGGAACGTGCTTTTGAGTTAGGTGGCAGCACCTATGAAGCTCCGGGTCAGCTAGTCGGTGATTTTCTGGCGCGACAGTCGTCTACTCAGTTAGGAAGCGTGAAGCCATCCTACAAGCCAGGGGTGCATTTGTGCGATTTGAGTTCCAGCTTGCCGGATTATGCGATCGCTGCAATCCGTGAAGCGATCCCCATATTCGACCAGCAAATCAAGGGGTTTGCCATGCATGATGCTGTCCTTACGGGAGTAGAAACCCGCACTTCGTCACCCATTTGTATTAAGCGTGGCGCTGACTGCCAAAGTATCAACACGAAAGGGCTATATCCAGCAGGCGAAGGAGCTGGCTATGCGGGAGGCATTCTTTCTGCTGGTGTAGACGGTATTAAAGTCGCTGAAGCAGTTGCTTTGAGCCTTGTGGCAGCCAACGGTCAGCTATCAGCTATCAGCAGTTAGAGAAACGCTGATAGCTGATGACAAACTATGCCGTTATTTCCTAATCAGTCTCCTTCGCGTGTTTTAGGTTTGTGGATACGGGTTCAGCGATCGGCTCGCTCTCTTGCAGAATCCTCTGTGGTAGAACGTCCTCTGGTAAAACGCCTGCTGCAATTAAATCGCCAGTGAGACGCTTTGCCACTTGATCGTGCCGATCGAACAGCATGAGTAAGCCTTGCGCCTCCAGATCGTCAATAGTTTGCTTCACCACTGTCAATGGCTCTGCTTGAGTCAATTCTGATCGAGCAGCTTGCTCTGCTTCTAAGTGAGCAGGCTGATCAGAACCCGTTTTGCTGACGATCGCGTGCAGCGATTTGTGTGCTGCCGCTGTAGCATTTCCGTTGCGCGTCTGGGCTGTCGGCTCAACAACGTCAACAGCACTAGCCTTAGAAAATGAGAACTGCATGGCATACCCTCTTGAGACTGACTAGAAGAACATTGCCCGCCTGCTCAAGGTGCGTGGTGACCGCATAGACGAGCGATCGACGGGTAGATAAAAAGTGAAGAAAAACGAGTGTTGCTGAATGGCGGGATGCATTGCCCTCATCCCCTTTCTTGAATGACCGAAGGGCTATACCCTTCTCCCCAGGGAAAAGGGAGCAAGAACTCTGGTTCCCTCTCCTTTTGGGAGAGGGCTAGGGTGAGGGTCAGTCAGATGGATTCATCCCATCAGCGATGCCGAAAAACGCACGTCAGACGCTTGCAGGCGGTATCGAAGTGAAATAGACGTGAAGGTTTAGAGAGTGTCATCGAAAAGACGACTATTGGGGGCTTGGGGTCTAGAACAATGCCTGAGGACTGGCAGCGTCGCTTGTATTAGTACCAGTTCAAGTACCTCTGAGAGACCAATAGCGTCAAGACTAGCAGAAAGGTGAAATATCCTCGCCACAGGCATCTGCTAAATAGCAAAGAGCACGAAAACGCAGCGCCACCAACTCATCATAGAAAGGGTTGAGTTTGCAAAGGGGCGGAATCGAAAGTAGCGTGCGTCCAAAAAGCTGAAAAGTACGCTCGAAGGGACATCGAGCCGGGATGAGCAAGCAAAGCGATCGCGCCATTCGGCGATCGTGTAGTTCAAGGTTTGCTAACCACTGCCGAATCGGTTGCAGCGGCGCGAAGCGTATCTGTAAGCCCAGGTGACTGCCCACCGTTGGATCGATCACTGGATTGGAAGCAACGTCTGGGCAACGATCGCTTTGAGAGTGATTAGTTGTTTGAGCGGTTGAAAGCAGAATCATGCCTCGTTTGTGTTGAATAGAACTCAAGGCAGCACAGGAAACCCTCCTGTCATCCTTGCTTTACTTAGCGTTGCCAGCCATGTAAGCCCAGGTACCTAAAGTGGACGCTAAGAGCCAGCCAGTTAAGACGATCGTCGTTAAAAGCAACATATGCACCTCCATTGGTAGATAAAGAATCGTGGGTCTCAACCCATGCACAAGCTAACAACCGGATCAAAAGGCTGCAATATTTATTAATGGAATCAGGAAATTGTTACATCTTTCTACATCTCTCTCAGCGATACCCGTAAAGAGCGCTGTCTACGTAAGAGTGGCTCTAACAGAGAAGATGGAAGGGTCTGCTCTAGTGTCGATCAAACGGTAGCATGCGTAGCACTATGAGAACGGTAGCGCTGCGGTGCTGCAATCTGAGGCAAGTCGGGAGAACTCGATCGGATAGCAGGCTCCATCGTCAAGATGAATCACACTGGGGCACAGCACACGGCGCATAAGTACGATTAGCGGTACAAAAGCAAAACCTGCTTGTCGCTCACGACTCACTAAAGATTGGCTCTACGATGAGATTCACAAAAATCAGGTAAAAAATTTGGGTAATTAATTTTGGTCATTATCAAATCTTCACAGCAATCATCGGGACTTTGCCCTCAGGACGGAGAATGCTGAAACAGGCATGAATGAGTGGCTCAACGCAACCTGATAGACACGCAGAGTTCAACCATTCTCTTCTAGCATCAAAGAAAAATCAGGCGTTGCCTCTTGGCTGAAGTTAGCATTCACAGTTCATTTTGGATACAATTAGAAACCACAAAATATGACACGGAGGTTATCTTAAATGCGACATGACGGGAACAGCAAGCAACCCGTTCTGCTCATTGCTGGAATGCATCGATCAGGCACGTCTCTCACGGCATCGCTTCTACAAAGCGCAGGTGTAGATGTTGGTCAACACCTTCTTGAAGGAAACACTGGCAACTTAAAAGGACACTTTGAAAACCTTGATTTTTTGAATTTTCATCAAGATGTTCTACGTTCAACGGGAATTTGTGAAGCTGGTTGGACATTGAAAAAAAGTATTAATGTCCCTGAATATTATATTGATGCAGCAAAGTTACTTGTCTCCAAAAATGCGTCGCTAACGCAGCCTTGGGCATGGAAAGATCCTAGAACAACTCTTTTCTTGAATTTTTGGGGCAACTTAATCCCAGAAGCAAAGTTTATATTCATTTATCGATCGCCCTGGGAAGTGGTTGATTCTCTATACCGTAGAGGCGATGAAGTATTTAGTCACAATCCTCAATTTGCTCTCGATCTATGGACAAATTACAATCAAGTTGTCTTAGATTTTTACAGCTCTTTTTCAGACAGATGCTTTTTAATACATCTCAATCAAATTACTAGTGATCCTACTGCTTTTATCGAGTCAGTGAGTCAACAATTCAGCCTTTCACTTAATCCTCCCAAAGAGGAGCTTTACGATGCCTCTTCTTTAAAGACCCAGACATCGTATTCTCAGCGCGCCCTAATGATTCAGCGCTATTTTCCAGACGCTTACTCGTTATATCAGCAGCTCAACAACGCAGCAGGTTTTAGTGATGATTCAACGCACATCAATCAAGAGCTAGTTTCACCAACTGCCTGGTTACTTAAAGATTGGCTAGATTTACAGGGCTTGAGCAATCGAGTTGCCGACCTGCAAAGTCACTTCTCTGCTTCTCAGGCAGAGCTGGTAAAAATGGCTCAAGAGCGTCACCAGCTTCAAGATGCGAATCAGCAGCTTCAAGATGCAAATCGGCAGCTTCAAAATGCAAATCAGCAGCTTCAAGAAGTGAACCAAGCACTCCAAAAAGATGTTTCTACATGTATAGAGAGTACCAATGATCTTAAAGAGCAACTCAGCCACCAGCTTGACCAAACGCACGCTGCCATTGCAGCGATGAAGACCAGCAAGTTCTGGAAGCTAAGAACACAGTGGATTCAATTTAAGCAGCTATTTCATCTTAAAGAGTAGTAAGCTCAAACGCTGTAAGGGACAGACTTAGCAACAACTTTTTGACACCAGGTAGATTGAGCTAAAGGCTGAGTTGATTCATGAAGACGAATGGTATGGTCATTTGGTTAACTGGGCTAAGTGGTGCAGGGAAAACTACGATCGCGCAAACTTTAGAGCGCTTATTTTTAACATGGCAGCTTAATGTGGAGTTGCTGGATGGTGATGTCATCCGCACAAACTTATCCAAAGGGCTTGGCTATACAAAAGACGATCGCGATACCAACATTAGACGAGTGGGCTTTGTGGCAAATTTGCTGAGCCGCAATGGGGTAATTGTGATCGTTGCAACGATTAGCCCTCATCGCTTGGTGCGTGATGAAATGAAAGCAATGATTCCTAACTTTCTCGAAGTTTACGTTAATGCGCCTCTCAACGTTTGTGAATCGCGCGATGTTAAAGGTTTATATGCAGCAGCAAGAAGGGGAAAAATAAAGGAGTTTACAGGTATTGATGCTCCTTATGAAGCTCCTTTTAATCCTGACATTAACTGTTTCACTGACCAGGAAACGGTAGAAGAGAGTGTCGCTAAAATCATGCAAGCGTTGAAGTCTGCCAGCTTTTGGCACGACATGCAGCCAGAGACACCTACAGAGATACCTACAGTGCAGCACCAGACAGCCTTGAATCGGTTGCCAACGCGTCGGCAAAAAGCGTGATCTGCCAAAACTGAAACGCATTAGCGCGCAATAGTAAGCAACGTATGTCAGGCAGGCTGACATTTGCCAGCGCGAATCAAACCGACGCGGCGGGCGATCGCCTCCTGCTGCGAGTCGTAGGGTCCCCAATGCTCTGAGGCAGAAGACTCCTCCGTTTTTTGTAGAGGCTCAACGTCATTGCCAGACAAAATGACACATTGACCATTCGCTTGCTTCACGACATACCAGGCTTCGGTGTCACTCATAAACTTATTTTCACGAGATTCAACATAGAAATGATAGGACAACAGTCGTTGTGGGAAAACTGCTCTAGAGATGGGTGTCTGTTATTTTGGTAGAGACGCGCAGCCTAGACGAACGATCGCAGTTGCCTGAGCAAGCATGGGTGCATCACACGGGTTATCCAGGCACGTTCTACAGGCGTTGTTTTGCTCCTCAGCCACCATCGCTATCAGTACAACGGTACGGGTCTTGATCAAGAGTCCGTCGATCGCTTTTATCGCTCTACGCTCCGTAGAGAAGTAGCACATGACAGAATCACAGCGTCCACCGATATCGCCGCCACCTCCGCGTGTTCCGCCAGCACCACCACCGCCAGCGCGCACGCCTGCCAACAACGGCACTACGATCGCTGCCACGCAACAGATGACATCCGCTATGCCCCCTGCTGGAGCAACACCGACGATTATCTCTGCGCCTGCTGGTACGTCACTTCCCATGATGGGTTCAACTCAACCTGCTGGTGCTGCCACGCCAACCGTTGTCTCGTCTCATGCCCAGCAGCCTGCGGCATCTCAAACGGTCGTTTCTGCGCCTGCGACACCCCCTGCCGGACATCGTCCCACTGCGCCACCATCGGTACCCGCGAACGTGCGCAAGCCGAATAACGGTTCCCCGACGCTGGCAGAAATTGTGCGACATGCTTTCGACAAAGGCTATTCAGACGTTCACGCTGGCGTTGGAGAAGTCCCGCGCTTTCGGAACCGGGGCGAGATTGATCCAACAGACTGGCCCGTCACCGATCGCGAAACTTTCTATAGCTGGCTGCACGAGATTCTTAGCGAAGAAGACATTCACGAGTTTGAGGAGACCCTGGACTTTGACGCTGCCACTCAGTATGACTTTGCTCGTGTGCGGATCAATATCTTCGACTCGTTGCACGGTCCTGCCATGGTGCTACGGTTAATTCCGCTCAAAATTTTGACGATGGAGCAGCTTAACCTTCCCCCTGTGTTCAAAGACGTTTGTCACTACCACAAAGGTTTGGTGCTGGTTACAGGTCCTACGGGTTCTGGTAAGTCCACCACTATGGCAGCCATGATTGACTACATCAACAAGGAGATGCCAAAGCACATCATTACCATTGAAGACCCGATCGAATTTGTACATAAAAGTCAAAAGGCATTGATTAAACACCGAGAGGTCGGTATTCACACCCGCAAATTCGACAATGCGCTGAAAGCAGCTCTGCGGGAAGATCCAGATTTAATTCTGGTGGGTGAGATGCGGGATAAAGAAACCGTTAACACGGCTCTCAAAGCGGCACAAACGGGGCACCTCGTCATGGGAACGTTGCACACTAACAGTGCGGTCAAGACGATCGAACGGATTCTGCAACTGTTTGAACCAGAGCAGCAGGAACCCATTCGGATCTCGCTAGCCGAATCAATGGTTGCCGTTATTTCTCAAGGTCTGTGCCGCACGACCGATGGCAAACGCGCTGCCTTTCACGATATTCTGATTAACACAGACGCGATTAAAGATTTCATTCGGCGCGGTGAAATTGAGGAGATTGAGCAAATTATTCCTCGCTGTACCTTCGACGGTATGTGTACGATGAACCAGTCTCTCTACAAACTCTATGAAGCGGGACGAATTACAGAAGAAGTCGCTTTGGAGATGTCGCCAAAGCCAAACGAAATGGCGCAGTCGCTGAGAGGGCGCGTGTAGCCACCTATAGGAAAAGACGTTGAACCCAGATTCCGCTCCTAACCCTGGTGTCTTTAAGGGCATTGCGCTGTTTACACCCGGTGGCGGTTTAATTTACGGCATCGATTATAAGAAGCAGGAACGCTGGCACCTGCATCTTTGCGTCGCGCTACGCGATCTTTTGGGTTTGCCAGAACCGCCTCACTTTTTGGTGCCCTGCTATACTGCAACGGTCGATCGCTGGCTTGACTCGCGAACACAGCAACTGTTGACGGTCGCTGAGGCATCACCACTGGTGCTTCGCTATCAGACTTTACTGAATGTCGTCTTCGGTCTGGATGATCTAAACTGGCAACCGTCTGCACTGAAAGAAGGCTTGTGTGATGCTGTGATTTTAGCGACCTATCGCAAACAGTTTCCGCAACTTTGGGAACCCCACGATTTAATGGTGCGGTATGAACAGACCGATCCCTATGCCCAGCTCTATGAAGTGCCACAGACCGCAATTGTAGAACCGATTGCACCAGAGACAGAGACGAAAGGCTACGTCCTACGACTTTTTGTTTCAGGACACAGCACAGCAACAGAACGGACGCTGCAAACCCTGCATCGGTTGCTAGAAGAATCTCTCAGCCATCCGTATACGCTTAAGATCATTGATGTGTCGCAGCATCCTGAGCAGGCAGAGCTTGATCAGGTCTCGGCAACACCAACGCTGGTCAAAGCATGGCCTCATCCTGTACGCCGTATTGTTGGCGACCTGGACAACGTTGACCAACTTCTACGTATTTTAGGGTCGTAGTGAACTGCTTACTGTCTGGAAGCTGAGTCAAGTAGCGATCGCGCCTTGATCGCGGCGGCGGATGGTAACAACGGCAGGAATCGGCGGCTCGTTGGGCTGTTTGGTGGGCCAGTTAGAGCCGATCGGCACTTTGCGCGTTTGCATAAATGACTGTCCAGCAGGCATCCGCATTGAGTACTGGCGGGTTTCGGCTGCCATCTCTTTGCGAGTGCCGTTTAATTCGCCGGGGTGCTGCACTGATAAAAAGAGCGTTTTGGCATCGGGCGCAAAGTAGGGTCCGGTGAGTTCTGCATCCATGGGAGCAGTGCCGAACAGGAAAGGTGTCCCTGCCGCTTCGCCCGCTAAGGGAATGCACCAGAGCGAGTTGTTGCCAAACAGACCGCGCAGGTTGGTTGCCTTGACAGGCACACCGTTTTTTTCCAGGCGATCGGCAGGCACCGGGTAATTCATCTTGTCTGAGGGCATGTCCGTCACAATCCAGAGATTGCCGTTGGGGTCAAACGCCAGATTATCGGGGTTAGAGAAGCCCAAGCCACCTGCCGCTGGTTCGCCGCCTGTTGCCATCATCTCCCACTTGAACGACATTGCGGCTGGCTCATTGCCATCCTCGCTTAAACGCATGACCCAACCATATTCGTAAGCAGAACTGCCGTCTGGACCTTTGAAGATACGAACATCGGGGCTGCCATCTTCCTTGCTGATGGCTCCCGATGTGAAGGCGATTAAGAGTGAACCATCCGGGGCAATTTCGGTATCTTCAGGACGAGCAGTACAGGTTGCGCCAGCTGCGTTTCCGGCATAGTGTGCGTCGATGAGAATTGCGCCCTGCTTTTCTGCGTCGCTGCCAGTATAAAGTTGACCAAGCGTTTTGAATTTCTTCTGGAAAGCTGTAATTTGTTCATCGTCCTCAACCTGCATCACGCCGCCTTTGGGACGTTGCGGTAAGGGCAGCATTCCTCCAGCCATGCGTCCGGGCGCTTCGGGTGCAACAGGTGTGCTGGGAGACAGCGCAATCCAGCGTCCCGTACCGTCTGCGTTAAACTTAGCGGCGTAGAGCATTCCCTCGGTCAACAGTTTGGAGTTTGCTTTATCTTTTGGGTCGCTTACTTTGCTCTTGCTGACGAACTTATAGAGATGTCCACCGCGCCGATCGCACCCCGAATAGAACACTAGGCGCTTACCTGCTTCTGCCCGAATGCCGACTGCCTCGTGGCGGTAGCGTCCCAGCCAGGTATGTTTCGTACCGTAATCGTCGGGGTTTGCCGGATCGATTTCCACCATCCAACCGTACTTGTTGCCAGCCAGCCCAAACACATTCCCCAAGCCACTGATTTCTTCATCTGTAATATTGAACGGGCGATAAATGGGGTCAAACGACGTGCCATCTGCGTGTACGGGTTCGGGTACCTGCCCCTGAATGTTTTCTTCAGCGCTTAAAACCGTGCCCCACGGGGTTGTGCCACCCGCACAGTTTTGCATGGTGCCGATAATTTTGGCTCCCAGTTTATCGACATAACCCTGCCCTTTGGTCTTACTAAAGATGGCAACAGCGGGTCCAGTTGCTTTCAAATAGCGTCCATCAGTGAGACCGGAGATGCCAGTGACGCGGCGATCGGCAACATTCGTTCTCACCCAGCGACCATCCGACTCGCGCTGCACTGAGAGCACACCCAACCCCAGATCGGTCAGAGCTTCCTGGGCAATTAGCTTCACTTTCGCTTTCACAGGATCGCTGTCTGCTAGCGCAAACGCATTTAGTCCTGGTACCTTGTCATCTTTAATCGCTTTGATGGCGGCTCTCACCGCTTTATCGACTTCTCGCAACGGTAGCGCTTTGCCGATCACTTTTTCGTAGGTCTGCTGCCAGGAAACCGCGCTGATATATTCAAAGTTGACTGTCAAAAAGCCTTTGCCAGCGCTGGTTTCTACAAGCGAGAGGTAATCATTGTTGTAACCAAAGCGTGAATCGCCGACTTTATCGCCCCACTTTGCCAGGATGTCGTAGGTGTAGCCCTCTGGCAGCACCAGATCGTCTATTACTTCGTAGCTGGCGAAATCAGCTGCAATTTGTTGTTCACTGTTGGCGGTGAAGGAAACCTGTTTTACGCCCACTGAATCATTGTTGGACAGCGGTATGGGGCTTTTGAGTGGGTTGAATCCCAGCAGCGTTTTACTGCTCATCGCGCCAGTGGTGGATGATTGCCCCGTTAAAACTGACGATCGCTGACCGGGTAGCCCGTTACAGGCAACGGTACCTGCACTCGCACCCAAAAAAAGAAGAAAGTGTCTGCGGTTAATTGCCATGCCGTTTCAGCCCAAAGGTAGATGTGACAGTTCAGGAAAAATCCAACTGGATTTAGGCTAACTCAACTGCTTTAAGAAATGGTAAAAGGTTACAACCCCTTCCTCCATGCATGTTTAGATGCACGCAGTTAGAAGGTGTGCTTGAGCATGGCGAACTTGTAGGCGCGAGATTAACCGGGTGAGTTCAACGCCTTGAGTCAGTAAGGCTGAGGGTGCTGGTTCCCTTGACTGGTTTTGCGATGACGATCGCACGTAAGAGTCACCGCCTTGAGAAGGCTGCGTGGGCGCTCCCCAAAGCGATGACCCTGTTATTTAGTCAGGCTCGTATGTCCTCACCACATGACCGTCACGTCTAGAAACCAGTCAAGCCTTGATTCTCAAGCAACTTTTGCGACGTGCGTGGTTAAGCCTGCCTTCTCTTGCGATTTCTTCTTTTGCGGTTTCTTCTTTTGCAGTTTGAGGAGACTAGCGATCGACCGATCCCATCACCACGTCAACGCTGCCCAAAATTGCAAAGATATCTGCGACCTTGTTGCCTCTCACTAAACTCGGTAGCACTTGCAGATTGTTGAAATCACCAGGACGGATCTTCCAGCGCCAGGGAAAAACGGTATCGTTCCCGACGATGAAGATCCCCATTTCACCCCGACCCGCTTCTAGGCGGACGTAATGTTCGCCTTTGGGGATTTTGAAAGTAGGTGCAATCTTCTTGCCGATGTACTGGTAGTCAAACCCGTTCCATTCTGACTTGGGACCTGCTTCCATGCGTTTTGCTTCCAGGTTCTCAAAGGGACCACCGGGAAGCCCTGCGATCGCCTGCTGGATAATCTTCACCGACTCGCGCATTTCCCCCATCCGCACCACGTAGCGCGCCAAACAGTCGCCTTCCGTTGCCCAAATCACCTTCCAGTCAAAGTCGTCGTAGCATTCATAGTGGTCTACTTTACGCAGATCCCACTGTACGCCAGAGGCTCTGAGCATGGGACCCGAACAGCCCCAGTTGATGGCTTCTTCACGGGTTAAAACGCCTACGCCTTCTAAGCGACGACGAAAGATGGGGTTGTTGGTGATGAGTCTTTCGTACTCATCAATGACGGGCATAAAGTACGTGGCGAAGTCTTCGCACTTATCGACCCAACCGTAAGGCACATCGGCAGCAACACCCCCAATGCGGAAATAGTTGTGATTGACCATGCGATAGCCTGTTGCCGCTTCGTACAGGTCGAGAATCATCTCGCGATCGCGCAACGTATAGAAAAACGGCGTTTGCGCTCCCAAGTCAGCCACAAACGGTCCTAACCACAGCAGATGATTCACCAGCCGCGCTAACTCCAGCATGATGACGCGAATGTAGCTGGCGCGTTTAGGCACGGGCACGTTGGCAAGTTTTTCGACCGCATTGACGGTGATTGCCTCGTTAAACATCCCACCGTAGTAGTCCCAACGGCTGGTGTAGGGGACGTACATGATGTTGGTACGGTTTTCGGCAATCTTCTCCATGCCTCGATGCAGGTAGCCCAATACAGGCTCACAGTCGATGACGTTTTCACCATCCAACGTCACAACCAGCCGAAAGCAGCCGTGAGTCGAGGGATGGTGAGGACCCATGTTGATCACCATGGGTTCTGTCTTCGTCTCGATCATTGTCATAGATGAACAGTCTCCCGTGTGAGCAGTTGGATGAGTTGTTGGTTGTTAGTTGTAGGTTGTTAGTGAAGAGGTTTCCAACAACTAACAACTAATCTCTAACAACTTAGTGGTTCTCTTAGATTATACGGATTGATTGACTGGAGAAGGTGTTAAAGCTAACGGCGATCGTCATCAAGCTTTGAGAGGAAAACGATAGAGTAGGGTCGAATGCTCTTCTTTAGCGGTCAGCTATCAGCTATCAGCTATCAGCGGTCAGCTATCAGCGGTCAGCTATCAGCATTCACCCTGCTTCCTCCGCCCCCTCTCTTCACACCTCCTGATGGCACCTGTACAAGACATACCCAACGACGCATCCGATTTGCCTGACTCGCCTGTAGAAACTGCATTCGTGCATATCCCTGTCCTGAGTCGTGAGGTGCTAGAAGGTTTAGCTGTGCGATCGGGCGGACACTATCTAGATGCAACGGTTGGCGGCGGTGGACACAGTGCGCTCATTCTGGCTGCTGCGCTAGATGTACAGGTAACGGCGATCGATCAAGATGAGCAGGCGATCGCGGCAGCACAAATCAAACTGGCTGAGTTTAACGATCGCGTCCAGTTCCACCGCACGAACTTTGCGGCATTTCAACCGGGCGACCAGCAATTTGACGGCATCCTTGCAGATTTGGGCGTGAGTTCCGCACAGTTCGATATCCCCGATCGCGGCTTCAGCTTTCGCCACGAAGCACCGCTGGACATGCGGATGGATCAGCAGCAAGATCTCACTGCCGCTGATGTAATCAACCACTGGGATGAAGTGAAGCTGGCAGACATCTTTTACACCTACGGTGAAGAGCGGCTGTCGCGCCGGATTGCCCGCCGCATTGTCGATCGGCGACCCTTTGAAACCACAACAGAACTGGCAGAGGCGATCGCCTACTCTGTGCCCAAGTCATATCGGTACGGGCGCATCCATCCCGCCACTCGCGTTTTCCAGGCATTAAGAATTGCCGTCAATCAAGAACTGACCGTGCTGGAAACCTTCATCGATCGTGCCCCTCACTGGCTCAAACCAGACGGCAAAATCGCCATCATCAGCTTCCACAGCCTCGAAGACCGCATCGTCAAACATCGGTTCCGCGAATCAGAGTTGCTGAAAGTGCTGACCAAGAAGCCCATTCTGCCCCAGGATGATGAAGTGGCGGAGAATGTGAGAGCGCGATCGGCGAAGCTGCGAATGGCGGAGAAGATGGGAAGTGGGGAGTAGGGAGTGGGGAGTAGGAAAGAATTTTGAGTTTTGATTTCCCTCTGCGCCTCTGCGCCTCTGCGGTAGCTTCATGATTCCGAAACCTCATTTCAAAATCCTTTATGTCAAATCAATCCATCAATCTCGACGATCGACTTTACAGCTACTTCCAATCGGTTTCCCTACGAGAGCCAGAGATCCTCACGCAGCTACGGCAGGAAACGGCACAGCATTCTATGAGCCAGATGCAGATTTCGCCAGAGCAAGGGCAATTGATGGCGCTGCTAGTGCAGTTGATGGGCGCAAAGAAAACGCTGGAAGTGGGAGTCTTTACTGGCTATAGTTCACTGGTCGTGGCACTAGCGTTGCCGTCTGATGGCAAGGTTGTTGCGTGTGATGTGAGTGAGGAGTACACCGCGATCGCCCGTCGTTACTGGCAACAGGCAGGCGTAGCGGACAAAATTGATCTCCACATTGCTCCTGCACTTGAAACCATGGATCAACTGCTGGCGACTGGACATGCAGGCACGTTTGACTTTGCGTTTATCGATGCAGACAAGAGCAACTACGACGGTTACTACGAGCGATCGCTCCAATTGGTGCGATCGGGCGGACTGGTGACGATCGATAACGTCCTCTGGTATGGGCGGGTTGGCGATCCTCAAGTGCAAGACAATAGCACTAACTGCATTCGCGCCTTGAACGAAAAACTACATCAAGATGCGCGGGTGAGTCTTAGCCTGGTGCCGATCGGGGATGGGCTGACGCTGGCGAGAAAGCGTTAGGTAAGGGGTTGGTATCGCAGAGGCGCGGAGAGAACCTAAAACTCAAACTCAAATGCCCCTGTGCGATTGCTGTTGTCGTGCTTCTTGCCGCGATCACTTCTTCTCTGTCAGGTTACTGGCGCAATGAGGACAGGCGATCCCATACTCATAGTTTGGAGCAGCCTTGTCCGCCTCTGAAAGGGGATGTCCACAACTGCGACACAGATCATGGGTTCCGGGTTCTAGCCCATGCTGCACGGCAACCCGCTGATCAAAGACAAAGCATTCGCCTTCCCATAGGCTTTCGTCGATCGGCACTGCTTCTAAGTACTTCAGAATGCCGCCTTTGAGATGATAGACTTCCTCGAAGCCTTGAGCCAGCATGAGCGCAGAGGCTTTTTCGCAACGGATGCCGCCTGTGCAGAAGAGCGCTACTTTCTTATGTTGAGCTGGATCGAGGTGTGTGCGGACATACTCCGGAAACTGGCGAAACGATCGCGTCTGCGGATTTTCTGCTCCCTGAAAACTGCCAATACTCACCTCGTAAGCATTGCGCGTGTCAATAACAGTCACATCGGGATCAGCGATCAACGTGTTCCACTCTTCTGGATCAACATAGGTGCCGACTTGCATATTCGGATCGGCTTCAGGTACACCGATCGTCACAATTTCTGCTTTGAGGCGAACCTTCAGACGATCGAACGGCTGCACGTCTGCGAACGATTCCTTATGCTCCAGATCAGCAAGACGGGGATCGGCGCGAAGAAAGGACAACACTGCATCGATCGCCATTCTTGAACCCGCGATCGTGCCATTGATTCCTTCTTCTGCCAGCAAAATGGTGCCCTTCACCCCTTGCTGCTGGCACTGCGACAATAAGATCGGCTGCATCATGGCTGCATCCGGGAGTCTGACAAATTTGTAAAGCGTAGCAACAACCAACACCATGTCTTCCTGAAATGTGTTTCAGATCCCCGACTTCTCTAAAAAGTCAGGGATCTACAAGGTGGGGATCTGACCTGGGACAGGGAATCTTAGAGCCAGTTTAGCTATTCTAGTAAAGACGATCGCACGAAAACGGTGGTTCTATGTAGTCACCAGAACCGAGCATCGTGACCCGATCAAACTATACATGAATGGCACTGACTTAAGGAAAATGCTACCGAAGAAGCCCCCTGAATCCCCCAATGCTGGGGGACTTTGAAAGCTCTGCTCCCCCAGCATTGGGGGTTGGGGGGCAAGTTGGATCGTTATTTCAGTGACATTCAACTATACATAGTCTGTGATCACGTCTTAAGTTGCATCAAGCACTATTGCCGATCGAAATCTTGCAGTAGCGCTTACAGAAGCACCGTTGACGCTTATAACTAAAGCAGGGAACGAGGAAATCAGGGAATGAGGAGACTTTAAATGAACAATCAAATTCAATCGCAAGCGACCAAGGTTTGGGGCATTGTCAAAGACCCCGCAACGGGCGCAACCTACAGCCAAACTGTTTCTACAACCTGGATGATTCTGAAGGAAACAGGCTATCTGCTCTGGTTAGTTATTTGCCTGACGCTGGTATTGGGCGACTGGATTTGGCGCACGGGCTACCGCACAGGCTGGAGCACTCGCGAATGGATCAATAACTTTGAAAAACCCAACACCGATCGCATGGCTCAAGATGCCGGACAGGGGTTGTTAGAGGCAAGCAGATCAGCCGTGTCAAGCGCGATCGCCACAGCCAAAAATCAGCTCGGCATCGAAGCCAAGCACGAACCTCTTCTAGCTAGCGAACCACCCACTCCAACGCCTACGCCAGCTCCTACACCCACTCCAGCGCCTGCACCACCATTTACGCCTTCAACGCCTCCCACACCCAAAACAGAGGAATTGGATTCTGAATAGCCGCTGGGTGCCCTACCTTACCTACGACACCGGAATGGATGCGATAGACTAGCACTTCAGAAATGATTGCGAGGTCAGGAAAGCATGGGGGCACGGTCAACGGCTGCAAAGGCTGATTCGGAACGGGAAGCGGTAGAGCCAACCGATCGACAAACGGTTAAAGCTAAACACCAGGCTGCGAATGGGTCAGCCTTAGAGCCTGCACCTAAAGCCTGGTCGATCGAGAGAAGCGAGGAACTTTACCGGATTACAGGTTGGGGCGAACCGTACTTTTCGATCAATGCCGCCGGACACGTTACCGTTTCTCCCGAAGGCGATCGCGGTGGTTCCCTGGATCTTTTTGAACTCGTCAATGCGCTTAAACAGCGGAATCTAGGCTTACCACTATTGATCCGGTTTTCCGACATCCTGGAAGACCGGATTGAGCGCTTGAATGCGGCTTTTGCCAAGGCGATCGCGCGGTACAACTATCCCGGTGTGTATCGGGGTGTGTTTCCCGTCAAGTGCAATCAGCAACGGCATTTAGTTGAGGCATTGGTTCGTTTCGGCAAGCCCCATCAGTTTGGCTTAGAGGCAGGTTCCAAGCCTGAACTCATGATTGCACTGGCAACCTTAAAAACGCCCGGTGCACTGCTGATCTGCAACGGCTATAAAGACCGCGAATACATCGAAATGGCAATTTTGGCGCAGCAGCTAGGGCAAACCCCCATCATTGTGCTGGAGCAAATTGAAGAAGTGCCGCTGGTCATTGAAGCGGGTCGCAAACTGGGCATTCGTCCTATTCTCGGTGTTCGCGCCAAATTAAGCAGCAAAGGCGTAGGACGCTGGGGCACCTCAGCAGGCGATCGCGCCAAATTTGGCTTAACCGTGCCCGAAATTCTCAGCACGGTGGAGCAACTCAGCGCGGCGGACATGCTGGATTCGCTGCAACTCTTGCACTATCACATTGGTTCCCAAATTTCGTCGATCGCCGTCGTCAAAACCGCCATTCAAGAGGCAAGCCAGATCTATGTGGAACTGGCAAAACTGGGCGCAGACATGAAATACCTGGATGTGGGTGGCGGCTTGGGTGTAGATTACGACGGCTCCAAAACCAACTTCTACGCCTCCAAAAACTACAACATTCAGAACTACGCCAACGATGTCATTGCGGAAGTCAAAGAGGCTTGCGACGAACGTAAATTGCCTGTACCAACGCTCGTGAGTGAAAGTGGACGGGCGATCGCCTCCCATCAATCTGTCCTCGTGTTCGATGTCCTCAGCACCAGCGAAGTGCCCTCTGGCATTCCCGAACCCGTACAGGAAACCGAGCATCTCATCATCCGCAATCTCTACGAAACCTACGAATCCATTACCGTCGAGAACTATCAAGAGGCGTATCACGACGCAACCCAGTTCAAAGAAGAAGCCATCAGCCTGTTCAACTTTGGCTACGTCAGCCTGCCCGAACGCGCCAGAGCCGAACGCCTCTACTGGGTTTGCTGTGAGAAAATTCTGGCGATCGCCCGTCAGCAAGAATATGTCCCCGATGACCTGGAAGATCTAGAAAAGATCATGGCATCGATTTATTACATCAATCTCTCAGTGTTTCAATCGGCACCGGATAGCTGGGCGATCGACCAACTTTTTCCCATCATGCCCATCCACCGTTTGGACGAAGAACCCACCAAACGCGCCACCCTCGCCGACCTCACCTGCGACAGCGACGGCAAAATCGACCAATTCATCGACCTGAAAGATGTGAAACCCGTTTTGGAGTTACACGCATTGCGAAAGGCAGAAGGCAGAGGGCAGAAGGCAGGGGAAGCAGAGGGAGCAAGGGGGGCAGGGGAAGCAGCCTTAACTTTAAACTCTTTACCCCCACACCCCACACCCCACACCCCACACCCCCACGAACCCTACTACCTGGCGATGTTCCTCGGCGGTGCCTACCAGGAAATCATGGGCAACCTGCACAACCTGTTTGGCGATACCAACGCGGTACACATTCACCTCACGCCCAAAGGCTACGAGATTGAACACGTGGTTAAAGGCGACACGATGACAGAAGTGTTGGGCTATGTGCAGTACGACTCCGAAGACCTGATCGAAAGCATTCGTCAGCAGACCGAACTGGCATTACGAGAAAAACGCATCACGCTGCAAGATGCCCAACTGCTGCTGCAAAACTATGAGCGCAGCTTGAGCCGCTATACGTACCTCTCTGCCTGAGTGCGATAATGAGAAGCAACCAGTGGGTAATGGACAATGGCAACCGTCGTTCAAGCTCCAGCGATCGCCCTTGACGAGTTCAACAATCATCCGCTTGATCATGTTGAATGGATCGATGGCACGCTCATTGAAAAACCGGAAATGACGGCAAAAACTGGACGCATTCAAGCGAGGCTTGCGCGCTATTGGGGGAATCACAAAGATGCGACCCATCAAGGTGGTGAAGTGTATACCGAAACCCATTGCCGCACCGTCGATCGCACCCGTTGTCCCGATGTTGCCTATCTATCGCCTGATCTGGTTGCCCAGTATGGAGACTTCAAGGTACTGCCCCACAGCTTTCCTTTAGTGGCTGAAATCATTTCGCCCACGGATATAGCGGAAGAGGTCTTTACGAAAGCGCGTGAATATTTAGAGTCAGCCTGTCAGGAGGTCTGGTTAATCTTTCCTGATAGTCAGTGCATCTTAGTCATGACACCGCAGCAACAAAGGCTCTATGGCATAAGTGATACCGTTAGCACTCAAAACGTCTTGCTCGAATTTAGCGTTGCTGTTGGCGAGTTGATTGCCTGAACGATCGTACTAGATAAGCAAAGAAACGTTTTGCCTTAAACACAAACTGAGTACGGGCGTGTCAAAAACAGTTGCAGATTCGTAGGGACGTTACATGTAACGTCCCTACAGAAGGTTAAACTCTATAAAATGCGATCGTATGACTCCCTCCTCCACGCCTCTGATAAATGCGATGACTGATCCCGGAACCCCCAACGCACCCGATAAAATTGACATTCTGATTGATCGGGTCGGACACTTCACCGAGGGGTTAACAGAACTCAAATTGCTGGTACATGAACAGGCAGAAACAGCTAAGCAACAGGCAGAAACAGCCAAACAACAACTAGCTGCGATCGAGAAGCAGGGCGAACGTATAGAGAAGCAGAGCGATCGCTTCGACCACATTGATGAACGCCTTGATCGAATAGCTCTAGCCGTCGAGCAGCAAAGTCAGAACATTGAACGGATTGTTACCGTGATGGAGGAAAGTAACCGCAGTCAAGCGGAAACCATTAACCGCCTAGTGAGTGTTGTCGATCGCCTGTTGCCACCGTTGCCTTAGAAGAAAATGCTGGCTGGCGTGGGCGATCACACGACTAACACATGGATCAGTCGCCAGAAAGTAGTCAGAAGGTGAAATAATAGCAAACGGATACCCAACGTTTCGTCACGAGCGATCGCGACCAGTTGCAACCAACTCAGCCCTCCAGCCGTCACCAACATCTTGGGTATAGACCTTCGTAGCTACGTGTATATCGATCGCCTGCAAGCGCAACATGCGGCTTACATGGGCACTGTTTCCATTGGATTCTTACCCCTTCCGGGCGATGCGTCCCTGTGGATCGAAATTTCTCCTGGTATCGAAATCAATCGCATCACCGATGTCGCGCTTAAATCGGCAGTCGTCCGTCCCGGTGTCCTGGTTGTTGAACGACTGTATGGTTTGCTAGAGGTGCATTCCAGCAATCAAGGTGAAATTCAAGCAGCGGGCAGAGCCATTTTGGATGCATTGGGTGTGCGGCGGCAAGATTGCCTCAAGCCCCGCGTGCTGTCCAGTCAAATTATTCGCAACATCGACCCACATCATACGCAGCTCATCAACCGCAACCGACGCGGACAGATGATTATGGCAGGGCAAACGCTGTACGTGATGGAGGTCGAGCCTGCCGCCTATGCTGCACTTGCCGCCAACGAAGCGGAAAAAGCAGCCCTGATCAACATCCTGCAAATCTCCGCAGTGGGTAGCTTTGGGCGGCTCTACCTGGGCGGCGAAGAGCGCGACATCATAGCGGCAGCCGGAGCCGTTGTAGAAGCAATGGAAAATGTCTCTGGACGGAATCATCCCGACGATCGTCGCCAAGAATAAGTGTGATGAGCTGTAATTCATGGATGAACTGTTAGTACCGATCGGGCAAAGGACGCAAGCATGGCAAATCCAGAGCATCTTGCACTACTAGACTGTGGTGTAGCGCAGTGGAACGAGTGGCGACAGCGATCGCCCCAAACGTTGCCTGACCTTAGCAACGCCGATTTGAGCGGTAAGCAGTTTGCAGGCATCGACTTAAGCTGCGCCAGCCTCAATGGAACGCTCCTTTGTAACACTAATTTGAATGGCGCTGATTGCACTAAAGCCACGTTTAATAACGCTAATCTCATGCGAGCCAGCCTGGAAAAAGCAACCCTGAAGCAGGCAGAGCTAGTCAATGCGACCCTTAGTGTTGCCAATCTCAACGGTGCCAATCTTGCTTATGCCGTCCTGATCGGTGCCGATCTGAAGGTGGCACTTTTGAGACACGCAGATCTAAGCCATGCTGATTTAAGTGCGACCGAACTGTACGGGGCAGATCTACGATCGGCGGATCTGGACGAAGCAAATCTCAGCCGCGCTAATTTGAGTACCGCGAGGCTCATTGCTGCCAACCTCAGTATGGCAAATCTCACTCGTGCAAACCTCGATCGGGCTGAAATGGGGCAAGCTACCCTCTACCGCTCCAACCTGTACGCCGCGAATTTAACCGATGCACACATTGTTGGGGCTTCTCTGTTGGGAGCCGATCTGAGCCATACCAATCTATTACGAGCCAATTTTTCCTGGTCGAATCTTAGACGGGTGAATTTGGCGAATGTGCATGGTTGGAGAGCCAATCTACGGGGTGCAGACTTAAGCCGCGCTGATTTGAGTGATGCTGATCTTACAGACGCAAATTTGCGTGGGGTCAATCTTAACGAGGCAATCCTTATCGGCACGACGTTGAGCGGTGCCGATTTGAGTGATACGAAGCATGATCGCCCCTAGTTCAAAGGTGCGATCATGCCCAGCATGAGCTTCCATTGACAATAGAACAACATAAAGCTGTTTGCCACTTAACCTCTTTATGCGCCAACTGCCTCTTTCGCGGCATAGAGCACTTCAGCGGTGATCACTTCAATGTTGCGATCGCGCGCAAATTTCTCGGTATTCCGCTTCACCTTGCCGCGCACAAAACCAGGGATTTTGTTGAGTTCTGCCTGTCCGTCTTTGCTCCAGGCAAGATCAGAATCCGCAGAAATCCCTTTGGTGATGCCTTCTTTGGTATCGTGACCGCCGAAAATTTCCAGTAGATGGTCTTCCATCCCCAGGGTGAAGGAGTTGTAGATCAAATCCACAAGCTGGTTGGTACCTTCATAGCCGAGGAAGGGCTTGTAGCCGATCGGGAAGTTCTGGACATGAATCGGTGCCGAAATCACGCCGCAGGGAATATCCAACCGCTTACCGACATGGCGTTCCATCTGGGTGCCGAAGATGGCGCTCGGCTCCACACGGGCGATCGCGTCTCCTACCGCACCGTGATCATCGGTAATCAGCACTTCATCGCAGTATTCGCTAACCTCTGCGCGGAACCAGGCTTCGTCATTCTTACAAAAGGTGCCTGCCCAGACGACGTGGATACCCATTTCACGCGCCAGCACCTTGGTAATGGCAGCGGCATGAGTGCTATCGCCATAAACGACCGCTTTTTTGCCTGTGAGGTTCTGGCAGTCGATCGACCTTGAAAACCAGGCAGCTTGCGAGACGTGCAGGGTTTGCTCATTAATGTAATCTTCGTAGTCCACATTGGCACCCTGAGCATTGAGGATTGCCTGAATTTTGCGGATGCAGCGCGCCGTTTCGACGACTCCCATCGGCGTAATGTCTACAAAGGGGGTGCCAAATTCTTGCTCTAGATACGCGGCTGACAGCGGACCCAATTCGCGGTAAGGCACAAGGTTAAACCAGGCGCGGGACAGGTTTTTGATGTTGTGAACGGAGGCACCTTCGGGAATGACTTCGTTGACTTCAATACCGAGGTCTGCCATCAAGCGCTTCAACTCAGTACAGTCGTGGTTGTTGTGGAAGCCGAGGGTGGAGATGCCAAAAATGTTGACGCTGGGCTTCGCGGTTTTGTCGGTGGGCAGTTCGCCTTTGCGACGGGCTTTCTCAATGTAGAACTGCACAATTTGCTGAAGGGTGCGATCGGCAGCCTGTAATTCATTCACGCGGTAATGGTTGACATCTGCCAGCATGACATCGCCTTTGGACTCAATCTGAGCGCGTTCCACAAAATTTTGCAGGTCTTCTTGCAGAATGCTGGAGGTGCAGGTGGGCGTGAGCACAATCAGGTCGGGATGCTCTTCGGCATCTTTGCGCGTGATGTTGTCTACCACCTTTTCTTGCGAACCCCGCGCCAAAACGTTGCGATCGACCACGCTGGTGGTCACAGGCGTAAAGTTGCGTTCCCGTGACAGCATGGAGCGCATGACGTTGAAGTAGTCATCGCCGATCGGTGCATGCATGATGGCGTGAACGTTCTTGAAGGAACTGGCGACGCGGAGTGTGCCAATGTGGGCGGGACCTGCATACATCCAGTAAGCCAATTTCATAGAGTGCCTCGGTGGGGGAGTGGGGAGTGGGAGAAGCAGAGGGAGATAGGGAGATGGGGAGATGGGGGAGCGGGGGAAGCCGATTTCAAAGGGATAGGGAAGTTAAGGGGATGGAAAAGTTCTTCTCTTGCCTCCCTTGCTTCCCCTGCCGCCTCTGCCCCCTATGCCGACTGTAGTGCCGCAGCACGATCGCTATTTCATAAGCGCCTATCGATTTTCTCAGACATCTTGCGTTGTTGAGCGATCGCTCATTCAGAGGCTTGCATTTATGGCAGCGCTCAAAATCACTCAAAAGCCTTGCTGTGTCTAAGTTTTAATGATGCGTAAAGCACTAACTCGTTGAGTTGGCTGTCATCATTCTTAATGCTGGCGCGATGCTGTAATGCCTTGCAAAAGATTCGCTACTCATACGCCTGCTTGACTAATAAAACTGCTGAAACCCCGAGAGATTTGTCGGTCAGCCAGGATTTGCACTATCCATCACACCTGTTGCGAGCAGGCTGAAGCGATTTGCTCCTTCACAGCAAGTCTCTAACTAATTGTTTGACATAGAACAGTTTGCAATGCAATAATAAATTCATCAACAGTTCAGATATTTACTAAACAAGTGCCGACTGTTGAATCTCTAACTACTATTTCGGAGGTTGACCATGAAACGCTTCATTCTCGCTGGTTTAACCACATTGGCTCTCTGTACTGCAATGGTTTCCACTGCAAACGCTGAACCAACAGCTCTCAATCCCTACACCGCTGCCAGCACTGCCAACGATCGCATCCCCCCATCTGATCTCGTCTCGATGGCACAACGCGGCTACCTGAAGCCCCAAGGCATTCCTGGCTACCTCGGCTTGGCTTCGGCGTATACGCTGGGTCAAATTGGTGCCAAAGAGGTCGTACAGGGCGCTGTGAATGCCCAATTGCTACCTGCTACAGCCGTAAACGACCAGGGCTATCTGAACCTAGTAGATGCCCAACTACAATCGCAGATCAGAGTGCGATAAGGGCGACAGATCCCCGACTTCTTTGAGAAGTCGGGGATCTACAGAAAAGCGTGATTTGCTAGGCTGGGCACACACCAACCCATCGCGTTGGTCTCAGAAGCCTGCATGAAATTATTGACGAAAAAGCGCGGTTTGCTGGCAGTGGCGATCGCGTTCCTTATGATCTGTCACTATGGACAAAGTTGCTCCATCTCTTCTGCCATGACTAACCCTAACCAAACGTTTGTCTATCCTCAGCCTCGTCAGGCGAATCAGGTCGATCACTACCACGGTACGCAGGTTGCCGACCCATATCGCTGGCTTGAAGATCCCGATTCTGGCGAAACTAAAGCCTGGGTGGAGGCAGAGAACAAAGTGACCTTTGGGTTATTGGAGCAAATTCCAGCGCGCGATCGCCTCAAGCAGCGCCTCACCCAACTGTGGAACTACGAAAAATACGGCATTCCCTTTAAGCAAGGCACCCGCTACTTCTACTTCAAAAATGACGGATTGCAAAACCAGAATGTTCTCTATACGCTGAAGTCCCTGGAGGATGAACCCGTTGTTTTGCTCGATCCAAACACCTTATCCGAGGACGGCACCGTAGCTCTATCTGGGCTTTCCATAAGCGAAGATGGAAAATACCTTGCTTATGGCTTGTCCACCTCTGGTTCTGACTGGCAGGAGTGGAAGGTGCGCGAGGTGGAGAGCGGCAACGATACGGACGATCGCGTGCAGTGGGTCAAATTCTCCGGTGCCACGTGGACGCATGACGGCAAGGGCTTTTTCTACTCCCGCTACGACGAACCGAACGAAAAGTCGAAACACGAAGACGTTAACTATTTCCAGAAGCTCTACTACCATCGCCTCGGCACATCGCAAGCAGAGGATACGCTGATTTACGATCGTCCCGACCAGAAAGACTGGGGCTTCAACGGTGGCGTGAGCGAAGATGGACGCTGGCTCATCATTTCCGTTTGGCTGGGCACCGACCCGCGCAATCTGGTGTTCTATAAGGATTTGTCAGTTGCCAATGCGCCGATCGTCGAACTCATCAACACCTTTGAAGCCAGCTATAGCTTCATCGACAATGAGGGCGATCGCTTTTGGTTCAGCACCGACCTGGATGCGCCGCGTAGTCGTGTAATTGCGATCGATACGAAGAAACCCGATCGTGACGACTGGCAAGAAGTCATTCCTCAAGCAGCGGAAACCCTCGAAGGCGTAGGCATTCTCAACAACCAGTTCGTCGCCTCTTACCTGAAAGATGCCCACAGTCAGGTGAAGCTCTTTGACCTGAACGGCACTCCAGTCCACGAAATTGAGTTTCCTGGACTTGGCTCGGTGGGCGGTTTTGATGGCAAACGTCACGACACCGAAACCTTCTACAGTTTCACCAGCTTCACCACGCCTACGACCATCTATCGCTACGACCTGGTAAAAAATGAAAGCCGCGTTTTCCGCCAGCCGAACGTAGACTTCAACCCCGACGACTACGAAACGAAGCAAGTCTTCTACCCCAGCAAAGACGGCACCCAGATTCCCATGTTCATCGTCCACAAAAAAGGGCTGGTTCTGGATGGAACGAACCCAACTTACCTCACAGGCTATGGTGGCTTTGGGATATCGCTCACGCCCATTTTCTCTGTCAGCACGTTGGTCTGGTTAGAAACAGGCGGCATCCTGGCTCTGCCAAACCTACGTGGTGGCGGCGAGTATGGCGAAGATTGGCATCAGGCAGGCACCAAGCTGAAAAAGCAGAATGTCTTTGATGATTTCATCGCGGCAGCAGAATGGCTGATTGCGAACAAATACACGTCATCGAAAAAACTGGCGATCGCAGGTGGCAGCAATGGCGGTTTACTCGTCGGTGCCTGCATGACCCAACGCCCCGATCTCTTTGGCGCAGCTTTGCCTGCCGTTGGCGTGCTGGATATGCTGCGGTTCCACAAGTTCACGATCGGTTGGGCATGGATTCCGGAATATGGCACACCCGAAGACCCAGCAGAGTTCAAAGCACTCTATGCATACTCGCCTCTGCATAACCTCAAAAGTGGGACTGCCTATCCCGCCACGCTGATTACTACTGCCGACCACGACGATCGCGTGGTGCCTGCCCACAGCTTCAAATTCGCCGCCGCCCTCCAAACTGCTCACAAAGGTGGGAATCCCGTCATGATTCGCATTGAAACCAAAGCAGGACACGGCGCAGGCAAACCTACCGCCAAAATCATCGAAGAAAGCGCCGATAAATGGGCATTTTTGGTGAAAGTGTTGGCGATCGAGAGCTAGCTTGGTTCAAGGATTCTTTGCTCAAACGAAAGGCTGAACCTTGTCATACTCTCATCGGTTGCTACTTGCTGGCTAGAATATGGCAGTAGTTCTTTATGCTGGCTAATGAACACTCCAATTGCAAAGCGACAGCAGATTATTGAGGAAATTGACACGTTGCCAGAAGATGCTCTTTCTGAACTGGTTAGTTTTATTGAATACCTCCGCCATAAGTCAGTTGAGCAAAAGTCAGCAGCACCCCAACCAAACTTCTTGCTGTCGATCGCAGGACTGGGAACCTCAGGCGAAACAACTGTCTCCGAGCGTGACGAAGCGATTTTAGCCAACGAAATTGATCCGCTTCACGGTTGGAGTCTTCATCGAAAGCAACAAGGATGACCGCCATACTGGACACCAGCTTTCTCTTTGCCCTTGCAGATGATGGCGATCGCAACCACGATCGTGTGTTGGCTGTTGCACAAAACCTCAATGAGCCATTGTTGCTTCCTGGCGTTGTCCTGCCTGAAGTTTGCTATTTAATCGCATCCAGATTGGGGCATCAAGCCATGCGTCAATTTCTGTCTAATCTGGTTGCCAGCAAGACTCCGATTGAGCCGATAACGCTGACAGATTTAGCACGAATCAATCAGGTTCTAGAGGAGTACGCCGACAGTGAACTCGATTTTGTCGATGTTCAATCAAATTAGTATGCAAGCGATAGAAATCCCGCGTGTTAAAGCTGAAGGTAACCCGCTTATTTTCAGTCGCCCAAGCTAGCTGCTCTTCATCTGACTTGTGAAGCATTCCAGCATCCGCAACGGTCAGTACATCTACGTTGCGCGACCTCAGAGCCTGTACAAAATCTTCATCCATTGAGTCTTCATCAATGTAAAGACGTATTTTACTCATCTCCGAATCGGCTAACCATTGTTACTTGTTACTGTGAAATGCTGCCAGCCTCGAATATTCAGATTCTTCCTCAGCTAAATCTGCTTCGATTTCATCTCGGTTAGCGTGGTAATACGCCAATGCCGCATAAACCTGAGCGAGACTCAAATGATTCATGCGACGAGCAATCTCCTCTGCACCTGCACCTTGCTTATAGAGAACAACGACACGACGAACCGAGGTTTTCGTTCCTGCAATCATCGGGCGACTATTACCGCTTTCTCTAGAGCGAGTGATCAATGTGCCAATGTCAGTCGTTGTGAACATCTTTGATGAACGCTTGAGCCGCTTATTTCTCCGAGTCTAGCATCTGAAGTTCGATCGCCACTCTTAATGAATCGATTTGAAATCAGAAAATCCAACATCAGATTTTTTTGAACACGAATGTTGGGCGATCGCCCTCTCACCTCTTACCGTTCAAATCGTCTGCGATCGTGTTAGCAATAGTGTTAGGTGGGTGAAGTAGTGCGATCGCCGTTACGCTCAAGACAATCTACCTAGACAGTAACGGATAGCTTAGTGGCAGACAAGACTAAGCACCTCACGATCGCTTTTTGCAACGCTCAAGCGTCAAAGCTGAGCGCTTTGCCACGCACGGTTGGATTGATGGTGCCGCGATCGAACACCACTTGCCCACCTACGATCGTCACTACAGGAAAGCCTGTCAGACTCCAGCCCTCAAACGGACTCCACTTGCACTTGGTTTGTAGCTCCTCGCGCAACACAGGACGATAGGTATCCAGGTCAACCAACACTAGATCAGCATCATAGCCAGGAGCGATCGCGCCCTTCTTTGGAATCCGATACGCTTTGGCGACTGCCGTAGACATCCAGTGAGCGACTTGAGCCACGGTGCAGCGTCCCTGCATCGCCTGCGTCAGCATCAACGGCAACGACGTTTCTACTCCAGGCATTCCAGAGGGCGAGTTGGGGTAGGTTTGTGCCTTCTCTTCGAGCGTGTGTGGCGCGTGATCGGTCGCAATAAAGTCGATTACGCCATCAAGGAGTGCTTGCCAGAGCACATTGTTGTCGTGGGGCGATCGCAGTGGTGGATTCATTTGCGCCAGGGTACCGATCGTTTCGTAGGCGCTAGTGTTCAGCAACAGATGTTGTGGTGTGACTTCTGCTGTCACCCAGGTGGGTTTATCGTGTCGCAACAAATCGGCTTCTTCGGCGGTAGACATGTGCAGGATGTGGAGTCGCCGCTGATATTTTTTAGACAGCTTGAGTGCAAGCTGGGTTGCTTGTAACGCTGCCTCGTTGTCCTGAATTTGCGAGTGAACGGCTGGATCGGTTCTACCTGTAAACTGCTGTCGGCGTGCCATAATGCGCGCCTGGTTTTCGGCATGGACAGCAATGAGGCGATCGCCATACGCAAAAATCTTTTCCAGTCCTTCTTCCTGATCATTTAGCAAGGGACCGTGCATTGACCCCATAAAGATCTTGATGCCCGGAGTCGGATTTGCCTGCAACAGATCTGGCAGTACTTCTGCCGTTGCGCCAATAAAAAAGCCGTAGTTCACCAAAGCTTTCTGAGCCGCGAGTTGCAGTTTGCTGTCTAGGGTTGCCTGCGTAGTCGTCAGTGGCTTCGTATTGGGCATTTCGAGAAAAGACGTTACGCCACCTTTTGCACATGCACAACTCGCTGTGAACAGATCTTCCTTATATTCCAGACCCGGTTCGCGGAAATGCACCTGGGGGTCAATTACTCCCGGCAACAAAGTCAAACCGCTTGCGTCAACCTCAGTAGTGGCATCCTCTGAGGACGTAAAGGGCAACGTTTCGGCTATTTGGGCGATCGTGCCGTCAACTAGCTGGACATCCCCTGTCATAAAGTCGCCGTCGGGCAGCAATATACAAGCGCGACGGATGATGAGAGTAGAATTGGCTACCATACGAATACTAATCACTGGTTTACGGTAAGTCGTTTAAGAAGAGAAGCACTTTCATCATGAGCGAAATTCCGAAATAAACTGACGAGATGGTTTACAGTTGCATTTATATTGTGATGCGTTGCTGCTTTAGTTCGACAGCACAATCGTTCAGTCACCTTTCTTGCTCAAGCCTGCGATTATTCTACATTTGACTCTCTATGACACGAGTACAAGGCAAAGTATCGGACGAAAAGCCACCTCAGAAAGCGTCTGAGAATCCCTGGCTGGAGGGACTCAAAACCATTGGTCTGAGTGCGGTGTTAGCGTTTGGCATTCGGACGTTCGTTGCAGAAGCTCGGTATATTCCGTCAGGCTCAATGCTCCCCACGCTGCAAATCAACGATCGCCTGATTGTAGACAAATTGGGCTACCACTTCAAAGCCCCAGAACGAGGCGATGTCGTTGTGTTTTCGCCGACCGATACGCTAGAGAAGCAAAATTTCCATGATGCGTTTATCAAGCGCGTCATCGGTTTGCCTGGTGACAAGGTTGAAGTGAAAGGTGGACGCGTTTTCATTAACGACAAGCCGCTGCAAGAAAACTACATTGCCGAGAATCCTCAATACCAGTATGGTCCTGTGACGGTGCCGCAAGACTCCTATTTAGTGCTGGGCGACAACCGCAACAATAGCTACGACAGTCATTATTGGGGCTTTGTGCCACGCGGTCACATCATTGGTCGGGCGATCGTCCGCTTTTGGCCCATGAACCGCCTGGGCGAAATCACACCAGAGCCGAACTACAAGTAGAAAGACTAAAGGATGAAGGATAAGGGATAAACCGTTGGCGTTGCTGAATTCTGGGATGAACTGCACTAATCGCCCTCACCCTAGCCCTCTCCCAGAAGGAGAGGGAACCGGGAAAGTCCGAAAGCCCTTCTCCCTGGGGAGAAGGGTGGGGATGAGGGCAAATTTAGTTGCACGTCGCGTAGACTTTAGACTTTCCGACCCACGTTCTCACCACTCGCCCAGTCATCTCTTTGCGGAGCCAGGGCGTATTAGCTGAGAGAGATTTGAGCGATCGCGCCTCCACTGTCCAAACTTGCTGTGGGTCAAAGAGCGTGAGTTCCGCAGGTTGACCAGGTGCGATCGTGGCGGGTTGTTGCTGCAAACACAAGGCTGGACGACTGCTGAGACTGCGCCACAAGTCCAGAGCTGTCCAGCGTTCGGTTTCGACTAACGACTGCCAGAGTAAGGGCAATGCCAGTTCTAGACCGATCGCGCCAGTCGGTGCCTCCGCAAACGCTACCGTCTTTTCTTCATAGGTGTAAGGTGTATGGTCAATGGCGATCGCGTCGATGATGCCGTCCTTAACCGCTTGCACCAGCGCCTCTTGATCATCAGGGTTGCCTAACGGCGGCGCGATATGAAGATTGGGGTCATAGCTGTCGATCGCCTCACTGTTCAACAGAAGATGCATCCAGGTCGTGCTGGCAGTAATTGGCAGTCCACGCGCCTTTGCAGCCTGAATCAGCGTCACACCACGGGCGGTAGAAAGTCGCATCAAATGAACGGGCGTGCCGATCGCCTCGACGCATTCCAACAGTGCTGACAGAGCTGCAGTCTCCGCGATCGCAGGAATCCCCGGCAAGCCAAGCTGTAACGATGCTTGTCCTTCACGCATCACTCCGTTACCGCTCAAGGTTGGATCGGCTGCCCAAAGCGCGATCGGTTTTGCGATCGGCTTCAGGTATTCCAGCAGGCGACGAACGAGCAAAAGACTGGTGAGCGATCGACCATCCGCAAACCCAACGATGTCAGTTGCCGCTAGTTCACCCAACTCTGTCATCTGTTGTCCTTGAACGCCCAGAGTTAAGGCACCCCAGCAGTAGAGGTGGGGAGTGGGGAATAGGGAGTGGGGAGTGGGGTATGAAGCTTGTAACCGCTCTTCCCCTGCCTCCCTTGCTTCCTTTGCTTCCCCTGCTCCTCTCCCCTCACCTTGCAACCACGCAACGCTACTCGGATTATCGATCGCAGGCTTGGTGTCGGGCAAAATGGCGATCCGCGTAAACCCGCCAGCACTCGCAGCTTGCAGAAGCGAGGTTAGGGTTTCGCGTTCCTCAAAACCCGGTTCGCCAGAATGACTGTAAAGGTCAACTAAGCCAGTACCGAGAACCAACCCCTGACCATTCTGCACGGCGGTTTCGCTGGGATAGTCAGAAATTGCGTCCTCGATCGCGCTGATCACGCCATCGACAATCAGCACATCCGCAATGCGATCGGTATCGGAACTGGGATCGATCACTCGTACCTGTTGAAGCAGTTCGCTGGACATAGATACGTCGCCAAAGATTGAGTGTTGAACCTGGAGGATTGAGGTTTGCGGACGAGAGTTGGAGGTCTGCGCTTGAACGATCGCGCTTCAACGTTGGAAAGGCGAACCTAGAGGTTGGGCAGTCGTGCCTGAAGCTCGAAAGCTTGAGCTTTAGACTCAGACGAGTGAGCTTTAGACTTGGACAGTTGAGCTTTGAAGTCAGGCGAGTGAGCTTTAGACTCAGACAGTTGAGCTTTGAAGTCGGACGAGTGAGCTTTAGACTCAGACAGTTGAGCTTTGAAGTCGGACGAGTGAGCTTTGAAGTCGGACAGTTGAGCTTTAGACTTAGACGGTTGAGCTTTGAAGTCAGACGGCTGAGCTTTAGACTTGGACAGTTGAGCTTTGAAGTCGGACGAGTGAGCTTTGAAGTCGGACGAGTGAGCTTTGAAGTCGGGCAGTCGTGCTTGAAGCTCGAAAGCTTGAGCTTTAGACTCAGACGAGTGAGCTTTAGACTCAGACGAGTGAGCTTTAGACTCAGACGAGTGAGCTTTAGACTTGGACAGTTGAGCTTAGAGGTCGGACAGCCAAGCTTGGAGAGAGTACCTTTATCTTTTACTTTCTGCCCTCTACCTCTTCGCGGAAGTGAGGTGTGAGGTGTGAGGTGTATTAGCTTCTGCCTTCTGCCCTCCGCCTTCTGCCCTCTGCCTTCTGCCCTCCGCCTTCTGCCCTCCGCCTCCTCTCTTAAAGCGCCCCCGCCGCCGTCTTGTCGAAAATACTGCCCGACAGGTGAACGGTAATATTCATCGCCATCAGAACAGGCTGGATAGCAGACGTTTGGGCATAGTCGATGACGCTCACGGCTCCGTTGCCCTGCTTGAAGTTCCAGAAATGCTCTGCTCCAAGACCGAGGACATAGCAGAGAATTGCCTTATTCACTGCGTCGTGGGCAACGACCAGAGTGGTTCCTGGGTCGGGGCGGCTGGCAGCGGTTTGCACAATGCTGTCCCACGCTGCGATCGCACGATCCCATACTTGTTGGAGGTTTTCGCCATCAGGCATCTGCACCGTTTCGGGCGATCGTTGCCATTGGTGCAGCGTACCGGGATACCCCGCTTCAATCTCTGCTTCTAGCTTGCCTTCCCAAAGCCCATGGCTGATCTCTTTCAGGTTGTCCTCCAACGCCAACGGCACATTGGGATGGTGTTGGAGAATAATCTCAGCAGTTTCTTTCGGACGCAGCATCGGGCTAGTGACGGCGTAATGAATGGGGATCGCTTTGAGAAACTCAGCCGCCTGTAGCGACTGTGCGCGTCCATTTTCGTTCAGCGGTACGTCGATTTGACCCTGAAACCGCTTTTCACGATTCCAATCCGTTTCGCCGTGACGCACCAGCAGAAAGCGCGCTCCCTGCTGTCCTTTTCTAGGCTTTGGTAACGGCTCGTCCAAATGAGCAGTCAGGTTGAGCGACTCGATTTGTACCGCTTCCCCAAAGCCGCCTGCAAAGTTCAAAACGCTGATGCCGCAGTTGGACTGATGCACCGACTGGTAGCGATCGCTCGACAGCCCGATCGCGGTGCTAATCAACGCCCGATTAATGCCGCTGTGGGCAACCAACAGAACAGTTTGCCCTACATGATGCGGTAGAATTTCTCGCCAAAAGGTAGCGGCTTGCTCAAACAGCGCTGGCACCGGGTAATAGTCCGCCGCTCCAGCCACTTCAGACATGGGCATCTTGAGCTTGTGCGGCTGGGTTTGCCAGTCACGGTAGCCCTCTGGGTCTTGCTCGGCAATGTCCTTAAACAGTCTGCCTTCCCACGCGGTCAGGTTGATTTCCTTCAGGTTGTCCGTGGTTTGCAGGGGTTTTGCAGGTGGTTGCTTCAAGCGAACCAAAATGCGATCGGCAGTATCCTTTGCCCGTCGTAGCGGACTGCAATACACCGCATCAAAGGCAAGATCGCTCAGGGCGATGCCCACGCGATCGGCAGACAGTTGCCCAGTTTCGGTGAGGGTAGATTTGTCGCCGTGACCCTGCACTCGTCGTTCAACGTTAAAGCTACTCTCGCCGTGGCGGACGAGGATGATGCGGGTAGTCAGAGGTTTGTCCTCCAGTGAGTGCTCCTGAAGAATTTTACCCCGTCTGGCGCACAGCCTTTGCCCTATCTAAGCGACAATCGTTCTACGGGATCTATGATTCTTGTTTACAGTGCAGTGGTTCTAGTCGTGCTGTAGCTGCTGGCTGATAGCTGACGGCTGATAGCTATGTTTGGAGAGTTCATGACCATTAAGCGGGTAGTGTTGGTGATCTTGACGATCTTGGCGATCGCCCTCATCGGTCAAGATTTGCTGGCAAGCTGGAGTCAACCCCAGTTCCAGAGTCGGCTAGAGCTGTACCAAACCAACCTGGTGCTACAGGCAACGGAATGGCAGGGCGATGATCCAGGTTTGGTGTCAGTTCGGAAGGGGATCATTGGCGGTGAACCCGTCAAGGGTGCGACGAAGCAGTACGAAGAGCTGCGGCAGGCTACACAAAAAAATCTGGAACGGACTCAGGTGTTGCTTGCCTCGCCGACTGCCGATCCTTCACTAAAGGCATCGGTGCCGACACTAGAGCGCTTGAGGACTGAACTCGATCTAAGGCTGGGTGTCCTTCAGGTGGAGCAGGGGCAGGTTGCCAACGCACAAAAAAAATGGGCAGATGCCATTCAGCAAACCGACGGTAACGCCAGTCTGGAACCCTTAAGCAAAACGGCTGGTGTGCTGGTAGGACTCTGGAGCGATCCCCCACAACTCTTGCCTGATGCAGAACCGTCACTGAAGCAAAATCTGGATAGCTGGTTTCGCTATCGATCGCTCGTCAAGCTTTACCAACTCCAACAACGACCAGAGGCGCTGACAGAACTGCGGGCAGCACAACAGGAGACGGCAGAACGGGCATTAACCAATCTGGCGATCGTGGGCGGCATTCCTACCGTTAGTGGCTTTATTGGTGTGATCATCCTGCTCTTCCTCGCCGGTCAGTGGGTAGTGCGCCGTAAGCAATCCCTCCTTGCACCAGAGAGCATCGCACCCTGGACAGTGCCCTGGGATGGGGAAATCGTCTGGCAGGTCTTAATTTTCGGCTTTTTCCTGGTCGGACAAATTCTACTGCCGCTGGTGCTGGGCATATTGCAGCAGGCATCGGGCTTTAACCCTGCCGGGTTAAGTGAACGTGCCAGAGCCTTCTACATCCTGGCGAACTACTTGCTGCTGGCTGCTGGTGGCTTGATGGTGCTGTACGTTTCGATCAGAGCATTCTTACCGCTTCCCGAGGGCTGGTTTCAGGTCAAGCTGCGGAGCAGATGGGTGCTGTGGGGCATCGGTGGCTATTTCGCAGCGCTGCCACTGGTGATTTTGATCTCGTTGCTGAACCAAAAAATTTGGCAGGGGCAAGGCGGCAGCAATCCCATCTTGCCGATCGCCCTGGAAGGTAAAGATCAGGTCGCTTTTGCGATCTTTTGCGTGACCGCCGCGATCGCCGCGCCCATTTTTGAAGAAATTCTGTTTCGTGGCTTTTTGCTGCCTTCTCTGACCCGCTACATGCCCGTTTGGGGCGCAATTACCCTCAGCAGCTTTATTTTTGCCCTGGCACACCTCAGCCTTTCAGAAGTGTTGCCACTCATGGTATTGGGGATGGTGCTGGGCTTTGTCTACTCGCGATCGCGCAATCTTCTCTCGTCCATGCTGCTACACAGCTTATGGAACAGTGGCACATTGCTGAGCCTGTATGTGTTGGGCAGCAGCTCACAGTAGCCACAAAATTTGAGGTAAAGATAAACTTTTGTTAACTACAGGCATTCTACTGTTGGTTACGTCAGCAATGGGTGATTACTAAGTGCATCCAGCAGGCGCAGATGGCTCAACTTGCGTCATCTGGCTCACCTGGTGCCGCTGATGTTGCAACCGTTAGTCCATTTGGCACTCAATACTGAGTGGATTGTCCTGATTGCTCCTTGCAGGTGCTGAACTACTGTTCAAGCTTGTTATGGCGTGACAATAGCTGCGATCGACAAAAGAGGCGATCGAATCACTCCATCTCAGCTTTTGTAGGATGTGTTAAGCGACAGCGGTAACCATCACAACCCCTGAAAGCTCCATCTCAGTGACGACAGGACACGCTCCTGCCTTTCACTAGCTTGAGAGCTGCCTTCGACATCAGTTGTCTCTAAAAGTTGTTTCTGACGAACATTAATTGAGTTAAGTTTTCTGGGAATTCCTCCATTTAACAATTTCGACGAGTAAATTAATGATGGATTTAAGCTAGTTTGCGTTAGCTTGCTTGGAAACTGACGTGTACAACATTCTAAAAGCTATTTTTAGTGTTGGTTGAAAAAGAGCATCACTTGTACATTTTGGAGATATCAGCAATGGAGAGCTACGGATCAAATAGTCTGGAAGGTCTGCTTCAAAAAAGCTACACAGTCAAGATTGGAGAGTACGTTGGCAGCGGTTGGGAAACCTTCAAAAAGAATGCTGGCGGCTTTGTTGGCTTTACGATCGTCTTATTTCTCATCAACATCGCACTGGCAAAAATCAATGAATCTGCCTCTCCCGTTGGCTCGCTGATTAGTCTCTTAATCTCTGGTCCTCTGAACGCAGGCTTTTTGATTGTTGCATTCAAAGTATTGCGTCACCGCGAAACAGCGTTTGGTGATTTCTTTAGAGGCTTTAACAATTACCTGCCGTTGTTTCTGGTAAGCCTGGTTTCTGGAGTGCTGATCGGTCTGGGTTTCCTGCTGTTGATTATTCCTGGCATTTATCTGGCGGTTGCCTACACCTTTGCACTGCCGCTGGTGCTCGAAAAAAAGATGAACTTCTGGGATGCAATGGAGTTTAGCCGCAAGCTGATTTCCAAAAATTGGTTTTCCTTCTTCGGCTTTGCGTTTGTCCTGGTATTAATCAACTTTGCTGGTGCTTTGCTTTTAGGGGTTGGCTTGCTGGTCACCATTCCACTTTCGGTGGGCGCGATCGCGGCAGCCTACGCGGATATTGTCGGCTTACCGTCTACTAGCTCTGATCTTTAGAGGCTGATGACAATCTAGAACCTATGCAAACCTCGGAGGTTTTAACCAGGCATCGTCACCAAGCCAGTCGCTTAAACCTCCGAGGGTTTGGTCAAAATGCGTCAGTTGGCTTAAAGAAAGTTGATGTTTTTTGACCAATCACCTTCCACTTCATCTACTCTCAAGAAAGAACCCTGTAGATCCTTGTGGAAGTCCCATTGGTTTTAGACGCTACGAAACTAACCCTGTCAGCGATCGATCGCCCAACCCAAGCGATCGCTGCACCCACTCTAGAAAATGCCACCCTTGATGTCACTGGGATGCAATGCGCTGGCTGCGTGCGAACCGTCGAGCAGGCATTGAAACAGTGTCAAGGAGTCGTGACGGCAACGGTAAACCTGGCAACAGAAGTGGCAACCGTTGAGTATGAGAGCGACACCCTCGAACCATCGGTTTTAGCAGCGGCATTAACCGAAGCAGGCTTTCCGGCTCAGCTTCGCTTGTCTGCGCGTGATCTTGATGAGGTGGACTCACAAACAAGCGATCGCCTGGATCTTCAAACACTGCGGCGTGTAGAGGCGCAGCGTCAGCTTTGGCGGTTGGCGATCGCAACACTGCTCCTCCTTCTCTCTGGCATCGGACACCTCGACCAGATGAGTGGATTCAGTGTTCCCGGTCTAACGAGCCTGGGTTTAACGAACATTTGGTTCCACTGCGGTCTGGCAACGGTTGCACTTTTGGTACCGGGGCGATCGATGCTCGTTGATGGCTGGCGCGGACTGCGACGCAACGCCCCTAACATGAATACGCTGGTCAGCATGGGGACGCTGACTGCCTACCTCACCAGCCTGATCGCCTTACTCGTGCCGCAATTGGGTTGGGAGTGCTTCTTTGATGAACCTGTCATGCTCGTTGGCTTCATCTTGCTCGGTCGCACCCTGGAACAGCAAGCGAAAAATCGTGCTGCCAGCGCGTTTCAAACGTTGCTAGCGCTCCAACCAACCGTGGCGCGGTTGATGAAGGTGAGGGGGGAGCAGGGGGAGCAGGGGGAGAACGTTCACAAGCCCCACACCCCACACCCCACACCCCACACCCCACACCCCACACCCCACACCTCAGACTGCATCGAAATTCCTGCCGATCGCGTCCGTTTAGGCGAATGGCTGCAAGTGTTGCCAGGAGACAAAATTCCCGTTGATGGCGAAGTGGTGATCGGGCAAACGACTGTGGACGAGTCGATGCTAACGGGTGAGCCGCTGCCCGTTTTGAAGCAGCCTGGAGATTTGGTCACAGCAGGAACGTTGAACCAGACGGGCACGATCGCCCTCCGTGCGACCCGTACTGGCAACGAAACCACGCTGGCACAAATTATTGCCCTGGTAGAAGCCGCTCAAACCCGCAAGGCACCCATTCAAAACCTGGCAGATACCGTCGCTGGCTACTTCACTTATGGAGTGATGGCGATCGCGGCGCTTACCTTCCTGTTCTGGTACTTCATCGGCAGTCACCTTTGGGGCGACGCTCTGATGCAGACTGGGCACTGGGCAATGAGCGCTGGGCACACAATGGCTCACTCCTCACCCCTCACCCCTCACTCCTCACCCTTAGTTCTCAGCCTCAAACTCGCGATCGCGGTTCTCGTCGTGGCTTGCCCTTGCGCCCTTGGTCTTGCTACACCTACCGCCATTCTCGTTGGCTCCGGCATTGGTGCAGAACGGGGATTACTCATTCGCGGTGGCGATATCTTAGAGCGCGTCCACCAGCTAGACACGATTATTTTTGACAAAACGGGTACGCTCACTACAGGTAAGCCCGTTGTGACAGACTGTATTTTGCTTGAAAGCGATGGGTCAGCGGTCAGCGGTCAGCGGTCAGCAGTCAGCGGTCAGGATCAACTCGAAATCGCTCATCACCCCCTCACCCCCTCACCCCCTCACCCCCTCCCTTCCTCCCTCACCCCCTCACTCCTCCTCCAACTGGCTGCCAGCGTCGAGAGCGGCACACGCCATCCGCTGGCGATCGCAATTCAGCAGCAGGCACAGCAGGAAGCGCTTTCGTTATTGCCTGCGAGAGACTTTGTTACCGCACCAGGGTTGGGTGTTGCAGCGATCGTGACCGTGCCAACAGAGGCAGCTACGGAGACGGTATCCGTTGCGATCGGCACTCAAGAGTGGCTGGCACAGAACGGTGTGTTGGCTAACGATGCGGCAGGAATGCAAGACTTACTTGACGTTGGCAAGACAGTTGTGTATGTAGCCGTGAATGGTCGTCTGGTAGGGCTAATCGCGGTGACAGATACCCTTCGACTGGATGCTGTCGAAGCCATTGCCGCCTTGAAGCAGATGGGTCTTAAGGTCATGCTGCTGACGGGCGATCGACCTGAGACAGCCGCTGCGATCACTCAACCGCTGCAACTCGAGCCAGAGAACATTCTGGCGAACAGGCTACCTGATGGCAAAGCACAGGCGATCGCTCAACTGCAAGCGCAGGGGCACAAGATTGCGATGGTTGGCGATGGCATCAACGACTCGCCAGCCCTGGCTCAAGCAGATGTTGGGATTGCCATGCACTCTGGCACTGATGTCGCTGTGGAAACGGCAGGCATTATCCTCATGCGCGATCGGCTGACTGATGTGGTGGAGTCCATGCGGTTGAGCAAGGCAACGTTCAACAAAATCCGTCAGAACCTTTTCTGGGCGTTCGTTTACAATATTTTGGGTATCCCTCTGGCAGCGGGATTGTTATTGCCAACGGCTAATTTTTTGCTCAGTCCGGCGGCGGCAGGCGCTATGATGGCATTTAGTTCCGTTAGTGTCGTGACCAATTCCCTGTTGCTGTATCTCACCTTTCCTGCATTGAAGCGACCTGGAACCGCCAGGTAGTTTGTTGTAGCCTCGGTAAAGCTTGTGTCTGCATTGTCTGTATCAAGTAAACCAACAGCTTTCTAGGGTCTCATGTCCTCAGAACCTCACCAAAGCCACTTGCTGATCGTTGAAGACGATAATGGACGGCGCAGCGTCGTGCTGGAAGAGTCCGAGTACGCGATCGGCAGAGATCCAACCTGCGATATTTGCCTGGAGTCTTTGTTTGTCTCCCGCCGCCATGCTACTTTGTTGCGTTTGCCAAATGGCGATGGCACTTTCAGCTACCGCATTGTTGACGGCGATTTGGAAGGCAGACGAAGCTCAAACGGGTTTCTAGTGAATGGGTATCGTCTTCGCAAGCACAACTTGCAAAATGAAGACGAGGTTGTCTTTGGACCGCAAGTACGCGCTATTTACTATCTGTGTCAGCGTGATGCCGTTGTCACTGTGCCCTGTGACGAATTTGACATTACGTTGATTAGCCCAGGGATGATCAGTGACACTGATGCAAGCAGGCAGAAGCGCCGATCGCTGAACTTACCCGCTTCTTTGCAGAGGCAACAGCCACGTCGATCCCTCTTGAAGTTAAGACGCAAGCGCCTCCCCGACTGATTGCTGGGCATAGGCAATAGCAAGCCTTGATGAAACCTTCGTAGAGGCTAGACTAAACGCGTTTAGTCTTTTGCTTGACAATTGGGGCATACTCTGATTGGCGGCTGCTTGTCATGAGTTTTACTGCAGACGTTATGATGGCAAAATCAGGTCTGTCAAGTTTGTTACGAACTGCTGATTATCGCCTTGCATCGACTAAGCTGGCTGGAAGTAGAGTGAATTTGCTTAACGGTCAGTGATCCGACTCAACCACCACTTCGACTCAATCACGTCACGTATTGTTCAATGCCTTCAGAACCGCATCAAAACCATTTGCTGATTATTGAAGACGACAAAGGACGGCGCGAATTTGTCCTGGATGGTCCCGTCTATTCGATCGGCAGAGACCCAAAATGCGATATTCGCCTCGTTTCTCAATTTGTTTCACGCCGTCATGCCACACTGGTACAGCTTCTTAACGATAATGGCACCTACTATTACCGCATCGTGGACGGTAATCTTAAAGGCAAGTCCAGCGCCAATGGTCTGCTAGTGAATGGGCGCAAGCTTCAAGCGCACGATCTGCAAAATGAGGATGAGGTTGTCTTTGGACCGCAAGTGCGTGCGATCTATTATTTGCTGAAACGAGACGCGATTATGACAGTGCCTCCCGATGAATTTGACATCACGCTGATTAGCCCCAACATGATCGGCGATCCAGAGGATTAGCCAATCGACCTTAACTGATTGAGTCAATCGGTCGATCGCTACGCAGACTGTACTTCAAACGCCAGCTTTTACCATACTGATATGGCTGCGTTGGGCGATCGCGCTGAGCCGAAAATTTTGAGACGGGACAAAGGTAATGCCGCGCCGTGATGGTTTAACGGTTCCCTGCGTTGTCGCCACCAGGTCATAGCAGGACAGAACGGTTGCCAGCACTAGCTTCATCTCATACAGCGAAAATGCCGCACCAATGCAACTCCGTGCCCCGCCGCCAAAGGGCATAAACTCGGAGGGAGAAAATTTTTGGTGGAGAAAACGGTCTGGCTGAAACTGCTCTGGGTTGGGATAAGTTTGAGCGCGACGATGTGCCAGATAGATGCAAGGAATCAGAATTGTGCCAGGGTTGAAGGTGTGGTTCCCAATTTCTATCGCTTCTTTAACCTTGCGCGGTTGGGAAATCAGGGCGATCGGGTAAATCCGCAGCGACTCTTTGCAAACGGCAGTGAGGTAGGGCAGTTGTGCCAGGCGATCGGGGTCTGCTTCGGTGCCCACTGTTTCTAGCTCGTGCCGCAGTTGCTCTAGCACCGATCGCTCTTCATGCACCCAATAAAATGCCCATGACAGAGCTGATGCGGTCGTTTCGTGCCCTAACAGTAACAGCGTCATCAACTGATCGCGCAATTCCTCATCGGTCATTCCTTGCCCCACTTCATCACGGGCAGATAGCAGCAGCGTCAGCACATCCTCACGGGATGGATCAAACTTTGCCCGACGCTCTTGAATTTCGGCATAGACCAGCGCATCAATTTGCTGCTGCTGTCGCAAAAACGCGCCCCACGGACTCCAACGCCCCAAATTTTGCTGCAACAACGGGAAGAAAAATTGACTGGAGTAAAGGGACGAGGTAATGGATTCTAATAGGGAATGCAGCAGTTGCTTGAGCTGCTGATACCGACTCCCCGGAGTCATGCCGAAGACAACGCGCAAGATCACCTGAAGGGAGATTTCGGACGTGGAGACTCGAATGGAGAACGGTTGATGCAGCGTCCAGTCGGCTATGACCTGGCGGGTAATGTCACAGATGAGTTGACCGTAGGTTCGCATTCGATCGCCATGTAGCGGTGGCATCAAAAGCTGCCGTTGCCGCTGGTGTCGATCGCCATCCAGCATAATAAGAGACCGATCGCCTGTAAGCGGTCGAAACACGTGGGTTACTTTGCCCAACTCAAACCGACCACTGGGAGCCGTAAAAATCTGCGCGATCGCGGCTGGATCGCCAAAAAAGACGACAGGTGGCGACTGCCAACCCAACACACGCGTCGTAAACGTATCACCATAGCGCTGGGCGCAGCGATCCAAAAAACCGATCGGGTCTGAAACCAGCGCCAGCGTTTGCAGGAGTGAGGGCGTAGACGAACCCTCTGGTAGGTGGATCAAACTCATCGCGATCGAAGGTAAGAGGCTAAGGACTAAAGGCTAAAGGTAAGAACGAATAATGGGGTATCAGTTTCATTATGTTTCTCACGGCAGTCGTGAGTTGCCAGTGGTGCTATTTTTGCATGGTTTTCTGGGCAGTGGTGCCGATTTTGACAGGGCGATCGCCCACCTGGTCAACCAATTTTGCTGTCTCGCCGTTGATTTGCCTGGTCATGGGCAGACGGTGGTGAACGGTGAAGCTGATCTCTACACCATGCCTCAAACTGCCAGCGCGATCGTGTCCTGGCTGGATGAATTGCAGCTTTCTCGCTGCTTTCTCGTCGGCTACTCAATGGGTGGGCGCTTGGCACTCTATCTGGCACTGCACTTTCCCCAACGTTTTCCTAAAGTGGTGCTAGAGTCCGCGTCCCCTGGTTTGCGAACCGAGGCGGAACGGAGGGCACGACTACAGCACGATCGCAACCTGGCAGAGCAGCTTGAAGCCGATTTTTCCTCCTTTCTGTCCGATTGGTACAGCCAACCGTTATTTCAGACGTTGCGACACCATTCTGCTTTTCTTCAAATCCAAGAGCAGCGATCGCGCAATCGTCCGTCGGAGCTAGCAAAAGCACTGCGCTTTCTGAGTACAGGCTTGCAACCCTCACTTTGGGAACCGCTGCAACGGCACGCGCAACCGCTTTTACTACTGGTGGGAGGGGACGATCGCAAGTTTTGCACACTTAATCAAGCGATGACTGCTGTCTGCTCAGCGGCTCAACTACACGTCATTCCTGGCTGCGGTCACGCCATCCATCTTGAGGACGCAGCAGCATTTGCACAAGCTGTACAAGCATTCTTGCGGTGATTGACTTGCATGGTGAATAGTACCGCTTTATGAAGTTTACTTACAGATAAATCTAGCCTTGAGCAAGCTTCTTAAGAATTTTGCGTTAGCGCCGATCCAGCCAGTCTCATCTTCGAGTACAACGGTAAACAGATCAGGGTGTCTCCGGACGAACAGACTATCCTGGTAGCATGAGGCAGAGCGCAAACGCATGAAGAAAGTTCTGTTCATCCTGGGCGAACTGGATGACGATGACATTGACTGGGTAATTGAAACAGCCGTTCGACAAGACGTTCTTGCCGGAACAGTGCTGATTCACGAAGGGCAACCGATCGACACTCTCTATATTTTGCTGGAAGGGACGCTAAGCGTTTCAGTTGCGGCAATGGGCGATCGTGAAATTGCCAAACTGACCAGTGGTGATGTCGTTGGCGAAATGTCGTTCATCGACACGCGTCCGCCCTCTGCAACCGTTACTGCGACCCAACTATCACTCGTCCTCTCTCTCCCAAGAGAACAGCTTGCGACCAAACTTCGTCAAGATGTCGGCTTTGCTTCCCGGTTTTATCGCGCGCTCGCTATTTTTCTTTCCAATCGACTGCGTGTAACCGTCAATCAACTCGGCTATGGCAGCAACAACCAGTTTGAAATGACCGACCTGACGAGAGATGACCTGACGCGGGATGCAAAAGACAACGTGGCTCTGGCGGAAACTCGGCTTGACTGGCTGCTGAGACGGCTGAAGGGACGGTAGAAGGAGGCTAAAGGCTAAAGTGGATATCACAAACCTTACATCTTCTACTTCACTCCCCACTCCCCACTCCCTACTCCCTACTCCCCACTCCCCTCTGGAACCTTTTAATTTCTCACCGAGTCTAGAAAGCATCCGGCACACATATTTTGGGGTGATCCCTTATGGTTAACTTTAGTCGATGGCAGTCTAAGACGGCTCTTGTACTTGCTTTGGGTATGGGTTCAAGCGCGATCGCACCGCTGACGATCGCCACTAGCGCCACTGCTAACCCGGCTCCTTATACCGTGGCGCAGCTCTTTCCTTCGCAACAGTCTCCCCGTCGGGTTGAGATTCCAGCGGGCACAAGGCTGCCGATTCGCTACGATGGCGCTGAAAAGGTCGTGGTCTCGCCCACCGAAACCAGCCCTCTAACGCTGCTGCTTGCTAGAAATATTCGTTCTTCTTCTGGTGAAATCCTGGTGCGATCGGGTAGCCAGATTAGAGGCGAACTCAGACCTGTAGATGGTGGCTCCCAGTTTTATGGTCAAGAGATCACCTTGACGGACGGAACAGTGGTGCCAATTGATGCGACATCTGAGGTTGTGACCAAAACACAGGAGATTGTTCCTGGCACGAATACAGATGCGGTTTTGAAGGGGGCTGCGATCGGTGCTGGTGCTGCCACAATCATTTCTGGAGTCACAGGCAAAAAACGCATCACTCTTGGCAAAATCTTGATTGGGGGCGGAGCGGGTGCTTTAGGCGGGTTGATCTTTGGCAAAAAACGAGCGGATGTAGTGGTAGTTAACCCCAATACTGACCTCACGTTGACGCTAAACTCTCCGTTGGCATTGCGTTAATGTTGCCTGGTTAAAAAGCTACAGTAGCGGGATGCAATCTCCGATGCTCTCTCTTTCGGTTTGTCTGAATGATGTTTATTTATCTCCAGAGAGGGACAGTAGAACCAGTCACCCCTGGTAAATTATTAGTGTGCTGAGATAGTGAGGCGAACAACACAGTCTCCTGAAGCCAACGGCATTTTTCTAACATTAACCAAGGAGATCATCATGAGTCTAGAAGATAGAGTTAAGGCAACTGCTAAAAACATTGAAGGCAAAATTCAAGAAGCAGTTGGCGATGTCACTGGCGATCCTCAAACCAAAGCTGAAGGGCAGGCAAAGCAAGCAGAAGCGGAAGGTCGGCATACCGTCGAAGATGTGAAAGATAACGTTAAGAAAGTCATTGACTAGAGCATGACGTAATCATCGTTCAGGCTTATTAACTGAAAGTCTAGGCAGCAACAGATTGCCTAGACTTTTTGTTGATAAGCAGATACGACCAATGATAAAAAACTGCCGTAACCAGTCACTTTGAGAGACTGTTGGAGTGAAATCAGAACCTCAATCCAGGCATTTTCGCAGTCGCGTTTTAGTCGTCGAATACTTTAGTCATCGAATAGGTTTTAGATGACCTTCAAATGCTTAATCATTCTTCTCCAGCAATCCTAAGAGGTTGTCTTCAAAGTAATCTGGCAATTAAAACCGCGACTCCAGCCGCCAACGCTACAAAGAATTGGACTTTTCAAACATCCTCTAAAGACCCTACTTTCTTAAACAGTTGGGGGTCTTGGTTAAAGCGATCGCGTCACACATCCAGCATTTCTATACTGCTTGCTTCTAGCGGTAAAAATACCGTCATCACCTCGCCTTGCTGCGGTCGATCGCGCACGACGAGCTTGCCACCCAATGCTTGAAAGAGGCTTTTTGTCACAGCGAGATTAAGGCTAAGGCTGCCCGTCTCTGGTTGAAACATGAGTAGCTGTCCGAGCGATCGCAGCAGGGGTCGGTGATGCTGTCGAGCGGCAACCGCTGCATCTGGCTCGGATTGGAGCTGCACCTTAAGTTGATCGCCCGCCAGCATCACTTCGACTTGAATATGACTACCGCCCGGAAGGCTACGTGTGAAGCGTTCAATAAGGCTGGTAAGGACCTGGTCTAGCATCGTCGGATCGCTAACAACAGTCGGCATCTGGGGTGGAAGCACAACATCTAGAGTGAGCTGTCGCTGGCTCGCCTGCTGCTGCCAACGGGGAATGCTTTGCTGGAACATCTGCGCCAGCGATGTGCGTGTCAGCGACATCTTGTCGTGGTGAGCGGGCGACGTTTGTAGTTCAACAGCCCGAAAGATTAAGCCAAAGCGATCGATTTGTTCGCTGCATTCACGATCGATAATGCTCAGACGCTTCAACGCATCGGGAGGGAGATCCGTACGCTTGAGCAGCGATCGCGTGAGGGTACGAATGGTCGTGAGAGGTGTGCGAATCTCGTGGGCAAGTGCCTGTAAGAGTTCAACATCTGGAGTGGTAGGGTGAGGCGAAGGCAGCGGAGGATACGGTGTTGAGTCAATCAGAGCTTGCGTTGTCGCGTCTCTGCGCTTTGGCGATGCTTGACCGTGCTTTACCACTTCTTGCTTAGACGCGATATTGTGCTGACCGTCAGCTTTTTCAGGACGTATTTCTTCCAGCGGTTCTGGCAGATGTGCCAGCATCAAACGACTGAATTGCATCACCGTTGCGTAGTCAGGTGCTACAGGTACAAATTGCTCCGCTAAGGCATCCAACTGTTCGATCTGGTCAGCATTCATGAGCAAAATACGGGGGCGAATCGCGTTCCACGCTTGCTGTACCACTTCTGGTACAAACGAAAACATAAACGAAGGCGCGCTCTGTAGCGATTCTCCTAAGACCAAGACCAGGCTGAATTGAGGCGTTAATACCAGGCAGAATTGCTCTGCTGCCAAGGGGTCACCAGGCAGTAGGGGTAAAGCAGACGTGATTGGTTTCTCTGAAACGGTTGCATCTGAAGCCGTTGGATCTGAAGTGGTTGCGTCTAAGCCTGTCACGACTGTTTTTTCGATCGCGGGGAGCAGTTGTAGCGGTAGCCATGCGGCAACGTGTAACGGGTTGGCGGTCAGTGACCAGGTCGCAAAATTGCAGATTAATGCAGGGTCGCTAAGGACTGGCAGCGGACCTGACAGAACAAACCCATGTGTCGCTTGTTGTGGGTCGGTCGCTTCCGCCATGACTACAGCTTTTTGCAGCAGGATGTTAAGAGCGGCGATCGCCCCAGTCCACTCACGCTCTGCCCTTACTCGCTGTAGTGCCGAGCGGTTTGAGCGGTAGTGTCCAAGCGACTCCGTTTCGCTCGATCGAGACGGTAACGGCTCAAACTGACCCATCCAGGTCGGATCGTTCAGCGCCAGAATTTCACTTAACGTTGGCAGTAACCACTTAGGCACAAAGTTCACTTCCACTTAGGGATACCCGCCGTTAGGATACCCCTCCTCATAACTCCTACTATGACGGTATCTAGATTATTGCTCAAAGTGGAGTCGTGGAACCGAACCGATGAGGTGACGATGTCCGGTGAGGTAGAGGTGAGGGAAGAGGAGTAAGGGGAGAGAGGTCAGAAGGCAAAATTCACTTCTCACTCCTCACTTAATGCCCTGCCGCACCACCTTGCTGCTTTGACTCTTTTATAGCCGCAGCCATATTTGTTAGGACGGAATGCAGGGGTGAAACCCCCTTTGGCTTGAGCGCTCAGGTCGAAAGCTGGCTGGGGGCAACGCCTCCACCCCCTTTTGATCCCAATGTCCTAGCGTCTTGGCGACAGCTATATTTTCAGAACACGGTCTTCTTCGAGTGCCATCAATTGCTGGCTTGGTTTGCTCTACCGTCTTACAGTAGAAGCCGGACTTACCGTAAAAAACGGGGCGGGGTCAGCCAAAATAAAGTGCTGTTGCCCACAAGAGACTGCTCAGGTAACGCCAACCCAATGACACCCGCTTTTTTCAGGCTCAAAGCACCTCTTGCTTCACCCCACACGAGCGTTTCTGCCCAGGTGCTTAGATTCGGTTCGTGCCCAACTAAAGCAAGGGTAGTAGCGTCTGGCGATCGCCCATCCTGCAACCACTCTAGCCATTCCTCCAGCTTGCCACCAGGAGCGAGATGCGAAGACACTTGCACCGTCTGTGATAACATTGCCTCCAGCAAAATGTCTGCTGTCTGCCGCGCCCGTACCAGTGGACTGGTCAGAATCAAGTCAAACCGTAACGTCAATGCATGAAGGCGTTGTGCAACCTGTCGTGTCTTTTGCTTGCCTTCAGCAGTGAGTGGACGCTCATCATCGTTGGCATAGCTGCCATGCTCCCCAGCAATGCCATGACGAATGAGATAAAGATCAATGGATGACATAAAAGCTAAAGGATAAAGGATGAAGGCTAAGAAAATGGCTCAAACTGCTATAAAATCTTGTTTCTCAAGTGGCAAAGGCATGTAAAGCGGGTCATCTGCAACAGACAACAGGCATAGTTTTTATCCTTTAGCCTTTATCGTTCATCCTTTCTTTTCTGCTTAACTCACCCCATTGGGATAGTGCTGGTCTGGGTTAACCAATCGCAGCAGCTTTTGTTTCACTTGAGCATCGAAGACACCCCATTTCATCTTGGCGTATTCAGAGCTTTCAGTAAAACCGGAGAGGAAGCCGAGGGGAATTTCAAAGCCGCCTGCCTGCGATCGACCGCCCCCGAAGAAACGCCCTTGAGCATCCTGCCCGAACGATTCTTTGATAAATTCATCAGGGTCTAGCGTTAGCTTGTTGGTGCGTAAGGAGCCAATGACGACCTCCAATTCTTCGTCTTCATCGTGAACAATGCCGTAGACAACTGCCGTGTGGACGTTTTCTTCGGTCACGAGAAAGTCCGCTGCCTGGGGAATCGCATCCCGATCGTCGTAGCGCAGATAACCGACACCCGCGATCGAAAAGTTGTTTTGCACAATGCGATTTTTGAGCGCTCGCTCAATGACATCCATGACCTGGCGCGATCGGGATGATTGCAGGACGGCATTGAGCAACTGAGCGTCATAAAAACGGCTCAAGTAGGCAGCAGCCAGAAAATCCTCTTCCCCAGCCTGTCTTAACGCGTTCGTATCCGATCGTAAGCCGTGCATCAGCGCCGTTGCACACTTCACATGCTCGCTGGTGTTGCTGTCAAGCTTGAGCAACCCAGCCTGGAGATACTGCGTCAGGATGGTTGCGGTAGCGCGAGTGTAGGGACGAATATCCACAAACTCGGCGTTGATGTCTCCCTGCATACTGTGATGATCAATAACAACCGTAATAGGAATGCCAGCCTGCAACACAGACGGTAACAGTTGGCTGGTGGTTCCCTGATTGTCTAAAAGAGCGCAGCCCTGATATTTTGATAGATCCCGGCTTTTCAGGGTTTGCGGTGTTTGGCGCTGCACAGGCAAGTTGGTTAGCTTGACCAGCGCAATGTTTTCTTGGTGACTGAGAGTGCCTGCGTAAACCATGTCGCACTGGATGTCGTACTTCTGAGCGATGAGCTTGTAAGTCCAGGCAGACGAAAGCGCATCAGGGTCAGGAAAATCCTGAAGTACCAGCAGGTGTCGATCGCCTCGGTGCCGCTCCAACGTCTGCCGAAAGGCTTCTACCTTATGAATTTGCTCGGAAGAACGAGGAATATCGTAGCCAAAGGGCTGCACTGACTGTTGTGGCAGTGGCTGCTGAGGGGATATTACGGTTGGTGGTGAGGCAATCTGCTCAACCCCGTTCGGCATTGCAGCGACCGTGAGCGGGTGTGCTTCTGTGAGCATCACCAGATTGTCAAGGGAAGGAGGCGAATCGTGCATGTTTGGTTAAAAGGTGGATGAAGCTGAGCTTCTGTGCGATCGTCTTACCACTCTCACAAGCAGAGGGAGTAAAGCGATCGAGACTACTTCGATCTTCGCAAAAAAAACGCTAAACGTCATAAGCCAAACGCTATATTTCTGCTTCTATAGACGATCGTCTGCCAGACGATCGTCTGGCAGATTGAGCGGGCTTGTGACCGATGGTGAATGACTGCAAATTCACGACTGGTTACTAGAGTGTTTTCCAGCTCAGCATTCGCTCTGCTCCCAGTACAAACGCTTAAATACCAATCACGTATTTACGCCACTCTTGATTCACTCCATTCTTAAGATGTTTGGTGACTTCAAAATAAAGACCGCTGTAGGGTTTGCGGGGTGCAAATTGAAGCAGCATGTTGGCTTCTTTGGGTGTGCGATTGCCTTTCTTGACATTGCAACGCACACAGGCAGTGACAATATTTTCCCAGGAATCGCCACCACCACGCGATCGAGGTATGACATGATCCAGTGTGAGATCATCGCCCGTGTAGCCACAGTACTGGCAGGAATGACTATCGCGATGGAGGAGGTTGCGGCGGGTCAGCGGAATTTCTTTGTAGGGAACGCGGACATAGTGACGCAGCCGAATCACTGTTGGCAGAGGAAAGTCAGAATAGATGTACTTGCCGTTGTGTTCAACCTGCTCTGCTTTGCCTTTAATTAGCAAAACCACTGCCCTGCGCCAGCTCGTAATGTTGAGCGGTTCGTAGGACGCATTCAGCACCAGAACCTTGCCCATGTGTGATTCTGTTGAAACAAGAGTTTAACAGATGGTAACACAGGTGACACGTAGAGGATCGGTGTGAATGGGATCAAGAATGGGATGACTGAGGAGCTTGAGGCTATGAAGTCATAGGAGCCGTAAGTTTTGATGCCAATGCCTTCTATTGACTTAGCTTTCTACCTGCTCACCACGATCGGTGATCCTCTACTTTCCGTCTCCGCATCGGTTAACCTTTCTTTTCACCTGAGAGTTTGATTGAATTACTGCAATTCTCGCTACTTTTTGGCGTTAATTTTCCAGGCTTGGAAATCAAATTGCGCGTTTTGTCAATGAATCCTCACAACGGGCGGCTATATTGATTATTAGGTTTTCAGAGACAAATGCCCCACACATACGGTGAATCATATGAACTTGATCTATGGCGCACAAAAATTTGAGTACACGCCTGCCCCCGCTAAACTTGCGTCTCCTCGTGCAATCAACTGGAGACATCAAATTCCAGGAATGATCTATAGCCCAACTCCAAGCCTACGCCGCCCGACACTTCAACCACGTGCCGTCAACTGGCGTTATCAGCTACCGTAGGAAACTTTAACCAGCAGAACAAGCCCACTTTACTCACCTGCAGCAAAAGTGGGCTTTATTGTTGCTGTGGGTTTGCTGTGGAACAGTTTGTAGAGTCAAACGGAGAGAGTGTATTGGTCGTCGAGGAGCCTGGTTTGGTGTAAATTGCGATCAAGTGACCTGAAACTACCAGTAGTCGGTACTTGATTGAACTATGTCTCAACCACCTAGCCTTGTAAATCAATTTCGCTGCTTTGGCGGCACCGTTGGTTTCTATAGCCATCCGTCATCTGCCTGCAATGGGACGATGAAGTTCGCGGTCTACTTGCCACCCCGATCGCAGTCTGAACCCCTACCTGTGCTGTATTTTCTGTCGGGGTTGACCTGTACGGAAGAGAACTTCATGACGAAAGCAGGCGCACAACCGTTCGCGGCAAAGTACAACGTGATTCTTGTCGCACCGGATACCAGTCCGCGTGGTGCTGGCATTCCGGGCGAAGATGACGACTGGGATTTTGGCACCGGAGCTGGATTCTATGTCGATGCAACAGAGGAGGCGTGGCGATCGCACTACCAAATGTATAGCTACGTCACGCAAGAGTTACCTGCATTGGTTGCGGCAAATTTTCCCGTTAGAGCCGATCGACAAGGGATCTTTGGGCATTCGATGGGCGGACATGGTGCGTTAGTCTGTGCGCTACGAAATCCAGAGCAGTATCGATCGGTGTCTGCGTTTGCGCCGATCGTCGCGCCCATACGTGTGCCCTGGGGACAAAAGGCGTTTACTAATTACCTTGGAGTTAATCAGGAGGCGTGGCGATCGTACGATGCCAGCGAACTTGTTCTCACCACTCAACTCCAGCATCCTATCCTGATCGATCAGGGCATGGCAGATACGTTTCTCGAAAAGCAACTGATGCCAGAAGTGTTTGAGCAAGCGTGCGCTAAGGCAGGACAACCGCTAACGCTACGAATGCAAGACGGCTATGACCATAGCTACTATTTCATCTCCACCTTTATCGAAGACCACATTCGCCATCACGCGGAGATTCTGTGGCGTTAGGGAGATCCCCGACTTCTTGAAGAAGTCGGGGATCTGGTTCTCACAAAAAAGCTGATCGATTAGCGTTTGCGTTCTCGATCAGCCTGGATGTTAAGGAGCGGTCAACTTAGCAACGATCGCCACTAAACCTACTTAGATTCAGTGAAGTCAGCGTCGATTACGTCATCGTCTGCACCACTGGAGGGAGGGGTCGGACCACCCATATCAGGACCACCCGGAGGAGGAGCACCTGCATCGCCACCTGCTTGCTGATAGAGGTTGCTGCTGATGCTGTAGAGCGACTGTTGTAGTTCGCCCGTCAGTGTCTTGATTTGGTCGAAGTCTTCTTTGGCGATCGCATCACGCAGATCCTTGATGAGTCCTTCAACTTTGGTCTTGTCCGCTTCGGGTACTTTGTCGCCCAGTTCATTGATTTGCTTCTCAGCCTGGTAGGTCAGCGAGTCTGCCTGATTTTTCAGGTCGATTTTCTCACGCCGCTCTTTGTCAGCCGTGGCGTTTTGCTCAGCTTCGCGTACCATGCGCTCCACATCGTCTTTCGGCAAGGTCGAGGCACCTGTAATGCTGATCGACTGCTCCTTGCCCGTGCCCTTATCCTTAGCAGTGACGTTGAGGATACCGTTCGCGTCAATGTCAAAAGTGACTTCGATTTGCGGTACACCACGAGGCGCAGAGGGAATGCCATCAAGACGGAAGACACCCAAATCTTTGTTGTCGTTCGCCATTTCGCGCTCACCCTGGAGAATGTGGATTTCCACATTGCTCTGACCATCTACTGCTGTTGAGAAGACTTCCGACTTCTTGGTAGGAATGGTCGTGTTGCGTGGGATGATTTTGGTCATCACGCCGCCCAAGGTTTCCACACCCAGAGACAGTGGAGTAACATCCAACAACAGAATGTCTTTGACTTCACCAGACAGTACACCTGCTTGTACAGCAGCACCGACAGCAACCACTTCATCGGGGTTTACAGTCTGATTTGGCTCTTTGCCGAGAACGCGCTTCACCAGGTCTTGCACAGCAGGAATCCGGGTGGAACCACCGACCAGCACGACTTCTTCAATGCTGCCTTTGTCAAGTTTGGCATCACGCAGGGCATTCTCAACGGGGATACGGCAGCGATCGATCAGATCAGCGCAGAGTTCTTCAAACTTCTGGCGAGTCAGCGTGGTGTCCAGGTGCTTGGGACCGTCCTGAGTCGCGGTGATGAAGGGTAGGTTTACTTCCGCTTGAGTGACGCTGGAGAGTTCGATCTTTGCCTTTTCTGCTGCTTCGGTCAGGCGTTGCAGTGCCTGCTTGTCTTTCCGCAGGTCGATACCTTCTGCCTTACGGAACTCTTCTGCCAGGTAATCCACGATCTTCTTGTCGAAGTCATCGCCGCCCAAGTGGGTGTCGCCAGAGGTCGATAGCACTTCAAAGACCCCATCGCCCACTTCCAGGATGGATACGTCAAACGTACCGCCACCTAAGTCAAAGACGATGATCGTTTCGTTACTTTTTTTATCCAAGCCATACGCCAAGGAGGCAGCGGTTGGCTCGTTGATAATCCGCAGCACTTCCACGCCTGCAATTTTACCTGCGTCTTTGGTTGCCTGACGCTGCGAGTCGTTGAAGTAAGCGGGTACAGTGATCACTGCCTGCGTCACTGTTTCACCCAGGTACTTGCTGGCATCTTCGACCAGTTTCCGCAACACTTGCGCGGAGATTTCTTCGGGTGCATATTGCTTGCTAGCAGCGGGGCAATCTAGCTTGACGTTATTGTTAACGTTCAAAACTTTGTAAGCAACTTCGGTTGCTTCGTGCGTGATTTCGTCATAGCGACGACCGATAAACCGCTTCACCGAATAGAAGGTGTTTTCGGGGTTCATCACCGCCTGACGCTTGGCGATCTGCCCAACGAGACGATCGCCATTCTTAGCGAACGCGACTACAGAAGGGGTGGTACGAAAGCCCTCGGCGTTGGCAATGACAGTGGGCTTACCACCCTCCATCACCGCGACGCACGAGTTGGTTGTACCTAAGTCAATTCCAACAACTTTTGCCATGAGTGCTTCGGCTCCATCAAATGTACGAAAATAATTACAGGGGGTGGCGTTAGCCAGTCAGCCAGAGCAGGTAAGCGCGATGGTTCAGAGTCGAGCGGTCAGCAAGGATGCTACCGATGCCACCGAATGACGCACAATGCGCCTTCCTACTCCTTCTATACTGATTGCGATTGATGCTCTAATGAAGGCGTGTTTACCGAACCTACGGTTGGACGGTTGGAGAAGAAAAATATAAAGGATGTAGCTTGCTTCTCCGAAGGAGTAAGCTAAAGACTAAAAATTCTTAGCCTTCAGCCTTCAGCCTTTAACGTTTCTTACGCTGCTTTTTCCGACCAAAGGTCATCAGTTTGAGCGGTGCTGCTTGCATTAGGAGCATCCTTAGAAGCAGCTTCTAGCGCTGGTTCAGCGGCTGCTTCAGTCAGGTTGACTTTGACGACTGTAGGACGATCGCTCACCACTTTAGGCAAGGTCAGTGTCAAAATACCATCGGTGAAATCGGCTTTAACCTGGTCGTTTTGAATAGCGACGGGTAAGGGAACGACACGACGGAAACTGCCGTAGCGAAACTCAGACCGGAAGAACTTGCCGTCTTCGTGCTGGGTTTCTGCACGATACTCACCAGCGATAGAAACGCCTTCGCGGGTCACTTGAATGTCCAAGTCTTTGGCATCAATGCCGGGGAGTTCAGCGCGAAGCACAAAGGCATCGTCGATCGCTTTGAGTTCGATCGCGGGTGTCCAGGTTTTGGCAACAGGGGAAGCAGTACGACTGACGGGGGGCAGATCAGCAAACAATTGATCGAGTTGACGGCTTAAAGTTTCGACTTCTTGCCAGGGTTGCCAACGAATGAGTGACATAGCGGGATTACCTCTTAAAAGTGATGGGGTTTGAGGAATAAGGCGCTGTGTTGCGCGAGGCGAAAATCTGTAGCGTTGTAACATCTAAAGTTGAGAGAGTGGTAGAAAAAGCTGGCGATGCTGTTAGTAAAGCGATGACTTAATCAGTTGCTTTGCTGTTAGCGCCAATGAATCTAATGTAAGGCAGCCAGAGCGTTACAACATTGGGGCAAACCGCCAGAGCACAGTTGTAGTTACCGACTGAGAACTGTGTCTTAGTGCCTTCTTCTGCTTCGGCAAACCGTAGTCTAGGGTGGGTTTTCCGAAGTAATCGATCGCGCATCAGAGTGAGCTGTATTGCTTTAGGGTAGATTGGTGTTGCTTGAGCATTTCGTTTCTAGAAAGCGCCCAAGACGGAAGGTTTGTTGCTTGTTGCTTGCTCAGATTTAGGTGGTTCTATTTAGGTAAGGAGAGGCATGACTTCTTGTATGCAAGGCTTTCAGAGCATACAACTAACCTTGTAGACTGGAAGTACCCTGGCTTTTTTCATACATTTGCAGCTACGCAGCCAAGCCGTTGACGAAATAATCGGCACGGTAACTTCTGCGGCAGATACTTGCATCGTTCCACGGGTTAGTCAATCAATGAACTTCAGGCTGCAAGGAGATTTCAGCCATCCTTACCCGTTTAGCATTACCATGATTTCGGCTATCTTTTTGGGTGTGAAGCACGGTGATCCAGAGATGTTTCGTTTGGAGCATGTCCCTCGCGTTGGTGACACTGTGGTGATTAACGCATCAATTTATTGGGTGAAAGAAGTGCGATGGCATTTGTACCCAGTAGGGCAACAACCAACCAACGTTACTGTTTATATCGAGCATATCAAGGACTTTCGATAGTCTGGCAGTCCGATCGCGCCCTTACCGAATGTTGGCTTGAGGACGGTAGGACGGCAAAGGAGCACCATCTACCATTACTCAATCACCTTTTAAGGGGAAGGTGTTATCATTCATCGCGTTTAGGGTTGCCGCAGTGAGGTTAGATTGAGAAAAATTATTTGGGCTTGCTGGCTGCAAGGCATCGAAAAGGCTCCCAATGTTGTACAACGATGCCTCGGTAGCTGGAGCGATCTCAACCCAGGGTGGGATTTGCGTATCTTAAATGCCAAAACGCTGAGGCATTACATTGACATCAATGAAATCGTTGACCTTCAGCAGCAGCAGGTAACCCATGCTTCTCTGTCAGATATTATTCGCATACTGCTTCTGCACGAGTATGGTGGTGTGTGGGTTGATGCGACCACGTTGTGCAATATCCCCCTCGACGATTGGGTTAGCGAAGCCGCCGCGACAGGATTCTTCGCCTTTGAAAAGCCAGCACCCGATCGGCTGCTCTCAAGCTGGTTCTTGGTTGGCGATCCTTTCAACCCGCTAATTCAGACTTGGGCTGCGGCAACGGCACAATACTGGGACTCAATCGACACTTCAACCGACTATTTCTGGTTTCACCATCTATTTTCTGAACTTGTTACCTGTGATGCTGCTTTCAAGGCAGCGTGGGAGAAAGTACCGCGCCTTAGCGCACAGGGTCCGCACGCTCTGCAAGCAAACGGACGGTTGTATCGATCGGCACACGAGGTTGAACACGAGATCGATTGGTCAACACCACTTTTCAAGTTAACGTATCGCTTAGATGACACTCAATATCGCCCTGACTGCTTACTACACAAGGTATTGGATCGACATCAGCCTGTCGCTTCACACACAACCTCTGATCAAGAGGATCTCGCTGAGGTGCCAACGTTCGGATCAATCTCTGTCGCTACCGAAAATTTGGGCGACCATATGCAAATCCTGGCATCTCACGCACTGCTAAAACGGCTTGGTCAAACACCGTCGGTGTTCATTGACCGAGACAACGAGATCGCTTCACGGGCTGATCTGGACAATGCTGTTGGCAAGATTCCGATTATTTTGAATGGCTGGTTCAAGACCAACCCGGCTGCATGGCCCCCTCACGCAGCGCTAGACCCGCTTTACCTCGGCTTTCACATCCGTTTGTTCCAGTCACCATCGCTGGTAGGAGCAGCAGCAATCGAACACTACAAAAACTATGCACCGATCGGCTGCCGAGATGTGTATACACAGGCACTGTTAGCAAAGCACGGTGTGCGATCGTTCGTGTCTCACTGCTTAACGCTGTCGTTGCCAAGACGCTTGGCTAAGCCGCAAGACCAAACCGAGGTGTTTGTCGTCTCTCGTGATGAGCGTATCCGCCAGTGCATACCAACTGAAGTCGGACCGTACACCTTTATCAACCATTACTCCGGTTGCCATGATTTCAGCCACAACATGAATCTGGCGACATCGCTCCTCAGCACCTACCGCGATCGGGCGCGGTTGATTGTCACTACGCTATTGCACTGTGCCCTACCAGCGATCGCTATGGGCATTCCGGTGGTCGTATTTTATCCATTGAATAGCGACCAGATGCACGCCTCTGATAGGGAGCGTTTTTCGTCTCTTGAGCGCCTGCTCCGCGTCTTCACGTTTGACCAAGCTGCCGATGTTGATTGGCACGGAGCACTGGTCGATGTCGTTAATATCAAACTGCGTCTCCTCGACGTGCTTTTAGCAAAGGCGAAGACGTGGCGGTTGCCCAACCCCGAACCGATCGCTCCGATCGCTCCGTCACATATATTGCCCCTTCCAGATCAACAGAGTCTCTCTAGCTATCTCGCTCAGCCAAAGCGCCTGATGAATTTGGCGGCTGCTGGGGTGCCAGACAGGGAACGCTGGGGGAACCCGCAAAGCTACAAGTCAGCCTGGGGTAGCCGAGCCGCTCTGGCAGCTACATTCATTCCGCCAGGTGTAAGCCTCTTTGAAATTGGTGTCGGGGGCGGGCAGTTTCGGGATCTGGTTGCACAATCCTGCGGTTACCTGGGAGCGGATCTTGAGCCGATCGCTCCTGGTACGATCCGACTTGACCTCGACAATGATCCGCTTCCCGATCAGGTGTTTGACTTTATTGTGCTGCTTGGTGTCTTTGAATATTTACATCACACCCACGCTGTTGCCGACAAACTGGCTCAGGGTACGCGTAACCTGCTGATCTCATATTGTTGCGTGTTAAGCGATGCTACTAAGTCCTCCGTTCTGCCGATCCGCCGTTCGCGTGGATGGGTCAATGAGTACACACGGCAAGAGATAGTCTACCTCTTTGCACTTCGTGGACTGGCTTTTGTTCATGAGGTTCCGTGCAACAATGCTGATGACTTCCAGCAAATCATCATGCACTTCAGACGGCATTAATCGAAGCCTTTACTCGAAGACCCAAAACACATGCCCAAACGTACCATTGGGGTTCTTGTTGTCCCCCACGCTTATTAGCGATCGCCTTGAAACACTCCTCCCGCGCCTCAAGAGACACAGGAGGAGCCATTGCCAAACATCGCTGATTAGAGTGTGATGTTATACCAAATCAAATGACAAACGTTACAGATTCTTTGCCCTCATCCCAACCCTTCTTCCCAGGGAGAAGGGCTAAATTCAAAGCCCCTCGCCCTTGGGGAGAGGGATTTACGGTGAGGGCGACTCGATTGATCTGTAGCACCTATTTTTGGATTTGGTGTTACGGAGCCGGAACCGCGACTCGATTGCTAGGAACGATTTGCGGCTGATAGGAAAACACCTCTCGGCTACGAGGGTTGACCGTCACCTTAAGCCACTGCACGTCATTGTTACCATTTGCCGCACTGTTGCCAAAGGTCTCAACGCGAGTGAAGTTCTCAAGCCGTCTGCCTTGAGCATCCTGCAAGGGCTTATCAAGGCGGTAGTAGTGCGAATCGCCATGCACGTAGGCAACTGGCTTGCGGAACGCGATGACTTCTTCGCGCAAGGCAACTAAATAGTCCTTGAAGCCATCAGGAAAGGGGACACCGTTCGCATCCTTACCATTTTCCACGAGCGTTCTCGGATCACGCGTCGGTGCTCTAGTAGGGTCGCTATTATCCCACCCTGGATTGGCTTGAGCGATCAACATCACCGCTACCGAGTTGCGCGCCTTGGCGACCTTAAAAGTCTCTTGCAACCAGGCAATATTGGCTGCGTTTCGCGCTGCGTACTCCTCTTGGTCAGGTGCAATATCACACAGGTTGTTGCACGAACCCTGGACATTGAGGGTCGCATAGGTGACTCTGCCGATCGTCCAGCGGCGGTTTTCAACATATGGAGCCGCCTGGACTTCTTGTTTGAGGCGGCGCTTGCCGAGCGAGTAGGGCGTGCTGAAAAAGATCTGCCGCTCGTAGTTAAGGCGTTCGAGTGAGTTAAAGCCACCGTTTGCGGGACGATCGCAGTCTGTCCAATCGTTATCGCCCGGTGTAAAGATTGCAGGTGCCTTCAGAGCGTTAAAGTAGCCGAGTGATTGCGTGTAGAGGTCGTCGCTACAGGTCGTCGGTGTGACCGAGCCAGCGGTGGCGTTGCCCGCCTTCAAGTCGCCATTGTGAACTGTGAAGGACAGGCTTTGCGCGTTCATGTCGGCGATGAGGTTCGGTACCCCGGTTTGTGCCTGCGTGTCTGAGTAAGGTAGATCGCCCCAAAGTCCGATCGCGTAGGAACGGTTGCTATTCTCTTTTTCGTTCTCTCGTTCGCTGGCAGTCGCTAAGCCGATCGCAGCACTGGTCAGGAAAGGTACAGTCAGCGCCAGTAAACATACTTTACGTAGCAACCGCGCAGTGGTGACGCGTTGAAACCCCAAGTAGCCAAGCCTTGTCATCATAAATCCTCAAGTATTCTTGGTAGCTGTAAACGCCTTCTAGACAAGTTGTCCCTGCCTGCGCCATTCCAGCCAAGAATTTACACTACTGGATCGTTAATAACAGATGGGTTACGACCAGGTTATCAGTGGGTTACGAGTTTTCCTTTTTACAGAAACTTTATGAACACTTTACAGAACTGTATCTTCTACTTGTGTACCTGACTGGGCACCTGTAGAGGTGTTTACTCAAATGAAGCACAGAGACGTAGGCTGTGTTAGGCGAAGCTGCAACGCATCAATCCCTTAAGCAGCATGGGTTACGCTGTCGCTAACCCATCCTACAGTCAGTCTTTCAAGGAAAAATTCCTTAGAGGGGCTATAGCGCCCTCCCTACTACTAACGCACACCGATCGTAAGGCTATATTCTGCCGCCGCACCCGGCTTCTGCTCCTCAGGCACCAACCGCGCACGCACCCGATAGTCTCCACTTTGGCGCAAGACGCTCGACCAGTTTCTGCCGCCTGTGTAGAGGTTGCTGCCGTTAGGGGCAAACACCTGCAACTGTAAAAAGGAGCTGGTGCCGACCGTGCTGATGCTGAGCGTTTGACCAGCTCTAGCATTCAGCAGATAGTCACGGGACTGCGCGCCTTGCACCCTGCCCCCGACCGTTGAGGCGGAGGTGCCCGGTGCAAACGAGACTCGCTGGGTAGACGTGCCACCAGGGGTGCCACCCACGCGCAGTAAGTCGCCCCGAATCCAGCCACGCGCACCAGAATTGGGAAACTCGACAAAGTACCAGCGGTAGCCGTCTGGTGCATTGGTTTGGTTGAGAATAGTGACCCGATCGCCGCCTAACCCATAGTGCCGCACAGGAGCACTTGTGGAAGGCGTTGCTCGTATATTCACACGACCAGATCCCTGAATCGTTCCTGTGGCTGCTAACGCTGGTAGCACCGTCGCAAACGAGATTACCAGGGCTGCCATCAACGCTGAACCGTACTTAAACTTCATCACAAATAGATCCGTTAAAAAATAGTGCTCAGACTATCTAAGCTCAAAAGCGCTCAAATAATTCACCTTTCTTCAGGGTTTGTGGTGCTCATGCCAATGGCGGGCAATGTCGATCCGACGACAAAGCCAGACGCGATCGTGCTGCTGCACATAATCCAAAAACCTGGCTAACGAGGCAGCGCGACCCGGACGACCTACCAGCCGACAGTGTAGCCCGACGCTCATCATCTTCGGTGCCGCGTCGCCTTCAGCATAAAGAACATCAAACGCATCGCGCAGGTAGGCAAAAAACTGATCGCCAGAGTTGAAGCCCTGGATGCTGGCAAAGCGCATATCATTGTTGTCCAGCGTGTAGGGAATAACGAGATGGGGCTTGCCATAGTCGTGCACCCAATAGGGCAAATCATCGCCGTAACTGTCGGCATCGTAGAGAAAATTACCGTCTTCGACAACGAGACGGCGCGTGTGAGGGCTGGTTCTGCCCGTATACCAACCGAGGGGACGATCGCCCGTTACCTGGGTGTGAAGCGCGATCGCTTTCTGTAAATGCTCCCGTTCGGCAGCTTCGCCAAAGTACTTGTAGTCAATCCAGCGATAGCCGTGGCTGGCGATTTCCCAATCTGCTTCGAGCATCGCAGCAACCGCTTCGGGGTTTCGCTCCAGCGCCATTGCAACCCCATAGACCGTGACGGGAATGCCGCGCTGCGTGAACATCCGGTGCAGCCGCCAAAAGCCCGATCGACTCCCGTATTCGTAGCACGACTCCATATTCATGTGGCGAATACCGTGAAGCGGCACCGCTCCTACAATCTCCGACAGAAAGGTTTCCGAGGCATCATCACCATGCAGAATGCAGGTTTCGCCGCCTTCTTCGTAGTTGATGACAAACTGCACCGCAACCCGTGCCTGCTGGTGCCATTTTGGGTCGGGAGTATGGCGACCGTAGCCCACCATGTCGCGTGGATAGTGTTCTGGCATGGAGTTCTTTGAGAATAGATGAACAACTGCTGTGCAGTGAATACGCTTTGACGGCGATCGCCGCGATCGCTAAAAGGCTGTAAGCCTTGCAGCAACCAGCCTTAGCAACATTCGATTCAGATTATCTTCTTCTGTCGTGAAGATAATGGCAAGATTGAAGTAACGCACGTTTTCCCAGAGGCACTATGGCTCTCACCGTTAAAGACCTGGAGAAACTACAAGAACAAATCCCTGACCATCGTCTGGAGTTAGTCGATGGAGAAATTATTGTCATGAGTCCATCCGGCTACGAGTCCGACGAGGTTGCGACAAGAATGGCAGCCAAGATGTTTAATTGGGTGGACGATCGCCGCTTAGGGCGGATTACAGGTTCTAGCGCCGGGTTTACCCTACCAAACTCTGATACCCGTGCGCCTGATGTCTCGTTTGTGCAAGCTGAGCGGTTGCGTAAAAGTCCCCGCAGCTTTGCTGAGCTGGCTCCTGATTTAATGGTGGAAGTGAAGTCGCCTAGCGATAGCCTGACAAAGCTAAGAGATAAAATTGATGCGTTTTTGCAGGCAGGTACGCGCGTTGGCATTCTCATCAATCCAGAGCAACGGTGGGTAGAGATGCGGCGATCGACGGAAGCACCGATAACACTGCATGATGGCGACACGTTGACCGTGCCTGATCTGCTTCCGGGCTGGGAGGTTCAAGTGCTTGATTTGTGGTCGCCAGAGTTCGACTGATCTCAGAGCAAACACAGAACGCTTCTACGGCTAGAGTCTTTAGCCCCTACTTAGCCCAATAGGGTGAGTTCAAAATCACCTGACTACAGGAAGAGCGCGATCGTGCCCAGACGGTATCTTGAACCCTAGATCAGGTACTTCATGTACATCAGGTCTAAGACCTGGCAGGGGGCTGCTGGGTCTTTTCTTTTGGTCGATTAGTAACCGTCAGCCGTCAGCCATTAACGGTAGCCAACCGTTAATGGCTGACGGCTGATAGCTGATAGCTGATCGCTGATCGCTGATTCAGACAGGTACCGTTATTTTTAACCAGCTCTCAGGATGTAACCAACGCAGCGAGGCGAAAGTTGGCAATCTGACCAATCTCGGCTAACGCTTGTTTCACTTCTGCTGACGGTGTGTTGTGCAGGCGACGATCGAACGCTTCCAGGATGCTGGCTTTGGTATGGTTTTTGACCGCCACAATAAAAGGAAAGCCAAATTTCGCTTTGTATGCCTGGTTCATGGCATGAAAGCGATCGTATTCTTCTGGAGTCAGACGATCCAGCCCGACACCCGCTTGTTCTTGCACAGACGCATCTGCCATTTTTGCCTTACTGCCCAAATCAGGATGCGCTTGAATGAGTGCTAACTGTTCCGCCTCAGTCATCACATTGACGACATCACTCATTGCCTGCTGCAAGTCGGTCAAGTCTGTAAAGGGACGTTGTGCCCAGGCTTCCTGCGCGATCGCAGGGGTCGCTTCAAAGACATCTCCCAGCGCTGCCACAAAGTCAGCCTGATGCATCTGGTTGAGCTGCGCGATCGAGTAGGTCATTGTTTAAGAAAGCTGAGCAACCTTGAGCAAGTTCAACAAGTTAACATGGCTTACTATAGCGGTTCTTAATCCAGTGAAATACAGTCGCAAAGAGGCAGAAGGAAAGCCGACGTGCTCTTGAACTTCTGCCCTCTGCCCTCTGCCTTCTGCCTTAAAACCTCAGCCCTTGTACCGCACTCTAATGGGAACCGCTATATATTGCCTTGTGCATTAAAAAATGGCAACAATAGCCGCAGCGAAAGCAACTAATTTTCTAGATATGCACCTGAATCTAGGAAAGCATTACCGCTATGCTGTCGCGTTTGCCTGAGCCAGAAGCCGATGCAGACCGCCGCAAAACGGGCACACTAGCAACGTCAAATAGGACTGAGCCGATGGACTATCAACGGTTTATGCAACAGTTACCGAACCTGTATCACCATTGGGGGAACGAATCGGTACAGCCCAGGATAGAACACTTTCAGGCGGTGCTTCAGCAGATTCAGGGCATGACTACTGGGAATGTACTGCAACTGTTAAACTTTGCGGTTGCCTGTATGGAACCAGGTGAAGTCTACTGCGAAGTTGGGTGTTTTCAGGGAGCAACGCTGACTGGGGCATTGCTCAACCATCCCGATCGCATGGCATACGCGATCGACAACTTCTCGGAATTCGATGTTGCCAACGAAAACCAGTCGAAACTGATGCAAAACCTGGCAGCGTTCGGCTTGGAAGAGCAGGTTTTCTTCTGTGACCAAGATTTTGAGTCATTTTTTGCTGATTTGCGCGCCCTTGAAACCAGCGATCGCATTGGTGTCTATCTCTACGATGGTGCTCACGATTATCGATCGCAGCTCATGGGCTTGCTGCTGGTCAAACCGTTTCTTGCCGATCGTGCCCTCATCATCGTAGACGACAGCAACTGGGCACCCGTTCAGCAAGCAAATTGGGACTTTATCGCCGCTCACCCGCAATGCCAGCTCATTCTCGACTTGCCCACGCCTGACAACGGCTATCCTACCTTCTGGAACGGGCTGCAAGTTTTAAGCTGGGATGTGCAAGCCAACCACCACTACGACTGGTCAACGTTGCAAAAAGCAAGCAAACCTGGATTTATTCAGGCAATGCAGCGACTCTCCGTTACCGTTACACCGCATCCAAGCGATGCTCTCAAAGCACTCCAAGCAGACGCTTCGAGGCTACGCCAGTTGGGACAGTGGGCAGAAGCAGCGCAGATGTTTGTGGCAATTTTGCAGCAGGATGACCAGCGAGCAGAGAGCTGGCACGGCTTGGGGATGACGTATTACCTGATGGGGCGCTACGGTGAGGCGTTGAAGGCAAGCACTCAGGCGATCGCGCTCAACCCTGCGATCGCAGACTACCACTACAGCCTGGGGTTAGTGCTCGAAAAAATAGGCGACATTATAGCGGCTGCACACGCTTACCAGCAGGCGATCGCGCTGGACAGCACTTTGACTGATGCCTACAACAACCTGGGGAACTTGATCCTTGAACATGGCGATGCACACCAGGCAGCGCTGCACTACCAGCAGGCGATCGCCACTAAATCTAACCATGCTGGGTCTTACATCAATTTAGGCAATGCGCTACTCGCACAACATCAGTTTGATGACGCGATCGCTGCCTACCAAACAGCGCTTCAACACAAGCCTCAAGACGTGGCGGCACTGGAAAATGTATCGTTTGCTCATACGTTAAAACACGATCCCACGCAAGCAGCACTCTTTTTGGGCGATCGGTTTTATCAACAGCAAAACTATCAGGCGGCGCTGGAACACTATCAGGCGATCGCCACTAGCGAAAGAGATATTAGCGTTTACCAATCTTTAGCAACCTGTTATCGAAAGCTTGACCAGCTAGATGCAGCGATCGAGGTCGATCGTCAGGGAATAACCCACTTTCCTCAAGAACCAAATTTCTATCTTTCTTTAATACTCGATCTGCATAATGTAGGCAGGCTGAAAGAAGCAGTTCAAGCAGCAACGGACGGCATCCATTTATTTCCCGATCACTATGGCTTTAAGCTTGAAAATCAGCGGTTACTCCCCCTTATTTATCAAACGCCTGAAGCAATTTCATGGCATCGACAGCGTTATACTCAGACACTCAATACGTTAGTCAAGCAGACAGAATTAGTGACGATCGAACAGTACAAAACCGCGCTGGAAGGCATTGGGCAGAGTACTAACTTTTTACTGTCGTATCAAGGACATAACGATCTGAACCTGCAAAAACAGTACGGGGAATTTGTGTGCAAGATTATGGCTGCGAACTATCCCCAATGGAGCCAGCCATTGTCATTAATGCCGCTCCAGGCAGGTGAAAAAATTCGCATTGGCTATGTTTCTGGCTGCATGTGGGAACACACGGTTGGCAAATTGATGATTGGCTGGCTGCGTCATCATAACTCTGCCAGATTTGAGCTTTACAGCTACAACATGAGAGATTGCTATGACTCACTAACACAAGAATACCGTAAGTATAGTGATGCTTTCTATCAAATGCCTCCACACTTAGAGGCGATTTGTGAACAAATTACTGCAAATAAATTACACATTCTCGTCTTCTTTGATCTTGGTATGCAGGGACTGATGACTCAGTTAGCAGGTCTGCGATTGGCACCCGTTCAATGCACCACCTGGGCACATCCAGTCACCTCTGGGTTGCCAACAGTTGACTACTTTTTATCGAGCGCATTAATGGAGCCAGAAGCGGCTCAAAATCATTACTCAGAAACCTTAATTCGGTTGCCCAAAATTGGCATTTCCTATGCCAAGCCAGCCATCACAGCACCCACCAAAACACGGGCTGACTTTGGGCTACGCGAGGACGCTGTGGTGTATTTAGCCTGCCAATTGTTGTGCAAACTATTGCCGCAGCATGACTATCTTTTTGCGGCGATCGCCCAACAAATTCCACAAGCCCAATTTGTGTTTATCGCTCGTCCCACCAGTGTTTATGTGCAAGACCAATTCAAACAGCGCCTGCAACAAGCATTCGCTGACTTTGGTTTGGACAGTGAGCAACACTGCGTCATGTTGCCGCCTCAAGTGCAGGCAGATTATTGGGACTTAAACCAGCGATCGGACATTTTCTTGGATAGCGTTAGCTGGTCAGGTGGGCATACAACTCTGGAAGCGATCGCTTGCGATCTGCCGATCGTGACCTGTCCCGGTGACTTGATGCGGGGTCGTCACTCTTACGGCATTTTAACCGCGCTGGGCATGACCGAAACGATCGCCCAAACCGAGGCAGAGTACGTTAAAATCGCCGTTCGCTTGGGACACGATCCAGCCTGGAGGCAGCAGGTAGTGGCACAAATGCGCGATCGCCATGCTGACCTGTATGACGATACCGCTTGCATCGACGCACTTGAAATCTTTTATCAGCAAGCGATTGGGCAATTCATGCCGCAACCATCACGGCATTAGCGCAAAAGCAGTTTAAAGACGGTGAAATGCCTCAAACAACCCTTGACCAGAAGCAAGCGAGTGATCAAAAAGCTGCCCACGAATTCAAAACCTTCCTAAATTCCTTTAGAATTGCTGACTAGCTGGTAGCGCCTACTTAGTTGCTATATGGCAGTTCTCAGGGAGCATGTCACTTTCGCAAGTGCTAGATTCTGCCCTCATCCCCAACCCTTCTCCCCCAGGAGAAGGGAGCAAGGATGCAAAGTCCCTCTCCCTGGGGAGAGGGATTTAGGGTGAGGGCGCAAAGATGACATGCTCCCCAGTTCTCAATCATTGAGCCGTCAGCGGTCAGCGGTCAGCAGTTAACTGAGCATCTTGCACCACTTGTAACAAATGCCGTGAAACAAATTGCAGGCTGATGGGGAAAGTCCGTTAGAACGGACTAAACCGATTCATTGATCATCTCTAAATCCATTTCAATGGGTTTGAGTGATTAGCCTCAAATGCATTCGAGGGCGGTTATTGGAAACGGTGCAAGCTCTCAGTTAATCCAAAGCTGATAGCTGACCGCTGATAGCTAATGCCACTTGAACATCTTCGCTCTTCAAAACTTCGTGGACTCTTATGGGTATAGATGCTGTTGCTGCTGAAATGAACCTACACCCTCAGACGCTAGGACAGGTTTTGGGCATTGATCTGGGTGGCAGCGCTATCAAATTGGGGCGCTTTAACCAGGATGGTAGCTGCTTGCAGGCGCTCACTGTGCCCACACCACAGCCTGCCGCTCCTGATGCCGTTTTGATTGCAATGGTAGAGGCAATCGCCCAGATCGACCCAGACCAACAGGCAGGCGCGATCGGCGTGGGTACACCCGGTCCTACGGATGCTACCGGACGGATTGCGCGTGTTGCCATCAATCTCGAAGGCTGGCACGACATTCCATTGGCAGACTGGCTCGAAGCCAAGACCGATCGTCCGACTGTGCTTGCCAACGATGCCAACTGCGCGGGTTTGGGCGAAGCATGGCTAGGTGCGGGACGCTGGTATCGGAACCTGATTTTGCTGACGCTGGGCACTGGCGTAGGTGGCGCGATCATTCTTGAGGGCAAGCTGTTTACAGGGCATCACGGCTCTGCTGGCGAACTAGGCTTGATTACGCTGAACCCTGACGGTCCCCCTTGCAAGAGCGGCAATCGTGGGTCTCTGGAGCAGTACGCTTCGGTGCAGGCAATTCGGCGACGCACTGGGCTGGAACCAGATGCGCTCAGCGCTCTTGCTGCAACGGGTGATGCTGAAGCTCTTGCATTCTGGCAAGCGTATGGGCGCGATTTGGGTGCTGGACTCGCCAGCCTGATGTATGTGCTTACACCAGAAGCGATCGTCATTGGTGGCGGTGTCAGCGCCAGTGCTGATCTGTTTTTTCCTGCGATGCAAGCAGAAATTGAACAGCGCGTGTTGCCTAGCTCTCGCCCTGGTCTGCAACTGCTGCGGGCAGAATTAGGCAACCAGGCAGGCATTGTAGGTGCCGCCAAACTAGCATGGCAAAAACAGTTAGAAAGCTGAAAAGTAGCTATCAGCTTTTTCTTGACTGCTGACCGCTGACCGCTGATAGATTAATTCATTCCTAGTCGCTCTAAGACCGATCGCGTTGAAACAATGTGCCGATCGAGTCCCAACTGCTTTGGATCAATACCCAGCGCCAACGAAATGAGTTGAGGCAAATGCAGCACAGGAAGCCCTAGTTTTTGCCCAATCACTTTTTCGACTTCAGGTTGACGAGAATCGAGATTAAGGTGACACAACGGGCAGGGCGTGACGATGCAATCAGCACCTTGCGCAATCGCTTCTTGAATGTGCATTCCCGCCATCTTGAACGACTGCTCAGTGGCGTAGCTAGAGAGGGGCCAACCGCAGCATTGAGTGCGTCCCCGGTAGTCAACGGGTGTGGCTCCGATCGCCCGAAACACGTTCTCCATCGACTGTGGATTGTAGGGATCATCGTAGGGGAGATGATCCTGGGCACGCAGTAGGTAGCAGCCGTAGAAGGCAGCGCATTTTAGTCCAGAGAGTTTGCGAGTGACTTTTTGAGCCAGCGCATCCAAGCCATAGTCGCCGACGATCGCCCAGAGCAGGTGCTTGACATCCGTACTGCCCTTGTACGGTGAACAGCCTTCTTGATGAAGTAAGCCGTTAATGCGATCGACATAGGCAGGATCGCTTGTCTGACGTTCTTTGAGCCGCTCGTCCACATGACCGATCACGCCCTGACACGTGCTGCAATGGGTAAGCAACGGCAGGTTCAGCGATTCTGCCAGCGCAATATTGCGAGCATTAACCGTGTCTTCGAGAAACTGGGAATCTTCCTTGAACGTGCCAGAGCCACAGCAGGATGCCTTTTTTAATTCGATCAGCTCAATGCCTAGCGCTTGCGTCAGTGCTTGCGTTGATTGATACAATTCTCGACAGGCTCCCTGAGCAACACAGCCTGGGAAGTAGGCGTATTTGAGCGTGGGCGATGATACAGTGGACAGCGACATGATTCGTTAAGGTACGGGGTACAGACGATCGAGAATCAGGAGCGGCTCTTGCCAGCCTCTCTAGTCACCTCTGACCAAAGCTTGAGCAATTGCTTCCTTATCATCCCCTTTTTCTGGAAGAACAGCACTCCAGGCTTCAGCCTTGCTCCCGCAAAAGCCAATACTGCCCACGAATGGGGCATTTACACCCGCTTCCTTCCGTCTTCCTGTACCCTGTGTCCTGTACGCATTGTTAAGCGATCGGTTAGGAAAGCGTCTGTTAATGATTCGGACGATCGCGCTTTCAGATAAGATCAGGGAATGTTTGTCATCGCCTGCATGAGCAAAACGAGTGTCAAAACGCTTGTATTGCCCCATGACAGGCAGTCAGACAGGTTTTACAGCATAACCACTGCCGCCGCATTGATTGAGGAAGTTTATGACCGAGACAGAAATTTTCGAGAAAGTCCAGAAAATTGTGGCTGAACAGCTCGGCGTTGAAGCCAGTGAAGTAACGCCTCAAGCCAGCTTTGCTAACGATCTAGGAGCCGATTCTTTGGATACCGTTGAGCTAGTAATGGCACTAGAAGAAGAATTTGATGTCGAAATTCCTGACGAAGCGGCGGAAGAAATCGCCACTGTACAGTCAGCTGTAGACTACATCAACAGTAAGGTGGCGGCATCGGCTTAGAAACAGTGAACAGTGAGCAGTCAAGCTTTCTTCTTGAGCATTGATTCGTCAGAGTCACTGAGCGATTGACTGAAAACTGAAGCCTGTTCACTGAAACTGAAGCCTGTTTACTGAAAACTGTTCTTCTGTTCTGCATTCTGGGCATTGACCCGTAACGTTGAAGCCATGACAACTATCGATCGTAAGCGCGTTGTCGTCACAGGACTCGGCGCGATTACCCCAATTGGAAATACCCTGACTGACTATTGGCAAGGGCTATTGAGCGGACGTAATGGGATTGGTCCCATTACCCTCTTTGATGCTGCTCGGCATGACTGTCGCATGGCAGGTGAGGTGAAAGGATTTGATCCGCACGCTTATATGGATCGTAAGGAAGCAAAGCGGATGGATCGGTTCGCCCAGTTTGGCGTATCTGCCAGTAAGCAAGCGATCGCCGATGCCAAATTTGTCATCAACGATTTGAATGCAGAACAGGTGGGCGTTTTGATCGGCACGGGCATTGGTGGGCTAAAGGTGCTGGAAGACCAGCAGGAAATTTACCTCACGAAGGGTCCCGATCGCTGTAGCCCCTTCATGATTCCTATGATGATTGCCAACATGGCAGCAGGTTTAACCGCCATTCACACAGGCGCGAAAGGTCCAAACTCTTGTTCCGTAACCGCGTGTGCCGCCGGATCAAACGCGATCGGGGATGCCTTTCGACTCGTCCAAAACGGCTATGCCCAAGCGATGATTTGCGGCGGCACAGAGGCAGCAGTAACGCCGCTCTCTGTTGCTGGCTTTGCCGCCTGTAAAGCCATGTCCACACGTAACGATGATCCTGCTCATGCGAGTCGCCCGTTCGATAAGAACCGCGATGGCTTTGTGTTAGGCGAAGGCAGCGGCATTCTGATCATTGAGGAGCTAGAACATGCTTTAGCGCGGGGTGCCCGTATCTATGCCGAAATTGTTGGCTACGGCGCGACCTGCGATGCTTATCACATCACGTCTCCTGTGCCCGGAGGCGAGGGTGCCGCAAGAGCCATTTCCTTAGCGTTGAAAGATGCTCATCTCATGCCTGATCAAGTCAGCTACATCAACGCTCACGGCACCAGTACGCCAGCGAATGATTCGACCGAAACAGCGGCGATGAAGAAGGCATTGGGCGATCATGCTTACAAGATTACTGTTAGCTCTACGAAGTCGATGACGGGACACTTATTGGGTGGTTCGGGTGGCATTGAAGCGGTCGCGGCTGTCATGGCAGTGGCAAACGATCGCGTTCCCCCTACCATCAATCTCGACAATCCCGATCCTGATTGTGACCTGGACTACGTGCCCCATCACAGCCGCGAACAGATAGTAGACGTAGCGCTGTCCAATTCCTTTGGTTTCGGTGGACATAACGTTACGCTGGCATTTAAGAAGTATCGATAGTCTTTGGTTCGACTGTTTCACCTTTCAGAGCTTTGCGCCCGCTTGCCTCACTGCCCTATTCAGGATCTAAATCATGACAGCAACGACCACTCGCTTTCCGATCGACCTCGGTGCTTATAAGCCCGTAACGCTAGACCCTGCCAACAAAACCCTGACCGACGAGCAGCGCGAAACCCTCAAGGCAAACATCCAGCTTTGCCGGGATGCCATTATCTTCTTCACTGCAACGGGTGCCGCAAGAGGTGTGGGCGGTCATACGGGCGGACCTTACGACACCGTGCCCGAAGTCATGATTCTTGATGCCCTGTTCCGGAGCGCTCCTGATCAATTCGTGCCAATCTTCTTTGACGAAGCAGGGCACCGTGTGGCAACCCAGTACCTCATGGCAACCCTGCATGGCGATTTGCCTGCGGAACAGTTGACCCACTACCGGGAAGCAAACTCCCACCTGCCGGGACATCCAGAACTGGGCTTGACTCCCGGCGTGAAATTTAGCTCCGGTCGCTTGGGTCATATGTGGCCCTACGTAAATGGTGTGGCAATGGCAAACCCCGGCAAGACGGTTTTCTGCCTCGGTTCGGATGGCTCTCAGCAAGAAGGCAACGATGCGGAAGCGGCACGGTTAGCGGTCGCGCAACACCTCAACGTCAAGCTGATCATTGACGACAATGACGTGACGATCGCGGGACATCCCTCCAAATACCTCCCAGGCTTTACCGTGGCAAAAACTCTGGCAGGTCACGGACTCAAGGTACTGGAAGGCAATGGCGAAGATCTGGACGATCTGTACGCGCGCATTGTGGAAGCTATCTCCACACCGGGACCGATCGCAGTCGTCAACAAACGTCCCATGTCCGTTGGCATCGAAGGTCTAGAAGGCTCGACTCACGGGCATGACGTGATTTCGGTGAAGCTGGCGATCGCGTATCTGGAAAAACGCGGTTTAACAGCAGCAGTGGACTTTTTGAAAGCGATCGAAACGCCCAAAAATCCCTACAAATTTATCGGTGCAGGCGACACATGGGACTCTAACCGCAACGTGTTTGGCGATGCCGTGAATGCGGTGTTGGATGGCATGAGTGAAGCCGATCGCAAGGCAAACGTCATCGTCATCGACAGCGACCTGGAAGGCTCTTGCGGTCTGAAAAAGATTCACGATGCCCATCCTGAAGTCTTCATCCCCTCCGGTATCATGGAGCGGGGTAATATTTCCGCTGCGGCTGGCTTTGGCATGGAAAAAGGCAAGCAGGGCATCTTCGCTACCTTCGCTGCTTTTTTGGAGATGTGCATCTCTGAAATCACGATGGCGCGGTTAAACTACTCCAACCTGCTCTGCCACTTCTCCCACTCCGGCATTGACGATATGGCAGACAACACCTGCCACTTCGGCATCAACAACTTCTTTGCTGACAACGGGCTGGACGATGGCTACGAAACTCGCCTCTACTTCCCTGCCGATGCGGGTCAGATGAAAGCGGTTGTCTCAGGCGTGTTTAACGACCCAGGACTGCGTTTCATCTTCTCCACGCGCTCCAAAACACCCAACATTCTTGATGCCAACGGCAATGATCTTCACGGTGAGGGTTATACCTTCGTTCCTGGCAAAGATGAAGTGGTACGCGAAGGCACCGCTGGCTACATCGTTAGCTTTGGTGATGGCTTGTATCGCGCTCTGGATGCCGTGCATCGCCTGAAGCAGGAAGGCATCGACGTTGGTTTGATCAACAAGCCGACGTTGAATGTGGTGGATGAAGCAGCGATCGCCAAAATCGGTGCAACCCCCTTTGTCCTCGTCGTTGAGGCATTCAACCGCAAAACAGGCTTGGGCAGTCGCTTCGGCACCTGGCTGCTAGAGCGCGGCTTGACCCCCAAATACGCCCACCTCGGCACTCACAAAGAAGGCTCCGGCGGTCTGTGGGAACAGTATCCCCATCAAGGACTCGACCCCGACAGCATCATCGCCAAAGTCAAAGAACTGGTTGGCTAACTGAAACCACTAATTTCAGTTTAGTCTCTACACACTAATGGACTGAGCGTTGCGGTTAACCACCCAGCCCTCAGTCCATTGTTATTTGTAATGTTGAGATTCTTCATTACCCAGTTTGCAAAGCTACTACTGGATGTGCATGGAATGAAAATAGAGTTCCGAAAAACGGTTATAGTGTTCCTTCTTTGTATCGGCTGTACTATTTTCTCATCAAAACTAGCTGCATCACAAGCAGTAGAAGGAGGTAGCATGAACCAGCAGCAACAGTCTGATGCAGCAAAGCAGTTTACGCGTCCGTGGTCTGAAAGGCGGGGCATTGAGACAATTGACCGCAATGATAGGGTTGTGTTGGTCAAGGCTCCACTAGAGATGCTCACAAATGTACTTGCAAACAGGGCACTCGAAGTACGACGTGATGTACTTGGTTCTGAAATTAAGGTGTCAGGTTATTTTAGATTTGCGTTTCAGCTTGTTGGACATCCCTGGTCAATAATGGTTCATGACGAAATCATAGAACCCGATCGTGTAGCAATATCGCCAGCACCTACTGAAGCTCAACTTTCTAAGGCATTAGGGAAGCCTGTAATTGACCTGAGCGTAAGCGATACTACTGGCTCGATTGAGTACATCTTGTTTGAGAACGGAAAGGTTGTTGAGTATTTCTGGGGACTGGAGGGTGACGTTACTGAAGAAATAAGCGAGTATGGTTTACCAATTCAACGCTATCTCTTGTCTCCCTCCCCTCAACTTTACCCAGAAGCAAGGCAAACAGTCTTTTTTGGGTCACGTCGTCGGCAGGTCAGTGCTAAGGCAATGGGTGATATTTGGGAGTTTGCCGAACGTTTCCTGATCGAAAATGATGCTTTTGATCCTGCTATTAACGCTAGTTACTTGTTAGGTGCCTTTCCCTTAAAGCGTGGAAATCGCTATCGCGCTCAAAATCCTGGGTTCGTTTCAATTACGGGTCATGATGCTGATGGAAATGAACAAGAGGTTGTGTCTGTGCCTGATCTAATTCAGGTTGATTATTTCAGGTTTGGCAATTGATACGCTAATCTTCAATGTTTGTTGATCGTGTCTTCGACTACTATAATCACGATCGTTTATGGCTACTACACACAACGACTCGCACTGTTAGCTTTGCTCAAACTGCCGCAAATACGTTTAAGTGATACACATCGCATGATGGAGTTTGAGTGGAACCCAGATAAAGCGGCTTTAAACCTGAGAAAGCACAACGTCTCTTTTCAAGAAGCTGTAACCGTCTTTGACGACTCCTTATCCGTTACCTTTCCCGACCCTGATCATTCCATCGGCGAAAGCCGCTACGTTATCATTGGAATGTCAAGGTTAAATCAATTACTGGTTGTTTCCCATACTGATCGAGAAAACCACACTCGTATCATCAATGCTCGAAAAGCCACTCGCCAGGAAAGGAGGTTTTATGAAGAAGGACGTTGACGAACTAGACGATGAACTACGCCCTGAATACGACTTCTCTAAGATGGCAGGCGGTGTCAGAGGTAAATATGTGGAACGCTATCGATCTGGAACAAACCTCGTGCTCTTAGATCCTGATGTTGCTCGTGCTTTTCCAACTGATGCTTCTGTCAATGAAGCACTGCGGCTATTGCTCCAAATCGCTCAACGGCAGTAACTTATATCTCTTCGGCTACTATAGCCACGATCGTGTATGACTACCACAACGCAACGCCTCACACTGCAAGACTTTCTCAAGCTGCCGCAGATTGAAGAATCGCCAGCTTGGGAGTTTGTGGCGGGACACGTTCACCAAAAACCAATGCCCACTGCTCATCACAGCATCTTGCAGAAGCGCTTGACGGCTGCGATCGATCAGGTCGATTCACCCTATGAAGCGTTTCCAGAACTGCGCTGCACATTGAGCAACAACTCTGTCGTACCTGATATCACCGTGATTCATCGCAATCGCGTTCCGTCTGAAAATAGTCCCATTTCAGGCGCACCCGATTGGATCATTGAAATTCTGTCTCCTGAACAAAGCACCACGAAATTGATTGCCAAAATTCAAGCCTGTTTGGAAGAAGGAACACAGCTTGGATGGCTGATCGATTCAACCGAACGTATTGTTATGGTACTGTTACCCGATCGCCGCCTGACGCTCTTGAGCAATGGCGATCGCTTACCTGTCCTGCAAGACATCCCACTCGTTTTAACAGTTGATCAAGTCTTTGCTTGGCTACAACCATCAAAACCATTATCCGATCGCTCCTCGTCGTAGATTGGGTGAGTCCGCATGGCAGCTCGTACAGACCAGGATTCTCCCTGGAAAGAGATTTTGCGTCACTATTTTCCAGAGGCGATCGCGTTTTTCTTCCCTGCATTGCATCGCGCGATCGACTGGCAAAAGCCGCCTGAGTTTTTGGACAAAGAATTCCAGCAGATTGCCCCGGATACTGCCATTGGCAAACGCTATGCGGATCTTTTGGTCAAGGTCTGGCGCAAGCGGGGTAAAGCACTGTTTCTGCTGCTGCACGTCGAAGTACAGGCAAAACCCGAAGCAGATTTCGCTGAACGGATGTTTGTGTATGCCCTGCGCATTTTCGATCGCTTTCGTCAGCCTGCCGTCAGTTTAGCGATTTTGTGTGACAGCAACGCTGGTTGGCGACCGAACCGCTACGAGTTTAGCTACCCCGGCACTCACTTATCGTTTCAATTCGACACTGTCAAGCTGCTGGACTATCAAGCGCAATGGCAGGGGTTAGAAGCCAACCCAAATCCCTTTGCCACAGTCGTCATGGCACATTTGAAGGCACAGGAAACGAAGCGCAATTCGAGTAGTCGCAAGGAGTGGAAACTCAGCTTAATTCGGCGCTTGTATGAGGCTGGGTATAGTCGTCGGGATGTACTGCACCTGTTCAAGTTCATTGACTGGGTTATGATCTTGCCAGAAGGGTTGAAACAGGCGTTTTGGTTAGAGCTGAAGGCTTACGAGGAGGAACGTAAAGTGCCCTACATTACGAGCGTTGAAGAAATCGGCTTTGAGCGAGGCATTCAACAAGGACGGCAAGAAGGACGGCAAGAGGAGCGCCGATCGCTCGTTGTCCTTCTCCTTGAGCAACGAGTGGGGCGATTACCGGATAGCTTGCACGACCGCCTCTCTCAGTTAAACCTGACTCAACTAGAAGCACTGGCAATCGCCTTGCTAAATGTCTCCACCCTGGCTGAGCTAGAAGCTTGGTTAGAAAGTCATCAGACCTAAGAGCTTGCTTAAAAAATAACGGCACACTTTTGGATCAGCTATCAGCTATCAGCTTTTCGCTGACGGCTACAGACCATGCTGTTATTTCTGTACAACTAGGGATCGCGCTGCGATTTTCATGCAAGTCACTAACCACTCTCAAAGACCATTTGAGCTAACAAGATGATTCCCATTTCAGTATCAGTTGGTTTGCCAACGCCCAGAAATTGCCCATCTTCGTGATAGACGCAGAGCGATCGCTGAAGTGGGTCAACGGCATAAACCTGGGTGCTGTCTGCATCCTTGTAGATGCCTGTTTCCGCGTCTTCCAACCCTTCCCACCGATCGTCACCCGTAGGATAAATCGCAATGCGCTGCCCCTGACACCAGCGTCGGGCGATCGCTGCCGATAACGAAATTTTACTGAGATGAGACAAGGCGACCTCTGGAGCGATCGGCTGAAAATCACCTTGTTCTATCTGTTCTGCCAAAGCTTCAAAGGTCAGGCTTTCTGCCAACTCAAAGCCGCTGCTTGCTGTGCGTGTCAGGGCTGCCAAGGTTCCACCTGTTTTCAAGACGTTGCCCAGGTCACGCGCGATCGACCGAATATATGTGCCAGGACCACACGCGATCGCCAGCTCCAATTCAGGAAAAGCGCCCGATCGCCAGTTCAGTACTTCAAGGCTGTATACGTTAACCTCGCGAGACTTGACCACGATTGGTTCGCCTGCGCGCGCCAGATCGTATAGCCGCTTGCCCTGTACCTGAATCGCGCTGTAGTTAGGCGGCACTTGTTGAATCGTGCCCTGAAACTGTTGGAGCGCTGCTTTTACTGTCTCCAACTCAAGTCCGACAACAGGTTGGGCAAGCAGCGTTTCACCTTCTAGATCGTCGGTGTTTGTGCTAACCCCTAGCCGCACGGTTGCCTGATACGCTTTATCCTGACGCAAAAATTGCAGCAGACGGGTCGCTTTGCCGAGGGCGATCGGCAATACCCCGGTTGCAGCAGGGTCAAGAGTGCCAGCATGACCAACCCGCTTCATCTGTAGCAACTGCCGTACTTTTGCAACGCAGTCGTGAGAGGTAAACCCTATCGGTTTGTTGAGATTAAGAAACCCGTCCATTTGCTTCCAACGTTTTTGCGAACACTCTATCAGCCTAACAATTTAGCGTAACGAGTTAGTTCTAACCGCAACTAATGTGGAGAATGAGTGGACACAGAAATTAAGTAAACGGGTATGGATATTTAAGTCGTTAAAGTATCTTTGCATACCTCTGCTCAGTCGTTTTTCAAGCATTATCAAGTAGCTCTTCTGAGTCGGTTCAGGTTTCTGCTTAGCCATTACACTCAGGCTATTGATACACTTGCTACTAAACGACATCAGTCTTTGTTGTTTCATGCCGTACATTGATCAACATCGCGTTAATTAGTGATACACATAGAGCGATCCTATGTGAGTTGTGAGAAGCTTCTTGATAGCAGCTCTTAGCCGTCAGCGGTCAGCAGACAGAGAAAAGCTGACCGATCCATCATTAAGTTCCGCTCACCACTGAATCTGGGACTGCTATAGCTCTTGTTGCTTTGGCAAAGAGTATCAACGTTCTTGATCACTTCATATGTAAAACTTAATAATTAATAATTGATTGTTCGCTTTGAGTTATAGTGTGACTGAAAGTAAGTTTATTGACACATGTCGAGTTGTTCGTGATCATAACTACACCAGTATTTGTTTGCCTTAAAGCTCTTATAGATTTGATTGTGATTTGATCACTAAACACTGTCAAGTCTATGTTTATGAGTGCAAACACTCTCAGTTATTTAACATGATGCTCAGTACGTGAGCATTTAGCGTTTTAGAATCAGTAAGATTTGAGCTTTATAGGCAATAGCAGTATGAAAAAACGTTTAGATGACTTCAATCCCCGTTATAGCAAAATTGACCAGAGCCTTGTGCAAATCGAAACACGTTTAGACATTCAAATTAGACCGATCGCGCAATGGTTCACGCAGATCGATCGTCTTTGCAATGAAGTTGATGCGACCGTTTCAGACATTCTTGGTTCAGATAAAGAGCGCATGAACAGAACGCTGTGTCAGCCCTTTTCAACTCTACGCCAGCCATTGCCCTCCAACAAGCACAGCTACAGCAGTCTAGATTCAACACTCAAGCAGCTTCAAGACTTGGCTGTAGAGACGCAGAAAGAGGTTTACAAGCTGAAATCACAGCTTCAAAAAGAGACTCCCATAATAGGCTCAAAGTAGCTCTACCGGGTTAGCCTCTCACTTAACAGCAATTTTGGTTGACAACCTGGTTGTATCGATCATCACTAATCAGTGATTTCGCTCACGTGTATCCGTTTGATGTCGTTGTAGCATTACTTCGTGGATTTCATTGAGACCAATTCTTCGGAAAATCCTGCTGAAGCTGATTGGAGCGGAACCTTAGGTCTCCACCCGTGCTATTAAGTAGGTAGCCACAATTAGTTGTGAGGTAGGGGTTTGAGGGCGCTGCCACCAGGTAGCTTTCGACCTGAGCGCTCAAGCCGAAGGGGGTTCCACCCTCTCCACCCGCAAATTCATCTTTGGTTTGATTACGCCCAATAACTTACTTAGCGCAAGTGCCTTTTGAGAGACGAAGTTTCTACATTGCGGGTCTTCGTCTTGTAGTGCAAAGGGCAACTGTATAAACTGTGCATTGACTAACCGATGTTTAATACCGAGAGTTTTTTTTTAGAAAGCCGTAAAAATATTCGTAACCTTAAATCCGTTGTTAATGTCCTTGAAGAAACCATCAACCTACTTGAAGAGGCGCTAGAAAAGTCTCCACGTCTTAGAGAATTTGTCTCTGACCCAGAGCAGTGGTTGGAATTATGGCTCGAGCATATTAACTCATTTAGAGCGAGCATCCGCGATTACCACGTCATACTGAAGCAGGCTGCTTCAGTACCGCCGCAGATTGCTCTAATATACGATAGCCTTTGCGTTTACAGTAGCCAAGTAACACAGTATGTTCAGCTAGTTCAAGCATACTGTTTGAGTTTGCTTCTGGAAGGTGGGGAAGATTGCTTTCTACGGATTGAAGAACGCATCAATTATCTCAGTGAAACGCTCAATCATTCAGCAGCGTTAGCGAATGTTTCCCTTGTCAAAGATCACCTGTCTGTTTTCCGAGATCTGGTGCTGAAAATCGAAAGCTTGATTGATGCTCAGTCGAATAGAATTCTAGCAAGTCCAATCAATTTAAATGAAGAGGAATTAGAAAGATATCGTCAGCTTGTCGCTTTTTTACAGGTGCACATCATTACATGGGAAGGAGAAATTGCACTTTATGAAGGGGAACTCAATGCTCTTCCTTTCAGCGTCGATCGCTCTTTGGAAGCTCATGAGCAAATTCGTCGCTTTATTGCCGATCTTGGCGAGTACACGCGGCTGGTGCAAAAAATTTACCGAAACTTACTGGAAGGCTAACCAGGGCATCTGGCTGCAAGCACCTTTGCGTTAGAGTGTGATACGGGTGATGGCGATGTGACCAGAAAAGCAAACATCTACATCACTACCCGTATCCCTTTGTCTCTTGGCATACTCCCCCGCATAGTAGAAGTAATCACCCTCAATCCGATAATTTCCGGGTAGCGGCTGTGTGCAGGGCTGACAAAAAACAATGTCTGGTATGGGTTCGCTCGCGTCCAAATGGGGAAGGTTGACGTTCCAATAGGTTCCCGGCTCCCAATCACGGGCGAAAAGAGCCTGCAAAACGTGGGTCGTGAGCTGGGCTGCGATCGCCCAATCGATCGCCCGCCCACCTTGCCGATACTGAGAGATCGCTACACCAGGAATGCGATATAGTGCTGCTTCTCGCACTGCCGCTACGGTTCCAGAAATGTAAACGTCTGACCCTAAATTGCCACCAGCATTAATACCAGAGAGTACCCAGTGAGCATCGGAGACGCAGTGGTTGAGCGCGATGCGAACACAGTCGGCGGGGGTACCACCGATCGCATATTCCACGGTCGATCGCTGCTGTACATGGATCGGTTTTGTCGTTGTCACTTGATGTCCACAGCCAGAGTGAGGTGCCTGAGGTGCAACAATGATCGCGTTGCCATTCAATTGGCTCACGGCTTTAAGCAGCGATCGTATGCCTGGCGCGTCAATGCCATCGTCATTGGTCAAAACTAAAGTCATGCAGGTAGAAAGAGGTTGAGTTTGGCGTACGGCTGAGTAAATGCTAGTGCGTAAACTAAAGTGATTAAGAGGGGAGCGATCGCACGTTTAATAACAAGGTACAGGTTGGGGACTGCATGAGTGAGCTGAATGACTATGATGGAGCGGGATTAGGTCTCATTCCCGCTTCGCCACCTGGGTTTCGATCGGGCTTTGTCGGCATTATTGGTCGCCCGAATGTCGGCAAATCGACCTTGATGAACTACCTGGTGGGTCAAAAGATCGCCATTACCTCCCCCGTCGCGCAAACCACACGCAACCGATTGCGGGGCATTCTGACGACACCGACCGCCCAGCTTATTTTTGTCGATACGCCGGGTATTCACAAACCTCACCACCAACTCGGCAAAGTGCTGGTCAAAAATGCTCAGGTTGCCATTCAGTCAGTGGACGTTTTGCTGTTTGTTGTGGATGGATCGGTCGCAGCAGGTGGGGGCGATCGCTTTATTGCCAATCTACTCACCCACTGCCAAACGCCGATCATTTTGGGCATTAACAAGGCAGATCAACAGCAGGAGAGCAAGGGTGCCGAGGAGGACGCGGAAGCAGATGATCAGAATCTAGAGGTAGGTGAACACGAGCCAAAAGTCGAACCGACAGAATTGATTAGCCCCTCTCTCCTCACCCCTCTCTCCTCATCCCTCTCTCCTCACCGCTTCGATCGCACCTACCAGGAACTCGCCGCCAGTCAAGCATGGGAAATCGCCAAGTTCTCTGCACTGACAGGAGAAGGCTTAGAGGCATTACAGCAACAGCTCATTCAGCACTTGGAGCCAGGTCCCTACTACTATCCGCCTGATTTAGTAACAGACCAGCCAGAACGCTTCATCATGGGCGAGTTGATTCGAGAGCAGGTGCTGCTGCTGACGCGAGAGGAAGTGCCGCACTCAACCGCGATCGGCATCGATCGCGTTGAAGAAGAACCAACCATTACCCGTATCCTGGCAACGATTTATATTGAGCGATCGTCCCAGAAAGGCATTCTTATTGGGAAAGGGGGAGAGATGCTGAAGGCGATCGGCTCAGCAGCACGACAGCAAATTCAAAAATTGGTGGCGGGCAAAGTGTATCTTGAACTGTTTGTCAAAGTGCAACCCAAATGGCGACAGTCGAGTGCTCGTCTCGCTGAATTGGGATATCGGGTTGAAGAGTAAAAGGGCGAACCTCCGGGTAACCACACTTTAAGCCGTAATTGCACCTGGCGGCAAAGTTGTGCGGCGGCAGACAAGCTTAAACTCTACCGATCACCTCTGTACTGTCTGCACCAAAGCAGTGTTGGGGCTGCTGGTAGACACAACCCGAAGGCAAGATCAGTACGATAGAAACACTTGCGTCACTCTCTTCTTGGACTCATTGAGCACCGCCATTGCCCCTCATCGCTCTGAAGCATTGGCTTCAATTCGAGCACGCCAATCAGCAATCCTTGTGAATCTACCACGATCGCAATTTAGTCCCCAACCAATCACTAAAACCAGATTCAGTCCCAAACTGACAACTAAAAACTCCTCAAACCAACAACTAAAAACTCCTCAGACTTTCGCTTCCAACGACTTCAGATACTCCGTATTCACGCCAGACTCGCGCGGGAGAGCAATTTTGCCTGTGCGGGCGATTTCGCGGATGCCAAATTTGTTGAGCACCTGGACGATCGCCACCATCTTACCGGGATCACCCACTACTTCCAGCGTCACAGAGTCTTCGGCTACGTCTACCACCCGCGCCCGAAAGATTTGCGCCAGTTCTACAATCTCGGAGCGGCTGGTACTGCTGGCGTTGACCTTCATCAGCATCAATTCACGCTCGACGCAGGGCACTTCGGTAATATCCTGCACTTTTAGCACACTGATGAGTTTATAAAGCTGCTTGGTCAACTGCTCAATGCTGCCATCGTCCCCCGGCACCACCATCGTAATGCGCGAAACGCCCATCTGCTCGGCAGGTCCGACGGCTAAACTTTCGATATTAAACCCACGACGGGCAAACAAACCAGCAATGCGGGACAGAACCCCCGCTTCGTCTTCAACCAAAACAGAGAGGGTGTGCTTCATGGACTTGCGAAGGGGAATGTAGTAGAAGGCTGACAGCGCGGCAAGAATGCGATCGTGCCTGAGCCTTTCATCTTATCGTGACTTGCATTCCCTAACCCTCTTTGGTATTTGCGCAAAGGAAAAGACTAGGAGTTGCAGCGGTTAGGAGCTTGGCTATCTATGGGCGGGTGACGGGCGAAGACTTGCCAGCATGGAGCGAGCCAGAACGAGGAGCAGATTAGATGCCCGAATTGCACCTCTACTTAGATCACAGGAGCAAAAAAGGGGTTTGGAGTCGGTAAAACCGCGATCGGTGCTGTACTACTTGAACCCGTAGGACTTGCTGGCGGCATGATCGGATCGAATAAAGTGATGCTGTCTTGCCTCAAATGCGGATATTAGTGGGACTCCTCAACGTCAGACCTCATGACAATGGTAACGACCGCTCAATCTGACATACCTGACACAAGATCTACTCAACCTAAGATCAAGAAATGAACATCGCAGAACGGCTAGGTCTTAGTGTCGCTAGCGTCATCATAAGTTAGGGTACGAACAGCTTAAGGTAGACGTATGGCGGTAGAAGAGCGCGTAGCAAGACTGGAGGTAGACATGCAGGAACAAGGCGCTGGTGCGTAGCAACGCTCTGCCTTCTTCACGATCAGGTAATTCACCTTAGAACCTAAAAACCGTGGAGACAGTCAGATTACTTGTCTCCACGGTTCTGCTTAAATCTATAAAACGACCGCTGGAGCGATCGAAGGTTGAGCCATTAGCCTAAGCCTAACCACTCCAGTACACCTTGTCCGGTGACATACTCAATAATTAGGGTGAGGGCAAAACCAATCATGGCAGCACGACCGTTCAGCCGTTCAGCATATTCGCTAAAGCCAAACTTCGGCTCTTCTAGTTTGGGGGTGACAGTTGGTTTAAGTTGAGTCATGGGGCAGTTGCTCTCAATAAGGCTAAATGTAACTTGGGTGGCTTTGACAGCATAGAGATAGTTATTGGCTAGCCGCAAAGATCTATCTGACGGAAGATTACAAATGTTTACATTCTTATTGTAGCGGCTGCTTGAGACAATGCACCTAATCGCCTCAGCCAAATTGCTTGACGCTCGTGGAACTGAAGTGCCACAACAAAGAGAACGGTGCTAGAAAGACTGATAGACAACTTCGTCAGTTACTACGAAAAAACTTTGGGTGTAGGCGATCGCTGCCTGTTCATCAAAACCCTTGCAGGTATAGATCACGATCGAAAGAAACTTGTGACCGCTCCAAATGTAGGCTGAGATGCCCGAATCAATGAGTGGCAGAAAGGCATCAAAGCCCTGGTTTTCAGCTTTGCCCATACCGCTTGCGGGTGAAAAAATGACGGGTTCACCGTAAGCACGTAGGTTGAGATGAGCCGCTACACCTTGTAAATAGTCTTTCAGCAGTGTTTGTGTAACATCTACTGTATAAAAGCCTTCAATCAACAAGCGTTGGCGGAAGATGGCTGGAGCAAGGTTCTTCATACTGGCTCTTCCCTAAAGGGCTAGATAAACGAATGCGATCGTACGGCTTTCTACCCATGATTACGCCCTTCAATTGATTTCCAAGGGTGTGTGAAGGCGATACAGTAGTAGGGAGATCTAAAGTAACAACTCTTAACAGAGAGTCGATATTTAGGATCGCTTGATTCGGCTCGTATGTTCGTACCAGTAGCTTTCGTTTTTAGTCAATCGCTGCGAAGTTTCAGGCAAAATGGAACAGGGAGCCGACATTTCACTGTCATTTAGCAAGCGTCTGGGTAGGCTGTTTATGCAAAAAACATTACGTTCATTAATCAAGTCATGGGTGAAGGTGCTCATGACGATCGGCTTAGTCATTGCACTGTCATTTGGTCATGCTGATGGCGCACTAGCCGCAAGTGGCGGTCGGATGGGTGGCGGCTCTTTCCGCGCACCAAGCCGCACGTACTCTGCACCGCGCACCTACGCACCTGGTGGTGGGTATGGTGGTGGGTATGGTGGAGGCTATTATCCAGGCGGTGGCTTGGGCTTGCCCTTCCTGTTCCCCTTCTTTAGCATTGGCGGGGGGACTGGTGGCTTGTTCAGCATCCTGATTTTTCTAGCCATAGCGAACTTTCTAGTACAAAGCTTCCGCAGAAACCGTTCCGACGATAGCGTGGGTTACAGCGCCGACAACCCCACTATTTCAGTTGCCAAGCTTCAAGTGGGTCTGCTAGCAGAAGCGAGAGAGCTACAGGCTGACCTGAATGCGATCGCTCAAAAAGCTGACACTAGCTCTACGGCTGGCTTGTCTGAAGTGCTGCAAGAATCAACGCTGGCGCTGTTGCGTCACCCAGAATACTGGGTCTACGCGGGTTCTACTGTTCAGCAAACGCGGTTAGAAGCAGCAGAGTCTCAGTTCAACCGTCTGCTGATCGCTGAGCGCAGTAAGTTCAGTGGCGAAACGCTTTCTAATGTCAACAGTCAGCTTAAGCAAGCGTCAAGCAGCAACCTCGCTGTGGCTGAAAAGGGTGGCGCTTTAGCGCAGGCTGCTCCTGGTGAATATATCATCGTGACGCTGCTAGTCGGTACTCAAGGCAAGCTAGAACTACCAAAAGTGAATAGTTCAGATGACTTGCGGCAGGCACTGCAACAATTGGGTGGCGTGTCGAGCGATCGCCTCCTGGCGCTGGAAGTGCTCTGGACACCGCAAGCGGAAGGTGATGTCCTGACGAACGAAGATGTTGTCGTTCAGTATCCCGACTTGAAGCTTGTTTAAAGCGGTTTAGATCGCATTGATGCGATCGCTCCATAGGAAAAATGATTTACATTGGGGGTGTTTTAGCCCCCTTTTTTATTGCCTGCAATACAGTCTTGTCGCCTTCAACCCCTCATACTAAGACTAGTTGTAACGTTCTTGCACGGAATGACATCACCGCTTCGGACTTTAGGAGTGCCGCCCAACGCCTGGTTGGTCAATGCCACGATCGCAGACATCACCCGTTCACCTCTTCCGCCTCATCTCATCACGCTCACCACCGCAACCAAAATGCTGCGGCTGGATTTGGCGAAAGCCGCACTTCTGATCGTTGATATGCAGAACGATTTTTGCCATCCTGATGGTTGGTTAGCGCACATTGGGGTCGATGTGAGTCCAGCAAGCACGCCGATCGCGCCGCTGCAAGGCTTGCTGCCTGTTCTGCGGTCTGTGCAAGTGCCGATCGTATGGGTCAACTGGGGCAACCGTCCCGACTTGCTCAACGTCAGTGCTGCCTCGCGTCACGTCTACAATCCCACTGGTGATGGGGTGGGACTGGGCGATCGGCTTCCTGCCAATGATGCGCCTGTGTTGACTAAAGATAGCTGGGCAGCCGCTGTTGTAGACGAACTGGAGCAGAAGCCAGAAGATATTCAGGTTGATAAGTACCGTATGAGCGGCTTTTGGGACACACCGCTCGACAGCATTCTCAAAAATTTGGGCAAGACGACGCTTCTTTTTGCTGGCGTGAACGCTGACCAATGCGTGATGGCAACCCTACAAGATGCCAATTTTCTGGGCTACGATTGCCTCTTGCTAACAGACTGTAGCGCCACCACATCCCCTGACTATTGCTGGCAAGCCACACTCTACAACGTTAATCAGTGCTTTGGTTTCGTGACGGATTCTCATGCACTCTTGACTGCGATAAAGGAAGGCAGAGGGCAGGAGGCAGAGGGCAAAAGGTAAGAGCGGAAACAGGAACTACAATCAACTCAAAACTCAAAACTCCCCATTCCTCTGGAGCAATACCCATATGGATTCTGCACGCTGCGTGATTCCGGTTGTCAAGTCTCCTACAGATTATCAGGCGTTTCGGATTAGCGCTAAAGATACCAATCGGCTGGCGATCGTCTTTGATCCCCAAATCGCCAACATGTCGCTGACCCTTTGTGTCGAAATCTTTGATGTCGGTGGCAAAACTCCACCCAATCGTCACCAATTGGCGGTCGAAATGTTTTTTGTTCTCAAAGGTGAAGGGCTGGCAACCTGTGATGGCAAAACCGTGAAGGTACAGGCGGGTGATAGCATTCTGGTACCTCCTACTGGCATTCATGGGATTGAAAATACGGGATCAGGACGGTTGTATGCCCTCTGCTTCATGGTGCCAAATGAGGATTTTGCCGAGCTGATCCGTAGTGGCATTCCGGCTGAACTGGATGACGAAGACATGGCAGTGTTACGTCGCACGCCGTCACCCGTGTTGTGTTGAGAAGGCTAAAGGCTAAAGGCTAAGGGATAAAAGGAATTTTGAGCTCTTCTTGCTCCCTCTGCCTCCCTTGCTCCCTCTGCTCCCCTTACTTCTGCCTTCTGCCTCTCTTCTCCATGCTCAAGGTTCGTCCTAAAGAAACTGCCTCCATGCTGACGCGCGATCGAGTGCGGTTGGATGCAGATATCTATCGTCCCGACGGTGAGGGAGAGTTTCCTGTTTTACTGATGCGACAACCCTATGGGAGGTCGATCGCATCTACTATCGTTTACGCCCATCCCATCTGGTACGCGGCTCACGGCTATATCGTGGTGATTCAGGATGTACGCGGACGTGGCACGTCAGAAGGCAGTTTCAAGCTTTTCGCTCACGAAATTGAGGATGGCGAGGATACCGTCAATTGGGCGACAACGCTTGCTGGCAGTAGTGGACAGGTGGGAATGTATGGCTTTTCGTATCAGGGCATGACTCAACTATATGCCGCTGCTGCCAAACCACCCGCCCTCAAAACCATCTGTCCCGCCATGATCGGCTACGACCTTTACACCGACTGGGCATATGAAGGCGGAGCCTTTTGCTTGCAGGCAAATCTGAGTTGGGCGATTCAAATTGCGGCTGAAACCGCTCGATTGAAGGGTGACGGTCTAGCACATCAAGCGCTTGCGATCGCAGCAAAGAATCTACCTGTATACGACTCGGTGCCCACTCGCGCTAGTGTCCTCGAACAGTTTGATCCCGATTCGTTTTATTTCGAGTGGTTGCAGCATTTTGAACCAGATGACTACTGGGAGAGCCTGTCGCCCAAGGCTTCTTTGCAAACTGTCGATTTGCCGATGCTGCACATTGGCGGCTGGTTTGATACCTTTCTGCGCGGTACAATGCATCTTTATAAAGAGATGGCAGCGCGAAGCGCGTATCGTCAGCAGTTGCTTGTCGGTGCCTGGGCGCATTTGCCGTGGGGACGAAAGGTGGGCGCGATCGACGTTGGAGTGGATGCCGCCAGTCCGTGCGATCGTCTCCAAATTCGCTGGTTCGATCAGTTTCTCAAAGGTTTAAATACAGGGTTACTGGATGAGCCTGCGATCGCTCTCTTCGAGATGGGCAGCAACCAATGGCGCTCCTTCGACACATGGCACAGCGCCAATGCAACGCCCTACTTCCTCGCCACCACCGGACTCGCCAGCACGAGTGAGGAAGGCATCCTCACCCCCTCATCCTCTCACCTCCTCACCCTTACCCCGTCATCCGACTTTCTCGTCCACGATCCCTGGCGACCCGTTCCTGCCCTGGGTGGTCATGCTTCAGCCCCAGCCGGACCTCAAGAACGCTCTAGCCTGGACTGTCGCACAGACATTCTTACCTATACGTCTCAGCCACTGGAGGAAGATTTGCATCTGGCAGGCGATGTGTCGTTATTGGTTCATTGCACCGCTGACATGCCCAGTTTTGACCTGTGCGCCATTTTGTCTGAAGTATGTCCCAATGGTAGTGTTTACAACGTGACTCAAGGGTATATTCGAGTCGCTCCAGGGCAAGCTACGACACCGCTACAAGTTGTACTCCAACCAATTTGCGTTTGCGTTTTAAGGGGCAACGCGATTCGTTTGAGTCTGAGCGCAGCTTGTTTTCCTGCCTATCCAGTCAATGCGGGCACGGGTGCGCCTGCGGGTGAAGCGCGCTTGATTGATCAACAAATCATTACAGTAACGGTGCAAAGTGGGGGCGATCGACCCTCCCAGATTTTGCTGCCTGTCATTCAAGGCAAATAACTATTCTGTCAGGCGTAGCTACACTTCCATGGACGAACAGGCATGAAGTCTTTGCAAAACATCAGTCCAGTGAGTGTGCGCGTGCTCACTCCTGCCGATGCTGAGGCGTATCGTTCTGTACGTCTGCGTGCGCTTCATGAACAGCCGCCCGCTTTCGGTTCGCTCCCTGAAGATGAGCCAAATCTCTCCGAGATTGCCGCGAGACTTGCAGAGAGCGACGATCGCTGCTTCTTTGGAGCATTTCAAGATGAGCAACTCATCGGCATCATCCGTCTTTCTCGCTATACAGCACCCAATGAGAAGCATCGTGCGTACCTTGCAGGTCTCTATGTCCTGCCCCCTTTTCGTTGCTACGGTTGCGGTAGAGCGCTCGTCCGCAAAGCATTAAGTTGGGCAGCAAACGCTCCAGAAATCAGACGGGTTAACCTAACAGTCGTAACCCAGCAAGAAGCGGCAATCCGCCTTTATCAATCATTCGGCTTCCGCATCTACGGCACTGAACAGGAAACTTTTTCGAGAAACGGACGCTTCTATGACGAGCACTTGATGACCTTAGAACTCAACCCTGAAGTTGATTACAATGCCGAAACATGACTCTGAAGTTGGTTTCGGTTGCGCTCAACCCGCAGACCTGGAGTATGTTGAGCCTGGACATAAGAATGTTGAGCGCAAACACAAGAATGTTGAGCGCAAACACAAGAATGTTGAGCCTAGACATAAGAATGTTGAATGCAAACGCAACGATGTTGAGCCTAGACACAAGTAATGTCGTGCACAAACATAGGGGTGTCGCACACAAACATAAGTAACGCCGAGCCTGGACACAAGAATGTTGAGCAGAAACATAGAGGTGTCGCGCACAAACATAAGTAACGTCGAACCTAGACACAAGAATGTTGAGCCTAGACATAAGGAGATTTCTCTTAAAGAGTCTACGAATCTACCTAATTTATTTCGTAGTGCAAGCGTCTCGCTTGGGACGTGGGCAAGATGACCGTACTACGTCAGGTAATTTCTTTCGTGGAAATCGCCTAAGAATGTTGAGCCTAGACATAAGAATGTTGAGCACAAAGACAAGAATGTCGAGCGTAGTCGAAGCATTCGCTACAGGGAGCATGTCACCTTTGCGCCCTCACCCTAAATCCCTCTCCCGCAGGAGAGGGACTTTGAATGTTGCTCCCTTCTCCTTCGGGAGAAGGGCTGGGGATGAGGGCAAAATTGGCAATCTGCGAAAGTGACATGCTCCCTTCGCTACAAGCCCAACGTCAATCCTTCGTTGCCAGATTAACAACTCTCTGACAACATTCCACTCTTGTTGCGATATCCTCTAGCCCTGCAACTAAACGCTTCATTGAGATGTTCACCCAGAAGCTGCATCGATCGCACAACGCGCCAAAACCCAGCTCTGTATCGTCAATTGCACAAGGACAAAACGCTACCGTCTTTAGACAGTAGGCGAATAGTCATAGTCTTTGCCATGCTGGGATGATACGCGTACTATATTTGAATATATTCACGGGTTTAACCAAGTTGCGATGGCTAAACTGGCACTATCAGGACAAGAAGCGAAGTCAAGACAATTGACCGCAGAGGCAGAGAGACAGGCTGAACGCATGAGAGATGTGCAGCTTTTGTTAGATCACATGCTCAGGCAGGAGGCGGTGACGATTAAGTTCATCCTGGACTGCCTGTATGATGTTGGCTCAGTCAACCTGATTAATCAAAAGTTTCGCGCTCAACCGCTCAATCAATTGATGAAGGCGATCGCGGTGATGTCGAAGCCAGCCTTCAAGCCTTTCGCGTTGCGCTGGTTATACAAAAACTGCCCGCGCTTGATCACTAACTGGCTGCACCGCAAAGTCCGCTTCAACGCGCCAGATACACAGCCTGCCGTTACTGTGACAAAAGTGATTGAAGCTCAGGAAACACCTGCACCACTGCCCGCACCGTTGACCGATCCAGCAGCCCCTGCGGTTAATATACCGTTGGCAGGCAATTTGGCACCAACAACAGAGCGCGATCGTCAGATTCGGCAGTTGCAACAACAAGTGCGCTGGCTGACTGGCATGTTGGTTGGTGTTGTTCTGCTGTGGGGTGGTTCGGTGTTGTTGCCCCACTACAATGTGGATTCAGGCGCGGCTCAGTCACAAGAAAACGTTCACCGACCTTAGCGAACGTCGAAGCACAAGCAATTCGGTCATGACCGAAAGTCATCAGCTAAGGCTGCGGCAAGTAGTCTTTGCTTGTTGTCGCTGAACAGGATTAGCAACTCGCTGACGTTTGAGGGATGGGCACCAGCGCGCGATCGCGCCTTTAGCCTCAGCGTACCTTGGCTGGTCTTGAGGGACTAACCGCGCCGCGACAATTGCCGCATCAAAGCTGCTCTGTCTGCCCCGTTGGTTGGCGATCGACATAATTTGGCGACTCCACAGGGCAATCTCCTGCTTTGCTTGTGCGTAGTCAGGTTGTCCCCGCTGCACCTTGCTGGCTTCTTGAATGGCAAACCAGTACGGCGATGCCTGATCGCTGTTAACGGCTGCTAATGCTCTCGCTTTCGCCAAATGAGATTGGACTGGCGGTTGAAGAGTGCGAGTAGCCACTGTTGGCTGAGCGGGTCGAGGGGTTGCTGCGGCTCCAGCGCTAGCAGACAGATTAATTCGACTCGCACCCGATACCCCAAACGATTGAGTGGTGGCGATCGGCTGCGGTGAGAGCGCATTGACCGCTGGAGCTGCTGACGGAACCACTGGCACGATCGTCGCTGCATCAGATGGTCTGGCATCAGATGGTCTGGCATCAGATGGCTTTACATCAGGCGGTGTTGTTGATGTGGGTACTTGTCCAGAGCCTGCTTGCTTCATGCCATTGGCGGCTTGCGGCGCGACTGTTGAAGTTTTGGGTGTAAAAGAGGCACAGTTACGCAGCAGCACTCCTAGAATCAGCCCGACCACCACAAAGCTGCCCCACCGCAATACAGGCTGCCAGAAAAGAGCATCAGAGCTGTCGTTTGTGTCTTCCGGATCGTCAGAATATAGCTGAGGCACGGCGGCGGGAGTGGATTGAGCTACTCCATTCTCGTGATTTTTAGGAGCACTGTCGATAGGGGAGTGTGTTTTGAAGCCATTTGGTTGTGTGTGGGCTGACGTGCCATTGCTTGGATGAGTGGTCACATTAGCAGACTGTGTCGAACCGTTCGTCGAGCCATTGGAGCTACCAGGATTACCATACGATGGGTAGACAGCATGAGCGCCTGAGTTTTCTCCTGATGGAGCGATCGACCCACCATTAGTATTAATCGTGCCACCGTTGGACGTGAAGGGCGATCGCTGTGTCGGTTCCACCACAGCCGTTGTTGAAGCGAAATGCCAACCACCGTTGCCGTTAGTAGTACCAGACCGATCGGGGGTGCCTGCATTGGAGGGTGTCTGCGAGGCTGTCGAGACCGTACCATTTGCTGTCGTTTGTGGCGTGGCACGATGACCTCCGATCGGTCTATCACCATCGTCACCTGAATGCATCGCAACGGCAGACACCGGCAGTACAAGCGGTTGCTGAAGTTTTTCGGCTGGACAAATCGTTACTGGGTGCTGAAGGGGTCGCCAATAGTGTTCACCTAGCGCTGGTACAGTCCTGCTCAAGTACTGTCCTAACGCGCCTACCGTCGTACAATGATGGTCTCGTAAACTTTCCAACAGCGCTGCTGTGAAAAAGCCGTGTCCCAACGCTGACGTTTCGCGCGAAAACTCCTCTGGCTGACAAGACAGCATCGTGGGAATGCCTGTGATGCGTGCCAAATGCTCTGTATGCGTGCCGACTGTTTCATACGAAAAGCTGCTTTCGTTGCGATTCGCATCCAGCAGCACCAAAACCTTCTCCGTCGAAACCTGCCTCAAGCTACGGAAGATGCTTTCTAGTGGAATAGCAGTCGGTTGAATCGCTGCTGGATTACCCTCGATCGGCACCAGATAATCTTGCCCCTGCTGACACACGCCATAGCCGCTGAAGAAAAACCAGAGAGCGTCTCCTGGCTGCATGTATCGCTGCATCAGCAGATCAAGCCAACTCTGGATCGTTTGGCGATCGGGATAGGTCGATTTGCCCCATTGAGGAGGCGATGTCTCCGTGAGCAGCAGGCACTGTTCAGCCGGAATGCCCACCTCTGTAATCAGAAACCGCTGAATCGCCTGAGCATCCTGCTGGGCGTAGCTCAACGGCTGAAAGAACTGATACTGATTAATGCCAACGCTGATTGCCCACTGTCTCATATCAGATGCCCCAGATATTTATTGACATAGCATTCCCAGTCCTCTCTATCATGACACGCTCGCTCTAGAAGGCAAAATGCTATATGTAAGGTAGTTGGTCAAGCGATCGCACCATGTATCAAACCGACCCCCCACGTCCCGCCAAAGAATTTCTCCCTACCATGTACGATCTTCCTAGCGAAGATCCTGAGGAACCCGGCTTGCCCGACGAATTTCACGTTTTTCAGCCCCAGCTATTGCGAGAAACGTTCAATCCGCCAAACTATGCTGCTGCTGAGATTTTCGTCGCCAGCGATCTCAATCTTTACTATGATGTGCGGCATCCGCTCTGGTACAAGCGCCCAGACTGGTTTGCGGTTGTCGGGACATCCCGCCTCTATGAAGGACGCGATCTACGCCTCAGCTACGTGAACTGGCAAGAAGGCGTTACGCCCTTTGTGGTAGTCGAACTTCTCTCGCCTGGAACTGAAAAAGAAGATCTGGGACAAACGCTGCGATCGATCGAGCAACCGCCGACAAAATGGCAGGTGTACGAACAGATCCTGCGAGTACCTTATTACATCGTGTTTGACCGCTACACCGATACACTCCGAGCCTTTGAGCTGCAAGCCGATCGCTACCACGAATTGACCCTGGCAGCCCCCCGCCTCTGGATGTCAGGTTTAGCGCTGGGGTTAGGCGTATGGCAAGGAACCTATCAGGGTGTTGAACGCTTGTGGTTGCGCTGGTACGACGCAGCCGAAAACTGGATACTCACACCGACTGAACGCGAACAGACGGAGCTACAGCAAGAGCGGCAACGGACAGCACAAGAGCGACAACGATCGGAGCGTTTGGCAGCACGGTTGCGATCGCTCGGCATTGACCCAGAGCAGGTGTAGACAACACAGCTTTGCGACTTCTTCAACAAGCTGCCAAGCTCTCAAACCAATGAGCTGCTCAAACCAGTGAGTTGAATCAATCAAAATGTGACGCGATGCAATGGTATTGGTAGGTAACACGATCGTATTGGAAGTCGATCAAGTCGAGGTGTGGGTCGATGCAATGGCAATGTGAGCCAATACAAACCTGTCACATTTAGTTCTTGACTGGCGCTGTAGTTTAATCGGTTGTTTTTTGGGCAGGCTGAACCATAATGGGGCATCCCATTTGCAAGTCCCACGCTTCACCGCAACCAGGAGGAATTATGCTGCCCTTGGAGTCGCTTCACCGCAACCCTTTACCATTGATCATCGTTCTAACCGGGCGTAGATCCCGTCGCTGGTTGAAACGGCAAGTGGTGCTGACAAATTTAGCAGTGATGTTGGGGCTTGCTAGTGGCTTGCTGGTGACTCACGCGATCGCCCCTCTCGCCGTCCATGCGTATACAGGAACAGTGAATGTGACGATCGACGTGCAGCCGAGTGAAACTTACGATACATTGGTACGTCGTGCGGAAGCGATCGCCAGAGCCGCCACGCAACGGAGCTTCGATCGCGATATTTTGGTCACGGATGTGGCGATCGTTGTGATCGCTGAAAATGCCGTATCTACTGTTCCCGTACTGTCACTGGCAACCACCCGATCGCAGTGGCGCAGCCAGCCCGATCCACGCCGTTGGGCAACCTACTACAGTACCGCCAAAGCACTTCTGGGTCTGAATAAAGCGCCATCTGTCGCTGCGACTACCGTTCAGCCTACGGTGACATCAACGCCAACTGCACCCACAGCTCCGACAACCTCATCTCAGCCGCGATCGACTACCCCAAAGACTCCCACTGCACCGACAACTGCTCCTGGTGGTGCAATCACTGGGAGTCCTCAGCCAGCTACAACTACGCCTGGTGCCATTCTCCCGTCGCGCATTCCAACACCGGGGAATATTGGGAAGTGAGGGACGAAGAAGGCAGAAGGCAGAAGGCAAAAGGCAGAAGGCAGAAGGCAGGAGGCAGGAGGCAGAAGGCAGAAGGCAGAAGGCAGAAGCTAATACACCTCACACCTCACATCTCACACCTCACACCTCACTTCCGCGAAGAGGCAGAAGGCTAAAAAGCTGACCGCTGACCGCTGACCGCTAACTCCAACTTTTATCCTTTAGTCTTCATCCTTTAGCCTTCAATTTATTAAGCTCTGTTTCAACTTCGCGGGATCTCCTTCAACTCAGGGATCTGCGTGAAATGTCCGTGATACCATGCATCCTGTAGCTTCTAATGATGTAGGAGAAAACCTTTGGCACTACGGGTTGCGGTTGTCGGTGGCGGTCCAGCAGGCTCCTCTGCGGCGGAAGTTTTGGCAAAAGCGGGGATTGAAACCTATTTAATTGAGCGCAAGTTAGACAACGTGAAGCCTTGTGGCGGCGCGATTCCACTGTGTATGGTGAGCGAGTTTGACTTGCCGCCGGAGATTATCGATCGCCGTGTTCGCAAGATGAAAATGATCTCGCCATCAAACGTGGAGGTCAATATTGGCGGCACGCTGAAGGACGATGAATATATTGGGATGTGCCGTCGGGAAGTGCTGGATGGCTTTATGCGCGATCGGGCTGAGAAGCTGGGTACGAAGGTCATCAATGGCACGATGCACAAGCTAGAAATTCCCAGCAATGACAAAGATCCTTACACGCTGCACTATGCCGATCATTCTAATGGCAGTCTGGAAGGTGAGCCGAAAACGCTGCAAGTGGATCTGGTGATTGGTGCCGATGGTGCCAACTCACGCGTGGCGAAAGCGATCGATGCGGGTGATTACAACTACGCGATCGCCTTTCAGGAGCGGATTCGCCTGCCCGAAGACAAGATGGCGTACTACAACGAGCTGGCAGAAATGTATGTCGGTGATGATGTGTCACCCGACTTCTATGCCTGGGTCTTTCCTAAATACGACCACGTTGCCGTTGGTACGGGCACAATGAAGCCCAACCAGGCGAAAATCAAGCAACTGCAAGCGGGCATTCGCGCTCGTGCAGCGGCAAGACTGCGCGGCGGCAAAATTATTCGCGTGGAAGCACATCCCATTCCCGAACATCCCAGACCGCGCCGGGTGGTTGGGCGTGTGGCGCTGGTGGGTGATGCAGCAGGCACCGTCACCAAGTCATCGGGTGAAGGCATTTACTTCGCAGCAAAGTCGGCGCGGATGTGTGCTGAGGCAATTGTCGAGTTTTCGGAAAAGGGCGATCGCGTCCCCACCGAAGCGGATCTCAAGGTCTACATCAAGCGCTGGGATAAGCAGTATGGCTTGACTTATAAGGTGTTGGATATCCTGCAAACCGTCTTCTACCGATCGGATGCCACCCGTGAGGCGTTTGTCGAAATGTGTTCTGACATCGATGTGCAGAAACTTACCTTCGACAGCTACCTGTATAAAACAGTGGTGCCTGCAAATCCCCTGACGCAGTTGAAGATTACCGCGAAGACGATCGGCAGCCTGATTCGCGGCAATGCCCTTGCACCTTAGAAGTTGTTAGTGGTTAGTTTTTGGTTGTTAGACGGCTACTGCACCATCAACCAATAGACTTTGATTGCCAGCATTGGAGCGTGTCTCTGATGCTGGTTTTTTGTGGCGATCCAATGCCTTCTCTTAAGTGATTGCTGCTAAAAAGGCGCAAAAGCTTTCAGTATCCTGCCGAAACAATTCATAGCAAGCAGGTAACTCTGCTGCCAATGCCTGAATTCTGTTTACCCGTAGATCAAACGTGTAGACATTCCTGACGACGTGACGAAAGGCACAGTATTCATCCAATGTATTACGGGTTGCTTCTGTAAGCACAGCGGGGCGAACATCTGCAATTTCTGTTGACATTTGCCTCAATAAGCGTCTGTGCCAATTTGTACCCTCAGTCATGGAATCATCAACCGTTCTCGCGATCTCTCGAAAAATTCGTTCTGTACCAGAGTAAAAACTGTGTAGATTTAAGGCAACTGTACCCAGATAGTCTTCATCACCAGTCCTTTGAACTTTCTGTAACAGCGTTATTGTTTGCGTCACTAACCGTTCTAAATCGGTCAAATCCTGGCAATTTGCCCAATCAGCAGTGCATAGGTAGTCACAATTCTCTTCCAGTGTCCTGAATGGACTTTAAAAGTTTTGGTGGAGCATATTCTGCTTCAATTAAGTCGATGGAGAAGTCTGACAAATCTAGTAATTGAGATACGGCATGAAGATAGTCTTGCTCGTGTAAGCCCCATGCGGCAAGATCGATATCAGACTGAGGATGCAACCGATTCAGATCAAGTAAAGAACCAAAGAGAACGATGCGTGTAGCGCCGAATTTCTCTTTTAACAACTGTGCTGCCTGATGCGCTACCTGCAATCCGTGCTGTTGGCGAAGCAAGAGCTGCTGCTGCTTTTGCTCCTTTCTGGCATGATGAGATGCTTGGTAAACTGCCATCTGCTCAGGCGTAATGTGAGCCATATAGACCCCCGATTAACTCTTAGTTTTGAGTATACGTCAGACGACGGTTTAACTCTTTACTGCCCCAAATAGGCTTCTAGCACCTGGGCATTGGTTTGAATTTCGGGGGGTGCCAATGGCGAGATTGCGAATGATGTCGATCAGCCGCTTACCTGCGATGATGGTTGCATCGTTGCTGCCAGCTTTGCTTCTAATTCCTGCACATACGCCTGGAGTTGTTCCAGCTCATCCACCATTTGCAGCACCGAAACACCAACCTCTGGTCGCACTTCTGGTCGTGCTGTATTGTCAATCTGCGCCTGTGCCCACGTTTGTAAATCTTGCAAGGTCATCTTCTGAATCTCCAGTTAACCCAACGGCTTGGATCAGGACGATAAACGGTTCGATCAGCCACGATCGCGGCTACCAAGGCATTGAAATCCATGCTTCACTGCCCCAGATAGGCTTCTAGCACCTGAGCATTGGTTTGAATTTCGGTGGGTGTGCCAACGGCGAGATTGCGACCTTCGGCGAGCACCCAGACCTGATCGCACAGGGACATAATCACATCCATGTTGTGTTCGATGATGAGAAAGGTCAGCCCTTCACGGTTCCAGGTGAGAATGCAATCGCAAATCTGATTAATGAGCGTGGGGTTCACGCCAGCGGCGGGTTCATCGAGCAAAATGAGTTGGGGTTGGCTCATCAGCGCTCGTCCCATTTCCAAGAGTTTGCGTTGACCGCCGGATAAAGCGCCAGCATATTCGTGTGCCATGTGTGCCAGCCCGATCGACTCCAGAATGGTTATGGCACGATCGCGCTGCTGACGTTCTTCGGCGGTAATCTGCTTTTGTTTAAACCAGGTGAGCCAAAAATTTTCGCCCGTTTGATGTTGGGTTGCCAGCAGCATATTTTCTAGCACCGAGAGGCGCGAAAGAACTCGTGCAACCTGAAAGGTGCGGATCATACCGCGTTGCGCGATTTGATGCGATTGGAGTTGGTGAATGGGTTCGCCATCGAATAGCACGCGCCCTTTGTCGGGATGGCTAAAGTTGGAGAGCAGGTTGAAGAGGGTCGTTTTGCCCGCACCATTGGGTCCGATGAGTCCAGTAATGCTGCCTTTGGCGACTTCGATCGAGGCATGATCGATCGCAATCAGCCCACCAAAGCGTTTGATCAGCCCACTTGCTGCCAGGAGTGGCAGTTGTAACTTAGCAGGACGATCGATCGGTTCCACGTCTGCCAGAATGTCTGCCAGGTCTTCACTGTCAGGATGGCTCAAGTGTTCAACTGGATCAACGGTATGGGAGTTTTCATCGACCAAGAGACAGTTCCTCCTTCTTCCCTAAAATGCCTTGTGGTCGCGCCATCATCAGCACAATGAGCAGCAAGCCGATGATCATAATCCGAAACGCTCCGGCTCTGCCTTCATCTAATTGCGGCGGAATGGCAGGCACGATCGCGTGTAGGGCAGGGGCGATCGCAGGCAGCAAAAACCGCGTTACAGAGTTATATGCCCAAAAAATCGCGGCTCCTAGCAGTGTTCCAGCGTTGTTGCCAGCGCCACCCAGAACCACGATCGTCCATGCCTGAAAGGTAATCAGCGGAATGAAGCCATCCGGATTGATGAAGCTCAACTGCCATGCGTAGAAGGCTCCGGCAATACCTGCGATCGCCCCACCCAGCATCAGCGCTTGTAGCTTGTACCAGAACACATTCTTGCCCAGCGCTTTGGCGATTTCCTCATCTTCACGGATGGCTTTCAAGACGCGACCCCAGGGCGATCGCACTAGCGCCTCCAGTCGCCAGTACACTAGCGCCAGCACGATCACCAGCACCAGCATCAAGCCCGCTTTGTAAGAATAATCGTAGAGCGAAACGGCACCTGCCCAGTACAGCACTAAGCCTAAAAGAGCAGTCGAGATGCCAAGCGCCAGTTTGCCGATTTGCCCCGGTTGAGTGCTGTTGCGGGTATCTTTTTGACCGAGACGATCGAGCCGTTGCCATGTCCACCGCCAGAGCTGCCAGCCTGCCAGCGCAAAAATTGCTGTCCAGATGCCAATCATGCCAAGTTTACTGATAAACGTGGGTCGAGTCAGCGCTTCCAGTGGCAAGGGGTAGCTGTAAACACCGCGTGCGCCTTGTGTCAGCCATTCTTCGTTAAGCGCAATGAGCCGAATGACTTCAGACACGCCGATGGTCACGATCGCCAAATAATCTTCCCGCAGTCGCAATGTGGATAGTCCGATCAGCAGCCCTAATCCAGCCGCCAAGACTGCCCCAATCAACGCTGCCAGAATGAGCGGTACTCCCCTTAAACTCAATAGCACGGTGGTGTATGCCCCAACCGTCATAAAAGCAATGTGACCAAAATTAATTAGCCCTGTGAAACCCCATTGCAAATTTAAGCCCAAGCTGAACAGCGCAAAGGTTGCCGTAAAGATGATGAGCGAGACAAGATAGCCAGGTGTAAAGAACAGCAGAATGCCGCTGAAATCGAACATGGACACTATTAGCAAAGGGCGATTGAATCGTATCGTATCAGGCAAGTTGAACCAGTAGCGATACATTTTATACGTAGCAGTGGGGAGTGGAGGGGTGGGGAGTGGGGAGTGGGGAGTGGGGAGTGGGGAGTGGGGAGTGATTTCAAGTTGATCCTGACCGCTGACCGCTGACCGCTGACCGCTGACCGCTGACTGCTGACCGCTGACCGCTGACCGCTGACCGCTGACTGCTCGATCGACTCAAAACGCAAAACTTTCCCCCTTCTTGCGCGACTTTACTTATTTCTTTCCAAAACCTCACATTCCTAGCCCCACACCCCGATACACTAAACAGTGACGAACGTTAAGAGGCGTGAACCCCGCTATGGATGCTGCTGCACTCTGGCAACGTTACCAGGACTGGCTTTACTATCACGATGGTTTAGGACTGTACTTAGACATCAGCCGAATGCGGTTTGATGATGTCTTTGTGGCGACCATGCAGCCCAAATTTGAACAGGCATTTAAGAACATGGCGGCATTGGAAGGAGGCGCGATCGCCAACCCCGACGAAACCCGTATGGTGGGTCATTACTGGTTGCGCGATCCCGACCTGGCACCCACGCCAGCGCTCAAGCAAGAAATTACTGGGGCGCTTGACCAAATTGAAGCGTTTGCCCAAAAGATTCATGCAGGCGATATTCGTCCACCACAAGCGACCAAATTCACCGATATTCTCTCGATCGGCATTGGCGGTTCAGCATTGGGTCCCGAATTTGTCGCTGCGGCACTGGCACCTGAGCAGCCACCGCTAGCGATTCACTTTTTTGATAATACTGACCCGGATGGCTTCGATCGCACCTTTGAGCGTTTGGGCGATCGTCTCAGCAGCACACTGGTCATCGTCATCACCAAATCCGGCGGCACACCCGAAACCCGCAACGGTATGCTTGAGGCAAAGAAAGCCTTCGCAGACAAGGGCTTAGACTTTGCCAGACAGGCGGTTGCAATCACCCTGCCTGGTAGCAAAATGGATGACCTGGCGCGATCGGAAGGCTGGCTGGCAACGTTCCCCATGTTCGACTGGGTGGGCGGACGCACCTCAGAGCTTTCGGCTGTCGGATTGCTCGACGCAGCCCTGCAAAGCATTGACATCCGCAGTCTGCTGGCAGGAGCAAAAGAGATGGATACTGCCACTCGTGCGCCACAGCTAAAAACAAATCCGGCTGCGTTGTTGGCACTTGCCTGGTACTTTGCAGGCAACGGCAAGGGCGAAAAAGATATGGTGGTGCTGCCCTATAAAGACAGCCTGCTGCTGTTTAGCCGTTACCTTCAGCAGTTAGTGATGGAGTCGTTGGGTAAAGAAAAAGACCTGGATGGCAAAACGGTCTATCAGGGCATTGCGGTTTACGGCAACAAGGGTTCGACTGACCAACATGCCTATGTGCAGCAGCTACGCGAAGGCGTGCCAAACTTCTTTCTCACCTTTATCGAAGTACTGAAAGATCGTGACAAGCCATCCATTGAAGTGGAACCCGGTGTGACGGCTGGAGATTACCTTTCCGGGCTGCTCCAAGGTACCCGGCAAGCGCTCTACGAAAACCAGCGCGATTCCATCACGGTCACCATTCCTGAAGTTACTCCCAGACAGGTAGGAGCCTTGATCGCACTGTACGAAAGAGCCGTGGGTTTCTATGGCTTTCTCGTCAATATCAATGCCTACCACCAACCAGGGGTAGAAGCTGGAAAGAAAGCAGCAGCAGCAATCTTAGAACTACAGATGGAAGTAGTAGAAGCGCTGGAGCAGGAAGGAGCGCCGCTCTCTCTGACAGCATTAGCAGCAAAAATCGGTGCATCTGACCACACTGAGACGCTTTACAAGATTGTGCGTCACCTCTCTGCCAATGAGCGAAATGTTTCGTTGGAAGGCAATCCCGGCGATCCCTCTAGCTTGAACGTACGCCTTCGCTAAAATTGCTCTCACTCGGATGGAATGAGCGATCGCCCGCAGGCTTTTACAAATTTCTGTTAGCGATCGCTCATCAATGCCACACAGACACGGACAAAACCGATATATTTTAGTTTTGATAGCGCTTTCTAAAAAATGTAATGTTTAAGACTTAGACACACTAGCAGCAGCTCTTGTATGCCTCTCACAATCCTTGTTGCTGATGATGACTTAGGAACACGTCTGTCGATCAGCGATTATCTGGAGACGATCGGCTATCTGGTTGTCACTGCTGAAAATGGTCGAGAGGCGCTCAAGCTGGTTGAAGACTATCAGCCCCATCTCGTTGTCACCGACATCACCATGCCGCAGATGGATGGCTACGAGCTAGTAAGCCGTATTCGGCAGCGCCCTACTTCACGCTTGTTGCCTGTAGTGTTTTTGACGGCACGCAACGACACGCAAGAGCGTATTCGAGGCTATCAGGCAGGCTGTGACGTGTATCTCTCCAAGCCGTTTGAGCTGCAAGAGCTAGGAGCAGTCGTACGAAATCTGCTGGAGCGACTGCAATTGATTGAGCTGGAGTGGCGCTTTGCAAGGGGGAATGCAGAGCGCTTGCGTGATGTTGAACGTACGGAGCGATCGCGATCGTCCCAGGCAACTCACAACGACAATCACACGGCAGCGCAGAACGCGGCGTTAACTATCGTTGTTGCAGCGCTAAACCTCACTCAACGCGAACGCGAAGTCCTCAAAGTGCTATCGGACGGGCAATCAAATATGCAAATTGGTGAACATTTGCACCTCAGCCCACGCACCGTCGAAAAATACGTCAGCAGCTTGCTGCGCAAAACCGATACCAACAACCGCGCTGAACTGGTGCGGTTTGCGATGGATCATCATTTGGTGGAGTGAGGTGGAAGGCAGAAGGTGGAAGGCAGGAGGGAGCGGTCAGCGGTCAGCGGTCAGCGGTCAGGATCAACTCGAAATCACTCCTCACTCCTCACTCCTCACTCCTCACACTCCCACTGTCAACGTCCAACTATTCAGCGTCCCCGTGTCGCCTTCGGCGGCATCGACAATGCGCAGTTGCCAACGTCCCTGAACGGGTTGGTTCAAGAAGCGCCTGAGTAGTGCTGTCGTTTGCAGTGTGTAAGTGGTCTGAAGGCGGGTGCTGCGTCCAAGGGTGCGGCTTTGCAGCAAAACGGTTTGATTGCTGGGTGAGGTCAGGCTGATTTGTAGATCACCGAGAAAACTATGGTCGATCGCTACGCTGATTTGAATCGATCGTACGGTGCCAGTCTCCGTGATCTGAATCGTGCTGGTTAATCCCTGGGGATTGTGATCGGGAATGGCGCTGCTGGTCGTGTTTTGCTGCTGGATCTGGCGAGAGGGAGCGATCGCTGCCATTGCCTGTCGCTGCACGGCTGCCTGAACCGCTTTGGCAGCATTCACTTTACCGTAGCCAAACCAGTCGCACCGTCCCCCTGCCTCATACGTACCTTTGCGGAAACCAAACTGCGGATCGGGGTTGGAGTCCACAATTTTGTCTGCGGTTTGCTGTAGCAGTTGCTTAACCTCTGTTGCTGTCAAATCAGGGTTTGCCGATAGCACCAGCGCTGCAACTCCTGCCACCAACGGACAAGCGCTGGATGTACCACCAAAATCGATCGCAATATTATCGGGAGCATAGCCTGCTGCACCCACGCGATCGGTCGTCACAATGCCCAATCCAGGCAACGCGCCTCTGACTTGCGGTGGCGTAAAAACATAGCCGATATCCTGAAGACCGATACCCGGTGGTGCGTTGTTGCTGGGCGCACAAACGGAGATTTCTGCGCCCCAGTTGCTGTATGCCGCTTTTTTATTAAGGCTAGTTGAAGCGGCAACTGTGATGATATCGGGATGCACGGTAAAGCCTCCTAACCAGGCAGTATCACCGCTCAAGGCATTGTTAGTCCAGCCGCTTTCATTGATGGTGCCGTTGGTCGGGCGGTTAGCGTTTCCAGCAGCGAACACAATTACGCAGCCTTTGCCGTTGCGCCCAGTGGTGGCAGCTTGAGTGAGGGCGGCACGCTGTCGGAGTGAGAGTGGGAAGTAGACAGCCGCGGGTCCCCAGCTACAGGAAATGACCGATGCACCTTTTGTGGCTGCCCAGCCGAACAAGTCTTCGATCGTCTGATCATCCAAAAAGCCCGTTGTGCGAATGGGCATGAGGGCGCAACCAGGAGCCACTCCAACGGCTCCCGCGCCGTTTTCTTCAGCGGTAGAAACTCCTGCACAGGCGGTACCGTGATTGTCATCGGGATCACCGGGCAGTGGCAGAAAGTCATTCTCCTTGAAGTCACGCGGGGCAACGATTTTGCCAATGCCCTGAAAGTCCGGATGGGTGAGGTCTACAGAGTCATCCATGACAGCGATCGTGACCGATCGAATGCCTCGCGTAATATCCCACGCTGTCTCGGCGAAAACATGAGAATTGAGAGCCAGATCAGCGCCGCCGTTGTGGTTAAGATGCCACTGCTTGGGATAAATGGGGTCACGAGGACGATAGTGATCTTGCGTCCGCACAATAATGTTTGGCTCAGCGGTCAGTACCTCCGATCGCTGCATCAGGCGATTGGCAATTTTAAGCGGATTTTCTTGAGCGCTAGTAGTGGTTTCAAACACAAAGGTGTTCGGCACGCCTGCGATCGGCTTCACCTGGCGTAACCCTATCGGTGTAGTGATTTGCGCGATCGCGTCTGGTGTGACTGAGGGCGCAAACTGAATCGTCATTTGATCCGTTAAATACAGCCGCGATGCCGGATCGTCCTTGAGTTGATAGACATGACTGGCGTAGTTGACGGCATCGGCATCTCGCACCTGCTGCATCACCGCATCACGCTGCGCTGGGGCGACCACAATTTCTGTGAGCTGAGCTGGCGCACGCTCCGGGCTGACATCTGCGGGCAGCGGTTGAAGGAGATTTGCGATCGCCGCTTGATCTGTGGCGTTGACCGTAAAGCGATCGTCCACTTTTTCCAGCAACAGTTCTTCGCCACCGCGCTGCAACACTTTATTGATGCTTGACTCAGGCATGGCTGCGCCCTGAGTACCTTGCGCTGAGTTTGCTGGCGTTTGATTCGTCATTGAAACACCTCATTGAGACGAAGGGTGCAGGCTTAGAGGACGGTGCCTAGTCGCTAACGACTACTCAGGCGTAGAGTTACCCTGCAATGGTAATATACTCACAGTTTTGATACAGTTGTGTTTCTTCTGTTTTCTACACTTTCTATTTCTGCAATAAGGGCTAGAGCTGACTCATGGAACTCTTTGGAACTACTCGTTTCCGCACTGCGGGGATTCTCTCCCTTTCTCTGTTGGCTGCTGCCGTACTGCTAAAGCCTGCAAGCGGTTTTGCTCAAGCGTTGCCATCCAGTCCCGATCGGGCGCAGCCGATCAACCCGAACGACCCAAGCGTTTTGAAACCAACCGATCAAGATGCCGGACTGCTCAGCCAACAGGGTGGCAAGCGCCTGATGGATGAAGCGGACAAGGCTGTGTCGGCTCAAAACTACCCGAACGCGATCAAAAAACTTCAGGAAGCGCGGCAAGTCTTCAACCAGTTGTCTAACTTTTATCAAGACCTGGCTGGCAGCTTTTCCGGCATTGACAACCGCATTGCCGATACTCAACGACGCAAAGCGCTGGAGTCTGCTGAAATGCGTGACCAGGCGACGTATCAACTGGCTCTCGTACATCGTGCTCAGAACCAGCCTGAACTAGCAGTACCGCTGCTTGTGCAAATCATTCGCAGTCAACAGCCAACCCGTAACCTGGGACAAAAAGCGTATCAGCAGCTCCTGGAGTTGGGTTTTGTAGATGCGCCTTACCCTCGTCCTCGCGCTGACCAGCCGAGCGCGGCACCGCGCTAGTAGGTGTTTATAGAAGAGGGCAGGCGATCGTATCTCTCTCCAAACGAATGAAACTCAGCTTGACACTGAACGTTAAACTGGAGCTATGAATATTAGTAGCGGTCAAGGAGAGCACATGATTAGCCCCGATCAGGTTGAAACCATGATCAAAGCTGAACTGCCCGATGCCCAGGTGCAGGTCTTGACAAATGACGGTGAACACTACGAAGTGACCGTTGTGTCATCTCAGTTTGACGGCAAACGCCTGGTGCAGCAGCATCAGTTGGTGAATAAGGCAGTCCAGCAGCATTTACTCAGCGGGGCAATCCACGCAATGGCAATTAAGACGTATACCCCTCAAGCTTGGGCGATCGCCAGCCAAGCGGTCTGAAATTGTGTCAAGCTCGGCTCTTTTGGCTCCACTTCTTTCGCACACCTCACCCCTCCAAACCTATGACTCCTGAAACCCAAACGCGGCTCGAAACCCTCATCAACCACAATAAAATCATGGTCTTCATGAAGGGCAACAAGCTTATGCCCCAATGTGGCTTCTCCAACAACGTTGTGCAAATCCTCAACACGCTCGGCGTTCCCTTCGAGACAGTGGATGTCCTCGCAGATGAGGAGATTCGTCAGGGCATTAAAGAATACTCTAGCTGGCCCACCATTCCCCAGGTCTATGTAGACGGTCAATTTGTCGGCGGCTCTGATATTTTGATTGAGCTGTACCAAAAAGGCGAACTGCAAGAAATGGTCGAAGTCGCAATGGCTTCCTAACATTTCGTTGGGCAGTGCCTTCGCCAGCAAAGCCAATTGTTTTTGGAAAGACTTTAGAGGTTAGGTCAATTGTTAGACCTGACCTTTTTGCATTTATGTGGCTCTTTGAAAAGCTTAACTACTTCATTGGCTGCAATCTCACCAGATACTATTTTTAATGGCTGAAGGTCATGATGGTAAAACAGAAACCCGCATTCCGGCTTGACAAGTTTTTCCGGATGTACGTAATTGGATTCATTTTACTGATGTTTGGGTGTACTTATGGCAAATGGGAGTTTCTTTCGTGGCTGTATGCGTCTGAGTTCTCTCCTGCGATCAAACAAGCCTCTGATAATGGATGTTTGATTGGCTATGCAAGAACTATCAAAGTGATAGATTACAGTCAGAATTCCGCCCTGATTTGGTTTAAGGACGAGAGTGGCAATACCTGGTTTGGCAGACCCTGGCGATCGTCTAAGCAGCCTAATTGGCAGTTCGAGAAAACCAGTTCCGAGAAGATAGAAGGCTCCTCCAGTAAATATTGTGCTGTTGAAATAATTAACAGTCAAATTGGTGGCTCTGCCGATGGTCACTTCTGGTATAATTGATAGCTTCAAGTAGGCTTGCCTGAATTTGTAAGTGCGATTGCTCTTTTACAGAGAGTCTTACACCGTATCCAAATACAATCATTCCCCTAGAGTTGATGCTATGTCAGCAGTGACGGCTGAAAAAACCTCATCCTACCTTTCTAGCTGAGGCGATCCGGGTGCAGGAACCGGAGGGCGAGGCGATGGATTGGGGCTTTGCAACACGGTAAAGGCGATCGACCAACCAATGACAATGCCTAACCCACCGAAACGAACTATTTGCCAAAATGGTTCCCGCAGACTGCCCCAGGAAAATAGTTTACTTTCCAGGTTTACTTCCAGTTCGTCAATCTGCGCTTGAAGATGGGTTAACTCGGCTTTGAGGTCTGGGGCGGACGATCGCTGCATTTGCCGTTTAAGCTGCTCCTTACGCTCCTGAAGTTGTGCCTGCGTTTGCTCATCCTGCTGCACCTGCGTATAGCGCTCTTTGAGATCATGCAGCGATCGCTCAACGGCTGCTAACTCTTGCTCGAACGTTTCCAACAGCGGTACGTCATGATCGTGATTGGAGGCAGAATCAGGCGATGGTGGCGGCAGCGGCATAACGGCAGTAGTAGAGTAGAGATACCCTTGATTATGCCCACGATCGCCGCAACCGTATGCCTGATACCTCCCTTTCCACAGCGTCGTCACCAGCAGTTACCGCTACTAGCAATAGCCTGAGCCAATTTAGCGCGGCTGAACTCGCGCAAGCGTTATTGGAAAAACTTGCGATCGCCGAACGAGACTGGCATCGCCTCAAGTCCAACCGCAAGGTGCGTGCCAATGAGCAAGCCGCCGCCGCGATCGTCTTTTTGCTCAAAGATCAGCCAGAGGAAGCATTACCCAGACTTCAGCAAGCCGTCGCGTGGCTCGATCGCTCGATTTCTGCGCCACCCTGTCCATCACACGGCGATCGAGCGAGGGAATGAAGGTAAAAGGCACAAGTGAAGCGGTTATGACGTTGCTAAAGCTGTTTTGACCATCCAGCTTTTTCTGCCCTTTGCCCTCTGCCCTCTGCCTTCTCCTACCCTTCCTTCACCACCTTGACCTTCTTCCGTTCGGGTGGCATGGTGAGCGAAAACTGACCAGCCAGCTTGAGGTTCTGCTGACCTGTCTGGGTGGATGCTTCTAAGGGCGCATTACGGGCAGGAGATTGCGCTTGGATGGCTTCACTAATGGGGTGGTGCAACAGGGTAAGCAGACAGGAACAACCTGTGAGGAGCAGCAAATCCAATTCTTTGCTTAACAGTCGCCGCTGCGTTTTGCGGACGGGAAAACCGGAAATGGTTTGCTTCAGTCGGGTGCGCGTCATAGGGTTGCAACGGTTGATAACGGATAGAAGGCTTGGACTTCTCAGTATACCCAAGTCGATCGCAAGCCTGTCTAGCTTAGACGGATTGGGGTATGAACCTGTTCCTGGTATGGAGTCGTCCTATTTGGCTTTTAGCGGTCAGCTTTCAGCCGTCAGCTTTCAGCTTTAAATCCTACGCTGACCGCTCTTAAGAACGGTTCATGGTATGGAGTAGTCCTACTTAGCTTTCAGCCGTCAGCTTTCAGCTTTCAATCCTGCGTTGACCGCTGACCGCTGACCGCTCTTAAGAACGAGTCATATCACGCATCGCCCCTCGCGCCATTGCTGCGATCGCCTGATCGTTGGCTTTTGGTAGATGGTAATATTTGCCGCCTGCTTGCTGCGCCAGTTCCTTGGCAAAACCAGTGGAAATAAATTTGTTTTCGGTGTCAATAACGAGTAGCTGAATGCCAAGAGCGCGAATTTTGGCAGCAATGTCGAGCAGTTCGGCTTTGATGTCAGGCTTTTCATCGGGTGGAATGGTCTCACCGAGCGATCGTGCCAGCGGTACATTCCCGCGACCATCAGTAATGGCAACCACCACCACTTGCCCGATATCGCCCGACTGTCTGGCGTTCATGCCCACTCGTACTGCCTGAGTTAGCCCGTGTGCCAAGGGTGAACCGCCTCCGCAGGGCATGCGATCGAGTCGTCGTTTTGCAGCTTCGATCGAGCGGGTGGGCGGCAGCAAAATCTCTGCCTGTTCGCCCCGAAACGGAATCAACGCGACCTGATCGCGGTTCTGGTATGCCTCAGTCAGCAGCCTCAGCACGGCACCCTTTGCTGACTGCATCCGGTTGAGCGCCATCGAGCCAGACGCATCCACAACGAAGACAACGAGCGCTCCGGCTTTGCGCGCTAAGCGTTTGGCACGAATGTCTGCTTGCTCGACGAAGACGCGTTTGGGGGGAGGGGATGGGAGTGGGGAGTAGGGAGTGGCGAGTGGCGAGTAGGATGTCGAGTTGGATGCAAGCTGACTGCTGACTGCTGACTGCTGACCGCTGACCGCTGACTCCTCTCTCCTCGCCCGTCGCCCTTTCTGATAGGGAGCCGCAGCTCTCAGTGTGGCATCAACAGCGATGCGGCGTGCCTTTCCTTTGGGTAGCATGGGTTTGACATAGCGACCGCGATCGTCCGAGAAGATAATGGCACGGCTACCGGATTTGCCCTGTCGGGTTGCTGACTGGGCAAAGTAGAGGACGGACGGATCGAGGATTACGCCTTCGGGATCGAAGATGAATTCTTCAGGAATAGCGGGTGTTTCTGGTTCTGGCTTGTCTTGATCCTGATCATCGTCGTCGCGATCGTCCTGCTCCTGCTCTGTCTCGTCTTCTGGTTCCTGCTGGCTCTGAGGGGGGGGGGGCGGCGGCGGCGGTGCTTCAGGAGGCGTTTGTATAATGGTCGATCGCGGCACGATGACCAATTCAACGGCACGTCGTAAATCGTCTGCGGTTACGTCTGTACGACCATCTAACGCAGCATGAGCTTTGGCAACGCGCACGGCAAATAGTTCGGCTCGATGCCCCATCACACCGCCACGAATTGCTTCATTCACCAGATAACCCACTTGCTCGGAGGTGATCTGCACGTCTCTGAGCCATTCTCGCGCCAGCACAATTTGAGTCTTGAGCGAGTCGATGTCGTCGGTGTATTGAGTCAAAAACGTCTGTGGTGAGTCGGTGTAACGAGTGGCTTGCTCGACCGCAAGTACACGATCGTCTAAACCCAGCACCATGTCAGCAGAAAGGGCGATCGCAATCCGGTCTAGTAGATGTTCGCGCAAGTCTCCTTCTTCTGGATTGTAGGTAGCTACCAGCAGCGGTTTGCAGGGATGCTGAAAGCTAATGCCTTCGCGCTCGATCTGGTTCCGTCCATCCGTCAGCACCGACAGCAGTAAATTTGCCGCCTGGTCATCCAGTAGATTGATTTCGTCAATGTAAAGTACGCCTCGATGCGCTTCTGCCAGCAGTCCGGGCTGAAATACCGTCTCGCCCCGCTTAATTGACTGGGTGACATCCACTGAACCCAACAGCCGATCTTCTGTAATGCCCAGAGGAATTTGTACAAAGGGCGCGGGAATCACTGCTGTAGGAAAGGCTAAAATATCAAGGCTAAAGTCTAAAACAGGTTCCATACTTAGCCTTGAGCCTTCATCCTTTATCCTTTCAATGGTCTCGTCGTCCCACTCTTCGGGATGCAGTGGATCGCTGTTAAGGGAGCCTTCGACAATTTCGATCGGCGGCAACAGTGCATGAAGTGCCCGTGCCATGACCGATTTGGCAGTACCTCGACGACCGGCAATGACCACACCGCCCAAGCCTGGATCGACGGCTGCCAGCAGTAGGGCGAGTTTGATGGCTTCCTGACCCACAACGGCAGTAAGGGGAAAAGCAAGCGGTATGAATGGGGTCGTAAGTGCAGGCATGAATGGGGGTTGAAAAAGGTTCTAGTGCTTGCGGGACGGGCAACTGGTTGGCGAAAAAACGCTCTAGATTTAGGCTTTTGAAGCGCCTGGAGTGACTGTCTAGAGTCCAATCAGCAACCAGCATTTCTAGCCTAACGGAGTCTTGCTCCATCACCGCAATAATCTGAAGAAAAAGTGCTCCCTTTTTGGCTCAGGCTGCTACTATTGTCTCAAAATCTCCATCTGTCCCCAGCTTCGCTACATTTGTTGGCGGCAGGTGGGTCACAAAAGGAATTTTTGATCATGGAAGAGTTACTGACCCAGGCGACGGTTGCGATCGAATTGTTGAGTTTCAGTTACGTTGCAGGTTCGCTTGCTTTGTATACCCATCAGCGGTTCACCCATCCCGTTCAGTTAAAGTCCAAGTCCAGATCCAAGCACATCTCAACGCCATCGACCCGAATTGTTGAACCAGTCCCACCAGCGAAGCGATCGCTCTCGCCAGTAGAGCAGTTGCGACAGCAATGCCAGCAGGCAGGCATCAAATGGCGTGATGCACATGGGAAAAATAAGCACCTTAAAAAACACGAGATGCTTGAAGCGTTGAAGGCACTCAATGTGATTCCTATCCGACGTAGTGCCTAGCGCCTAGTTCAATCAATAAACAGCCCCAGGCAGCGATGTCTGGGGCTGTTTTGTAGAGCTTATGCAGAACCAGGTTTCTTCACGAGAAGATGTTGTTTGAGGCTCCAGGTTGGGTTCAGCCAGGTTGGGTTCAAAGTGAGTTCTCTTAAGGGGATTGCAAGAAAATAAGATACCTGTGGTTTGGGTTTCGGCTACGCTCAACCCGCGATGACTGAAGGTTGAGCGCCGTCAAAACCTGTCATGGGTCGGTGATTAAACCGCAAAACCCTAAACAGGCGATCGCCTCTACACAGATACCGATCGCTTGACCTGCGATTCCAAAATCACGCCATAGAGTGGGCTGGTCTGCATTAATTCGTCGTGGGTGCCTTGTGCCATCAGGCGACCTTTATCCATCAGAAAAATGCGATCGGCGTTTTGAACGGTGCTGATGCGTTGAGCGACGACGAATGAAGTGCAGGTACGCTGGTGCATCAAGTCATCTAAGGCGGCTTGAATTTGGGCGGCGGTTTGGGCATCGACGGCAGAGGTGCTATCGTCCAGGATCAGGATGCTGTAGTCAGTGAGTAGCGTACGGGCGATCGCCACTCGCTGCTTTTGCCCACCTGATAAGCCAACGCCACGTTCACCAACGATCGTTTCGTAGCCGTCGGGTAAGCCCATGATGAAGTCGTGCATTTGAGCGGCTTTGGCAACTTCGATCACCTGCTCTAAGGAGGCATTCGGCTTAGCGTAGGCAATGTTTTCGCGGAGAGTGCCAGAGAACAATGTCGTTTCTTGAAAGACAATACCGATGCGCGATCGCAGACTTTGGAGCGTAAAATCGCGCACGTCTCGCCCATCAATGCGAATGGCACCAGTCGTGGCATCGTAAAAGCGCGGAATCAGGTTCATGATGGTGCTTTTACCTGATGCCGTCATGCCCAAGACGGCGATAAGTTCGTTCGGTCTGGTTTCAAACGAGACTCCTTTGAGCGCCTCAGTCGTAGCACCGGGATAGCGGAAGGATACGTTTTCAAAGGTCAGTCTGCCGCCGCAGGTTTCAAAGGGCACCGCATTCGGTCGATCGCGGATTTCCACTTTGGCATCCACCACTTCATACACCCGTTCAGCAGAAGCAACTGCCTGGGCGATCGCGGGTGCCGCAAAGCCAATTAACAAAATTGGCTGCAAAATCAACAACAAATAGGAGTTGAACGCGACCAGTTCGCCCACCGAAAACCGACCATCAATGACCTCTGCGCCGCCGTAGCCAAACACTGCCAGCGTGACCAAATTACTCAATAAGAAGATGAACGGAAACGTATTGCGGATGGCACGGATGGTTTTCATATTTGCCCGTACCAGCGCATCATTCATCGACGTGTAGCGCGTTGTTTCAGTAGACTCGCGCACAAACGCTTTCACGACGCGAATGCCCACCAGATTTTCTTGCAGGATGGCGTTGAGGTCGCCCAGTTGCTCTTGCACCTGCTTAAAGAGCGCTCCATTGCGAGTGAGAAAGTTTGCTAGTAGAAAACCCGCCATCGGCACGACGGTCAGCGTAATCAACGCCAGCTTCCAGTTCATGACCAGCAGAATGACAGCGATCGCCACCAGCGTGACGATTGAGTTAATGACCTGGATTAAACTGGTGCTGAGAAAGGCGCGAATCTGCTCAATATCATTGGTCACGCGAGTCAGCAGTTGCGACGTTTGCGACTGGTCGTGATAGCTAAAGCTGAGGTTTTGGATCTGACTAAAAATCGTGTTGCGTAAATCGTAGGCAACACCTTGAGAGGCGGCTTCAGCCCAATAGCTTTGCCCAAAGTTGAACAAACCACGACCGATCGCCGCAACCACCAGCCAGCCAGCACTGGAGAGCACGATCGACAGGTTCTGCTTCGCAATGCCTTGATCAATGCCCCAGCGAAACAGTTGAGGCGTAACTGCACTCGCTACAGTGAGCAGTAACAGGCTGCCCAGTGCGCCCAGAGCCGTCCAGACGTAGCCGCGCAAACTGCCCAACACGCGCCAGATGGGCTGTATGGATGACGGTTCTCGAAGCTCTGCTTGCTGTACCAAAGTCATTACCGCCTCATGCTTGGCGTATCTACTCTTCCGTCAAGATTGTAAGCCGTCTTTCTTCTCTGCATCAATGTGCAAATTCGCCTCACTTAAAATCTCCGACTTTTGAAGAAGTCGGGGATGTTGTGTTCACAAAAATTTGTCTTGCGCTAAATAACTAGAAAATTACCGCCATTTGGCTCCTGTTTCAAAGCTTTTGGGTTTACTTTGGTTAGAAGAAGTGACCTAGCAAGTCCTTATTTAGGTTTATCACTTGACGTAAGGGCTTTGCGGTTTAATCACCGACCAATGAACCAGGTTTCGACGGCGCTCAACCTTCAGTCATCGCGGGTTGAGCGTAGCCGAAACCCAAACCACTGGTATCTTGTTTTCTTGCAATCCCCTAACCGTCTCTTTCTCGGAAAAAACTGTGTCAGACGTTACTTCAATGTTGGACGCTATCCAGGCTCTTTTCACGACCGGATCGTTTATTCCGCATGGGCACTGCTACCTTTGGCAGCCTGAATTGGTGGCGCTGCACATCCTTTCAGACGCGGTGATTGCGATCGCCTATTACTCCATTCCGATCGCGTTACTCTACTTCGTCCGCAAACGGCAAGATTTACCCTTTAGCTGGATCTTCCTGCTCTTTGGAGCCTTCATCATCGCGTGTGGCACTACGCATATTCTGGAAATCTGGACGCTCTGGTACCCCGTCTACTGGTTGTCAGGCACCATCAAAGTAGCGACAGCAACCATCTCTCTGATTACGGCGCTGGAGCTGATACCGCTGTTGCCCAAAGCACTCTCTTTACCCAGTCCTGCACAACTGGAGGCGGCAAACCGAGAGCTAGAGCGCGAAATTGCTGAGCGCAAGCAAATTGAAGCCGCCCTTCGAGCCAGTGAAGCCCGCTATCGCGCGATCGTCGAAGATCAGACAGAACTGATCGCCCGCTTCAAACCAGATGGCACGCTGACCTTTGTGAATGAAGCCTATTGCCGTTACTTTGGACGGCAGAAAGAGGACACGATCGGCACTTCTTACAAGCCCTTTGTGGTTAAGGAAGACGATGAACAGATCGAACGTACCTTGCAGTCAATGAACCAGGAGCACCCGATCGCCACGAACGAAAACCGAGTTCTGGTTGCCGGACAACGGCGCTGGACGCAGTGGAACAATCGAATGTTGTTTGACGAGCAAGGTCAGTTCGTCGAGTATCAGTCTGTCGGGCGCGATATCACTGACCTCAAACAGGCAGAAGCGGCACTGCAAGAGAGCCAGCGATTTGCTCAAAAAATCGCTGACACTAGCCCAGCCGTGATCGATGTATTCGACCTGGCTAAGCAAGACAGCATCTACGTGAATCGTGAGCTTGGAGAGCACCTCGGCTATACCGTGGATGAGATTCAGGCGATGCAGCCCACCTTCCTGCAAACCGTCATGCACCCAGACGACTTTTTACAGAGATACGTAGATCTTAGACGCTGGAATACGGCAAGCGATGGCGCGATCCTCGGTACTGAGTTGCGGATGAAACACCGTAATGGCGAGTGGCGCTACTTCCAACGCCAGGAAACGCTGTTTGCCCGCAACCCGGATGGCTCAGCGCAACAAATTCTGGGTGTTGCGGTCGATATTACAGCCGCAAAACAGTTGGAGGAGCTGCGTCAGGCAGAAGAGCGGTTGCAGGCTTCGTTGGGCGAAAAAGATGTACTGCTGAAGGAAATTCATCACCGAGTCAAAAATAATTTGCAGATTGTTTATAGCTTGCTCCGTCTGCAACAACGGCGAGTGAAAGACAAACAGGCAACCGACATTTTGCTAGAAAGCCAAACTCGCATTAAATCGATCGCGCTCGTGCATGAAAAACTGTATCGCTCTGAAGATTTGGCACACATTAACTTGAGCCATTATGTGCCAAATCTGGCAGCCAGCCTGTTTAGCTCTTACAACATCAACTCCAATGCCATTACGCTTAAAACGTGTATTGATGATGTTTCGCTCGATATTGATGCGGCAATTCCCTGTGGCTTAATCATTAATGAATTAGTTTCTAATGCGCTGAAATACGCGTTTGCTGATCAACCCGGCGAAATTGCGATCGAGCTGCATCGGCAGGGCAACCATACCATCGTGCTCACAGTGCGTGATAACGGCATTGGGATGCCAGCGGACTTTGCATTCGCTCAAGTCAATTCGTTGGGATTAAAACTAATGAAAGATTTGGTCAACCAATTAGAGGGCACGATCGAGCTTAACCGCGATCGTGGCACAGAATTCAGAATTACCTTTGTTGGGAGTAAAGCATGATGACCGCTCCGGCTCCAACGCCCAATGTAGAAAAGGTTCAGATTCTGATCGTTGAAGATGAAAGCATTATTGCTGCCGACATTAGGGATTGTTTAGAAAACTTGGGTTATGCGGTGGTAGATATTGCCACTTCGGGCGAAATGGCAGTGCAGCTTGCGCGCACCACAAATCCTAACATCGTGCTGATGGATATCCGGCTGAAGGGCGAAATGGACGGCATTCAGGCAGCACAACAAATCTGGGAGCGCTTACATATTCCCGTAGTGTATGCGTCAGGCTATTCCGATCGCAGCACGATCGAACGAGCTAAAGTAACGGGTCCGTTCGGTTACGTCCTCAAGCCAATCGAGGAACGTGAACTGTATGTTGCGATCGAAACTGCACTACAGCGCCATCGACTGGATCAGGAGCTAGAACGGCGCGAACAGTGGTTATTCAACATCCTGCGATCGATCGGTGATGGTGTCATTGTGGTTGACGCTCATAGCCGCGTCAAATTTATCAATTTTGCGGCTGAAGTGTTAACTGGCTGGCGGCAGGAAGAGGCGATCGGTCAGAACATCACCGACGTTTTCCACCTGATCCATGAAGATACTCAATGCCTATTACCCAACCCTACGACTGACGTACTGCAAACGGGCAACGTTACTTCGTTGGCAGACAGAACGCTGCTGTGTTCCCGTACGGGTCACACCATTCCGATTGCAGATAGTATTGCGCCGTTTCGTGATGAAGCAGGCACCATCACCGGAGCGGTTTTAGTCTTCCGCGACATTACCGAGCGGCGGCAGGTAGAAGAACGCAATCTGGCGATCGCCCGGGCAGTGCAGCTAGAGGCACAAATGACGGAACTTCAAACCATCAATCAACTTAAAGATGACTTCTTGAACACGGTTTCTCACGAACTGCGAACGCCACTCACCAACATCAAAATGGCAATCCGCATGTTGGAAATTTCCTTAAGTCAACAGGGTTATCTCATAGAGAGCACCGATCCTAACCAAACCGTTCGTTATCTCACGATTTTGAGCGATCAGTGTAACCGCCAGTTGAGCCTGGTGAATGACTTGTTGGATTTACAACGGCTCAACGCTGACGCATACACGATCGACCTGACGACCGTTCACCTGCAAAGCTGGCTACCCGAACTACTAGAAACGTTTCAGGAACGCGCACTCAATCAGCAGCAACAGCTACAGATGACGGCTGCCTCTAACCTGCCGCCGATCGTGACAGATGCCTCTGCCCTCAGTCGGGTGCTGACAGAATTACTGAATAACGCGGTCAAGTATACGCCTGACAATGAGCAAATTAGCCTCGCTGTGCAGCTAATCGAAAATGCCCTATCAACCACCGTACCGACGATTCAAATGCAGGTTTGTAACTCTGGCGTTGAAATTCCGGCAACTGAACTCCCTCGCATTTTTGATCAGTTCTACCGCATTCCTAGCGCCGATCGCTGGCGGCAAGGAGGAACAGGACTAGGACTGACGCTGGTAAAGAAGTTACTCAACCATTTGGGCGGTTCCATTCAGGTCACGAGCGGAGAAGGACAAACCTGCTTTACAGTCGAGCTGCCTGTTGACTTGACCAACGCACCCGCAGGTTGACAGGAAGACTATCGGCAGGGGAGGCGGAGGCAGTAGTGGAAGCAAGGGAGCGCAATGCAGCGCCTCTTCAAAAGGGTCAAAATCCTACAGCGCTCAACCTGAGCCTCTTGCTTTTCTCCCTTTTCCCCTTCAGCCTCCCCTGCTCCCGTGCCTCCTCCGCCCCCTCTACTGCGTTGTCAGCACTTCCGACGATAGGCGGTTGAATGCTAGTCGCTCATTCTCCACATCCACAAAGATGGTGTCGCCGTTGGTAAATTCCCCACGGAGGATCGCCTTGGCAATCTGCGTTTCGAGTTCACGCTGAATGGCACGTTTGAGTGGACGGGCACCAAAGACAGGGTCGTAGCCGACTTCCACGAGAAAGTCCAATGCGCTGTCAGAGAGCTTGAGAGACATTTTGCGATCGTCCAACCGCTCTGCCAGTCGCAATATCTGAAGCTTGACGATTTGCCGTAGCTCCGATCGCTGTAGCGCATGAAAGATGATGATCTCGTCGATTCGGTTGAGAAATTCGGGGCGAAAGCTAGTACGCATTGCCTCCATCACGCGCGATCGCATCTCGTCGTAGCGATTATCGTCACCCGCAACGTCCAGAATGTACTGCGAACCGATATTGCTGGTCATAATAATGACAGTGTTTTTGAAGTCCACCGTGTGCCCTTGAGCATCGGTCACGCGTCCATCATCCAGAATTTGCAGCATCACGTTGAATACATCCGGATGCGCTTTCTCGATTTCGTCGAACAGAATCACCGCATAGGGACGACGACGGATCGCTTCCGTCAACTGTCCGCCTTCGTCGTAACCTACATACCCTGGAGGTGCACCGATCAAGCGTGAAACCGACTGCTTCTCCATATACTCAGACATATCGATACGAACCAGCGCGTCTTCCGTGTCGAACAAGTAAGCAGCGAGTGCCTTGGCAAGTTCGGTTTTACCAACACCAGTCGGTCCTAAGAAGATAAAGCTAGCAGTGGGACGGTTGGGGTCTGCTAAGCCAGCGCGCGATCGCTGAATCGCATCTGCCACAGCCGTAACCGCTTCTTCCTGTCCAATCACGCGCTTGTGCAGGTCATCTTCTAAATGCAGGAGTTTCTGCATTTCCGATTCCACCAGTTTGCTGATGGGAATGCCCGTCCACTTCGAGATAATTTCAGCAATGTCAGACTCAGTGACTTCTCCACGCAGTAGAGATATACCGTGAGTTTGTGACTGATTGAATTTATCCTGCGCTTTTTGAAGTTGCTCCTGAAAGTGGGGCAACCGACCGTGTTGGATCTCAGATGCACGGTTCAGGTCATAACTTGGACTTTGGGGACTTTCGACTTGCTCAAGCTCGGTCTTAAGCTGAGCGATTTCTTCACGCAGCTTTTGGATTCGATCACTCGACTCTTTCTCTGCTTGCCATTGAGCATTTAGGGTGTGCTGCTCCTCTCGCAGATCAGCAAGCTCTTTCTCTAACCGCTGACGCCGCTCCACCGAACCATAGTCAATCGCGCCTTTAAGAGACAGGATTTCCATCTCCAATTGCGTAATGCGACGATCAATGATCTCAAGCTCCTCCGGTTTTGAAGTCTTCTCCATCTTCAGCTTTGAAGCCGCCTCATCAACCAAATCAATGGCTTTATCAGGCAGGAAACGATCGCTGATATAACGAGAAGAAAGGGTGGCTGCGGCAACCAAGGCATTGTCTGAAATCGTGACGCTGTGGTGTGTCTCATAGCGATCCTTCAAGCCGCGCAGGATTGAGATTGTGTCTTCAACGTTCGGTTGATCGATGTAAACCTGTTGGAAGCGTCGTTCTAGCGCGGCATCTTTTTCAATGTACTTGCGGTATTCATCCAGTGTTGTCGCACCAATACAACGAAGTTCGCCCCTTGCCAGCATGGGTTTCAACAAGTTTCCGGCATCCATTGAGCCTTGTGCGGCTCCTGCTCCAACCACGGTATGAATTTCATCGATAAACAAGATGATTTGTCCCTGTGCTTCGGTGACTTCCTTGAGCACAGCTTTCAGCCGTTCTTCAAACTCACCGCGATACTTTGCTCCCGCGATGAGTGCACCCATATCCAGGGAGATTAGTTTGCGATCTTTGAGTGATTCTGGCACCTCAGCCTTGATGATGCGTTGGGCAAGTCCTTCCGCGATCGCCGTTTTACCCACGCCCGGTTCACCAATCAGCACGGGATTGTTTTTGGTTCGACGAGATAAAATCTGGATGGTGCGACGAATCTCATCATCACGCCCAATCACAGGGTCGAGTCTGCCTTCACGGGCAAACTGTGTCAGGTCGCGCCCATATTTTTCTAGGGACTCGTACTTGCCTTCTGGATTTTGGTCTGTCACCTTTTGACTTCCTCGAATCTGATCGATCGCGTTTCTAAGCTGAGTTTCATTTAGTTTAAGTTCCGCCAGCAATCCTTTACCAAAGCGATCGTCATTGGCATAGCCCAATAACAGATGCTCCACGGAAATAAACTCGTCGCCAAGCTGCTTGCGGTAGCTGTCGGCACGATCGAGCAAGCTATCCAAGCTACGTCCTAAATAAATTGATGTGCTGTTGCCAGAAACCTTGGGCTGTCTGCGAATGAACTCATCCGTACGATCGCTGACCAGTCTGACCTCTGCGCCCAGTTTATTGAAGATGCTGCTGGCAAGTCCGTCCTGTTCTAGCAGCGCCTTCATTAAGTGTTCTGATTCAATTTGCTGCTGTTGCGCCTGCTTCACAACCTCTTGTGTGCGCGCGATCGCTTCCCAGGCTTTTTCTGTAAATTGATTGGGGTTGGTTGGCTGCATGTTCCCCTCGATAAACGTTCGCTGTAGTTACTAACGTCATTGTAGAGAAGCCAGCACGATTGTTAGGGTCGGTGTTCACGCCATCTCAATGAGTATTGCCGAAACCGTAAGAGTATTTAAAGCCTCCAGTTGCTAGCATCGGCAGTCAGCCCTAAACGCAAAATTGCAACTGATAGCTACCAGGCAATCATTTAACAAACGGAGACATCATCGTAAATCTTCACAACCGCTTCAGACTCTATATATGGGGCTAGACCTTACTTTTTACTGTTGTAAACGCCAAGCGTGTAGACGATCGCCACTGCGGGCTGACGACCGAATAAAATTCTCTGTTCATTTACCAAGGATTATGGTTTAAGTGAGTGGCAAATACGTAAGATCACGATTGCAATCAGCAAACCTCACTCAACTGGGCGACCCCAGTGGGTGATGCCTTTGCAGTGGGCATTCAGTAGCATAGCGCCACGCTATACCCGTCACTGTAGCGATCGCGCACTCAAATTCGTCAACTTAACATTCAGGGGTAAAAAGTCTAGCCGTGCAATCTGACCGTAGCAACACTCAACTCATCAATTTTTTACAAAAAGAACTGGCTCTTTCAGCAGCGGCGATCGCCATGGCACTCCGTCACTCTGAGCAAGACCCCGGACCTTTGCCTATGATTCTCTGGCAGTACGGCTTGGTTTCACTGGAGCAGCTTGAGCAAATCTTCGACTGGCTAGAAGGGTAGGAGTCAGCTTTAGAAGAGAGTAGAAAGGCTAAAGGCTAAAAAGACCGATCGGCAGATCAACGTTAACTCTCTTCACTCCTGCTTTCTGCCTCTTCGCGGAAGTGAGGTGTGAGGGGTGAGGAGTAGGGAGTAGGGAGTGGGGAGTAGGGAGTGGGGAGTAGGGAGTGGGCTGAAAACCAACGGCTGAAAGCTCAACCTCCTGCCTTCTGCCTCCTGCCTCCTGCCTCCTGCCTCCTTTCCCCTACTGGCGGCTCATACGGTTTAGCAGCCAAAGCGACGCTGCAATGCCAAAAAACTGCGCCAGGATGACATTAATACTCGCTTGAACAACCAAAATGTCGAGCGGCTGAATAAACTTTGACGGATCGGTATTTACGAAGCCACCAATACCCTGATTAAACGCTTTGGCTGCCAGCAAGCCTACAGTCGCTTCTGCACCTAGCAGGGAAAGTAAGATGCCAATGAGGCTTGCAATCAAACCAGTACGCAAAACCTGAATGGTATCGGACTTGCGAGGTCGGTTGGCTGCTACGCCGTCTAGTTTGCGCCCGATCGGAATGTAGCGGAACAGCGCCCAATACATATTAAAAACCAGCACCGCGATGCCAAAGATCGTTACAAGGACACCGATCCCAGTCGTGGGGCTATTCTGGTTGGCACCGCCAGAACGACTTAGCGCACCAGCAAAAATTAAGATAACGCTCGAAACCACTGTAAGCACGAGCTGAATCCAAAGGCTAATCCAGCCTGTCATGCGAAAGGTTTTGGCAATCTCCCTTAAAGTGGGCGAGGTGGCTGACTTACCGAACATAATGCAAATGCCTGAAAGCGCACTGCTCTTAGTCTCTCATGGCAAGGCTTGATCAAGCTAGACGGTAGCAGCAACTGCTTAACTTCGATCGCGCCACTGCACGTTGGTCAAAGTCAACGCAAAAACCGGGTTTCTGCACAAAAATAAGCAGTCAGTTTTTTCGTTTACCATAGGATGCAATGAGCATTTGCGTGCGCGGGATCTGACGAGTCACTTCCTCATTCAATTCGAGTTGCTTTTATGCCTGATGAGATTCAACCACACAGTCCTGCTGTAGACCTGCCGCCTCTGCGGATTCTGATTGTCGAAGATGACCCCATGATGCAGCTAGGCTTAGAGCAATGCCTGGAAGACTACCCTCAACTGACGGTGGTCGGACAAGCCAGCGATGGCTACTTGGGCGTTGAAGCCGCACTGAAACTGAAGCCCGACATCATCGTGATGGATATTGGACTACCACGGCTGGACGGTATTGCAGCGACGCAGCAGATTAAGGCAGCCTTACCTTCTGTGCGTGTCGTGATGCTAACGTCGCACACAACCGAAACTGAAGTGATTGCAGCGCTCTCTAGCGGTGCAGATGCTTACTGCATTAAAGGCACCAACGTGGAACGCTTGTTGGCTGCGATCGCGGCTGCCCAAGAAGGCGCAACTTATCTCGATCCACAAATTGCTCGTCGTGTGATCGAACATCTCAAACCACCGACACCCACAGGTAACATTGGTCAGTTGTCTCATCGAGAGCAGGAGGTGTTGCAACTCATGGTTGAAGGTCAAAGTAATCCTGAAATTGCCGCAGCGCTTTACCTCAGCCCCAATACGGTGAAAACTCATGTTCGCGGCATTATGAATAAACTCGCTGTTGACGATCGCGTTCAGGCGGCTGTCGTTGCGCTGCGATCGGGCTTGGTCAAGTAAAGCCAGAGTCTTGTCAATCGCCTACGAACAGCTTGCAGAGCGGTATACAAGTGCACTGGAGCTGGTCTTAGTGCAGCGGCAGCCGATCAATCCAGCTAAGGAGTGCAACTCGACCATCAGTTTTCTTTCTACGACTGGTCACTTTGATAGCTGTCACCCCTCAAGCCAAACATCACGTATCATGCATTAGCCTTAGAAAGCAAAGCTTATTTCTTTCTAGGCGAACGATATTCGGATTACGATCTAGAATGAGGGTGTGCAAGCTAAAGTCCTTGTTGTCTGCCACAGAGTCTAACGTTGTCTCTGTTCATACTCTTTGCACCTCAAGTTGGACTTCTTTCGAGAAGCTCAGTTTGTTTACTAGCGATGCATGAGCAATGGAATGAGGATTCCATCATTAGCGGCTGAGAGTAAGAGTTTCTCAAGATTGCTTTCAATCATTGAGGTTCTTCACGTTTAACCCTAGCGTCCGCAGGCTCAACTGACTACAGCACCTCTTAGAACAGTGAGATCATCGACATCTAAAGGAAGGGGCTTGAGCGCCGTGTTCACAACTCACTGGATTAAAGAAACGCTATAGTCGAGGCTCAATTAACCAAACCATTGGGCTGGTTAAGTACAAAACAGGGACAATCACCAAGCAGTATAAGATTTTTACTTTGAGTGCAAATTTAATGCTTTTGGATGATGGCTGTCCTTGGGGTGTCATTGCTAGGGTATGTTTATTGTCCTCCGTTCATTCTGCACTTTCTGCAGAAAACATGAACTAACTCGTATGTCTGGATGGGAAAGATGAAGTTTGACGATATCTATCAGTTTTTTCAAGCACCGCCACCGTTTTACCTCAACAAAGAGTTAGCAGTGTGTTATGTCCTTGCCGTTTTATCGCGTGGCGATTCGTACGGTACAGAGCTGATTCAACTGCTGGAGAACGAATATCCAACTTACCGTCTCTCTGATACTGTGCTTTACAGCGCGCTGAAATTCCTAGAGGATGAGCAAATCATCGAAGGTTATTGGAAAAAGGTGGAGGGACGAGGTCGTCCTCGCCGGATGTACCAGATCAAATCTGAGATGGCGCAGCAGGCGCAGGACTTGACTCGGCTATGGTACGACTATGTCAGAAACCACAGTACTGTGGTTCACTCAAATGGGTTAGCTCCAAGTCACAATTAGCATTTAGTGTGCTTGTGATGATGTGACTGTCTTGGGTCGCGCGATCGAGTCCCCATGCTTCAGTTTTTGAGCACGCTCAGGTTCCAGATGATTAGGCTTTAGTTGTGATGATGTAGGGGGGTGACTGCTGACACTCCCCTGCTCTGACCGAATTTGTGAGACTATGACGTAAACTAAGCGGTAAGCTGTTCCAGGCAACCGTCTAAATAATGAATGTCGCTATTCTGCCGTCAACGTTCGTGCTAGCGCTGCTGATGTCGGTAGGGCTAATGTTTTTTATTCGGGCTTCGGTTAAGGATCGGATCGAAGTGGTTAGGCTTGCGTCAGAGCAGTCAGAAGTGGCACTTCTAGACCAACTGCAAAACTACTTTTCAAGCCGTGCTTATCGCATTGCAGCAACGGATGCGACACAACTTCGGGTGACCTTTGAGGGATTGGTTCGACCGAGTTGGGCAATGGCTGTTTTTTTGACGCTACTGGCAGCGATCGGTTTCCTCTGTCTTGCGCTGATGCTGACGATGCTCTTGCCCGATTTTTCTCAAGCACTGCTGGGACTAACGTTGCTATCGCCGATCGCGGGAATTTTTTACTGGCGTGGAGCTGCGCGACCTGAAAAAGTTGTGCTTCAGATTGACGGAGAGAGCACTTCAGAGCCACAGGCGATGAGTGTCGTCACAGTCACAGCGCATCGTGACGAGTTGGCAGAACTACAGCGAAACCTTTCCCTAAAGCCGCTTTAAGGATCGATCGGGCAAGCCAAAAGAGTTGTCTATTGCGGGGTAGGCATTGCTGAACCCTGGGATGAATCCATCTGACTGACCCTCACCCTAGCCCTCTCCCAAAAGGACAGGGAACCAGAGTTCTTACTCTCTTCTCCCTGGGGAGAAGGGTATAGCCCTTCGGGCATTCAAGAAAGGGGATGAGGGCAATGCATCCCGCCATTCACCAACGCCGCGGGTTATAGTCTGCTGATTCTCCCGCTGATATGCGAAGCGTCTACTTAAAAGCCTCTGCATAAGCCAAACCCCGCCTGAGAGAGACTCCGGACGGGGTTTTTGGATTAAATGCTTGGTGGATCGAGATTTTGCATGCTGTAAGGTCAACAACATACTCGGTAGCAATTGCCAAAACTGTCATCTGACGATTAACGGCTCTGAGCAACCACTGGAAGTTCATCGGACTCTTCATCCGAGAGCTTCAGACTGGGGAACAGAAAATGGTTTTCTTCAACGTATTGCGCTCCAAACAACCCCTTTTCCGCCCAGAAATACCGATCGGTGGTGTGCTCGTTGCGCTTCACAAGCAGTAAGGCTGGTGGTGCAATGCCTTCTGAATGAATGAATTTTCGAGCTGCTGTCACTGGCTTATCCTCACCGCACTCAATGCTAAACTGCGGTACATTCTCCAGAATCCTCCGTCCCTCTTGCCTTCTACGGCTTTTCCGCTTACGTCTCCTTGCCAATCCCGTTACCCCCTTTATTGTCGCTCAAGTGTAGTGATAGTTACAAAGACGACGCAAGTATATCGATTTGGGGCTAGAATTTCAACTTCTTTTAACCCAAAGATACAAAGATTTAGAACTTCCTAGGGAAGTAGGTCAGGAAAAGGTTTCAGCGTGAGATGCTGTGCACTTAAACCTACGCATTGTGATTAAAGCCTCGGAGGTTTAAGCGACTAGATTGGTAACGATGCTTGATGCTTGGTTAAAACCTCCGAGGTTTACGTAAGCCCTGATTCGGCATTTGTTGCCATTAGTAAAGCGACCTGGAAGCGCATCATTGCCAATCTACGGTAACTCTGCTCCATTGGATGTACCAATAACCGAGCTATGCTTGAGAATAAATCCCTCGTTGCAGCTTGCTCTTAGAAATCGCTTCATGCTGACGCTGAACAGTGCAGAATTCATCTCTCTTTGTCGGGCACAGGTTGTACTCCTGACGCAGACGTTGGGTGCCTCCTTGAGCGTAGTGTATCTAACGCAAGAATTAGTGGACGGCGCAGAGACACAGCTCATACCTGTAGTCGCTTATCCAGAGACGGCTGTTGATTGGCAAGCGCAGGGGGTGGCTCGATCGCTCACGTCGGCGATCGATGCTGCTAAACCTCCCCCGTGGTTACTAGCAGAGCCGCATCCTGACTTATTGCAGGTCAAGCATCTTCCCGCCTCGACATCGAATGAAGCAACCGTTCGAGCAGCAGAGACAGCGACTGATTGGCTTTGGCTTGAGAGCGATCGCGTCTCACGCGTCGAGGCGGCGACCTATTCGCCGTCGGAACATTCGCAGTCGGAACGTAGAGCGCTGGTGCCTGAGCGCCGTATCGTGCTGCCGCTGATGCACGAAGAAGTGGTGTTGGGGTTGCTGGTTACAGAGCGGAGCGATCGCTCTTGGACGGAGTGGGAACAAACGCAAATTCATCAGATTGCCGAGACACTGGCGATCGCGTGTGTCCTTGACCAGCGCTATCAGTGGTTAAAGCAAGACCATCGTCAGCAGCAGATGCTTCAAGAACAGCAGCATGACCTGCTAGATAATTTGCTGCATCAGTTTCGCAACTCTCTGACAACGCTCCAGACCTTTGGCAAATTAATTCTCAAACGGTTGTTACCCGAAGATAGCAATCGTGAGATTGCTGCTAGTCTTGTGCGTGAGACAGCGCGCTTACGTGACCTCGCCCAGCAGCTTGAATTAGCTGTAGCGGGAGCTGATGCAGTGAACCTGCCACCACTAGCGCTGCCCCCCGCTACCCAAGATCGGCAGTTAGGCGATCGTACTATGGACGATCCTGCGACGCTACGACAGGGCGCACAAAATCTGCCTCTGCTACCAGCAGCAGGCTTTCTGTCAAGCATTCCCCTCGTTCTAAAGCCTTGCAAGATAGCAACTGTCCTGGAGCCGCTGCTGGCATCGGCAAGCGCGATTGCTCAAGATCGTGACCTCAAACTACTCACCAATATTCCCGAAGACCTGCCACCTGTGAAAGCAGATGCTCAGATGCTGCAAGAAATACTCAGTAATGCGATCGACAATGCCCTGAAGTACACCCCCGCTGGCGGCTTAGTTCTATTGCAGGCAAGCGTAGGCAATGTGAAGGGGCAAACAGCAGAAGACCGACAACAGTCAGCCGAAATTGCGATTACAGACACTGGACCAGGTATTCCACCTCAAGATCTGCTTCATCTTTTTGAGCGTCGTTATCGAGGTATTCAAGCTCAAACCGATATTCCTGGGAGTGGTCTGGGGTTGTCGATCGCGCGTACTCTAGTGACACAAATGCACGGCGAAATCGATGTGTTTAGCCCTGCACGGATGAGTTGGGTAGCTCAAGAAGTGACGGGCACTGTGACAAGTAAAGGACCTGGCACAACAGTGGTCATACGACTGGCGATCGCCTAACCTTTAGATTCAGTCGGTTGACCTCAGAATGAAGAGTGGTTACCGACTACAAAAAATAACGTCATGCCTTGTGACTGTCAGCCATCAGAGAAAATCTGATAGCTGATAGCGAATACAGGAACATGCCGCTATTGTTTCACTTAGCCTTAACGAATCACGAGGTCTGATGCCAGCGTTAAGTTCAGATCCGTATTGGGATTGATCACAATTAGATCCACTCTGTCTTTACCGAGAAAGAATCCAGCAAGCGCACCCACGGCTGCACCTGGCAGAACTTCTTCAGCTTTAATGACGCGATCGCCCGTGACTCCAGAAATACCAGCCGCTGCACCAGCTCCCACAACGGTACCCGCGATGATTCTGCCGACGTTGGCACCTTTGGTCACCGTCTCAGTCCTGGTAATGAGTTCAGAATTGGCACTTACAGGTAATTGAGCACCATCCGGCAGCACAATCTGACTAGCAACAAACTGAGCGCCGCCCTGGGTCGTTTGCAGTTGCCCAATCACATCGCTGTTCACTGGAATCAGCACCTTTCCTTGAGCGTCAACAATATTCTGTGACACTTTCAGGGTGATCGGCGTGGGATTCGGTTCATTTTTGGCAAGCAGGATTTTATCTGCCTTTTCGTAGCGTACAGGCAGCGCAGTTCCAGCCGGAATACGTACTCCTTGTGGAACTGCCCCAACAATATACGGCGAATTGATTGCAGATGCCTGTCCTGTGCTTACCAATGCCTGATAAACAAAGGCGGCAACTTCAGCCCGTGTGGCTGTTTGATTGGGACCGAGTGTCTTGACATCAGGGTAGTTGACGACAATTTGCTTTTGGGTCGCGGCAGCGACACTAGGACGGGCATAGTCAGGAATACTGGCAGCATCGTTGTACGCCACCAGCACACTATCAACTGGACCAGTAGCGGCGTAATTCAGCCCGTTCGCCAAAGAGACTAGCACTTGGGCACGAGGGATGTTTTCGCTCGGTCTGAAGGTGTTGCCAGGATAGCCAGCCAGAAAGCCAGTCGTGTAAGCTTTCTGAATGGCATCGGTTGCCCAAAAACCAGCCGGAATATCAGTAAACTGTACCGGGTTGCGAGTGGGCGTTTTGTTAAACGCTTTGCTCACAATGGCGGCAAACTGAGCGCGCGTGACTGGCTCTTCAGGGCGGAAAGACCCATCCGGAAACCCAGCGATAATGCCTCGTGTGACCAGTTCTTGAATAAAGCCGCTTGCCCAATAGCTAGACGGTACATCTGGAAAGGTGGTTTGGGCAGAAGCGGGAGCCATCATGACTATGGGTGCAGCGGTTCCCGCAGTCATACCAAGAGCAACCAAAATGGCTGTCCCAGATTTCCACGCATTGACATAAAACATGGGAAAAGTTCTCCAAAGACACATTGATGATTCGTTAGATTTATAGACCTTGAAGGAGCCTGAAGGTTCCTGTGAGGAAATATCGGCAAAAAGCTTCGATTTTTAGCAGAAAAGCCGTTTTTTTGAGACTCACGATCGAGAACGGCATTTCTCCTTCTAACATTGAAGACGTATGGTTATGCAATTAGTTGCGGTTAAAATCGACAGGAGCGACGATAGAAAGTTGACCGTGATGATACTCGCTCCCTACACGAATGCACGATTATTTTTCGCAGGGCACTCAAAGAAGGAGTTTGTAGCGGTTTAGAGTCACGCTAAAACGACTCAAAGGGCTTAAATTCTTCCTTTGAAAACGAGTCCATTCCAGGTTTTAACAGGAAAATAGAAGCAGTAGAAACCAGGAAGCAAGACAGTAGCGTTACTTGCAGGCATTGGCGATGATTCTTGAGACGGCTGATTTACAGGCAATACGGGATTGCTGTCAAGATGACGAGGCGTTTGAGCGGCTTCTGAACCTACTGGTAGAGCGCCAGTTGCTGCAACCGCAGATAGAACCGCGACGTGTAAGGTACGAGGCGATTTTGAGTGCATTGCCCGATCGCGTGTTTTTGAGCAATCGGAACGGTGACACTCTGGATTTTAAAGGTACGCCAGAAGATGCTGAGCACGGGGTTAGTCGTGAAGCGATCGTAGGAACCAACCTCTGTGAGCATTTGTCGCCTGATCTGGCACAAACGATCCTGGATGCGATCGCCCGTACCCTTGACTCCGGCGAACTGCAAACACTTGAGTACCAGCTTCTGAACGACTGGGATACTGGTACAACCGCATTACGAGATTATGAAGTGCGTCTGGTGATCAGCGGTGAAAACGAGGTGCTGGCAATCGAGCGTGATATTACTGAACGCAAACGCGCCGAGGCAGCACTACGCGAATCGGAAGAAAAGTTTTCGATCGCTTTCCGTTCCAGCCCCACCGCCATCACCCTGACAACGCTGCAACCAGCCACTCTATCGCGTGTCATTGATGTCAACGATAGCTTTCTAGACATCACAGGCTATCAGAGAGACGAAATCATTGGACTCACCATTGCAGATTTAAACCTTTGGGTAGACTTAGAAGCGCGTGCCCAAATGTTGCAAATGCTTCAAGCGGCTGGCTCGGTTCATAACCTGGAGATGAACTTTCGCCGCAAATCCGGTGAAGTAGGAGTCGCGCTGCTCTCTGCGGAAATCATTCACCTCAAAGATACTCCTTGCTTGCAGACAGTCACGATCGACATCACCGATCGCAAACGTACAGAAGAAGCGCTCCAAATTAGCGAAGGACGGAACCTTGCCTTTTTGAACGCCATCCCCGACATGATGTTTCGCATCCGTCGAGACGGCATGTACCTCGACTGCAAGGCGGATCAAGAAAGCGATTTTGCCATCTTGCCAAGCAGCATGATCGGCAAAACTGTCTACGAGGTACTCCCCCCAGCCGCCGCCCAACAGCGTATGGATCATATCGAGCGCACGCTAGAAACGGGTGAGATCCAAATTTTTGAATATCAACTGCTAAACCGGGAGGAGCTACGCGATTATGAAGCCCGTTTAGTGGTCAGCGGCAAAGATGAAGTGCTAGCCATTGTGCGTGACATTACGCAGCGAAAACGGGCGATCGCACAGCTTCAAGCAAATGCCGAACGCGATCGCTTGTTGGGACTCATTGCTCTACGCATTCGGCGATCGCTGAACCTGGATCAAATCCTCACAACAACCGTAGCTGAGGTACGTCAATTCTTGAAGGTCGATCGCGTCTTTATCGGTCAAATCGATGCTGCCTGGCAGGGTAAGGTTGTTGCCGAGTCCGCCGCCCCCGCCTGGGGATCAATTCTTACCTGGATTGCAGACGATATCTACCTGCGCGAAATTCGAGCACTCTTTGCTCAAGGACAAGTGCAAGCAATCGACGACACAGCCACCGCAACGCTATCACCCCTTCTTTCAGACTATTACACCCGCTGTCATATCAAAGCTAGTCTTGGTGTACCCATTATTCTAGGCGACGAATTTTTTGGTGTGTTAATCGCTAATCAATGTGAGCAACCGCGTCACTGGACAGCCTTCGAGATTCAGCTGCTAGAACAACTGGCAGTACAAGTAGCGATCGCCATCCAGCAAGCAGAACTGTACCAGCAAGTACAAACCCTTGCCGCCAATCTGGAGCAGCAGGTGCAGGAACGCACAGCCCAGCTTCAGCAAAATATGCAGGAGCTTCAGGAACTCAGCCAAACCAAAGACGACTTCCTGAACGCCGTTTCGCATGACTTACGGACACCTGTCATGGGCACAATGATGGTGCTCAAAAATCTCCAGCAAAAAGCTGGCGACACCGTTGTCATCTCCCGCTCTGTGTTGGAACGGATGATCCAAAGCGGCGATCGTCAGCTCAAGATGATCAATTCGTTGCTAGAGGCTCATTCCAGCGAAGCCTGGGGTATCAACTTAAATTGCGAACGGCTGTCTCTGGGCAATCTAGTACGGGCGATCGTCAACGATCTAGAACCACTGCTAGTCGAGAGTCAGGCAACGTTAGTCAATGAGGTTTCGCCTGATCTGCCACTGGTCACTGCCGATCCAGCGCTAATTCGACGTGTCTTTGAGAATCTCCTCACGAATGCTCTCAAGCACAACCCTCCCGGACTACAAGTGACCCTAGAAGCCGCGATCGAAGATGATTTAATTTGTTGTAGCGTTCGGGATAACGGAGTCGGCATGACTGTTAGCGAATGCGATTCCCTCTTTGAACGGTATGCTCGTGGTACCCGCGCCCGCCGCTCTACCGGAGTCGGCTTGGGTCTCTATCTTTGCCGTCAGATTATTACCGCTCATGGTGGACAAATCGGAGCGACAAGCACGCCAGGTAACGGTGCCACTTTTTGGTTTACGCTGCCGCTAGCACCCTAGTTTTAAGACTGACTCAAACTAAGCCATTAGCCGGAGACAGCTCTAAAAAGCCTCACGCTAGACGCAGAAGTAAGTGGTGACAAACTGCTAGTCTTCAACGCCCACCATAAGATGCTGAAGGGACTCCAATCCTTTCTTAACCCGACGCGAAACCGTCACTGCGCTGATACCTAGTCGATCGGCAGTCTCTTTTTGGGTTAGGTCATGCAGAAAGACAAATTCCAAAATTTCACGAGTCCGGTTTTCTAGCTGTACTAGTGCCTGTTGCAAGCGAAGCTGATCTTCTTGCGCTAGTTGAAAACTCCGGTACTGATTATCTGGCACCAATTCGCCCAGCGACGATGCTCCTTCATCCTCATCACGGACTGGCGCATCTAAGCTGAGCATGGCACGGTTACGGCAAGCTAGCTTGATTTCTTGCCACTCAGACACCCCAATGTTGATCGCCTCTGCAATTTCTGAATCTAGCGGTTGACGTTTCAGCTTGATTTGTAGCTCACGTGCTGCCACCACTGCCTGCCGCTCAAGCTCTTGCCAGCGTCGGGGAATACGTACAGAAGGGCTTTTATCACGCAGGTAATGTTGAATCTCACCCCGAATATAGGGAATGGCAAACGAACTGAAGGCGTGTCCTTTGGATAAATCAAAGCGTTCGATCGCCCGAATCAACCCGATCGAGCCAACCTGTAGCAAATCTTCGTAACACTCTGTGCATTGATGAATCCAGTGGTGTGCCTCTTTTCTGACTAAACCAAAATTGAGTTCGACCAGTTGATTCCGAACCTGAGGAGAAGGGGATTGTTGATAGGTTCGCAGAAGCTGCAAACTCTCGCTTTTCAGTTCATAATTAGCTGTCGTAAGCATGACGAATTTCAGTCGGTAGAGCAAGTGACATCAGGACGATTCAAACTCAGTCTTTTGATTTTCAGCAGGGCGCACTGTTTGCTAAAGCATTGACTGGGGGCATAGGCTTTTTCAAACGACTGGTAACTCGACTAGAAACGCTGAAGTATTCCAGCAAAGAGCGCTAAAACTACTTAGTTCAGTTAAAAGCGGAGTTCTCAGCATAACCAGGTATTGTGCCAACGTCTTACTGGTTACAAACCAACACTACTCGTTCCTGTAGACTGCAGCAACGGCATTCCTACGGATTTGACAATTAAACTAGCTCGATTAAAACCGGGTTTTTACCAGTGACTGGAACATCATGGTCAGGAGGAAGTTAGCACAATTAGCTCACACTCTCAGCAACGTAACCACGGACTCACTAATTCTACGGAAAGGTGTCTAAGCAGAAACTAATTCTTGCAAAATATTACTCAAACGGCTAACTGCAACCTTAATTTACTAAGTAGGGAACTCAGCGTATAGGTATAAAAAAGGGGCTTAAAGCCCCTTAGAAAAAGATAGATAATGGTTGAATTGCAAGAGGTAACGCGATGTGCGACTTTCCTAAAATACCTGCCAAAACTGCCCTCACCCTAGCCCTCTCCCATCGGGAGAGGGAACCGGAACGGTCTGGAAGCCCTTCTCCCTGGGGAGAAGGGTGGGGATGAGGGCGAATTAGTTGCACATCGCGTGAGGTAACATCTTTTGCCTTGCCGTGGAGCAATGGCTGAAGTGTACCAGAGGCTTCACTAATTAGGACTGAGTGATTGTGGCAAGAGTGAAAACGGTTCAGCACAAACACGTAGAGACATTAACAAGTGCGGCAGAAAGGCTTACGCGGCGGTTGGCTCAACGCGGGCATAGAAAAGACCACGAATCCTAATATCGCTTGCTTTTTTGGAACCCATGTCGGTCTCAGAAGGCTGTTCGCTTTCAAATGTACCCGCGATTTCACCCGTCACGTTGTCAACCTTGGCAACCTGAAGCGAAATGTTACCCTTATCAAGCTGGAACTGCTTTGTGTTTTCTTTCGCCAATTCTTCGCCATCCGCTTGACCAGGTAGACCAACCGCGTTGTCGTAACCAGCCGTCAAGCCACGACCTTTAGGATCAAGAAAGTTAGAGGTTCGGTATGAGGGAACCTTAAATACGCCTTCAAAATCGGTCGAGGTGCCAATGCTGCTCAGCCCTGGCTGAGTCGTCGCAACTAGGCTCTTAATGGTGAATAGAAACGGGACACGTTCGCCGCCGGGAAGCTGAACGGTGATGGCTTGGAAGTCAATACCGTCTTCCTCAATGAAGGTAAGGCTGCCGTCAGGATTGACGTTCAGCTTACCCTCTACCGACTCAATGCTTGAGGTGTAGCGGGTCATCAATTTAGCGGAAACGAACTCTGCTTTTTGTCGTTTGTTCGCAGATTCTTCCTTAACAAGAAAATTCGTCGGCTGTAAGCAAAGGGAGGTTAGCGAGTAGGACTTATCAGAATCGATCGGAATCGAGCCACGAGATGTCTCCTCTAGCTGAGGGCAACTGTTAGCCAAGCCTGTACCTCGAATTTGATCGTAGGTGAGAGCTTCTTTAGCAAACGCTGGGCTTGTAGAAAAAGCGGTCAATAGGCTGAAGCAAAGTGCCAGAACTGCAACGGTTAAAGCGCGGTACCTCATGAAAACCTCAATATCGACGTAAACATTTTTTCGCCAGTGTAATCCAAAGCCGGGTTTCAATGGTCTTCGCTCATCAGGCAAAAAGTTTGCCTTCTCAGTAAAGCTGCCAAGAGGCAGTCTTGCCCGAATAAAGCACAGACGCTAATCACCTGAGACAGTGCCTAATTTTTGAAGAGACAAACTGAACCGCGCCTACACTTGACTAAGTTCTCATGTCCCCGGAATGATTTAACAAAGGTTTCACTTTGCATTCTACATGGCAATGTGACCTTTACTTTGGCTTGAACAACAAAATTGGCTTTGCTAGTGCCGCTCACTGGGAGACAGGAGACAAACGGCTATGGAATGTTTTTACCCGCTGTACTGGAGTATCTAAAGCTAAACTCTGTCTAGGTTGTCTGATGGCGTTTATGGGAATCCACTTTGATGAGCAATCGCGATCGCTCTAAGGCAGAAGAGCTTGAGTTTGAATCTAAGCTACAGTCTCTGTGCGACACTATTCGGAATCTCGCCAGCAGTCGTCAGGGAGATAGCTTGGCGTTGCTGTCGTTGCTGAGGATGTTAGAAGGGTTACACCAGGAGATCCGCGACAGCCTCTTTCAAGACTCTCTACCTGACAATCGTCAGGCACTGTACAGCTTATTGAAAGATATTGAAGCATCGGGCGGTTGGCCCTATATCCACCGCATGAAGCTACGATCGCTGCTAAGCAATTTTCAAGATCTCTCAGAGGATGAACTGAGGGCAATTGCCAGCTTAAACCCTACGTCAATTGTCGATGAGACGATCGGCTAAAACGACTCTGTCCTACGGCAGTCTCTCGTGCGTTGTTGAGCAAGCTGATGGGGCATTTGTACTAGCCCGCTGTAAAGCTACTGCCCAGTTTGCCCAATCTCCTGTAGTCAGCGATTCGATTGCTCTTTAACTAGACAACGACAGTTAGACAACGACGAGTTATGCCCCCTTTGCCATAACATCAAAAAGCGCTGGAGGCATTTGCCTCCAGCGCTTGCAAAGAGCAAAGAACACTCGGTAGCATTCTTAGGAATCTTTGTTGGCATTACTGCTTGCCGTTTGAATGTAAAGGATGAGCAGAAAAACTGATGGAACCAAGACAAAAAGGATGCTTGCAATAAACCCTAGATCGTTGACTTGCATAAGACTTGCCTAATTAAATAGCGCTGCATCGATACAAGTAGGATACCACTGTCCGCTCTCCCCGTGCAGGGTGTAAAAGCAGAGATCAGCCATAGCCACTGAGTGCCTTTTGACCCAAGGTTTGGCTACTCACAACGGCAGGATGCTGGTAGAGGCAAGACATCTTTGAAAGGCTACTTAACAGAAGGTTTAGTCTTAACGGTCACGGCACCGTTGACGAGGGCTTGGCAGGCTAAGCGGTAGGTCGCAGGCTTTTTCTTTAACTTGTTTTTTTCCGTTTCGGTGGGCGGTGAAAGGTTTTCCATGCCATCGACAATCTCGACAATGCAGGTACCGCATTGACCATAGCCACCGCAGTTGGTCATTTTTCCAACAAAAGTATAAATGTCGATGCGGTTCTCTATAGCTTTGAGCCTCAGGTTCGCGCCGTTCGCGACGATCACTTCTCGGTCTTCCTTTAAAAATTTGATGGTAGTCATTAACTTAAATTTCCTTTAAGAGAGCAGTGGTGCGGATGAGGAACGAAATGGGATGCGATCGACACACGTCGATCGCATCCCATTTGATCTCCACCCTGACAGAGAAGTCAAGTCAGAGCAGTTCAGCGATCGGCTGAGCAAAAGCTCCTCCAACCAGTCGCTTGCCTTGAAAGGCGACGGTTGCAGATGAATTGTGGATGAATTAAGTCGTCACGAACAGTTAATTGTTGTTTCCCAAAGCGCAACACTGATTTGGCAAACCTAGACAGACGATAGCTGTTACACAAGTTTACAAGAATGCATCGGATTTCCTCAAAACTCTGCCAAATGCATCCTTTGCTTGCAATCGTCTCTCACACTGGTTACACTTCTTTATACGCTTTCATTTTCATAAACATAGCTGGTGGCTTGCGATTCGGCTCCATTCAAGAACCGAACTGGAGACCAGATTGGGGAGTGCAACGCTGAAGTAGCCTTAGACCTGGTACATTTACCAATGTCCGGCGCTTTAATAAAATGTTTAGGAATACGTTGATCTTGAGCTATTCACAAGGAGGAGCGTAGTCAATGGGACTACCCTGGTACCGAGTACACACTGTCCTTATCAATGATCCCGGACGGCTGATTGCAACGCACCTGATGCATACTGCACTGGTGGCAGGCTGGGCTGGTTCGATGGCACTCTACGAATTGGCGATCTTTGACCCTAGCGATCCAGTTCTAAACCCGATCTGGCGACAGGGGATGTTTGTGCTACCGTTCATGGCACGCTTGGGTGTCACTGGTTCTTGGAGCGGCTGGAGCATCACTGGTGAGTCTGATGTTAACACTGGCTTCTGGTCGTTTGAGGGTGTTGCTGCTGCACACATCATTCTTTCCGGTTTGTTGTTCCTAGCTGCCTGTTGGCACTGGGTTTACTGGGATTTGGAACTCTTTAGAGATCCCCGTACTGGTGAGCCTGCACTCGACTTGCCAAAGATGTTTGGCATTCATTTGTTTTTGTCTGGTTTGCTTTGTTTCGGTTTTGGTGCTTTCCACTTGACAGGACTATTTGGTCCTGGCATGTGGGTCTCTGACCCGTATGGTCTGACTGGGAGTGTTCAACCTGTAGCGCCCGAATGGGGTCCAGCAGGTTTCAATCCCTTTAATCCAGGAGGAGTCGTGGCGCATCACATCGCCGCAGGCATTGTTGGCATTATTGCTGGCTTGTTCCACTTGAGCGTACGCCCACCAGAGCGTCTATATAAGGCGTTACGGATGGGAAATATTGAGACAGTGCTGTCTAGCAGCATTGCAGCAGTGTTTTTTGCAGCGTTTATTGTGGCAGGTACGATGTGGTTTGGCAGCGCGACCACTCCGATCGAACTGTTTGGTCCAACTCGTTATCAGTGGGACAGCAGTTTCTTCAAACAGGAAATCGATCGCCGTGTGCAGTCAGGTCTAGCGAGCGGTGCCAGTCTATCGGATGCCTACTCAGCCATTCCTGAGAAGCTAGCGTTCTATGACTACGTGGGCAACAGCCCTGCTAAGGGTGGTTTGTTCCGCACGGGGCAGATGAACAAGGGCGATGGTATTGCTCAATCCTGGCTGGGACATCCAGTTTTCAAAGACAGCGAAGGTCGAGAACTATCGGTTCGTCGCCTGCCTAATTTCTTTGAGAACTTTCCTGTTGTCTTGACTGATAAAGATGGGATCGTCCGGGCAGACATCCCATTCCGCAAGGCGGAGTCGAAATACAGCTTTGAGCAGAATGGTGTGACAGTCAGTTTCTATGGTGGTGAATTAAATGGTCAGACATTTAAAGATCCGGCAACCGTGAAACGGTATGCACGTGCCAATCAGCTAGGTGAACCATTCGTGTTCGATCGCGAAACGCTGAATTCGGACGGTGTATTCCGCACAAGTCCGCGTGGTTGGTTTACCTTTGGTCACGCAGTCTTTGCGTTACTCTTCTTCTTCGGTCATATCTGGCATGGTACTCGCACCATCTTCCGAGATGTCTTTGCGGGTGTTGATCCAGATCTTTCTGAGGAGCAAGTAGAGTGGGGTTTCTTCCAAAAAGTGGGTGATAAGAGCACCCGTCGCAAAGAAGCTGTGTAGGCTTTAGTTGTGTGACACTAGGGAAGGGACGTGCAGCCTGTATCCGCTTTACGCTAGCGTACTGATGGTTCGGCTGTATGCCCTTCTCTAAATGTTGGCTACTTTCTCCGGTTTGGTTGGTAGACTACCCTTAGTAAATGGTTGAGAAATTCTACAATGGAAAGCGTTGCTTACATTTTGATTCTTACGCTGGCGCTCGGTGTGCTCTTTTTCGCGATCGCCTTTCGGGAACCGCCCCGTATTGGTAAGTAGTTCATTTTGAATTGTGACCTACTGGCTTTCCTGCCTGTATGTCAAATTTAAATCCACCGCACAGTCTTTTAGACGCTGGTCTCAAGAAAAATTTATCTGTTCATACGGATAAAAGCGAACATCCCACAGCCCTAGATCTTGAAGCTGTGGGATGTTTTCATTAAGTAGTTAAAATCATTGCGCGATTAAAAAGTGCAACCAGCTCAAGCTTTTTGATTTACGCTCTAGTTTTACGTTTTTACGTTTGTTCCTGAACCATAGCAAACAGCATTCACGGAGTGTCTTTTAACTCACCAAATCTCTCTGTTCGCTCTGCACAGCTGAGTGACTTAACTGAACTCGTTGAGGTTCTTGCCGCTAGTTTTTATCCTCGCAATGGTCTTACGCGTTTGTTTCTCCCTGTCCTTCGGATGGGTGTGTACGAGGATCTGCGCTATCGCCTACGTTCAGCATCAGAGTCGAGCTACGTCTGCCTTGTTGCTACGATGACGTTGTCAAGCGGCAGCCCAAGCCTGGTTGGAACAGTTGAAATCACTTTCCGTTCAACAAGCCCTTTTCAGTTCCGCAGTCTTCCTTACCCTTATCTTTCAAATTTAGCTGTGCAGTTGGAAGCCCGCAGGCAGGGAGTGGCGCAAAAGCTTCTCGATCGATGTGAGGCGATCGCCCTAGATTTAGGCTTTCAAGATTTGTACCTGCATGTATTAGAGGATAACCATCAGGCTAGACAGCTATACGCTAAAGCTGGTTATCAAGCAAAGCAAGCTGATTCTTTTTGGCACTGCTGGTTCCTGAGACAACCCCAGAAGTTGCTTTTGCATAAGCGGTTGACTCGTCCCTTTTAGCAAGACCCTACTTAGCTATCTGACAGCGCCAAGGTTAGTGCTAAGAGCAACGCAACGTATTTGATCGGTTCTCATCGTCTGGAACGAGAGGAGCAGGCTGTTCATAGCCTGACGACAGCAGCTTGCAGAAAATATCAAAAGAGCGTATGTGGTGAGAGCTGTTGTGGACGTTTCTTAAAACGCTACCGATGCAGTGGCAAGCAATGGAATGAACAATGACACTGTCTATGCTCAACGCTTTCCGGCAAAGGTGAAGGCTCTGAAATGGAGAGCCTGTTGTTCGATGCGGTTAGCGAGTCGATCGCAGACCAGATTGCACAATTCAAAAATTAGGTCATCTTTAACGCTGTAATAAGCCAAAGTGCCTTTACTACGTCGATTGAGAATACCTGCCTGCATCATGACCTTCAAATGTTTGGAGACATTGGCTTGGCTAGTGTCAGTCGCCTCGACCAAGTCTTGTACACATTTCTCACCGTCACGGAGCAGGTTGAGAATCCGCAGGCGCATTGGCTCGCCCAGAACGCTGAAGTATTCAGCCACTTGTTGGACAACTTCTTGCGAAGGCTTTGCAGATTTCATGCAATTTAATGTGAGGGGCACTGATCCCCAGATTTTAGCCACTTGACTGCTTTATAGCAATAGAGCGTTTGATGACAGTCCATAATTTATTCAGAATTTCATCATTGTTCAGTAGGTCTGGCGGCTAGTTGGATGACTGTGGCAATTTTAAGCAGTCTACCTTTACTTGGGAAGAGGGGTGACAACCAGAACGACACATCTAAGCTGGATTAATCTGGATTAAGGCGCAGCAGCAGTTGACCATATTCGATCGGTTCGCCATTTTGCACCAGAATTTCTACGACTTCGCCCCCAACGTCTGCTTCCAGTTCGTTCATGAGCTTCATCGCTTCGATAATGCAAACGGTTTGTCCTTTACGAATGCGATCGCCCACTTCAATAAACGGTGGTTCATCAGGGGCAGCAGCACGGTAAAAGGTGCCCACCATTGGCGAAATTACCTCGACCAGTCGGCGATCAGCTTTGCTATCTCGCATCACCTCGCTCGTTAGTGGCTGAGTCTGGATTGGTGGAGTGGTGCTTTCAGGCGTGTACTGGTCAGGCAGTGCCGCATCAGTGTTGCCCAATACCTGCGGAGGGGGAGATGTTTCAGCCTTCAGGCGATCGCTCCCATCCGTATTGAGCCGCTCATTGAGACGGATGCCTCGACGCACGGTTAATTCAAAATCAGCACTTTTTAAGGTTAGTTCTGCGATATCGGTCTGGTTAATCGCTGCCAGAAGTTCGCGGAGTGCATTTATATCCAGTGACACAGTTAATGTAGACCTCAGAAACAAGGGGGTAGAAGCGAAAAAGGGGTCAGTGGCTAAAGACTAAAACGTGTTTTCATCCCTCATTCTTTAGCGTTCTGGTCTACTGCTCTCTTCCCAAATAAGAATCATTGCGGGTATCCACTTTGATGCGCTCTCCAATGGTAATAAAAAGCGGCACCATGATTTGGGCACCCGTTTCGACGATCGCAGGTTTTGTACCACCTGTTGCCGTATCGCCTTTTAGACCCGGATCAGTCTGAGTCACTTCCAGTACGACGGAGTTGGGCAGTTCCACTTCTAGCACCTGTTCGCCCCAGCGGACGACGTTCACTTCCATCCCTTCTTTGAGGTATTTAACGCGATCGCCGATTTGTTTTGCGCTCAGACGTGCCTCATCATACGTCTCCATTTCCATAAAGACGAAGTCATCGCCATCTTTATACGTATGCTGCATGGTGTTCTTTTCCAGGTTTGCCTGGGGCAAGCTTTCACCAGCACGAAACGTACGCTCCATGACGTTCCCACTTTGAACATTTTTGAGCTTGGTGCGTACAAAAGCAGAACCTTTACCAGGCTTGACGTGCAAAAATTCAACGACTCGCCAGACAGATCCGTCTAGCTCAATGCTTACGCCAGATCGAAAGTCATTACTAGAGATCATGAGTATGTGTATCGGGAGAAAATGTTCGGCACCTCATTGTACCGCTCCACGGAGAACCACGCTAAGAAGGCTAACGAATAGGAGAGAGGTGAAGGATGAAATTGAATTAAATCTCTGCCTCTCCGCGTCTCTGCGGTTTCTTACTCTCGTGCCCTTTGCCTTTGTAGTACCCTCTGTGTGGCACTATTAAGTGAGAGCGCTTAATGCTGCCTGTGCAGCGCCCGATCGCCTGCCCTTACATGCAGTTGAGTTGGCAAAAGCGCCCGACCACTACTTGCTAACTTTGAGCAATCTGTACCGAGATATGCAACTAAAAGGTTTTGACCGCTTCAAAGACTGGCTAAAAACGGGAGCAACGCTTCTCCTGATGGTGGCTCTATCGCTAGGTTTGAGTGCTGCGGCTAGCAGACCCACCAACATTATGCCTGCTGGTAATCCGATTACCGATGGCAAAGCGTTACTGCGGTACTCCTTACCGATCGACAATGCGCCTGTGCGCGAATTGCAAGGCAGTCTGGAAGATATTGCCACACAACTGCGGGCAAATCGTCGTTGGGGCGCGATCGCGGGCGATGTCAAGCGCGCTAGCTGGATTTTGCGAGACAAAGAACCAGCCATTCTTGCCAGCATTCCCGCAGCCAAGCAAGCCGAAGCACAGGCACTATTGACTCAAATGAAAGAGGGCATTACGCCTTTGCAAGCGGCGATCGAAGTGAAAGACAAAGAGCAAACGTTTCAACAGCGATCGGAGCTATTAAACCTAGTCGGGCAGCTTGAAGAAAGTATGGTGCAGGCATTCCCTTTTGAAGTGCCCGCCGCTTACAGCAACCTACCGCAGCTTAAAGGGCGTGCCACGATCGAATTTACGACCAACAAAGGCAAGATGACGGCAGTTGTAGACGGCTACAGCGCTCCAGTGACCGCAGGCAACTTCGTTGATTTAGTGCAGCGCGGCTTCTATAACAACCTGCCGTTCACTCGCTCCGAAGAATCTTACGTGTTGCAAATCGGCGATCCGCCTGGAGACGACGTTGGCTTCATCGACCCCAAAACGAAAAAGTATCGAGCCATTCCGCTAGAAGTGCTGGTACAAGGCGATAATGAACCGACTTATGAGATCACTCTAGAGGATGCTGGACGCTACAAAGACCAGCCCGTGCTTCCGTTTTCATCCTACGGTGCGTTGGCAATGGCTCGTCCTGGCGAAGATCCCAACGGTGGTTCATCTCAGTTTTTCTTTTTCCTGTTTGAGCCAGAACTAACGCCAGCCGGACGCAATTTACTAGATGGTCGCTACTCAGTGTTTGGCTACGTCATTGAAGGCAAAGACGTGCTGGAGCAACTGAGAGCCGGAGACAAAATCGAATCAGCAACAGTCATTCAGGGTCTAAACGCCTTGGTGGAGCCGAAGACCGCGTAAGCAAGTGAATGGGATGTTGGAGAGTACAGCACGTCCAAGCCTTGAGGATCTCATTCGGTACACGCATTAAAGTAGAGATAAGGATAGGAGTAGATCTCAGGACAATCGTCCGCAAAGTCTAGTCTTTAGTCTCAAATCCTCTCATACAAGCTATGGCAATTTTTGAGTGGATCTTTCTCGTTGGTTTTGGCGTGCTAGCAGGTGTGTCCGTTACGAACGTCATTCAAAATAGACAGCAGCAGTCTCGTTTAGAACAAGCCTTCTATCAACTACTAGAGGTCGAAAATGGCAATGTGTCGTTGATTCAACTCGCCGCTTCAGCACGAGTCAATGCAGAATTGGCTAAAAGCTATCTCGATACTCAAGTGAAATTCTTTGGAGCCGTGCCCGAAGTCGATGATGATGGTGACGAATTTTATCGCTTTCCAAAGTTGCGCCGCTGGAGCGAACCGGAAGAGTGGCAGTGAGGGTAACAGCGGTCAGCAATTAGCAATTGACGGTCAGCGGTCAGCGGTCAGCGGTCGGCGGTCAGCAACGTGTACGATGGCTGTGATCTATCTACCGCAATATCTGAATGCTGAAAAGCTGAAAGCTGACGGCTGAGAGCCGATCGCCCCATCTTAAAGTGGAAAATCGCGCTTAAAGCTCTCGCGGGTCAGCGGTTGGTCTAGCATCAAACCTTCACCGCCCAGTGTTTCTAGCGGCTTACCGTCTACTGACAGCCAAACCTTTGCGTCTGGGGTCAGGCTCGTTGCGGTGTAGAGTACTTGTCCAACTCTGGCGGTCATTGAGGTGCTGCCGCCGCCGTCCGTGAAGGCTTTTGAGAGATCAAGATGAATGCCGTCGTTTTTAATGGCGAGGCTGCGAAGTTTTGTGTCACGAGGAATAGTCGTGGTGACGGCAGGATCGCTGGGACCCGCAAGCAGTGTGTCGATCGCGGCTGACAGCGTTTCGGTTGAGTTCTCTTTAGTGCTAGACGTTACGGGACTGGGGCTAAGGGCGATCGTGGTACTCGACGCTTTCAACCAGTAAACCTGGAGCGTTTTTGTTTGTGCTGCTGGAGCGGTGCTGGTAGGTGATTGCGTCGTCGTTGGAGCAGAGGCTACGGGTGGTGCTTTTTGCGGCTCTGAAGACCCTTGAGTACGCTCAATTGCATCAGGAGTTTTCTGCGAGGCTTGCCACCCCCACCAGGCGACAGCGCTACCTGTGGCAAGCACTAGGGCTGACAACCCTGCCATGATGCCTAGCGGGAGTTGGCGACGCGATCGTTGGTCTTCCATGTCTGTTCTCCTTACAAATAGCAAGCGATGTGAAGGGGCTTCCTAAGTAACTACAGTCTACTCAGCGCGATTACGGAAACATGGAAATATTTTTAAGTAACGGGCTGAGAGCTAGAGATGAGTTGGGTAGGTTTTGCCTGTAGATAGCACTGTCTGCAAGCTAACGTGACTGTGCTGGAGTGAGTTGGACGAACGCAGCAAGATTAATTTGCTTGGGTGTCACCTGCAATTGCAAAATTCTTGCTGTTGTTTCAGATTTTTCTAGCTGCCTCAAGTCAGACTGTGCGCTGATCCCCTGAGCGATCGATCGCACCACCTGTTCTGGCACCGCTTCATCATTGAGCCTCACCAGCGGATTAATGAGCCGCAACTGCCGCCCTGCAATGATTTCAATACCCGACTCTGCCATGATTTTTAACGTCGCGGGATCACCCGCTTCCTGTAGCTCAGCCTGAATCTGAAGCCGCTGGTTAGCGAGCAAGGCAATGCGAGGATTGAGCAAGGTATACTGCTGGACGCGTTGCCTCGTTGCTCGTTGCCCCAGTGCGTTGATGCCGAGGGACGTGAGACGTTTGAGGACGGTGGGCGATCGCAGCGCTCGATTCAGATCGTCCTGAGTGATGACTAACCGTACTCCTGCTCGGAGCGGTTTTTCCAGGCGTGGTCTCCCGCGTTGCAGCCGACGGGCATCCAGTTGAATTGGATCAGTTTCTAGCTCCAGTGTATCCAGGCGAATGTCTTGAGCGAGAAACAGTCCACGTCCGGCGATTCGCACCCGATCGGCTTTGCCCTGCACAATCTGGTAGCTAGGCGCATTGTCAATGCGGACTTCCAATTGTTCGACAGAGGTAAATTGCTTGCGAATGGCATTTTGGGCAACGCGATCGACCACAAACCCTGCTGGAGCAATCAGTGTGATCAAGCTAGAGAGAAAGATGGTCAGAAATTCCAAAGCTTAGTTCTTCTCCGCAAGCCACTGTTTTAAGGTCGTCACAACATCTTCAAGTGGGATTTCTTGAGCTTCTTTAGTCGCACGTTTGACGACTTCGACCTTGCCTTGCTGGAGCGATCGCCCGGTCACAATCCGGTAGGGAATGCCAATCAGATCCGCGTCTTTGAATTTAACGCCTGCCCGTTCGTTGCGATCGTCCAGCAAGGTTTCAATCCCCGCTTGACTGAGTTCGTCGTAGAGCGTCTCGGCAGCCTGCACCTGCTCGGCTTTGGCGATGTCGGGGATCACCACGATCGCTTGATATGGAGCGATCGCAGTGGTCCACACAATGCCATCTTTGTCATAGGATTGCTCGACCGCCGCTTGCGCCAAACGAGAGACACCGACACCGTAGCAGCCCATCACCAGAGGCTTTTCTTCACCCTGTTCATTGGTATACGTGGCTCCCAGCGCTTGAGAATACCTAGTGCCAAGCTGGAAGATGTGTCCAATTTCGATGCCTCTCGCGGTTTTCAGCGTTTGTATGGGATCGTGGAGGGCGCGATCGCCCGCGATCGCCTTCCGCACATCCACAACAAGCTTAGGCAACTCAAAGTCTGTGCCCCAATTTGCACCCACAATGTGATAGCCAGACTCGTTAGAGCCTGTGACAAAATGCGTCAGTTCAGTAGCGGTCTTATCCACCAACCGCAGGAATTTCGGAGTCACAGGATTGACCGCTACCTGACCCGCTGGCATCGGTTTGGGAGCTTTGATGTAAGAATCGTCTAGATTGGGCGCGATGTAACCCAATGGTAACGGCTTTGTTGCCCACTTTTCCTGAGCCTCTGCATCTGGCACAGTCAACGACAGAACGGTCTGACTGCCGTACTGGTCTGCCAGCTTCGTCAACTCATTTTGCAGCTTGATTTCGTTTACTTCCTGGTCGCCTCGAAGGCTGATCAGCACCAGAACTACCCTACCGCTATCGTAAACTGCCTGGTAAAGGACATTTTTAACGATCGCACTGGGAGAGCATTTGAGTAATTGAGCGAGTTTCGCGATCGTTTCAGTGCCAGGAGTTTCCAACTTCTCATACGTTTTGAAGGGCGATGGTTCTGCATCCGAAGGCAAAGAAACCGCTTTCTCTACGTTGGCAGAATACTTGCCATCGTCAGTGTAAAGGACTTCATCTTCACCAGCGTCTGCCAGCACCATAAATTCCTGGGAGCCAGAGCCACCGATCGCGCCCGAATCGGCATCCACTGCCCGAAATGCCAGACCACAGCGCTGCAAAATATTGCAGTACGCCGTATGCATCTTGTCATACTGCCGCTTGAGTCCTGTTTCATCAGCATCAAACGAGTAGGCATCTTTCATAATGAACTCGCGCCCACGCATCAAACCAAAGCGGGGACGAATTTCGTCCCGAAACTTAGTTTGGATCTGGTAAAGGTTGAGCGGTAACTGGCGGTAGGAGCGAATCATGTCACGGGCGATCGTCGTGATCACCTCTTCGTGCGTTGGTCCCAAGCCCATCTCGCGCTGCTGGCGATCGATGAGCGAAAACATGATGCCGTCCGCTTTTGTGTAAGTATCCCACCGTCCAGATTCGCGCCACAGTTCGGCAGGTTGAAGCTGAGGCAGCAGACATTCTTGTGCCCCTGCCGCTGCCATCTCCTCGCGTACAATCTGCGATACTTTCTGCAAGACTCGCCACATCAGCGGCAGATAGGCATAAACACCACCTGCAATACGCCGAATATAGCCTGCTCGCAACAGCAGCTTATGGCTGGGAATTTCCGCCTCTGCTGGGTCTTCTCGAAGCGTCACAAACAGCATCTGAGACAGTCGCATTGCCGATTTCCTTTTCCGATTCAGTCACCAATCTTTTCAGTTTAGAACATCCTATGTACTGGATTTGTTTCCTTCTGTAGAACCATTACATGCAATCTTACAAATGAACAAAAAAAACCGGCGTTTGCAGCAGGGGTTCATCACACGAGGATAGCGAAATGGGTGGAACCGTTAGCCGCCAAAACCACCAAGTCATCTAAGTAGACGGCACAAAACGCTTGCGTAGCGATTCAGCACGACGGCTGGCGGTAGGGTTTTTCGGTTCTACTTCTAGAACCTGTTCATAAACCTCCAACGCTTGAGCAGCCAGCTGCTTGCGCTCGTACGCATGACCAATGTTGTTGAGCGCTGTGACATAGTTCGGCTCGATTTTGAGTGCTTCCTTATACTGACGGATGGCTAAGTCGTATTGTTCTTGAGAAAAGTAGGCAAAGCCTAGAGCATTGTAAATGGGTGGGCTTTCTGGCTCCTGCAAATCGTCTGCCTTTAGCGCTTTCTGAAAGAGCATAGTGGCTTGAGAATAAATTTTCTTATCTAAATAAATGCTGCCGAGTTCGTAGTACTCCTGAGCAGTGCCTGCCTCTTTAGAAAGCTTCGACTGAAGCTTCGCAAGCGCTAGTTCTACCTTGCGTGTCTTCAAGATTTGGCTTAAAACTGCCCAGCCAGCCAGCGATAGCAACACCAGCAATAAGGAAACATAAACGATCGGAAATGAGGTGTTCATATCGGATTGTAGAGCGATCGTATAACAGTCAAAAGCAGCATCACATCTACTTTACCGCAAAAAGGTGTGCGGCAAGAGAGGCTGTGACTTAGCGGCAACTGATCTTTTGTGAAGCGGCAGTACGACTCATCTAACTAGGGTAGTCCCCAGTAAGTAGCGCGTTCTCGTAGCCAGTCCTCGGCTGTCCAACGAGCAATGATTTGATTGATCCGTGAGTGTAAATCAGTATATTGCAACCCTTTTGGCATCACAATGCACAGTGGCTCTGCCGAAAGGGTCGGCGTGAGCAGGCGATAAGACGGAAACTCCTGTACCCATCCAGTTAAGACGCTGGCATCCCCTGCGAAGGCGATCGCGTCGCCCTTTTCAAGCAACGTGTGGGCAGCATCGTAGGAGGACACGCTGATAAGATTGGCTTCGGGCAAGCGATAACGAAGGGTTGCAATGGTACTGGAGCCATCCAGCACTGCGATCGTGCGCTTGCCAACGTCAGCCATACGCTGTACTGAGGCATCACGAGTGACAAGGGCAGTGCCATCCAGATAATACGGGACGCTCAAGCTAACCAGGCGCGATCGCAAGGATGTGCCAGTCACATGGGCGATTGTAATGTCGACTTTGCCGCCCAACACGGCAGCAAGACGATCCGGGTTGCTGACAGTCTGAAGCTCAAGAGCGTCTTTTCGTCCCAGTAGCTCCTGTGCCAGCCGCTGGGCAATGTCAATTTCTAACCCCTGAAGCTGACCGCCGTTTGCTCGAAAACCTAGAGGACGAAGATCGGCTTTAACTGCCACAATCAAACGCCCGCGCTGCTGAATCGTTTGCAGATCCGCTGCCACGCAAAGTGGGATCACTGAAAACAGTGACCCCACAACGCCAAAGCCTAAAATACCGCTAAAAAGCGTAGACAGTTTCATCGTCATGCCAGCAGCAAAATCTATCTCAGGCTGCCTTCTTTACCGCTTGGCTCACGACTTCTACAACCTTGCTAAAACCAGCCGGATCAAGAATTGCCATCTGTGACAGCATTTTGCGGTTGATTTGAATATTTACCTTCTTGAGACTACCCATGAACTGGCTGTAGCTCAAGCCGTGCTGACGCGAAGCCGCATTAATGCGGGTAATCCAGAGGCGACGAAAATCGCGCTTCCGTTTACGACGGTCGCGGTAGGCATTTCGCAGTGCCTTCATGACCTGCTGATTTGCTGTGCGGAACAGCCGAGAGTGCGATCCCCGGAACCCTTTCGCCAGCTTCAGAATCTTTTTGCGGCGCTTGCGAGCGACATTGCCGCGCTTTACCCGTGTCATCGTTACAAAGTCCTTGAGGTTCTAAATCTTAAACTGGCGGTCTGAATTTGAGCGACAGTCGAGCTAAACAGCTTAACTCAACACGAGTCACTCAATCTTAAAGATAAGGAAGCATCAGGCGAACGTTCGCCTCATCCCGTTCGTTGACGACCGCTACGCCTGCAAGCCGTCTCTTGCGAGAAGCGCTTTTGTGCTCAAGCAGGTGACTTCTGAACGTTTTGCGGCGCATGATTTTCCCAGTTCCGCTGGCTCTCAGGCGCTTAGCGGCTGCTTTGCGAGATTTTAGCTTTGGCATGGGTCGCTTTAATTAACACAGTCTCCCATCGTACTATCCACAGGGCAGAAAGTGCAAGCTTATTGTGAGAGTATTTCGTAATCGACATCACGGCTCCTCAGACTTTGCTGACGCAGACCAGATGTAGTCAGCAATTTGGCGATCGCGCCGAATCTCTGGTACATCAGCATTCAGTAGGAGCGAAATCTGAGTGAGCGGTGTGCGCGATCGGATTCCCTGAACTCGTCGAGCAACCCGCTTTGGAATGCCGTCTCCGTAAAGAATGTGTCCCTGACCGACCAGAACGACCACGAGTGTTCCTGGCTGTTGTTGCAGCGTTTGGGCGATGCGTTCAGCCATCGTTTCGTCCCAAAGCACTTGTGCCTGAAAGAATCGCTCCAAATTGACGCTCGCGCTGCCACTATGATCAGCATGAATTTGTTGGATGCGATCGCGATACGCCTGCGGACCGAGAACGACTGCCGATGGAGGGGGAATGAAACGTCGTTCGATTAACGTCAGACTCTCCAGCCCGGTGCGAGCGGTTTTACGAGTAACCTCTGTGGGAGTGTTGAGTGCAACAACAGGCAACTGGTTGCTTTGGGCGAAACGGAGAATCGGTACGTAGTAGTTCCAGGGGTAGCCCCAGCGTTTTTGATACTGACTCTGGGCTTGCAGTTCCGCCTCTGTGAGCGCACCTGCTAAGTAGCGATTTAAGACCGATTGATAGGGGCGCTGAAACATTTCCATACCGATCGCCAGTTTGGGTCGCAACCGCTGCAATGCCTGAATGATTTCAAGCTGTGCCTGATGGTCGGCAGGGCGATCGTGAGTTTCGCCTAAGTAAACTACGTCTGCTTGCGCTAGCTTCTGGAGCACGATCGCCGGGTCTTCTTGTTGCTGTTGGCGAAGATTGAACGCGACGAGTGCAACGTTCTTAGTAACAAGCGGTGCAGCTACAGTTGGCAGTGTACACAGTATAAAAAGGCTCAGAAACCACGCTACAAATTGGGTGCTTTGATTCGTTAGCATTGCGAATTTTTTAGTCAGAATTTAATCTTGAAATTTAGTGGTCAAATGGCTTTTAGACTTCCACACATTGAGTCTGGTGTCCGCTTATGCAGCCGATCTCTGTCCGTCTTGAGTGCAGATGTAGCCATTCGTAACAGGTGCTCAAGCATTTCTACGCAAGCAACATTAACTAATCCTAATTAAAAGTAAATAATCGTAACTGAGTCGTTGTTTTCTGATACCTACGTACAGCATACTGATTCCAATTTCCAAGTAGGACTCAACCATGCCCCCAAAGTAGAGTCCGATATGTGTGCTCTCTCTGTACTGATTGGCTGGTTTAATCATGATGAGTTTGGATAAGAAAATGGCTCCTTCGGCTGCATCCACTTCGACGCAATCTCAGTCTCTTGACGCTAAAAACTCCATTGCAGAGTCGAAACTTGGAAAAACGCCAACCAAAATTTCGTCTTTAGCAGCGCTCTGGGCAAAGAATTACATTATCTCTGTGACCACCCGTGATGAGGCAGAGCGACTTCGCAAAAGTGCTGATTTAGCCGAGATTGCGTCACAGGAAGGGCGCGTTCGTACAGCCAATCATTTGAAGCAAAACCTGAAGTTAGCCAGTGCCCAGGCATGGTCGTTGACCGAAAACCTCCTAGCCGAAGAAGTCCGTCGTCATGGCATTGATCTAAACGTAATTAATCCTTGGCAAATTGCGGCTGATTCTCATGCGTTGTTTGAGAAAGCGTTGGTTGCCTATGGCGATCGCGTCACCCCTCGTCGCCTGTCGGTGCTGGTTGGCGGCGAGTTTGGGCGAGTGCGGCAGAAGTATACAGCGGATGATCCACGGGCGATCGGCTTCGTCAGTATGCAGTTTCACTACACCGGACAAACGCTGCTCGAAAGCCTCTCATCGGCAGAGCGACTACTGCTAGAACCTTACTTCAAAGTGATGGATGACCATTTATATATGCCGCTTCGGGCTGCTTATGAAGCGGCTGGCAATCATCCACAAACGTCTCCAGCTCTACGAAGCGTGCAGCACCTATTGCCAATCAGCACCCGGATTGCCCAGGAAGTCTGTAGGCAAGCGTGTCGTCAATCTCCTAACTATGCGACCTACAGCGGATTACTCAGTTCCCCACAGGTAAGAACGTCCAGCATCCGTGATGTGGAGATGTTTCAGGTCTACCTCTGCTTGTGTGTGCTGGAAGATAGCATCGAGTCTGTACAGCGTGAGTTGTTTCCTCTCTGCGCCATGCTGTATCCACGCTTGAAAGTAAGTTGGAGGCTTGTCCAGGAGATGCTACAGGCGATCGGCTGGGAAATGCACGATCGTCTTTCACCCAATGACGTAGCAATTTTTCTACCCTACTTGGGCGCACTCACAGAAATGTTCTCTAATGAAGTCTTTCAAAGTGCTTAGAGTCTGTCGGGAAGTAAGGTCAGCGGTCAGCGGTTAGCGGTCAGCGGTCAGCGGTCAGCGGTCAGCGGTCAGCGGTTAGAGCGGTCAGCGGTCAGCGGTCAGCGGTCAGCGTAGGATGCCAGCAGCCAGTGGATACGACCTAGCTTTCTGGGTTACATCTAGTAACGTTGGAATAGCTGATAGCTGATAGCTGATAGCTGATAGCTGATAGCTGATAGCTGATAGCTAATAGCTGATAGCTGATAGCTAATAGCTGATAGCTACCCCAGCGGTGCAGTTATTTTTCTACAAGCTTTTAGCCTCTCTACCTATGTTGCTCGGTCTTGATCTAGGTACGGGGTCGGCGAAAGCGCTGCTGTTGGCGATCGATGGCACGGTCATTGCTGAAGCTTCTCATGCCTACAAGGTACAAGCACCACAGCCAGGATGGGCGGAGACGCATCCAGCCGCATGGTGGGAAGCAGTAGCGATCGCGGTCAGCACAGTCATGCAGAATCAGGGCGACTGTATGCCAGACGATCATGTGGAGGCGATCGGGCTTTCGGGTCAAATGCATGGCGTGGTGCTGACGGATGCGAAGGGTGAACCGCTGCGTCCTGCCATTCTCTGGGCAGACACGCGATCGAGCCACGCACTCGATCGTTACCGTGCGCTGTCTCCCACATTGCAGAAACAGCTTGCTAACCCCGTGACGACAGGGATGGCAGGTGCAACCTTGCTGTGGTTACAGGCGCAGGAACCAGACGTTTATGCAACGGCTCGTTGGGCGCTTCAACCCAAAGACTGGCTACGCTTGCAATTGACTGGAGCGGTCGCTGCTGAGGCATCGGATGCGTCTGGAACGCTGCTTTACGATGTATTGCATGATTGCTGGGCGATCGATGTTTTAGATGCACTGCATCTTCGTTCTGATTGGTTGCCAACCCTGATACCCTCCACCTGTATTGCAGGAACCCTAACCGCTGTCGCTGCCGCACATCTCGGCTTGCGATCGGGGTTGCCCGTCATTGCAGGCGCGGCTGATACGGCGGCTGCCATGTTGGGTAGTGGTCTTTTAACGTCAGGCACTATGCAGCTAACCGTCGGTTCTGGAGCGCAGATTGTTACGCCACGATCGCAGCCGATCGCCGATTCACCGATTCGCACACATCTGTATCGCACTGCACTTCCTGACCAGTGGTATACCCTCGCCGCCATGCAAAACGCAGGACTGGCACTGGAATGGGTGCGCCACCTTTTGGATTTGAGCTGGCAGCAGGTGTACGCTGACACTTTTAACGTTGTTCCTGGCTGCGAAGGGCTGACGTTCTTGCCCTACTTTACGGGCGAACGAACGCCTCACCTCGATCCGAATGCGCGCGGTGCATGGGTTGGGTTGGGCTTGCATCACACTCGATCGCACCTGATGCGATCAGCGCTTGAAGGCGTTGCGTTTGCGATTAAGCAGGGACTGGAGGCGATCGCTGCTACAGGTAGCAACGTTACCGAACTACGACTGGCAGGCGGCGGCACTCTAGAACCTGTTTGGCGGCAATTGCTTGCGGATGTTCTGCAAGTACCGCTGTATGGCGTGACGGTTTCCGCTGCCTCCGCTCGTGGTGCTGCGATTCTGGCAGGTATGGGGAGTGGCATCTATGCCGATGTGCAAGCGCTGCCTCAGGTGCCAATCCAGCCCAACCCTGTGATGCCACGATCGCCCGATGCCAATCTTATGGCTGCCTGGGAGCGCTTTCAGTCTCTCTACCCTCACCTGCACGAATGGCGCGATCGTTGGCGCTAGAGGTAAAAACTCAGTTTCTTGCAAGAGGTTACAGGAACGTCTTAACAAATTGCTCCAGAAATCGGGTTTTTGATCACCTCTTTCAAGCTCCAGGCGCGACCCTCCGAGTTCTAAGCTCAACGCTCTCAGTTCTGATGTCAATGTTCCGAGTTCTAAGCTGCATTCACAGAGTTCTAAGCTCGACTTTATCCAATTAGGCAGCGTAGCACAATAGGCTGAAACAGCAGTCTAATAAGACTTTTGGTATTTTTACCATATCGGTTGTTGCGCTAGAGACTGGGAAAAGTCGAGCTTGCCAC